>Ga0066637_10000156_pt1 | contig 40468 bp, 35 predicted proteins | sample CryGeyCG2014_020_FD_62737 | JGI IMG/M metagenome (GOLD analysis project Ga0066637, IMG submission 62737) | Groundwater microbial communities from aquifer - Crystal Geyser CG08_land_8/20/14_0.20 | ecosystem: Environmental > Aquatic > Deep subsurface > Groundwater | place: USA: Utah: Grand County...
CAATTTGAGTGTCATCGCAATTCCGGATTCGCAGGTCATTCCGGTCAAATTTCTCGCGCTCTATCCGAATCCGTTTCTCATTAAGTCCAAATCCGATTTGTTTCTGGAATTTCAGTTGGGGAAGGTGACAACCGATGTGAACATGGCGCTCTATAATCTCAGAGGTGGTGAAATCTTCCATAAAAAAATCGATCGGGGACTTCTTTGCAGGGAAATCAACACGATCGGAATTCCGTCCGAAGAGATCGGCGCCGGGTATGTAGCTTCGGGAATTCATTTTCTGATGATTCAGTACGGACAGAAGTCTATTACGAAGAAACTGATGATATTAAAATGACCGATAGGATTTATTGAATGAGATTATCGTGTTGAAACAAATCGTTAAAAATTGCACTTATCAGACCAAAATCCAGAATTCCAAATTCATTGCTTACTGTACGAAAGTCAATTCTGCTGAGACGGTTCGGAAGCGCATTGCAGAAATCGAAGATGAACACCGAAAAGCCGACCATATTTGTTGGGCGTACCGCATTTTTCAGAATAACGATGTCGTTGCGCACAGTTCGGATGCAGGAGAACCGCATTGTTCCGCGGGTCCGCCCATTCTGTCCGCTATTGAAGGAAGAGAACTGGTTGATGTGGTTTGTATCGTCGTTCGTTATTTCGGTGGTAACAAACTGGGAATCGGCGGATTGATTCGAGCTTATGGAAGCACGGCGGGAAAAGCGCTGGATCAATCCGGAGCAGAGGGTTATGAAATCATGACGGCGCTAGTTATTGGATCGCCAATGGACAAATACTCCGATGTTATGCGAATTTTGCGGAAATATTCTGCGGAATTCCAGCAGGGATTTGATGACCGATTGATTACTTTTACGGTGCGGATTCCCTTGCGAAAGCGTGAAGATTTATTAGCGGATTTGAGAAGCATTCCGGAGATTCATTTCACTTAAGTCTTGGATCACGAATCAAACGAATTTCCTATAAAATTCATCCTGCAATGAACAAAAGCGGAATTAGGGGAACCGCATCGTAACGGTGGGCACCTCCCAAGTGTATCAAGTTTCCTCAACAAGGAGGCATGCTTTACTCACTCGGAGTACAGTTCCCAAATTAGTGGTGTTGGTTCCAATAATTTTATCCGCAATGCCACTGCAGGATTGAATTTCAAATAACTTTTTATTCATACCTAAGAAGAATATAAACTTAAAAACGGTAGCCGTCAAGTAGTATTTATGAAATGATGATCAAGTGGTTTGGAGTAGATTCGTAAGTATTGTAAATAAAGAGGCTTATTCCGTTTTTGTCTGAGAGTTGGAATCCGGCGGATACTGACTTTCCTTTTGCTTAACGTCATTCCAGACCTGATCCATATCTGCTAGGGTGGCGTTTTTCATTGATACGCCGCGCGAGGCGAAATCCTCTTCGACCTTTTGAAAGCGGGTGATGAATTTCTTCACGTTTTTTCGCAATGCCGCTTCGGGATCGAGGTTGAGAAAGCGGGAGAGATTGACGATAGCAAAAAGCGTATCGCCAAATTCTTCGATGATATGTTCGTGATCTCCGTTTTTAACCGCTTCGTCCAATTCCTGCAATTCTTCCTTTGTTTTCGCCCAGACTTCCGAAATGTCATCCCAGTCGAAACCGACTTGTGCGGCTCTTTCTTGCGCGCGTCGCGCCTGAAGTAAAGCCGGAATTGTTTTGGGAAGACCTTCCATGAGAGATTTTCGGCCTTCCTTCAATTTGATCTGTTCCCAATTTTGTTTGATTTCTTTCAGATTTACTTGGACGTTGCTGAAGATATGCGGGTGTCGGCGGACTAATTTTTCGTTGATTGAGCGTATTGAATCGTTCAGATTAAATGCCTGTTCCTCTTCGCTGATCTCAGCCTGAAAAACGACGTGGAGAAGTAGATCGCCGAGTTCTTCCTTCAGTTTATCTGGTTGATTATCCTGAATCGCTTCGAGAACTTCGTAAGTTTCTTCGAGGAGATATGGCGTTAGCGATTTATGTGTCTGGGCTTTATCCCACTCGCAACCATGATCGCCGCGAAGGGTTTTAACGATATGCACCAGATTGTCAAATTCTTTGCTGGTTTCAGTCATTATTTTTAGAAGTGGGTTTAGAACGATTACGGTAAAGCCGTGTCGTATTCATTTGGTGAAGATAAAAGTTCTGGAGAGCGAACATCTGTTTAGAGTTTCGCACCGTGTCATCATTATAGCCAAGAAGGTGAAGCAGGCTATGAATGAACACATTAGCGAGTTCTTTTTCAAAATCGCATTTGATCTTTTGGGCATTTTCCCGAATCCGATCGATGCTGAGATAAATTTCTCCCTCGATGGGTTCGCCCGGTTCGTTATAGTTAAAACTGATTGTATCGGTGATTAGGTCTTCGCCGAAATATTGCTTTTTCAATTCATTTAATTTGGCATCGTCTGTAACGATGACGCTGACGCATTTAATGGCGATTTGTTCTTTGCAGGCAATGTGATAAGCCATGCGTTCGAACGCGGGTTGCAACAAAAAGAGAGGTGGAAATTCGTTGATGATCTTGATGCTTGGCATATATCAGGTTTTCCGCGATGGAGATGAACTGTTTTTTTCGTTTTTCATCTGGTTTTCCTGACCGGGATATTCGATCCGGAGATGATGAATTCCCTTGAGAATGGGTAAAATTCCCACGTTGGTTTTAATGTCTCCCTTGATTCGTTTGAGATCGGCGAGCGTCAATGGGCATTCGTCGAATTGTCCTTCATTCAGACGTTTTTCGATGATCATGTCGATAACTTTTTCGATACTTCCGATCGTTGGTTTATCCAAAGAGCGTGAAGCGGCTTCGATCGTTTCGCAGATCATGACGATGCCGGTCTCTTTTGTATTCGGTTTCGGTCCAGGATAGCGAAAATCAGAATCATTAACGTCTGCGGGATTTTCTGCCTGTTCTAATGCCTTGTTATAAAAATACTCGATGCGAGTCGTGCCGTGATGTGTCGAAATGAAGTCGGCGACGATTTTAGGCAATTTAAATTCCGCGGCAAGGCGTATGCCTTCCTTGACGTGATTGATGATGATGAGCGCGCTGAGATTCGGCGCCAGACTGTCGTGTTTATTTAGATCGTACGATTGGTTTTCGATGAAATATTCCGGCTTGGTTACTTTTCCAATATCGTGGTAATAAGCGCCAACCCGCGCGAGAAGCGCATTTGCCCCGATCGCATCCGCCGCGGCTTCGGCTAAATTTCCCACGGTGACGCAATGGGTGAATGTGCCGGTTGCTTCCTTGGAAAGCAGTTTAAGCGCCGGGTGATTAAAATCCGCCAATTCCAGCAACGTTAGGTCGGTCGTTATTCCAAATGCGCTTTCAAACAGGCCGATCGTTCCGTATGCCAGGACGGGGGAAATGACGCCATTGATTCCGGCGTATAATAAATGGTTAAGAATTTCTTTCGATGAAGAAAACCGGAGCATTTCCGTTAGGCAAATGCTTACCAAATAGGCGGCGACGATGATCAGGATGGCGCGGAAAATTTGGCTTCGCTGGCGCAGTTTGCGCACTGAATAGATCGCTAATGAACTGGCAAAAATCGAGGTGATGATGAAGTTGATATTCCCGCCCAATTGTGCGCCGACGATTACTGCCAATGTCGAGATGCCGACGAACGCAATCTTGCTGTCAAATAAAATCGTTAATGTAATGGCGGCGAACGTGATGGGAACGATGTATTCCGAAATGGCGAATTTCTCAACGAAAATCGATGTTAGAAACGTTTGAATGAGAAAGATGATTCCGATGAGTGTAATCATTTTCGCGCTATGAATGATGGAGGATTGATATGCGGAGAGATAAATCAGAAAAAACGAAAAGATGATTCCGATCATTGCCGCCTGTCCGAAAAACAAAATGGGATCTCCAACTATCGGTAGGGTTTTTCGTAAACCACCGCGGATATTGGAGCGTCTGGCGCGCTCTTTCAGCAGAGAGTCAAACTTCCGAAAAATGTCGGGTGTTACTCGCGTGTTGGCGTCGACGATTTTTTCGTTCTCGAGGACGACGCCTTTGCTGATCGGTACTTTGCTTAGCATTTCTTTCTGACGTGCATCGGTAATTTCGCGCTGAAAGATCAGGTTGGGTTTAATGAACTGGATGATAATTTCGTAGCTGAAATTGACAATCTGCTCGTCGTCCGGATAGCGGGCATTAAGCATTCGCTTTGCTTTCGTCCATGTTTCTTCTAAAGATAGCACGTGCGATGTTTCTTCGAGCAACTCTTCGCCTTTTTGCTGAATGGAAATTTTCTCCGAAGTGATTTCCTGCTTGGGAATGTCAATAATGAGTTGATTGTATAGGTCAATTAAAATTTGGCGAATTTGGTTTGATAAAGCCGGTGTCAGTAAAGATTTTGAGTTCGCTGTCAAGGTTTTTTGAAATGGGGAATTTTGTTCAATCTTATGTTGATTTTTGAAGCGTTCGATTAATGATCGGTAAACGCTGGAATCGGATTCGAATTGGGAATGTGGTTCGTTGGATTTTCGGGATTCTTCCAATCTGTTTTTAGCAGATTGAAGCGCGTTGATTTCCTCTAAAAACCGGTTGAGATACCGAATCTCAGCTTCATCAATGCTCTCGTCTTGAATAAAAACGAACGGAACTTTTTTTAACGCCTCATTGCGATCATCAGACAGTTCTTTATCGCTTTTTAAAATGGGAAAATCGAAAGGCGCAATGACTGGCATCCGCGTGATGTCGTTGACTTTATAATTCAGCGTGCTGTAGTGTGCTCGCGGGAAACAGAGCGCCATCGCAATGACGATCGAAATAATTAGTAAAACAGTCCCGGTTTGCATCCAAGCCTTGCGACGTTTGGGAATTTGTTTCAATGTGCGAAAGTGGGCGGTCGCCATGCTTGTCAGTTTTCGTTTTGGATTAAGTTGTTTCGGATCATCGGTGCCGATATAAATTTAGTTAATGACTACCATTTGATCAAAGCGGAAGCCCATGTGAATCCAGACCCGAAGGCGGCGAGAACAATTCGGTCTCCTTTGCGAAACCGTTGTTCGTTCAATGCGTCGTACATGGCGAGCGGAATGGAGGCGGCTGTCGTGTTCCCGTATCGGTGGATGTTACTGTACACTTTTTCCTGTGGGATTTCGAGTCGCTGGGCGACGGCTTCGGTAATACGCTGATTTGCCTGATGTGGGATGATCAACGTAATGTCGTCCAGCGTCAAAGAATTCGCATTGATTGCAATTTTGATGACTTCCGGGAAACGTGAGATAGCGTGCTTGAAAACCTGTCTGCCGTTCATTTTTGGATAAATTCTTCCCTCGGCAATCATTTCCGGCGTAATGCGTGGTGAGCGGTCGCAAATCGGTGCGTCAACCCATAATTCTTTCGCAAACCTGCCATCGCCGAAAAGATGCGTGGAGAAAATTTCGCTTTCATCTTCCGAGCGACTGATGATAATCGCACCGGCGCCGTCGCCGAAAAGGACAGCAATGTCGCGTCCTTCCGTCGTCATGTTCATCCCGACTGATTGAACTTCGACGCCGACGAGAAGAATGTTGCGGTATTGACCGGTTTTAATGAATTGGTCGGCGATGGAAAGACCATAGATAAAACCGGAGCACTGAACTCTCACATCAAGCGCCGGAACATTCGGAAGTTCGAGCAATGCCTGTAGAAAACTACTTGTTCCGGGAAATGAGTGCTCGGGAGTAGTTGTGGCGACAATGATCAAATCGATGTCGGAGTTCTGAAGCCCGGCGTTCTGAATCGCCTCACGCGACGCTGGAAGCGCTAAATCAGACGCGCCGGTTGGTTGCGTGACAAAGCGGCGTTCGTGAATGCCGGTGCGCTCGACAATCCATTCGTTGCTGGTGTCCATCATTTTTTCAAGATCGAAGTTGGTAACTACATTTTCCGGAACATACTTTCCAATGCCGGAAATTTTACTTTTAAACATGAAGCAAAGCCCTCCAATTAATAATGAGTCGATTCAGAATAACGTATGTCCTTGATACTGAGTTGGATTTCTTTATTTCCATTCCATTCGTTTTCTTCAATTACAAAAGCCATATCCAAAGGTCGATTACTGATTAACATCTCGTAAAACTCGCCCATCTTCCAGCCGATGGCGCCGAATACGGTGCGATCTTTGGAGACTTTAAATTTCAAGTGTTGTTCGCCGACGATCCGCGGCATGCCGTGGATTTGAAGGTTTCTTGCGACGAATACCGGTCGCATATTTCCCGGTCCGTACGGCGACATTTTATTCAGATAATCCAGAACTTCGTGGTTGATTTCGCTGAATTGGATTTCGGTGTCGATGTAAATTCCCGGAAAAAGCATTTCGTCAGTTATCGACTTTGCCGCAATAGTTTTCAAACGGGAAATGAACGCTGGTAGGTTTTTTTCGCTAATTGTTAGCCCCGCCGCCATTTTATGACCGCCGTAATTATCAAGCAAATCCGAACATTGGCTAAAAGCGGCGTAGAGGTCGAATCCGTGAATACTACGTGCGGAACCGCGACCGATGCCGTTTTGAAAGGCGATCATGACGACTGGTCGATTGTAAGTTTCTTTGAATTTGCTGGCGACGATTCCAATGACGCCGTGATGCCAATTCGTATCGGAAAGGATTAAAATTTTATCGCTATCCAGATCGTGCGTTGCGTTGAGTTGAAGAATAGCGCTATTGATCGTTTCGCGTTCGATGCTCTGGCGGTTTTTATTTTCCTGCTCGAGTTCTGCGGAAAGAGCGTTTGATTCTTCCTGATTGAAAGAGGTCAGAAGTCGGACGGCGCGGGTAGCTTCGCCCAAACGTCCAGCGGCATTGATTCGCGGCGCGAGACCAAAGACGATATTTACGACGTTCATCTTCTTGTTTTCAAAGCCCGACACTTTTACAAGGGCTTGCACGCCAATTTTCTGGCTCGCGTTGAGAGTTTCGATTCCTTTAGCAACCATTGTCCGATTTTCATCTAAAATAGTAACGATGTCAGCGGCTGTGCCAATTGCTACAAGATCTAAATGTCTATAAATATCCTCAAGAGGCAGATTGTTGTTAATGAGAAATCCTTGCAGGAGTTTAAACGCGACACCAGCGCCGCACAAATCTTTGAATGGGTAAGAGTCATCTCCGCGTTTGGGGTCCAGAATAGCCGTAGCCGGAGGCAAAGTTTCGCTCGGTTCGTGATGGTCGGTAACAATGACATCGACATGATTCTGATTGGCATATTCGACTTCGTTGTTAGCATTGATGCCGCAATCGCAGGTAATGATGAGTGAAGCGCCTTCATGGATGGCATAATCAATTCCGTGTTTTGACAGCCCGTAACCCTCTTTATCGCGATCAGGAATGTAGTAAGAAATTCTAAATCCGATTTCCCGCAAGGAGAGAAAAAGAAGCGAAGTCGCTGTCGTCCCATCAACATCGTAATCGCCGCATATCACGACACTTTCCTTATTCATCATCGCTTGTTCGAGTCGGGTAACGGCTTTTCTCATGTCTGTCATCAGAAATGGATCATGCAAATCATCGAGACTTGGATTGAAGAACCGGTCGATCGCGTCAGGGTTGGAAAAATTTCGGTTTGCCAGCACGGCGGCGATGACATGCGGTAGATGCCTTGCGGTGGAAATTTCCCTTACTATTTGAGGCTTTGCAGGTGCGAAAATCCAATTCTGCTTCATGATCACAATAATAGTGAAGTTGGTCTATAAGCCGAATTCTGTGCCCCGATGAATCGGGGCGGCAGTCATTTATCTACGCTCAGCGTTGCCGCTGAGGTTAAGCGATCTACCCGGGAAATTGTAGGAACGGGCTATTCCATTTCCCTGCTTGATCTTGCTCCGGGTGGGGTTTGCCCAGCTCCCGATTTCGCAATCGGGACGGTGCGCTCTTACTTTGATCCCGCTTAATTGCAGGACGCACCATTTCACCCTTGTCCGCCAGAGGCGGACGGTATCGTTTCTGTGGCGCTTTCCTTCACTCACGCGATCCCGTGTTACGGGACACCCTGCCCTGCGGAGTTCGGACTTTCCTCCCCGATCGGATCGGGGCGACTGCCCGACCAACTTCAGAATATTTCCTCCTCGTTTAACGTGCGATTTTCACTGGACTTGTCCTGATACAACATTCGACCGCAAAATTCGCAACGGATGATTTGATTTCCAGATCTGATTTCAACGGCTTTCTGAGGTGGGACTATCTTGTGGCAACCACTGCAAAAAACCTGCCCTGGAATATATTCAACATTTCCCTTTTTATCTACTTTTTCTTCAAACATCTGGTGAATGGACACAACGGCGATGCCTTCTTTAGCATTGGCGATGCGATCGTATTCACGAATATATCTTAACGGAATCATCTCCAGAATGTTTTCCCGCTCTGCCATCGCTTTTTCATAGGCTTCTTTTGTGTACTGGTTCATTTTTTCCAACTCTGCCGCTCGGACTTCCAATTCCTTAGATTTTTCTTGGCGGCTGAGAGTTTTGGATTTGATTGATTCCTTCAATTTGTCCGTTTCATCCGAGAGTGTCAAAATTGTGTACTCTGATTTATCGATATTTTGTTTTATTTGATCGATCTCAAAGGTCAGAGCATCGTATTCTTTGTTGGATGTGACGAGATAGAGTTGATCCTGAAATTTTGTCAGACGTTGTTTATCATCGGCTATCTGACTATCAAGACGGGTCATTTCGAGTGTGATTTCTTTTTGACGTTTGGTGTCTGCGATCAGCTCTGTGTCCAGCTTCTGCAAAGCATGTTGAAGCGTCTCGACGACTTGCGGCAAATCGCCTTTTTTCTGTTTTATCTCAAGCAATCTGAGGTCAATTTTTTGAAGTATAACCAATCTGCTGAGTTCAGTTAACATATTTCCTCCAATTCTCTTGTGTAAAAATGAAAATTGCACCTAAGGCGGTGCAATCTTTATGTGTTATTTGGGTCTGATCTTCTGCTACTTGTCTCAAAACCTTGCCTTCCAAGTGGGCGATATCCGATTTGAACGGATGGCCTTCCCGATGTGAACGGGATGCTCTGACCAACTGAGCTAATCGCCCAGCATTAGTAAAAATAGCTCTATTCATAAATAGCGTCGAAATTTATCATAATCCGACGACTAAATCAACATCAATGATTCTGATTTGTTTGGGAGAAAAGAATTTATCAGGAATAGGAAGTGTGTTTTGATTTTGCCGTGATCCAATCGACTCCCGTTATCAGAAGTGACAGGAAAAATCCGACAAAAAATGGCTGAATGTTCATTAAATAAACCGGATCAGTCATCGTTCCGCGCTGGATTCCAATAGCCAACCATCCAAGCGTTCCCAAAAATGATACGATCATGCTCAAGAAAGCCGCTTGTGATCTCAGTCGCAACTTCGGAACAAAATTCGCGATGAGCGGGATGAACAGTGCCGGCACACAAAGCGAACCGATCAGATACCAGATTTTAACGACGGATGGGAATAACCATACCAATAAGGCCGAACAAGCGACGGTCACAACCAGCCCGATTTGCGTATAGTGATTGATGTTGCCGCGTCCGCGAATTCTCCAGACGAAATCGCGTCCAAACGTAATTGCTCCGATGAATGAGTTGGAGTCTAGAGTGGACATGATTGTAGCCAAGAGGGCAATGAAGAAAATTCCCCGAAAAACGACCGGTAAAATCTGTCCACCCAGCGTTGGGAAAGCCATTAGCGGCTCGATTTCCGGAAATATCGCTCGGGCATATAATCCCGCAGAAGTTGTGAGAAAATCGAATATCGCCCAAAACACGACAGAAATTAGAATGCCGTATTTGGCGGTTCGCGGTGATTTTGCCGCTGAACAGCGCTGGTAAAATCCCGCATCAACAAATGTCCACAACGCGATAAAAAACCAAACGATGATCGTCTGAATGCTTTGACCACCCGTTGGTGATAGATGCGACGGCGGTAAATTTGCTTTGAGGAATGACCAGCCTCCAAATTTGGCGAACAGAGCGACGACCAGAATAGCGAATCCGGCAAACATGAGAATAAACTGCAAAATATCGGTCATGACATCTGAGCGCAAACCGCCGAAGAAAACGTAGAAAGTCGAAAAAAGTACCGCAACCGCGAATCCCCACCAGAATGGAATTCCGAAAATGGAGCGAAACAATAGAGCGGTCATAAGAAAATGTGAAGCGGGTGTAACTAAAATAAAAACGAAGAGACTGCCGACCAAACCTGCGCGTCGTCCGTATCGGTTGGTCAGCAAATCTGGAATCGTGTAAGTCATGCTCTTTTGGATGCGGGGTGCGAGAAAGAAGGCAAATGCGATCGCGCAAACGTAATAGGGAAGTCCTTGCGTGATCCAGCTGAGAATGCCGAATCGATGTGTAAATTCGCCAATTCCGAGAATTCCGCCGTACCAAGTTGAAACAAGTGTTGCAACGAAAGCCGGTAACGACAGTTTTCTGCCCATCAATAAATAATCATCGACGTCGTTCCGATAGCTTTTTGCAAAACGAAGCCCGACGAATAAAACGCCAAAAAGATAAGCGATCACGAGAATTTGATCGACTGTCCCGATATGAAAAGCGTTCAAATCGCCCATCCAATTTTTACGATCAATAAAGTTCCATGCGTTATCTCGATGATCACATTGTCAAGAACGGCTGAATTGCTTGCGCCACGCGAACCTTCGCCCAATGTTTCAGCGACGAGAGGAAATTGTAAGCCCCGGGTCGAAACGCCGAACGCGCGAGGCCAGCCGAACAAGGAAACGGTCTGCCCCAGAAAAGTGGGGAATCGGTGTGATTCTCCGACAAGAAAGAAGAATTCGGAGGTTTTCGACCAAAAAGTGATCTCTGCCCGACGACAATATTTTTTAGCGATTTGAAGCGTTGCGATGCTTTGGTCGTCGCGATTTCCCATGAATCCAAGCAGTCCGATTCTTTTGTATCCTCTGCGGAAAACGTACCGAAGGCATTTTTCCAAATCGTTCTCTTCCTGTGAAGTATGATGAAGAATGCGGACATTCCGATCCGCAAAGTATTTCAGATCTTTTTTGTTGGATGAATCCAAATCACCGATGATCGCCGTTGGAAGAATATCCATTTCCCGAGCGGTCCGACTTCCTCCGTCCGCACAAATAATCGATGAAAACGAGGAAACGATTCGATTCCGGATTTTATCCGGTGGGTAGGTACCATTTCCCAAAATCAATACCGAGGATTCAGGTGTGGCGGTCGTATCAGGAAAATTCATGATAGAGGCGTAAAACGGTTATTTGTTCAGAGAATCGTAAATCTTCAAATTGTTTTTCTGCATACATCGAGCGAATCGTTCGGTATCGATAGTGTATTTCATCTTCTTTGAGTATTGTTGAATTTTTTTCAAATAAGGTTTGGATCGGAAATATTTGATGTAATCCTTCGACAGCGGAAAGAGCAGGTAATCGGGCTTCCATTCCATATACGAATTATCGATCTCGTTTACGATGCAGTTGAAATGTGCCGCCCACGCAACGGTATAGAAAGAATATTTCGGCAGGAGACTTTTGCTGATCGCGTAAATCTGCGCTTGACTCTGCGGATTGACGAATGAGAAACCTTTTGTGAACATGAATGCGGTGTGAAAATATCGAGGCTTGTTCACCATTCCTTCCAAACGGAGCCGCCTGGTCATGATAATTAAAATTTGGAGCAGGCGATCGCCAATTCCCAGCCCCGGGTGCATTTGCCCGGGAAGCGGTGGACGCTCATCACTAAAGTCGCGTTTTGGATTTTGGAGGAGAAGCCATTCAACCTGAAGAAGATTAGGTTTCTGTTCAGGAAGAATAGATAAATCTTGTTCGTTGAGATTCAAGGGTCCTTGTTTTAAAACCAGTTCGCAAATGATATTCTCTGGTTGATGTGCGCCAGTGTACGTATATAGACGATGTGTGTGCGGATCGGAAGTGTCGATGTCGATCGTAATATTATCAAGCCCGGTCTGATGTAATATATCGACCAATCCAAATGCCTGAATAATGCGATGCAATCCTTTTTGGCTAAAGACACCGAGAAAGAAATTTGATGCCGGATTAACGCGGCCGTCTTCGACGAGGTTTTCGAGTGACAAATCATCTCCGGAAACACCGGCTTGAATATCCGAAAGTGTCATCTTTCGGGCGATTTTCATATATTCTCTTCGGTATCGAGTCATAGCGCTTTCGGTTTAATCTAAGAAAATAATCTTACGGCGCAACGAGAATTTTTCCGTCCTCACCGGTTTCTATGACGCCAATCACTGAGGCGGTCTCAACTTCGCCATCATGCAGTTCTTTGACTAATTCATCGGCGATTTTCTTCGATAAAGCGACCAGTAATCCACCTGACGTTTGCGCATCGCACAGAAGAATCCGAACGGATTGCGAAACGCGATCATCCCATTCGACAAAGTGTTCGGCAAACTGCCGGTTTGCGTCGGTGCCGCCGGGAATGACATCTCGCCGGATCATTTCCATCGTTCTGGAAATGACTGGGACCTGCGAGGAAAAAATTCTTGCGGTGACATGACTGCCTGAGGTCATTTCGTGCAGATGACCCAATAGTCCAAATCCGGTAATGTCTGTGCAAGCGTGGATTGGAAACTTACTCATGATTTCGGCGGATTTGGCGTTTAGCGTTGACATGATGCGGACGAGCGTTTCTGTTTCCAAGGTGTCGATCAATCCGCGTTTCAGCGCTGTCGAGAGAATACCGACGCCAATCGGTTTTGTCAAAACCAGAGCGTCGCCGGTTTTTGCGCCGATGTTTCGGATAATGCGGTCCGGGTGCGCGATTCCATTTACCGCCCAGCCGAATTTTGGCTCGTTGTCTTCGATTGTATGTCCGCCGAGAATGGGGATTCCGACTTCGTCGGCAATTGATTGCGCGCCGCGTAGAATCTGCTCGAGAACATCCAGTGGCAGGCGCTTTTCTGGGAAAGCGACGATGTTTAATGCGAAGAGCGGTTTGGCGCCCATTGCGTAAATATCGCTCAGAGAATTTGCCGCGGCGATGCGTCCAAAGTCAAACGGATCATCGACAACCGGTGTGAAAAAATCGACTGTCGAAACGATCGATGTAGAATCGTTGATCCGATAAACAGCGGCGTCGTCGAAACTCTCAAATCCAACCTGTGCCTGCGCTGTCAGCGTCGGTTTCAGATTTTTCAGGATTTTTTCCAGACTCTGCGGACGAATCTTGCAAGCACAACCTAATCCATGTGTGAATTGCGTGAGTCGAACGGTTGGCACATTTTTGGATGGCTCCGGGAAATCCGGCATTCCCGTCAGTTTTTGGACTGTTTCACAAATCAATTGCGCGGCTTGTTGAACTTCGGACTCAGTTGTCGTTCTGCCGATGGAAAAACGGACGGAACTGAGAATCCGTTCGGTCGGAAATCCCATCGCTTTGAGAACATGAGACGGTTCAACATCGTTAGCGTGACATGCGGCTCCGGCGGATGCCGCAACGTTTGGCAATTCGGATAAAAGCGTGTTGGTGTCAATGCCGGGAAACCAAAGATTGGCTGTGTTCGGGAGGCAATTTTCGATGGAGCCATTGAACCGAACATCCGGCAATTCGTTCTGGATTTCGGCGATGAATTCATCCCGTAAACGACGCAGGTTTTGAATAATCGTCGTTTCGTTGTTCCTGAAATTTTCAGCTGCTATTCCAAGTCCAACGATTTCCAGCACATTTTCAGTTCCGGCTCGCAATCCTCTCTCGTGTCCGGCGCCTAAAAGGAGCGGCGAAAGGCGTGTTCCCGTTTTGATAAACAATGCGCCGACGCCTTTTGGAGCGTTCATTTTGTGACCGGCGACCGATAACAGATTCACGCCGAGTTCAGCGACATCGACGTGAATTTTCCCAACCGCTTGCGCCGCATCGGTATGAAACGGAATTCCCAATTCATGGGCAATTCCTGCCAGCGTTTGAATTGGTTGAATCGTTCCGACTTCGTTGTTCGCAAGCATGATTGAAATCAGAATCGTATCCGGTCGAATCGCTTTCCGCAGATCATCCGGATTGACAAGCCCGTCGGAATCGACTGGTAAATATGTGACCGAAGAGCCGTGCTTTTCTAAATAGCGACAAACTTCCAGAACTGCGGGATGCTCAATTGAACTGGTAATGATGTGACCGTTTGCGTGGTTTTCCAGAACGCCTCGAATGGCGAAATTATTCGATTCTGTGCCGCCGCTGGTGAAGACAATTTCTTCGGACTGGCAGTTCAGCAGATTGGCAACTTGCATTCGCGCTGATTCGATGGCGCGTTTGCTTTCCTGCCCAAAGGAATGACTGCTCGACGGGTTCCCGAATCCCGATTGAAGATACGGCGTCATTTCGGCAATGACTTCGGGAATCAGCGGCGTACTGGCATTATGGTCGAAATAGATCGGTTTCATTTTCCTGAGTCCGTTGAAAAAAGCAGACTGAAATCAGCGCTTTTAACCGAATGTGTCAATGCGCCAACTGAGACGACATCGACGCCGGATTTTGCATAATCGGAAACCGTTTCGAGCGTAACGTTTCCGGACGCTTCAAGAAAAATTTCATCACGTAAGTTCCGCCGAACCAATTCCGCGATAATTGGCGAGATTGCAGTTGGTTGAAAATGATCGAACATGATGACTTTTGGGACTGGTGTTTTTATCGTTTTAAAGATATCCGCGATTTCCCAGAATTCGTCTTCCGACCGAACTTCTATCTCAATAAAACGGAGATGTGGATGTATCTGGATGATTGTCTGGACGGAATCGCGAATAGCGTTTGGTTGCTCCGAATTCTTCAAGGCGGCGAGATGATTTTCCTTTAACATCGCCGCGTCGTATAAACCGAGTCGATGCGAAAATCCGCCGCCATGTTGAACTGCGGATTTGTCTAACATTCCCCAGAGCGTTTTACGCGTTGCGACGACGAAACAATGCGTTCCCGCGAGCCGTTCGGAATATTCTTCGGTCACGGTGGCGATTCCGCTCAGTCGCTGGAGAACGTTCAGAATCGTTCGCTCGACGGCGAGAATATCTCCGGTGTTGCCGCGAATTTTTAGTAAGGTTTCGCCCGTCTCGATCGCATCGCCGTTTCTAAATTTCGTTTCTCCAGTGAGATAAAATTCGTTCAGAAACATTGTTGTTTCTTCGAGACCGGCAATAATCGCTGGCGATTTGGCAATGATGAAAGCCTCAGCAGAAGAGTGATAAACGTTTTCCGGAAATACAGTGGCGTCGCCCTTGCCAATGTCGAACGAAATTAAACGGTTCAAAAAGGACGATGCAAAACGGCGGTATGTTTTGTCATCTGGCGTTAGTTCACCAGTAGCGTCAAATACTTTTTTGATTTGTTCTATCCGGGTCATCATCCGATTTCTCTTATTTTTCGATGATAATAGTCATTTTAAAACGAAAATCTTTCCTCCGACGGCTCCTGAAAAAATGGTTAAAGAACAAAAGTAATTTAAGAAATTTAAGAATACGGATGAGCAGAAAATCGGATACTGGATTTTTTTATATTTGTACCATGAATATCAATTATCTGAACAGCAAATCCCTCGAACAACGTATCTGGGGCGTCGCAAAGATTTTGACAATACTTCGAATTTTATTGGAGAAATAGATTGATAAAGAGACAGAATAATATTTGTTACGTAAAGAAATTGTCTAAATCTTACGTTTTATATAACCATTTTATCACAAGTAATTGAAAAACATCATGTAAAACATTTTTTCATATTCATTTCAAATTTGACTTTTCCCTTCGATGCCGTAGATTTCATCGTTTTTTCAGGAAGAAACTAATTGAACAGGAAATATTGATGACCGAGCAACAAATATATCAGATCGTTGCAAAAGAAACGCACCTGCGGGCAAACCAAATCATTCAAACCGTCCAATTACTGGATGAAGGTGCCACCATTCCATTCCTTGCGCGCTATCGAAAAGAACGCACCGGTTCGCTGGACGAAGTCCAAATCCGGCTTATTCAGGAGCGGGTGGAATATCTTCGTTCACTGGAAAAACGCAAGAAGACCGTACTGTCCAGTATTGAAGAACAGGGCAAGTTGACTCCGGAATTGAAAGCGAAAATCGAGGCAACGACAAAACTTCAGGATTTGGAAGATTTATATTTGCCGTACAAGCCTAAAAAACGAACCCGCGCATCAATTGCCCGTGAAAAAGGGCTTCAGGCTTTGGCTGATCTGATTCTCGAGCAACAGACACTGACCGGCGATCCGCTGGATGTCGCCGCGGCTTTTATGAATCCGGAAACGGGTGTAAACACACCGGAAGAAGCATTACAGGGAGCGCAAGATATCGTTGCGGAGACGATTTCAGAAAACGCCGACATCCGCGGGATGGTTCGGGAGGTTACTTTTAAAACCGGTATCATCGTTTCCGAAGCAAAGAATAAGGACGAAAAAAGCGTCTTTGAGATGTACTATGAGTACACCGAACCGATCAGCAAGATTCCGTCGCACCGAATTTTGGCGATCAATCGTGGCGAAAAGGAAGGCATTCTGAAAGTTGATATATCGGTGAATATCGATGATATTTTACTTCGGATTGGAAAGAAAATGGTCGTCGATTCCCGGTCGATTTTTCATAAATATTTACTGGATGCGATCCGGGACGGTTATCAGCGATTGACTGCGCCGTCGATCGAGCGAGAAATTCGCAGCGGTTTGACGGAGACGGCGGAGAAACAGGCAATTCGGATATTTGCGCTTAACCTGAAAAATCTGTTTCTTCAACCGCCCATTTCTGGCAAAATTATCATGGGCATCGACCCCGGATTCCGAACCGGCTCAAAGGTTGCGGTTATCGATAAAACCGGCAAATATCTTGCGGGTGTGACTATTTATCCACATCCACCACAAAATGAAGCCGATGAATCGAAAGTTATTCTGAAGAAAATGATCCTGAAATACAACGTTGATGTCATTGCTATCGGAAACGGAACTGCGAGCCGCGAAACAGAATCATTGGTCGCCGATTTGATTTGTGAGATGAAAACCGTCAGGGAATTATATTACGTTATTGTCAGCGAAGCGGGCGCGTCGGTTTACTCTGCATCAAAAATTGCGCAGGAGGAATTTCCAGATTTGGAGGCAAGTTTGCGCGGCAATATTTCGATTGCCCGTCGCTTGCTCGATCCGCTCGCGGAACTTGTGAAGATCGAGCCGAAAAGCATCGGCGTTGGTCAATATCAGCACGACGTTAACCAAAAACGATTGACAGAATCGCTTCACAGCGTTATCGAAGATTGCGTTAATCATGTCGGTGTTGATCTAAATACTGCGTCGTTATCTTTATTGACTTATGTCTCCGGATTAACCAGTCGAAACGCGGCAAACATTGTTAGTCATCGAGAAAAAAACGGTTGTTTCAAAAATCGTGAACAGTTGAAAAATGTTCTGGGAATCGGTGTCAGTATATTTGAACAAGCCGCCGGTTTCCTCCGAATTTCGGGCGGTGAAAACCCGTTGGATAACACGTGGATTCACCCGGAATCTTACGAGGCGACGAACCGCCTTTTGAAAAAGTATAAGATCGAGAATATTCGAATTGGCGAGCAGAAGATTCGGCTGATGATTTCAAACAGCCAGACAAGAATGAGCGATCTGGCAGTAGAAATCGGCATCGGTGAACCAACCTTGAAAGATATACTTACCGATTTGGAGAAGCCGGGACGCGATCCGCGCGAAGAATTGCCCAAACCGATATTGAAAAGCGACATTCTCAAAATTGAAGATCTAAAAGAAGGGATGATTCTTAAAGGAACCGTCCGTAACGTCGTTGATTTCGGCGTATTTGTCGATATTGGCGTCAAACAAGCGGGTCTGGTCCATATCAGCCAGATTTCGGACCGGTTCGTTAAAAATCCGAGTCAGGTCGTTTCGGTCGGCGATATTGTCGATGTGCGGGTTATCTTGATAGACATCGATCGCGGTCGCATTCAACTGAGCATGAAATCTGTGAAATAAATGCATCGGCGGAACTAAATTTCAACGGATCGCACAATTGTTCATTTAAAGCGAGAGGCAGTAAACATGAGTTCTTTTCTCTGTTTTGGACATCAGGGAGCGCCGGGTTACGCTCCGGAAAACACGCTGGCATCTTTTCAAAAAGCCATTGATCTTGGTGTTGACGGTATTGAACTGGACGTTTTTATCGTTGACGGCGATCTCGTCGTCATTCACGATTATCGGTTGGAAAGATTGACAACCGGGACTGGACTTGTAGAAGAGAAAACATTCGACGAAATCCGATCGTTAGAAGTAAAAGGCGGCGGTCGGATTCCTCTGCTGACCGAAGTACTCGACCTCGTGAATCGTCGGACGAGCGTGAATATCGAGGTTAAAAACGAATGTACAGCGCCATTGGTAGCAAACGTGATCAACGAGTATGTTCGCAAACATGGTTGGAGATACGATCAATTTCAAGTTTCTTCCTTTAATCATTATGAATTGAAAACGATAAAAACGCTGATTCCGGAAATAAAAACCGGTGCGCTAATTTTCGGAATACCAATCGGCTGGGCGAAATTTGCCGCTGAACTGGACGTTTATTCAATCAATATCAGCATCGAATTTGTCAATGAAGAAATCATCGAAGAAGCGCACCGCCGGGGGATCAAGGTTTTCGTTTTTACTGTCAATTTTCCGGATGATATTCAACGGATGATCGACTTGGGAGTCGACGGTGTTTTTACCGACTATCCTGATAGAGTTATCGACGTCCGGTCAAATGTAAGAGTCAATCAGGAAATCTGAAAAATGAGTACTCTTGGAAATATATTGTGGATTTTTCTTGGCGGTGGGATTTTTATCTTTCTGGGATATTTGTGGGGTGGCGTTGTGTTGTGTTTGACGATCGTCGGCATTCCGTTTGGGATTCAATGCATTAAATTGTCAATTCTCGGACTCATGCCGTTTGGTGAAACGATACGCTATAAACCATCCGCGCCGGGTTGCCTCTCGACGGTTATGAATTTGATTTGGCTCCTGTTCGGCGGTATCTGGCTAACGTTTTTTCATCTGGTTTTCGCGTTGATATGCGCCGTGACGATCGTTGGCATTCCGTTTGCCAAGCAACATGTCAAATTATTGTCGCTGGCACTCTCGCCATTCGGAAAGGAAGTCTCAACCTCTCTTTGATTCTTACCTTTTGCTTATTATCAAAATCTTTTTCAATTTTTATCATGTTATTTAAATGTCTGCCGGAGTAATAGAGTAGATTGGAGAATTCATGAAGCAGTGGTACCTGGTCTTTTTAGCGGGCTTCCTGATAGAAAGCATCGACGGGAAAGAATTAGTTACCGATGATCGGAAAAACGAATCGACGTCACGGTTTATTGTAATTGAAGATAAATTGGCCCCAAATCTGCCAGCATATCAAAAACCGGGCGTTCATTTTCTGCCTTCTTATCGTGACAAAAAGGGATTTCATTTGCTGATTGATTCTTTAAATATCGTCGTTCCAGTTGGTGAAGACGATCTACGAGATATGACAGATTTTATCGCTTCCTTCGATAAAACCGGTAATCCGGTTGATTTTTCCAGCGACCGCGCCTCGTCGGCTGAGAAAGTCCGCTACTATGCGACGAATCTGACTGCTGATCAACTGATGACGCAATCTGTGGAACCGAAAGATATTGTCGGAAAATCTCATTTTAAGGGAATGTTCGACACTGCCGGAAACCTTCAGTCGCTCGAATTCATTCCTGGCAGAACGAGTCCGCTGTTGGTTGGACGAAATTTCAAATATTCCTATGTTTTCCAATTTGATTTGCTATTTAACAAATATTTTCATTTTACTACGCCCGACGGAAGAAAGCCGATACCCCGTGCGAAAATGGTGCGAGATGAATTTGGACAAATCCGTTACGTTGACTATTTAATCAATGGTAAAAACCCAATTGCGCGCGGAAAATTTACTTATGGCGCAAACGGTACGATTTTGGAGCAGAGAATCGATTTTCCCGAAGGCGGTAAACTGACCGATCTGAATCCCTATTATTTCGACTTGCAATTTAATATGGTCAAACCGGGCTGGGTCATTAAATGCCTTTATTCATCGGACAATCGTTTGGAACGATTGATCGTTATGGACGACAGTGGGAATCAATATTATCATTATCAATTTGTCTTTCAAAAATCCGAAACCGATGCGTATGCCGCTCGCGGAACGGTTTACGATGATGCAAAAGAAATGTATAGCTCCTACGAAATGTATTTCGACAAATTCCGGTTGATTACAAGGAAAGTCACTTTTGGAAAAGACGAAAAGTTTGTCGGAAGTCAGACATTTTTTTTCGATGGTGAAAATCTGAAAATCGGTATCGATTCGTTCGATGCAGAAGGGAAAAATCTGGGGAGAATGTATCAGCAACTATGATTTTTCACGGGTTAATATCGCAAAAACCTGACAGTAAAAAAGTACACTTGAATGGACTTCAAAGGCTCTTATTTTTATTCACGGTCGTTATCAGTTTTTTTCTTCTGTCTTGCGAAGATGATGCAATCTCAAACGATATTAACTCGGTTGGATTTTCCGGTCGGAGTTATCTGGAAATTTCTGGGAACGCGGCGCTGGATTCAATTTTTTCCAGAGATTTTTCCATTGAAATATGGATACAGGCGGACACATCGCTTCCGGATTCTCAACGGGCGATCCTGATGATTGGCAACGAACTGGGCGGGACCGAGATTGGTTTTTTTCAGGGAGATTCGGATTCAAGCCGGATCGATTTTACTGTCGATGAGCAAACTATGGGCGGTTTTCATCCGGCGTCACTGGATTGGCGTCAGTCAAGATTTCATCAAATTTGCTTAACCCGGCAAGAGTCTCATGTGCGGTTTTACTTCGATGGAAAAGAAATTGCCTCCTTCGCGCTAGCCGGAATCGACATTAACGTCGGCTTGAGCAATTTGTTAATCGGCGGCGCTTACAGATCGCCGGGACGCAATACCGGCGCGCGGAATTTTTGGACTGGATTGGTGGATGAAGTCCGGTTGTGGAATCGATGTCTCAGCTCCGATGAAGTGCTGTTTCATCAAAATCATCCTGACAAATTGTTTGAGCATTTTATGGAAAGTCTATCGGTATTGCCCGTTGGAATCTGGCGATTTAACGGATCATGTAATGATTATATCCCGGATGAAGCCGGCAATGGAAATTCTGCTTGGATTCGAGGGGCGTCCGGTTCTGTTTATTGGAGTAATTTAGGCGCCGACTAAATTACCTGAGATTTTCTCCATTTTTTAACCAAAAAAAATTATCATGTGATTTGCCGCAAATTTATTTAAACGTGTAAGTGTTAATTTATAATTGGTTTTTTACCAGACTCTTTATCCCTAATTCTCACTACCCTCCAGTCCAGAGTGATTCCCCGTCACGCTGGACTTTTTTTACGATGGCGCTGATCGTTTTTGGATTAATACCGCAACATCCGCCAACGATGTGAACTCCTTTTTGCAACCAACTAAAAACCGTTTCAGCATAGAATTCCGAGGTAAAAATCGGATCGGTTTCCCAGCCGGAATGAGGATTATAAATGCCGGCGTTTGCGTATGCACAAACCGGTTTAATTCCATTCTGATTTAGGTCTTCGATGGCACGAGTAATGATCCGGTGGTGCGTGCAGTTGATCGAGATGCCCGTAGCACCGAGTTTTATTATCTCACTTGCGGTTTGAGTCAAAGCATCGCCATTCCAAATTTGTCCATCATTGTTTAAAATAAATGAGACAATAACCGGTAATTGAGTTGAAAGCGCGGCTTTCGTTGCCGTAATTGCTTCTGAGCGAGTATTCATGGTTTCAATGAGGATAAAATCGACGCCAGACTCGTGTAACCAACTGGCTTTTTCATTGTGTTCGCGAAGCGCCGTGGCAGGATCAGGCACTAATTCAGGGTGATAACAGTCCTCGAGCGGCGACATTGAACCAGCGATCCAAACTTTCCGAACAAGTTGACTATCTTGGATTGATTGTTTTACGAGATCGACTGCTTGAAAAGTTGCCCTTTTCGCGTCGGCTGAACTTAAACCGGCTTTTTGAAACGTACGCGTGTCTGTGCGAAATGTGCAGGTCGTTAATATGTCGGCGCCCGAAACGATATAATCTTCGTGGATTTTCCTAACTGCGTCCGGATGCTCCAAAACCGATTGTGCCGACCATAACGGGAGTCGAACCGGAAAGCCGCGCCGCGCCAGTTCGGTTCCCATAGCGCCGTCAAGAATCAAGGGTTTATTATCGCGGAGTCGTTCGGGAAAATCCATCATGAGCATTAAAAATTGCAGGAAATCGTGACTGTCGATGTTTGGTTCGACTGACTGGCCTGAACGTGCCACATTTGGTGATGTTCGCGCGAAAAACTTTTTCCGATGATCGTTCCAACGATTGCGCCTGTCACGACGTCGGAAAGGTAATGTTTATTATCGTTAATGCGGCTGGAAGCGACGAAGGTTGCCATGGCGTACGCGGGAATTCCGACCTTTTTACCGTAGATCTTGTTCAGACACGCGGCGAGTGTAAATGAACCGCTGGTATGTCCCGATGGAAACGAGTGGTAATTTTCGCCATTAGGTCGTTGGCGATGTGAAATTTCTTTCACAAGTCCGACGATAATTCCTTCGGTGATGATCGCTTCTCCGAGTAATTCGACATCAGAAAATGTCTGCTGAAAAGATTGTCCGCCTACAAATCCGGTCAAAGTGACCAAACCGGCGGCTCCGACATAACCCCACCGATAGCCGTACAGATCGCCGATTCGGGAAATTTCGGATGAATAAAATCCATGATCGACGGCATAATCGTGAACTACATCGTCGAGTAAAAAAGCAACCGGAATCGCAACCGCTCCAGCGATGAGAAGATTTCGGTGAAACCGAACATCTGCGATTCCTTTGAATCCGTTCCAATAGTGGTTGGGATACCATCGGACATAATCGACTGGTTGGCGTAACGGATTCGGCATTTCCGCCGGAAGCGCAGTTGAAGCTGATAGGCAAAATAGGAGAGCGATTTCCACGATTCCGATTTGTTTTTTCATTGTCGACCGAATTCTTTCGCCGCATCCAACATGGCTATATAATTATCGTAAATGACATATTCCGGAATGCTGTTGCCGGAGCCGACGCAGTACCCGCCATTGTAAGCCGCGACTTCGATGTTTTCTTTGACTTTTTGGCGGACTTCTTCGCGCGTTCCGCGACTGAGAAGATCAACATCGACGTGGCCGATCAAGCATAGTCGATCACCAAAGCGTTGTTTGACTTCAGCGATGTTCATCGCTTTCGGTTCGATTGGATGAAGAGCATCAACGCCGGCGCTGATTATATCTTCCATCACGGAATAGAGCAGGCCATCGGTGTGATAAATCAGCGGCTTCCCGTAATTCTTGGCCAGATCACCAATCTTTTTCAGCCAAGGGAAAAAATATTGTCGAAGAATTGCCGGGGACATCATCAGACCGGAACTATAGGCAATATCGTCGCTGTACCATAAGACATCCACGGCATCGCTTTCCGCAAAATAGGTGAACATACTCAAAACGAGATTTCCAATTTTATCAAATAAAGTGGAAACTAAATCCGGGTTGTCGTACAGGGCAAACGAAAACTGCTCAAATCCCATCATTTCCCAGACCATCGTGAAAATATCTCCGTACTGACCAATGACGCCCATACCTTCTGGAAGCAATGCGCGAACCTTCTCAAATCGTGAATAATTGAAATCTTCATTTTTAGGGAAATGGTATTTTTCAAAACCTTCCCAATCGGAAATAAACCCTTTTCCTTCAGTTGCCCAATTTCTCGTAACGGTTCCGTCATCTTTAAGTTTGATGTTCTCGGCGTCCTGCAGGGATAGTTTTCCGGGATTGAAATCGGCGATTGGTTGAAGTTTGATATAATCGTAGCCAGCCTTATTCCAAAAATCGACATCGTCTTTCAGCGAGTGGATCGGTCTGCCGAGCAGACGTTCTTTCATGATCGGATGAACGCCGAGTTCGCAAATGGGTACATAATCGGCTTTTCCCCGTTTGAGAGTTTTTTTAAACTGTTCAATGTTCGGATTCATGAAGCCTCGTTAATTTCTACGTTAAAAAACTTGCGGTAATTTAACGGTTTTCTTTTTCCTCTGCACTATTATTTTACATTTTCTCATTGTAAGTTACGCCGATTTTAAACAGAGGAAGTTGATGACAATTTTAGAAAAAATATCCGATGAATTGGTAAACGGAAATTCTGAAGAACTTTTATCTCATGTCGAAGAAGCGCTGGATGAAGGGTTGTCGGCTAACGAAATTTTGGACAACGGTTTAATCAAGGGAATGTCCATCGTTGGCGCTCTGTTTAGGGATGGCGAAATCTTTATTCCAGAAGTTCTCATCTCGGCACGTGCTATGACCAAAGGAATCGAACGGCTCGAGCCGCTGATGTTAAAAAGCGGCATTCCTCCAAAAGGGAAGTTGATGATCGGAACGGTTCAGGACGACCTGCACGATATTGGGAAAAATTTGGTGGCGATCATGTTCAAAGGTGCGGGATTCGAAATTATTGATTTGGGCGTCAACGTATCTGCGGAAAAATTTGTTCAGGAAGCGCGGAAACATCAACCGGACGTTATTGGTCTATCGGCATTGCTTACGACAACGATGATGAATATGGAAAAGATCGTTCAATTACTGAAAGAGAACGGCATTCCGTCAATCATTATTGTCGGAGGAGCGCCTGTTTCTGAAGAATATGCGAATCTTATTCATGCAGACCTATTTGCAAAAAATGCCGTTGAAGGAGTGGAAAAAGTTCTAAATGCAATGGCATCCTAAGAGGCAAATCAGCGCCAATACTATTTTATGAACCGAGCGGTATTTTTAGATAGGGATGGAACTCTAAATGCTGACAGTCGGGATTACATTAAAAATCTCGATGAGTTTCGGTTATTTCCGTTTACAATCAAAGCCTTGAAAATTCTCTCTGATTTGGAGTTTCGTCTGGTGATTATCACGAATCAAGCTTGTATTGCTAAAGGATTGACAACAGTCGAAAAAGTTCAGGAAATTCACGAATTCATTACGAAAGAATTTCGGAGAAATGGGATTAATCTCGATGGAATTTTCTATTGTCCGCATCATCCCGATATATCGAGATGCGAATGCCGAAAACCAAAGATTGCCAATGTGCTTAAAGCCGCGAACGCGTATGAAATCGATTTGTCGCAATCATGGTTCATCGGCGATTCGAAAAAGGATGTCGAAGCTGGCGTGAATGCCGGATGCCGTACGATTCTTGTGAAAACCGGCGTGCGCGAAACGGCCGACGCCGAAAATTGGGATCCGTCGCCCGAATACATCACGGAAAATTTATTGACGGCGGCTCAATTGATCAAAAGGGAGAAGAAGGGAAAATCGGTATGAAAATTGTCGTTCTAAAAGGTGGCGCTTCATCGGAACGGGAAGTTTCGCTCAACAGTGGGATGAACATTGCCAATGCGCTGAAAGAAAATGGCCACGATGTACTCTGCCTCGATACAGTACTTCCGATTGAACAGATAAAAAGTCCAATGAAGCCGACGCCGAAAATGATTCGAAACGGCGATCGGAATCTGGTGACACTTTTAACCGCTCCTGAAGTTCAGTCGGCGAAATTTGTTTTCAATGCACTTCACGGCGGAACTGGTGAAAACGGTGCCGTTCAGGCAATTCTGGAGACGATGGGTTTGAAATTCAACGGCTCCGGCGTTGAGGGATGTGCTATCGCTATGGATAAAATCGTTTCGAAGGTTTTGTTTGAAAAACATGGCATTCCGACGCCCGAATGGTTGAGTTTTCAGAACGATGGGAAACGCCCAAATGCCGAGATAATCGAAGCGATTCTGACGAAATTTCAACCGCCGCTTGTTGTAAAACCAGCGCATGAAGGTTCGACAGTCGGTTTGACGATCGTGCGCGATGTTCAATCGCTTGGTAATGCCCTGAAAATTGCGCGGAAGTACAACGGCTCCATTCTTGTCGAAAAGTTCATTGAAGGTCGTGAACTGACGGTCGCGGTTTTGGGAGATAAGGCGTTGCCGATTGTCGAAATTTGTCCGAAACACGGCATTTACGATTATGAATGTAAATATACAAGCGGCATGAGCGAATACCGGACGCCGGCAGAGATCGAACCCATGCTGACACGTCTCATTCAGGACTGGACCGTCGTTGCATTCAAAGCGCTGAGCTGTTCCGGTTACGGCAGAATGGATTTGCGGCTCAGCCTCGATCACAAACCCTATTTTCTGGAAATGAATTCATTGCCCGGCATGACATCGTTGAGTTTAGTTCCAAAAGCCGCAAAAGCCGACGGCATTTCCTTTAACGAATTGCTGGAAAAAATTATTAAACTTGGACTTAGCAGATGAAAATCGACACCGGCGAAAAAGTGATGCTAAACAACACAGAATTGCACAATGGTTCTCTTCATTGGTATGCCGTTTACACAAAATCGCGCCACGAAAAGAAAGTCGTGGAGTTGCTGACCGTTAAGGGAATCGAAAGTTACCTTCCTTTAGTTAGCGACATTCATAATTGGAGCGACAGGAAACAGATGGTTCAAGAGCCGCTCATACGCGGCTACGTTTTTGTACGCATTTTGCTGAAACAAACACTCTATGTCTTGGAAACGTACGGCGTTGTTCGTATTGTAACGTTCAAAAGACAATATGCGACCATTCCGGATTTTCAAATTGATGCCCTGAAGCGTGTTCTTGAATGTGGCGTCGGATTATCTGCGAAAAATTATTTGCAGGTGGGGAAAATGGTAGAGATCAGCTCCGGACCTATGAAAGGCGTCATTGGGAAAATCCAACGAATTGAAAACAAGGAGAAATTTGTCATCGCTTTAGATGCCGTTCAAATGGCATTTGAAGTTCAGGTCAACTTCAATTTATTGAAACCGGTCTCTGAGGAGACAAGGAAAAAATTGTATACTTTGCCCTTGGGAATAGAAAAATGAAGACACGTTTTTACAATACGCTTTCTCGAAAAAAAGAGGATTTTTATACCATTGAACCGGGCGTTGTCCGGATGTACACATGTGGGCCAACCGTTTATAACTTTGCGCATATCGGCAATTTCCGAGCCTATATTTTTGAAGATTTGCTTCACAGGTTTCTGACATTTAAAGGCTATCGCGTCATTCAGGTTATGAATATTACCGATATTGATGACAAGATCATTCGCGATTCCCAGAAAGTAGGGAAACCGATTGCGGAATTTACAAAACCTTATACAGAGGCGTTTTTTCAGGATATAGATTCGTTAGGAATTGGACGCGCGGAATATTATCCAGCGGCGACGGCGCACATTCCTGAAATGGTCGAAATGGTGAAAAAATTACTGGCTAACGGCGCCGCCTACCGAACGGACGACGGTTCGATCTATTTTAAAGTTTCTGAGTTCCCGAAATATGGTCAGTTGGCGCGCCTGAATGTTACGGAAATGATTCGCGGTGAACGTGTTGCTTCCGATGAATATGAGAAGGAAGAAATCCGAGATTTTGCGCTCTGGAAAGGGTGGAAACCGGAAGACGGCGAAGCCTTTTGGGAAACAGAATTAGGCAAAGGGAGACCCGGCTGGCATATCGAATGTTCGTCGATGAGTTCCAAATATCTTGGCACACATTTCGACGTGCATACTGGCGGTGTCGACAATATTTTCCCGCATCATGAAAATGAAATCGCGCAAAGTGAAGCCGCGTCAGGTGAAAAATTTGTCAATTTCTGGCTTCACTGCGAACATTTGCTCGTCGATGGCAAAAAAATGAGCAAGTCGCTTGGTAATTTTATTTATCTCCGGCAATTGCTTGAAAGAGGCGTTGATTCCACGGCGATCCGGCTAACTCTGCTCAGCACGCATTACCGGCAGAAACTGAATTTCAGCGAGGAAAAACTGGACATGTCGGCAAAAATGATCACACGTCTGAGAGATTTTAGAAAATCTTTAGGCGATAATTTAACCGCCGGTGCGGTGCAACTTTCGACAATTGTTTCCGACGCGCGTCAAAAATTTGAATCGGCGCTGGACGACGATCTGAATATCTCCGAGGCGCTGTCGGTAGTTTTTACGCTGATGCATGAGGTCAATACCTTTCGACAAGAAGCATCGCTATCGCAAGCCGATGCAAAACTCATTGAACGTTTCCTAATGAAAATTGACGAGGTCTTGAATATTTTTTCATCAAAGTCAGAAAGTCTGACTGATGAGGAACAGGCGCTTTTAAATCAACGGACGACTGCCCGGCAAAATCGAGATTGGAAGGAATCCGACCGACTGAGAGCACTTTTGCTTGAAAAGGGAATCGTTATAGAAGACACGCCAAAAGGCGTCGTCTGGAAGCGGAAAATTACGACCTAAAAATTAAGCGGAAAGTCTTTTCCACAGCGCCGGTCAACCAATGGAAAAATTCGTTTTTCTGTGATTTTAATGGTTTGTAGAAACGGAAAAAAGGCTTAGCCTCTTTGTGCCTGAGTGATTAAATTGCCACCCGCTATGGAGGAGAATATATGTATCAAAATTTGCTAATTGTAGAATCGCCATCCAAGGCGAAAACGATAAAAAAATTCCTTGGAAAAGATTATCGAGTTCTGGCTTCTGTGGGGCATATCCGCGATTTGCCGGAAAAGGAATTCGGGATCGATATTGCCGCCGATTTTAAACCGAAATATGTTACTATTCAAGGTAAGGCGAAAATCATTCAACAACTGCGTTCAGCCGCCAAAGATGCCGGTCGGATTCTGCTTGCTCCCGATCCGGATCGCGAGGGCGAGGCGATCGCATGGCATATCGCCGCGGCATTGAATGTCGACGATCATCAGGTTCAGAGAGTTTTGTTCAACGAGATCACGCCGAGCGGCATTCAATACGGTCTGGCGCATCCGCGTAAAATCGACATGAGTCTTGTTAATGCTCAGCAGGCACGGCGGATTTTAGATCGGATCGTCGGTTATCAAGTCAGTCCATTTTTATGGAAAACGTTGTATCGCGGGCTCAGCGCCGGGCGAGTGCAATCGGTTGCCGTCCGAATTATCTGCGAGCGCGAAGATGAAATCCTGAAATTCGTTCCCAAAGAATTTTGGGAGATTTCGGCTGATTTTATGACGCGCGAAGACGAAAAATTCACCGCGAAATGTGTGGAAATTGCCGGGAAAAGTATCGATGTATCCGATAGAAAAACGGCGGCGGAGCATTTGGAAAAAATCCGGCAAGCGATCTATCTAGTAAAATCCGTGACGGAGAAAAAGGTCGAAAAATCGCCGTCACCGCCATTTACAACAAGTACTCTTCAACAGGAAGCGACACGCAAATTTCGATTCGGTTCGTCGAAAACGATGAAAATCGCCCAGCAACTTTACGAAGGTATCGAAATCGACGGCGCGCCCGTTGGATTGATTACTTACATGCGAACTGACTCGGTGCGAATCTCGAAGGAGGCTATCGGCGGCGTCCGCGAGTATATTTCAACACGCTACGGCGCTGAATATTTGCCGACCAACGCGCGTTTTTATAAAACTAAGAAAAAGAATGTTCAGGATGCGCATGAAGGCATCCGACCGACACACTTTAACTTGTCACCCGAATCTATCGCGGGCAGTTTGACTCCCGATCAGAAAAAAATATATGCAATCATTTGGAATCGGTTTACTGCCTGCCAGATGGCGAATGCGGTTTACAACCAAAAAGTCATCGATGTTTTAGGCGATCAGTATTTATTTCGCGCAATCGGCAACGACCTGATTTTCGACGGCTATTTGCACGTTTGGCGTGAAGATAAAGATGACGAAGAAAAAAAGAATCCGCTTCCGGTGAAGATTAAAAACGAGGACCCGGTTCGTCTGAGCGATGTCAAATCTGAGCAAAAATTTACCGAGCCGCCCAAACGGTTTACCGAAGGCACGCTGATCAAAGAATTGGATAATCTCGGTATTGGACGACCTAGCACATACGCGACGATCGTTTCAACCATTTTACTGAGAAAATACGTCGAACAGAAAACGGGCTTCTTTTTTCCCACTGATTTGGGCAAAACGGTCAATGAAATTCTCGTGGCTGGAATGCCGGAGATTTTCAATGTCAAATTTACCTTCGAAATGGAAGAGAATCTCGACGAGGTTGAATCGAATTCCAAAGATTGGTTGGATGTGATGCGTGAATTCTATAAGCCGTTCAAGAAGTCGCTCGAAAGGCTTGATCTGAAGCGGAAAGACATTAAAAGCAATCTTCAGGAAGAATCCGGAGAAAAATGTGAACTCTGCGGATCGCCGATGGTTATCAAGTGGGGCAGGAACGGTAAATTTCTGGCATGTTCCGCTTTCCCAAAATGTAAAAACACCAGACCTTTGAACCGTGTCGAACCGGAAGTTCCGTACGAAGAGAAAAAATGTCCGAAGTGCGGAAGTCCAATGACAGTACGCGAAGGCAGATTTGGAAAGTTTTGGGCTTGCACTGCCTATCCAAAATGTAAGACCACGTTACCGTTTTCGCTGAACATTCCTTGCCCAGAACCGGATTGTGACGGCGAGATCGTGCAAAAGCGTACGAAAAAGGGAAAAATATTTTACGGATGCAGTCGTTACCCCGACTGCAAGTTTGCGACTTGGAACGAACCGGTCAAAAAAACCTGTCCGGGTTGCGGTTATTCGCTTCTCGAGAAAAAAGAGACAAAAGATAAGAAGACGGTGATTTTCTGTCCGAAGTGTAAAACGGAATACGATGAGATTTGAAGCATAAAGGAACGGTATGGCAAAATCTGAAAAGAATGAGTTAATGGATAAATTGTATTCTCTCTGCAAACGGAGGGGATTTATTTTTCAGTCGAGTGAAATATACGGAGGGATTACCAGCTGTTGGGATTACGGTCCGCTGGGCGTTGAACTCAAACGTCATGTCAAAGACCTTTGGTGGCAGGAAAATGTCACCGGCAGAGAAGAAGTTGTCGGGATGGACGCAAGCATTTTGATGCATCCTAAGGTTTGGGAAGCCTCCGGGCACGTGGAAAATTTTCACGATCCGCTCATCGATTGTAAGAAATGTAAGGCGCGTTTTCGGGAAGACAAGGCTCTGCATTATTTCAAATGTGAAAAATGCGATTTTCAATTTCGTGTCAATGGCGGGTTTATTGAAGTAAAAGACGAATTTCGGACTTATTTCAAAGACGATCTATACGCGCAGGAGCCGACATTTTATCAGAAATCCGACTGCCCAAAATGCGGAACCGCTGGAAGCATTTTTCTGGAAAAGATCGCTTGTCCAACCTGCGGTTCCACCGAACTTTCTCCGGCGAGGCAATTCAATCTGATGTTCAAAACGCATTTCGGTCCATCGGAAGACACTGCTTCGGAAGTCTATCTACGACCAGAAACCGCGCAAGGAATTTTTGTCAATTTCGATAATGTTGTCAATACGACGCGGCTCAAACTGCCGTTTGGGATTGGTCAGATCGGAAAAGCATTTCGGAACGAAATCACGACGGGAAACTTTATATTCCGATCGCGCGAATTTGAACAAATGGAACTCGAATATTTTGTTAAACCGGAAGAAAGCCAGAAGTGGCATGAATACTGGGTCGAACAGCGATTCCAGTGGTATCAGAAACTTGGCATCAAACGCGAGAATTTGAGACTCAGAGCGCATGCGAAGGAAGAATTAGCGCATTACGCGCGGGCTTGCACTGACGTTGAATATAAATTTGCGTTCGGTTGGTCGGAATTGGAAGGCATTGCCGATCGGCAGACATTCGATCTGGATCAGCACATTAAGGCAAGCGGCAAGAAAATGTCCTATTTTGAAACAGAAACCAACACACATATCGTTCCGGCTGTCGTCGAAAGTTCCGCGGGCGTCGATCGGTCGATTCTGACGGTTCTCTCCGATGCTTATTGGGAAGACACGGAACATGATCGGACCGTCTTAAAACTCAATCCAAAACTCGCGCCGATCAAAGTTGCCATTTTACCGTTGGTGAATAAAGACGGAATGCCGGAAATCGCTTCGGCGATTTTTTCGGACGTGAAAAAGCAGATGGCGGCATTTTACGATCAGACCGGTTCTATCGGCAGACGCTATCGTCGTCAAGACGAGGCAGGCACACCGTTTGGAGTTACGGTCGATTCGCAGACTTTGGAAGACGGAACGGTGACTCTACGTGACCGTGATACGCTAGAACAAGTCCGAATTCCCAAGGATAATATCGTCAAGGTTCTGCGGGATAAACTGGCACTATAAGAAACCGCGGAATATTTTTAGACAGGATTAACAAGATTTACAGGATATATATTCCTAATAATGTCATTCTGAATGAGACCTGACCCCTGCCGGGTCGAATGAAGAATCGGATTAATTTTCTGGAATACTTATAGAGGAGCATGTAGATAATTCTAAAAATTTTACTTTGGTGTGTTTCAACAATACTGGAGCACTTTTCTGTTTAGGCAGATATAATCCGTGACCGATTCAAATACAATGTGCAATGACTGTAGAAGGGAATTTCCAAATACCAAACGGGGTTTGTCGAAACAGATGTTTATTCGGGCATTGGGCATTAGATTTATAGACATTAAATTTGAAATAAGGTCTATATATTCTTTCTTATTGGTTTATTAACAAACTTTGTCTAAGATTTAAATTAGATATAGAAAAGGAACTAAAAATTGACCCTGGATTTATCTAATTTTTCAAAGGAACATAGATTTTTAATTTTACTCGATATTTGTTGTTTTTCAGAACTTACAGACGATCATCAACTTAAACTAATCAATCTTGTCACCTCAGAATCTAAAAGTCTTCTACATAAGGGAGGATATAAAGAAGAGAATATTTTTTCTGCTTTTATTTCAACCGGTGATGGATTTTATTTTATTGGTCATAAAATAAATAGTCTGTTTTATGCTAATGATTGTATTTTGTTTGCCCTATCTCTACGAAATACTCTTATTGAATCATTTAAAAAGTACAATTTTGACTATAAAGGTGTCAAACTTGCATTACATTTTGGAACAACTCTTCCTTATATAGATATTACTAATCGGGAAAATTTCGTGGGTTCTGCAATGAATGAAATTTTTCGACTATTATCGCCCAATAACAGTCAGGAAATAATAAATATTTCTCATGATTTTTATGGTCATGAAAATACTGTTATCATATCAGAAAAGGCTCTAAATAAAATTGGTAATCTTCCAAATGTTGGTATCAGAATTAGCAAAAAGTTTACAATTCACGCAAAGCATAATAAAAAATTCTCTTGTTATTTCTTAGACTATACAGGTAGAAATATTTTTATACTAAGATCAAAAAAAGTAAAAAATTCACAAATCTGTAAATGATTAGCACCCCGATAATTCCATAATGAAGCAGAAGTGTTGATATCGGAATATTAGAAATTCTTTGTAATCTGTTTAGAAAATATTTTGTTAATCTTGTCTAAATATCTAAATATTCTGCAGGTTAAGAAGCTTTAAGCGCCCGGAAAACCTTCTCGGCCGTGATCGGCAACTCCCGGAAGCGAATCCCGATCGCATCGTAAATCGCATTGGCAATTGCCGGGGCCGGGCCGTTGATGACGACTTCACTGATTGATTTGGCGCCGTACGGTCCTCTGGGCTCATAAGTCGGTATAATGATCGTCTTTATCTCCGGGATGTCAGCCGCCGTGAAAAGCTTGTAGCGTCCGAAATCGGTATTCATCTGCGCACCGGTTTCGCTAAAACGGAATTCCTCGGTCAGAGCCCAGGAAATGCCGTTGACGACCGCGCCTTCGACCTGACCTTCGGCTAATTTGGGATTGATCGCCGTTCCACAATCGACCGCCGATACATATTTAATGACTTTGACGATCCCGGTGGCAGTATCAACTTCAACTTCAACAAAATGGGCCGCGAAAGGCGGCGGCGAAACCGGCGAGACATTCGAGGCAACGGCCTGGATTTGGAACTGGTTTTCGGTATAAAAGGCATACTGGCAAATAGCCCTGAATGTCAGCGCTCCGCCTTGCCCGCCTGCTTCCGCAGTACGGGCAAGCCAGACAACCTGCTTATTTTCGATTTTCAGCCTTTCAATCAGCTGGCCGGACATTTCCGCGGCGACCTTCAGAATCTGCTCAGCGACTTCCGTCGCGCATTTACGCACGGCTTCGCCGGAGATGTAGGTTGTCGAACTGGCATACGCGCCGACGTCAAACGGAGTCATGTCCGTATCCGAAGAGCAAACGATAATATCCTCGACCGGCACGCCCAGCGTCTCGGCCGCGATCTGCGCCAGAACGGTATCGGAACCAGTGCCGAGGTCAGTCGCACCAATTTGCAAATTAAATGAACCGTCTTCATTCATTTTGATATACGCCGCACCCATATCAACCCGCGGGATGCCACTGCCTTGCATCATGACGGCCATGCCGAGCCCACGGACTTTCGCGCCTTTGCGGATTTGCTTGCCGCGGCGGTTGTACCAGTCAATCTCTTTCAGTCCAAATTCGATACATTTTTCCAGGCCGCAGGATTCGATGTTCATGGACACGCCTTCCTTGCCTTCGCCGAGTTTCTCAAAAATCGGTGACGTCTCGCCGATTCGGATGACATTCTTACGATAAAGTTCAACGACATCCATATGCAATTGGCGGGCAATATCGTCCATCATCTGGTTTAGAGCGAAGTAGCCCTGCGTCGCGCCATAACCGCGGTAGGCGCCGGCAACCGGCAGATTCGTGTAAACAGTCTTGCCAGTAAAGCGTTGATGTGGGGCTTTGTTAATCAATGGTAAAACTTTCGAACCGGCATTGGAAAGCACTGTCAGAGCGTGCGCACCATAAGCACCGTTGTTCATCAGAGCATCCAGCCAGATGGCGTGGATCGTGCCGTCTTTTTTCACGCCAGCCTGCAATCTGATCCGCATCGGATGGCGATAGCGCGACGCTCGTAAAACTTCGGCGCGGGTAAGCGTAATCTTAACCGGGCGACCGGTACGCAGAGTAAACCAGCCGGCGTAATACTCCAGAAAAACTTCCTGCTTACCACCGAAGCCGCCACCGATGTGCGGCTTGATGACCCGGATGCGCTTCTCCGGAATCTGCAACACCTGAGCGCAAATCCGGCGGGCGTGAAACGGAACTTGCGTAGAGGAAACGATTGCCAGCCGATATTTTTCATCGAGATAAGTTAAAACCGCATGCGGCTCGAGCATAGCATGCGAAGCATAATGCGAATAATAGGTTTCGTCAAAAGTCAGGTCGCTTTCGGCTAAGCCTTTTTCAAAATCACCGACGTTGGCGTCAACTTCTGCGCAAAGATTACGGCTGGCGTCGTACGGCATACCGGCCAAGTAACCTTTGCCCGGTTCAGTAGGCAAGACCGGCGCGCCGGGATCCATGGCTTTTTCAAAATCAAAGAGCGCTGGCAGGATCTCGTATTCGACTTCGATTTGGGAAGTGGCTTCTTCGGCGATTTCCGGCGTCTCAGCCAGAACGGCCGCGACTTTATCACCCACGAAGCGCATTTTCGAATCGAACATGACCGTATCGTACGGCGACGGTTGCGGATAGCCCTGTCCTGCGGTGGTATGCAGGATTGCCGGAACATTGCCATAATGAGCAATATCGAGAACTCCGGGGATTTTCTCTGCTTCGGCTGTGTTAATCGCAATTATCCGGGCGTGCGCATGCGGCGAATAGAGAAACTTCACGTAAGCCGCACCAGCCATCTGAAAATCATCGGTGAACATAGCCCGCCCAGTGGCAAGCGACAGTCCGTCGATTTTCTTAACAGACTTGTTTACAGTTGCGAGTTCCGAGTTACGAGTTGCGAGTTTTATTATTCATCGAGAATCCTGATGTTTTTCTTTTTGCAAATAAGAAATAATTCCACCAATCATTTTGCCGATCTCATTAGCTAAATCAGATAATTCTTTATACTGATGAGCATCGATATATTTTTGATCGAGAGCGATGATTAATTGGTTAGAAATTTCTCCAGTCGAGCCTTTAGCGTAAAGTGAGAATTGAACAAATTCTCTGGAGCGATCGCGCTCGAATCCTTCGGCAATGTTACTCATTATGGAAATACAGGCACGGCGTAGTTGATCAGTCAGGGCATAATCTTTATGAAATTCATTTTGCTTGGTCAATGAATAGATTCTATTTGTCAACTCTCTGGCTTTTTGCCAAGCTTCAATTTCCTGGTATGTCTTAAAAGTGCTCATTATTTATTATTTCAGTAATAACCTAAGTTCAACCCAGAACTCGCAACTCGGAACTCGTAACTAATTAGCTCTCTCCGCCGCATTTTTCACCCCTTCAAGAATCTTCACATATCCCGTACAACGACATAGATGTCCGTCGAGTGCATTCTTGATTTCGTCTTCGGTCGGATGCGGATTGGATTTCAGCAAAGCATACACCGAGAGTACAATGCCAGGCGTACAGTAGCCGCACTGCACCGCGCCGGCTTTGACCAATTCCTCCTGAATCGGGTGTGGATTGTCCATTGTACTGAGACCTTCAATAGTCGTGATAGATTCGTTGTCCACAGCCGCCGTCAGCACCTGACAGGAATTAACCGGTCTGCCATTCAGCAAAACGACGCAAGCTCCACAGTCGCCGGTTCCGCAACCATATTTTACTCCGGTATAGCCATTACCGCGCAGGGTCTCGAGCAGAGTTTCGCCGGGATGAATTTCCAGAGACTTTAACTTTCCATTAATCGTCAGTTTAATTTGCATCGACCCGCTCCCTGATTTTAGTGAAAGCCCGTTCCATTTCGGTCTTCAGTAAATTGAGTAAAAATTCGCGACTAAAATTAGGATTGCGAACCGGCTTGATTTCCACGGTAGATAGGATTTCATTAACCAGCGGATCAGATATTTGTAAACCAACCAACTGGTTTTCGATTTGCGTCAGGCGATTGGCAGTCGAAACAATGTTACCGACGGCGAGACGGGCAAGATTAATAACGCCGGAATCAGTCTCCAGATAAACCGCCAGATCGAGCGCCGAGTAGTCGAAGCGTATCCGCGCAAAGCGGTAATAGATGCCATGGCCAGATGCCGGTGGAATCAAAACCTCGGTAATCAAAAATTTGCTCCCGCGCTTTAATTGTAGAAAATCGGCGATCGGATATGCCGCCACTTGCGTGCCCGCGACCTTGACTATTGCATTCAGCGCCAGTAGCGGCGTCGGGACATTCGACCAGACCGGTCGAAAAGCCAGTGAGCCGCCCAGCGTGATCAAATTCCGCAGAGGATTGGAAGCCGCCCGGCCAAGCGCCTGGGCTAGAATCCTGCGCCCATCTGACCATTGAAAATGCGCAATGTCATTAAACTTTGTATTGGCGCCGATTGCAGTTCCGGCTTCAGTCTCTCGGATATAATTTAGATTCAACCGCCGCAGATCGATCAATCCCGTAACTTGCCCTTTCAACAATCCAGTGCCACCGGCGTAAGGAATCCCCTTGCCGTTTTGTATAATCTCCAAAACTTCGTCCACACTGCCCGGACGAAACCACTCTTTAATATTTACGTGCATTTTCTATTCGCTTTTTTTAACAATTATGACCACCGAAATCAAATTTCGGAAACCCGACCCAGCAATGCAATTTTTAGTTTCTTTAGTATCCAAAAGGATTGGCACTCTTCTCCCATATTTCCGGTTTTATGATAAGCACCGTCAGCAATCCATAAATCCCCGTCAGGGCAACAATCAGCAGATCCAGCGGATTGTTGCGCACCTTCTCATTGCCGAAAATATATTTAATCAGGATAAACAGCAGAAGCGATGGAATGATACCGAGCAAACCGAGATACCCATTAAGCACCAGTCGAAAGCTTCTAAAGTTACTTTTATTCGATTCGGTCTCGATTTTAAATGGAAACAACCCCTTTTCAACCCGCCCGGCTATAGTCTTTTTGAAAGAGACTAAATCCACATGACAAGAGTCGATGAAATTATATTTCAGATCAGTGACGACACAGTTTACTCGTTCAGAATTACTGTACGAAATTGTCCGGTAAATCGGATCGGCTATAAAACGCAGGCGCATATCGTCCGGGTCGAAACCCGCCAGTGGCAGGGGTACTAGTTTATAATCATCATACATAATCATATAAAGACTATCTGATGCTGTAATTAAAAATCCGTAAAATTCTCGCCGCGGATCTTCAGAAATAGAAATATAGCGGACGTCCAAATCCGGACTTATGACGGTTTTTTTACAGAACGGTTGACCCTTGACCATTTTAACATGGAAAACGGAACCAACGGCGTCTACAATAAAATACCCTTCGTCAAATGGCTTACGCGTAGTTGGATTGCCGGCAATAATTCGAGCCGGGAAGACAAATCCGGCTTCTTGTAAAGCTGTCGTAAAAACGGTAGTAAGTTGCTCAACAATGACGTTCTTACGAACATCAATAAATTCCATCCGGTCACCAATTCTGAATACCTCGTCCGGTAAAGTCAATCTGGCAAAATCTGACTCAGATTCAAATAAGGGATATAGTTGGATCAACGGGTTATGCAAATGGTACGGTTGGAATATAAAAGATTGCGAATTGCGACGAATAGTGGAAATATCAATCGGAATACCCTGAACTTCCCGGGGTAGTACATTCCATTTATCCAGATCATAGTAATACATAAACGGCAATAACTTCTCATATTCTATCTTAGAATAAGAACTGCCCTGAAAATCAAAATACTCCATTTCATTGCTTCGATTTACCCGATTGCCGACGAATTGTTTTATGATCGGACTATAGTAAATCAATGCAAAGTCGAAACGTTTACCAAAGATTTTCCAATAGAATTCCGGCAGGTAAACGGCCGCCGCTAAAATAAAAATAAGAATGAAGATATAACGTGAGATTTTGGTAAGCATCACTTACTTCCTTTCCTTAAGCGGTAACCTGGAAAAACTATTGTGGCGGCAAACATCAGAGCAATGACAATATATTGCCAGATAACGAAGACATGCTCTTCATACCCTTCTTCTTTCAACATTAAACCAATTAATCCGGTTGCAATAATCATAAGTACGATCCGATATTTCCAAGAGTGTTCAACGACAATTGTTGCCGTAGCGAAATATCCGGCGAAACCGACAATAAACCACGGAAGCATCGTTATGGCGGCGCTGGTTACAATCTCGATCGAATAAAATATCGCCGTAATCATTAGAAAACCTCCATACATAATCAGATTAGCAACCAGAAAAGCCAGAAAGCCGGTGCTGACTACAAAGAGTAGCATCTTTATTTCTGGTAAGGGCAGATGGAATGACAGGCGATAACGGTTCTTGGTCATTTCCGGCACAAATTGTGTCAACCCCAGTAAGATGCCCCCCACAAGCGGAATAAATTTTACCATATTGTAAAACAGCATTTTGTATTGTATAAGATACAGCCAGACATTGATCGGTTTTTCCATGGCCAGAGTGTGGCGGATATCCAGAAACAGATAGCCTGTCAGTACAATAATCATGATCCCGTAGCCGAACAGAAAATACCGAATCTTTAACCATTCTTTATAAATCAGTGATTTATACATTGTCTTACCTCTAATATTTGCCGGTTAATCCGATAAAAGCTTCTTCCAGCGTCATGGAAATTTCCTGGAATTCGCTGTATTCTACTCCGTGATTTTTCAGGTATTTCTGACAGTCATCCGCGGAACCAAAGGAATAAATAGTAGATTGATTCCTTATGTTTTCGTAGTTCCTGATGATTTCGTCCGGCTCGATGAATAAATCCGGTCGGGCAGATTGAAACGTATAGCGGTGAAAGGTCTGCATAAATTCCCGGATTGACATCTGCAGGAGCACCTTCCGGCGACCGATAATCAGGGTTTCATCAATTATCTTTTCCAGATCCTGGATAATATGGGAAGTAATCAACACCGTCTTGTCATACTCGCGGACATAAGCCTGGAGAAAATCCAGAAACAGAACGCGGTAACCGGCATCCAGCCCCATTGAATAATCATCTAAGATCATCAGTTCGGGATTTTGCGCCAGAATCAATCCGAGCGCGACTTGTGAACGCTGTCCGCACGACATTTTCGACAATTTATGGTCATGTGAAACGCCCATTTTATCGATAAGCTCGTAATAAAATTCCTTGCGCCAGTCCGGGTAGAACGGCGCATAGAATTTTTCGATCTGGGACACGTTCATAAAATCATAGGCCAGGTGCCCTTCGTGCAAAAGACCAATGCGCGTCCGGGTTTTAGGCGACAGACTGTGCGAATTTTCTCCCAGAACCATGCACTGTCCGCTAGTGGGCCTCAAGAATCCCATTAGAATATTTATTGTTGTGGTCTTGCCCATTCCGTTTTTACCGAGAAGGCCGAAAATACGCCCTTTCCCGATAGAAAAATTCAAACCGTTTAATACCAGTTTATTACCGTAACGATGGGTTAAATTGGCACATTCTATCGCA
>Ga0066637_10000157_pt1 | contig 40425 bp, 43 predicted proteins | sample CryGeyCG2014_020_FD_62737 | JGI IMG/M metagenome (GOLD analysis project Ga0066637, IMG submission 62737) | Groundwater microbial communities from aquifer - Crystal Geyser CG08_land_8/20/14_0.20 | ecosystem: Environmental > Aquatic > Deep subsurface > Groundwater | place: USA: Utah: Grand County...
TTTAATAATTCATCATAGGTTTTTTTAATTTTATCATCAACAAATGCAACAATTATTTGCCTATTATTCAAGCAACCACCAAATGATTTTTATTAGTTAAATACTCTTTAACAGTATTTGGGTCCCAAATCCATACTATTTTATTATCTTTATCTATGTGTATTTTGCCAGAATACTCTAAATAATCTAAAATTAAATTAAATGTTTGATACATAGTCTTTTTGGGTAGGCTCTTCCAAAGTTTTGCTTTGGTAGGATATTCTTTTGCTGTTCTTATCTTTTTCTCAACCATTAAAACAGTGTCCAATCTAGGATATCTTAATATATTCTCTGGCTTAAACTCAGAAGTTATTTTTCTAACCATATATCAATTGATATAACAAAGAGTTTAAGAACACATCTTATTTACCGACCAATTTTGCTTTTTCTATTAATAACTCCCCAGTGAATTCGTTTTCCATTTTCACTTTTGATTTTTCTATTTCTATTTTTTTCCTAAATATGGGGGCGTCTAAAACAAAGGTTTCATATTCTCCGCCTTCTCCGCAAATATTAAACCCATACTTATTTTCCAATTGCTTTAATTGCTCCAGTAGGTTTTTGTCTAGGACTTTTCCTAAAAAGTCATTTTGAAGACCTTGAGCAGCTATTTTAGTTATAACCCCTACAATATGAAGACTAATTAATTCTTTCACTTCCTCATATTGTGATTTATGCCACAAAGGAGAAAATACTTTCAACCCCAATTCATCACTTATCTTTTCTATTCTGTCTCTTTGATAATTTGAATATAATGCCCCTGTTATAACCCCATTTATATTGTATTTCTTTTTTGCTTTAATTAATGCGCTTTTCAATGCAGACAATTCTTTTTCTTTTTTGCCTGCTGTTTTGCATTTAATCAAAGGCACACCCAAAGATTTGCTTTGCAAATCAACTAAATGTATTGTCGGTGTGTGATACATATACGAATCTTTGTTTTTTGAATCTATTGTAATTAAACAAGAAACCTTATAGTTCATATTTTTCATTATATGTAAGGCTAAAACAGAATCTTTACCGCCAGAAAACAAACACGCCAGTTTTTCATTCTCATTCTTTGTTTGCTCAAATAGCTCCCCTATAGTGTTTTTTTTGTGCAGATTTTGATATCTTGTTAATAATTTATCAAAACCAGAACCATATTGAATCGCTTTTTTAGGCCTTTCTGATAATTCTTTTGAAAGATATTTTGATGCTATGTCTCGCAAAATTATTTTTCTTCTTGTATTATTTATTTTATAGCTATCTGGCAAAGAAATTACATAATTACAGAGCTTTTTGTCCAAATACGGAAACCTAGCCTCAATTCCAAAATGCATAAATATAGCATCATCTCTATAACAATCAGTATCATATAGTTTTCTTAATTTTGATATACTATCTTTTGTAGGATTATATTCCGATAAAAATCTGTGAAAACCACAAAATAATGAATCTGCACCATTGCCTATTAAAACGACTTTTATTTTGTCTTTATTAATTTGTTTTGCCAGGAAATAAAATGGCAATGCAATACTTACTTTAATTGGATCGCTAGTTTCAATTATCTGCACTATATTTGGTATTGCTTTTATTGCATCATTATCATTAATTGTAATGTAATTTATTTTTATTTTCAATTCTTTTTCCAATTTTTCTGCAAAGTCCTTATCTATTGATTTTCTTTCTGTGGATATATTGTAAAATGCTATATTCTTGTTGTACTTTTGTGCAATACAGGTCATTAAAGAAGAATCAACCCCCCCAGAAACTAATACTGCAATCTTTTTGTCGCTTTTTGACCTCTGTTTAATTGATTCTTCAATTATTTTCTCTGTATGGGTCTTTGCTTTTTCATAACTGTCTTGTGTTGTTTCATTATTAAAGAATCCCAAGTATTGTTCTTTCAATACAACCTTTTTTGTTTTTGTATTTATATTGATGTTTAATAATATTCTTGGATTTAAATCAATTGCCTTTGTTCTAATATTTATAGGCAGAGATTTTCTTTCACTTGAAAAATATAACTGCCCTGTATGAGAATAATACCATAAAGGTTTTATTCCTAAAATAGCTCTTGATAAATAACCTATTATAGAATTTTGTTGTTTGTAAAAAAAAGCAAATGCAAAATCACCATTTAACATATTTATTGCCTTGCCCAAATTATTTTTGTATTTTTGTAATAGCAAAAACAATAATTCAGAATCGTTTTTTGCTTTCAATTTCTCTTTTTTTGCTAAATATTCCCAATTATAGATTTCTGAATTTGCAACCATTACAGAATCTTTTGAAACTAATGGCTGAGGAACAAATCCTACAATAGACAATAAATTGTGTCCTAATTGCAAATCATAAAAATCAATTATTTTTGAACAGTCAGGGCCTCTGTGCTTTAACAGAGAGCTCACTTCTTTAATTATTACTTTTGAATTTGGGCCAAACGCCCCAGATATTCCGCACATACGCAACCTTTTTTTCTTTTAATAAGAGAGAAAAAGAAAATAAGCAAATAGTGTCAAAAAAGGAAACACTTATTTTATAATTACATTAGTGCCTATTGCTTGACCAGGCAATCCTTTGCTGAATTTTGCAGTTAATGCTCCGTTATTACCGTGAACATTAGTTATTTTGCCTAAAATCTGCTTTTTGCTAGAAGTAGTCCAAACAACTCTTTTGCCTATTAAAGCACTGGCTTTTGTTTTGTTATAACCTTCAACGATAATCACATACTGTGTAGGTTTCTGTGTTCTTGAGCCTAACCTATAATTCTTAATTATACCTATAACCTCTGTCATTATAACATCTCCTAAAATATTTCCTTTGTAAATATATTTACTCGAAGTCCTCAAAAGCTCGCTTCACCAGCGCCATTTCGAGGCCAGCTCCATAATTTAATGTAAATATAATCTAAATAGAATAGTTAGATAATATATATAAGAGGGAAAAGGTTTAAAAGGGCTATTCTTCAAAGAACTTAACTTTATTTTCTTTGTACCAAACTAGATGTTTGTAGCTTTCTATTGTGTCGTCAAACTTTGTTCTTAGCTCATCAAGTATTTCTTTGAATTGTTCGTAACTTTCTACTTCCAATTCTATTTCTAAATCGTCTCTGTTTGTTGTCTCGTATGCATAAACTATATTTGGGTGCAATGAACAATAATCCAACAATTCTTTTTTTTCTTTTTACATTGATTTAAATATTTTGTTGTGTTTTTCTAATATGAAGAATTCTTAGAAAGCGGTCAGTGAGAAATAATCGCAATAGTAGTTATTATTGCTACATATTTTATGGGTGTGTTTATTTCTAAGATATTTGTGTGATATTTTATGCCTAGTAGTAAATTTCTTATAGTGGAGAAATTATACAACAAGTCCTAAAATAGGGTGTGATATTTTATGCTTTTGAAAAACATTTCTAAGAAAATACAAAAGAGGGAAGCAATAGAAGAGAAAAAAGCAAGAGCTACAAGTATAAAAGAAGGAGTTGCATACTCTGTAAGCGAAGGTTTCGGAACAAACTATATTACGCCTTATGCTTTGTCTATTGGTGCAAATAATGCACAAATAGGAATTTTAAAATCTTTGCCTCAATTAGTTGGTACATTTGCACAGCTTTATACTATAAAAGAAATGTGGAAATACAATAGAAAAAAAATAGTTTTTATTGGCGTCTTGATTCAAGCAATTCTTTGGCTCGCAATAATATCTGTAGGCACATTATATTTTGTTTTTGGTCTGTACAGCAAAATAACGCCTACGTTATTAATTATTGTTTATACTTTGCTTATTGCTTTTGGCACAGCTACAATTCCTGCTTGGAGTTCGTGGATGAAAGATTTAGTACCAGAAAAGTTAATGGGCAAGTATTTTGGAAATAGAAACAAAATATTAGGATCAGTTGTTTTACTTTCTTTACTTGGTGCAGGATTTGTTTTGGACTATTTCAAACAAACTTATTTGTTTTTAGGGTTTGTAATTTTGTTTGGTCTGGCGTTTATTGGAAGATTAATATCTGTATATTATCTAAAAAAACAATATGAGCCTGAGTTTGAAGTTGAAAGAGAATATTATTTTACTTTTAGACAATTTGTTAAAAAACTACCATATACCAATTTTGGTAAATTCGTAATATTTTATGGTACAATGTTGTTTGCAACATCTATTGCTGTCCCTTTCTTCGCAGTATATATGTTAACAGATCTGGAATTTAGTTATCTATTATTTACAATTATTTTAATTGTTGGTACAGCCAGCAGATTATTGTTTATGCCTTTATGGGGCAAATTGAGTGACAAATATGGAAACGTAACAACAATAAAAAATACTGCTAAGATGATTCCTTTTGTTCCGTTATTGTGGTTTCTTTCGCCTTTAATAATAAAATTAAATCCATCATTAATTTTGCCTTATTTGATTATAGTAGAGGGGTTTTCTGGTTTTTGTTGGGCTGGTTTTGATCTTTCTGCAAGTAATTTCATATATGCAACAGTATCGAGACAAAAAATGGCCTTGTGTGTTACTTATCATAGCATAATAACAAATGTAGGGGTTTTTGTTGGCACAATAATTGGTGGAATTATTGCTACGCTTTCAATATCTTTTTGGTGGATTACTCCTTTGCTTTTTGTTTTCCTTTTAAGTTTTGTTCTACGTGCAGTGTCCTGTATTTTCTTTTTATCAAAAATTAAAGAAGAAAGAACAGATGTAAAACAATTCAAAATGGAGCTCGAGGCAAAAAAAGAACTGAAAATGTTTTCCCCAAAGCACTTGTTACAACATATGCACTTAAGATTTAAACTCTAATGTATAACACAAACTATATAAAAAGATTGCAATATTTTATTGAAGGATGCGTATGACTCAAAAAAAAGTTATTATTGTGGGGCTGGGCCCTGCTGGTTTATTTGCTGCCAAAGAGTTGATAGAACATGGCTTCACAGTAACTGTTTTGGAAAAAGGCAAAGGTCTAAAAGAAAGAACAAAAAAGGACTTGTTATTTGGTGTTGGCGGCGCAGGACTATTTTCAGATGGCAAGCTTTGTTTTAATCCATTTATTGGCGGAGATTTAACTGAATTTGTCAATTTAGAAGGTGCAAATTCATTAATTCAAGAAGTGCATAATACTTTCAAAAATTATGGGATGAATAATGGCTATGCACACAAAAATTTAGAGGATTTACATAATTTAAGAGATGAGTCTGCGAAATGTGGAATTAGATTTGTTGAAATTATGCAAAAGCACATAGGCTCAGATTATTTAGTAAATATTGTTGATAATTTTTGTCAAGATCTTATTAAAAAAGGTGTTGAAATTCAAACAGAAACTGAGGTTCTAGATGTTGTTGTAGGAAATAATCAAATAAAAGAACTGGTTACAAATACAGGGTTGGTTTCTAGCGATTATTATTTATTTTGCGTTGGCCGATATAGTTCGGTTTGGTTTAACAAAATTGCACAAAAAATTGATTTGGAAACACAACACAGGTATACTGATATTGGAGTAAGAATTGAAACCTTGCACTCAATTACAAAAACAGTTACAGATATACAATATGACCCTAAATTTCACATTTATACAAACACGTATGATGATTTTATAAGAACCTTTTGCACAAATCCTGAAGGTTTTGTTGTTACTGAAACCTATGAGAAATTTGTAAATGTAAATGGTCACGCGATGAAAGACAAAAAATCAACAAATACTAATTTTGCATTTTTAGTAAGAGTTAAATTAACAGAACCTATTGAAGACACTACCTCTTATGCCAATCTAATTGGAAAATTAGCAAATTTCCTGGGCGGGGGAAAACCTATTCTACAAAGATTGGGAGACTTAAAAAAAGGCAGAAGATCTACTTGGCAAAAAATAGAGAAAAATTTAGTACAACCAACATTAAATGATGTTACTCCAGGAGATATTTCTTTGCTTCTACCACACAGAATAGTAACAGATATCGTAGAAGGGTTGGAAAAATTAGATAAAATAATACCAGGAATTAATTCTGATTCTACTTTAATTTATGCTCCGGAAATAAAGCTTTGTGCTTTAAGAATTGTTTGCAATAAAGATATGAAAACAAAAAGCTTTGAAAACTTGTTTGTTGCTGGTGATGGCGCAGGAGTAAGCGGTTCAATAGTTGCTGCAGCATCAACTGGACTAATTGCAGCAAGGGGAATAATAAAAAGAAAATAAAACCTAGCCAAGGATACATTTAACACCTTGCCTTAAAATGATTTGTGAAGACAAAAGCTTTTAAGGTATATGTTTATTTAAAAACCTTGCCTGCATTATATAATATATCTCTAAGAGAACTATTATGTTTAATGGGGTGGCATTAAAATGGTTTTTGTAAAAAAGACTTTTGATGACTCAAAATAAAATGCAAAGTATTTTATGGGGTGACAATATGGAACTTATTTTATCAGATGCAAAATTATTTAGACAAAGTATTGATGCGATGGTTGATTTAATTAAAGATGCTGAATTTATTGTAAATGAATATGGTGTTTCATTAAAAGCAATAGATGCTGCTCAGATTGCTATGGTTGTTTTTAATATGCCAAAAGATGTTTTTGAAAAGTTCGATGTTTCAGGCACAACCAAATTAGGAGTTAATCTACCATCGCTTTCTAGCATATTAAAAAGAGCAAAAAACAACGACAAATTGGCCCTAAAGGTAAAGGACAAAAGATTGAACGTTGTTTTGTCAAGTGATAATACAAGATGCTTTTCAATAAACTTATTAGACATTTCCAGCAACGAAATGCCAAACCCAGATATTAATTTTGATGCAACAATTAAAATGAAGGCCAACAATTTAATTGAAGGAGTAAAAGATGCAGGATTATTTTCAACATATTTGCTTTTTAGTGTTGACCCCAAAACATTTAAAATAAATGCTAAGGGGCCACAAGGAGACTTGGAAAATAAAACAGAAATGAGTTCAAAGCAAATTATGGAAAAAGATATTAAAAAGGAAGCAACAGCAATGTTCTCAATAGAATATCTTCAAAATATTTTGAAGGGTGCAAGCTCAGAAACTGATATTGAATTGTTTATAAAAACAAATGCGCCTCTGAAAGTAAAATATAAGATAAGTAATGCTTTGTTAGAATTTTTCTTAGCCCCAAGAGATTATGAATAAAGCCTCTATATTGAGAGAGATTGGTGAGAGGCTATGATACAAATTAAAAATAATAGTGCGTTTGTAAAATCTCTTGATCAAATTGCTGTTTTTACTGATGAATGCAACATTCATTTTAATGATGAGGGAATCAAAATTCTGGCTTTTGACAATGCTCAAATAATCTATTTGGAATATTTTTTGTCAAAAGACGGAATTGGGGGGGAGATTCCCAGTGCAGTTTTTGGAATTAACATAACAGAGTTCAATAAAATATTATCAAAAATTAATTCTCAAGACTTACTGTATTTGGATATTAAGGATAATTGTTTGGATTTAATTATAAAGGGGCAGTATTCAAGAAGTTTTTCTTTTCCTCAGAAAATAGTTGATGAAAAAAAGCTTGATGTTTACACTGATGATTATCCAATTAATTTTCAAATAGAAGGCGATATTTTAAAAGATATTTTTATTAGTGCCCGCGTTGTAAGCGATGCGATATTATTTGATTGCAAAGATAAGGAACTTGCAATATCTTCCGAGGGTATTTATGGAAAATACAAAACCAAAATATCAGCAAATACAAAAGCACCAGTCAAGGCCAAGTTTTCAAGCATACATTTAAGCAACATGTTAAAGAATGCTAGTTTGGACACAAAAATAGATGTAAAACTCAGCCCAAGACATCCTTTTTACATTTCCTATTCTATAGGAAATAATAATTTAAGATTCTTTTTGGCACATATGTTTATTTAGCTGGTTTTTTTCTTTTCAAAAAGAAAAGAAAGCTACTGAGCAAAAAAAGAAAATCCTCATTGCTATTAGCAATTGCTATAAGCAGAATATTCGGGACGTATTAAATATTATTTATTAGCAATAATAATTGCTAAATTGTTTTTTGTCCAAAGACACTTTGTAGCTTTAAAATGCGCATTCTTTAACCTTTTTATTTGCTCATCTATTGAAGATGGCATATCTTCTCTTTTGTATATTCTGAACCATTCTTTTCCTTTTGTTTTGCCAAATGTTTCTTCTAAATTGCGCACAATAACCACATCTAATATAAAAAGTTTTTGCTATTATTTGTTTTTTTCTTTCTTTTCTTTCAATTGTTCATTAAAATTGTTGAGCTTTTCTAAAACCAAGGGATAAATCAAATCAAAATCTGGCAAATCAGTTAAAACATATGTGTTGAGTTTTTTCCAATCTGTTTTGAATGCTTTAGCATGCAGTTCTACCGCATCAAGTACTATTTCAGTTTTGTCAAATTTAGTTTTCCAAAGCTCAGAATCAAACTCTGTGGCTCTTGACAAAAATTGAAAATCATATAAATCTCTTGCTTTTTCTCTCTGCATTAATGCGGAAATCTTTTCGGCCAAAATTTCTTTCAAAGACATTACATTTATTATAAACGGAGTAAAATCAGCAAATTTGGGATTTAAAATTTTCTGTTCAAAAACATATGTCGGGCTTGTTGATAAATCTATTCTTAAAGTATTATCTCTAACTAATGGCCCTTTAAAGGAAATTCTAAATAAATTTGTGTTATAAATTCGTTTGGCAGTAAATTTAAAATTATGTTTATCTAAAATTGCTTTTAATTTTTTGCTGACCAAATCTAAATCTTTAACACAAAAATCCAAATCTTCTGAAAATCTTGGCAAGTTGTAAAATTTGTATAGTGCAGTCCCCCCTTTAAATACAAAAAATAAATTGCTTTTTGCAAGCTCAGATAAAATCAATTCATGCAAATATGCTTTTTCAACAAATTCTTTATTTTCTAGTTTCAATTTCTTTTCAACAGATAATAATGTTTCCTTATCAAACATCACAAATCACCATAATTTTCAATTATGCGCCACTTCTTGTTTTTCTCGTTGGTATTCAACCCAGAAGGGTTTAACAAAATATAATTATAATCCATTATTGGCAGGTCCAATGCAATCCCTTTTCTCTCTAAAATATATCCCACCCTTTTAATCAAAGAAACATTGTTTATTTTTTTTAATAATATTTTTAATACTTTTACATCTAATTCTTCAAAAACATCTACAAAATATTCTAAAGGCATAGTAAAAAAGGAATCTAGTGCCGCTTTTTCCGGCAAAGCAAATCTTACTTTAAAACCATTGTATTCCTCCTCTTTAAAACCAAAAAAATATTTTGTGTTGTAATAAAAAAATGTTCTATTAACCTTTATTTCTTTTGTTTTCCTCGAAGTAAATGAAATTGTGTCGTGTGGTAACTGATCTATTAGACCATAATGAGATAATGCAGAAACAGAGGTAATGTATGATGGACATACCAAATAATTTGCTAAAATATATGGATCATCATAACAACTATAAACTCCTTTCCTTAGTTTAAAAACATAATCTGATTTTATCAATTTATTTACAAAATCATTGGCGGTATTTGGCAAATACTTCTTTAGATCATTTAATTTAAAAATTGGCATTTTTCTTAATAAGTCTACAATCTCTATATCTTTCATATAATATACCAATACCGAAAGGTTTATATTAATATTCGTCTCCTTGTATATGGCAATATATCCTATTTATGGAGAAAACAATATTAATTCGATAATGTTTAAAACATATTCCTGGCAGTTATAAAATAGTTATAGTTGTTAGATACAAAATTGTGCATTTAAGGATAAGGGATAACAAAAGAATTGGTGTCAATACGAGCTCAACAAATAAGAACTATACCCGTGGGTTAAACATTCTTGGTCGTTCTCTGCCTCTGCCAGGGAAAATGCTTGGACCTTCTACAGGTCTAGGGAATATTCCCCAACCTCCTTTTCTTTCAGGAGTTCTGAATAGTGGTCTTTCTGGTCTTCTTGTTTCTCTTGGCCTAAATCTACCTGCTTCTATTTCTCTTGCAACTCCTCTTCTGCCTTCAAAAACAAACCTATCTATTGGAAATCCTCTAAAGTAAGGCCTTCTTCTAAGCAAATGCTGGGCAATAACATCTGATGAAAAGCCCATTCGTCTTGCTATGTGTGAAGACACAATATCTGCAAAGAATTCGTGAGTAGTTGTTGATACTATACTCCCACCCTCGCTCTAAAATTTTCTGCACTTTCTGGTAATACAACATGGCTTAATTCATGTAAAAGAGTCAATGCGCCATCTGACCTTATATTTCCATAACTATCAAACAAATGGTCGTGAGGAATCCTTATTGCACTCTGCAAAACTAGACCAGACATTTTTTTTATATTTTCACCAAAAATTGTGCTAAAAAAGGATTCGTTCAAAGAACTGCCAGATTTGATATTTATTGGCACGTGTCTCATGTTTTCTAAAATCCTTTCATAAATCAGCTTTAACTCAGGATATGTTGTTTCTTTAATCATTTGAGAAACTGTTACTCTAGCATGGTTCATAAAAATTGTCAAGTTGTTCCTTTCTTTCAAAGTTAAAGCCATGAAATATAAACTGCTTTTTTATATATATAGTTTTCTATTATATTATGAATTATACTTTGCTTATTCCCTTTTCTGAAGCGACCAAAAAGAAAGTTGAAGAAATGAAAATAGACTTAAAGAATCCAAATGCTGAGCAAATTGCACTAGTTAGAAATTTGCTAATAAATCTATTTAAGGGACAATTCGAGATTCCTGATGTCGAGCAAAAGTTTATAGAAGACTATTTTGTTTTTTATCCTTTTGTGAGAATTATTTTATCACACACGAATAAAGATAGGTTTTATGATTCTTTTTCTAAATTCTATTATGGGGCTGTTAAAAAAGAATTGAAAGAACCAAAAGAAGCTTTAGATCTTTTGAAAATAGAATATAAAATAGTTGGCGACAGATGCTTGATACCTTTTGAAATTTATATAAAAGCAAAAATATTTTCTGAAAAAGATAAATTAACAAATCAAGCATTGAAAAACGGTTTTGTGTATCTAAACAAAGATAAAACAGTGGGGTTTGTTGCTAGATTTATAGCATCAAGAGTAATTGAAGGCCTACCCTTAAAGGTTTCTGAAATAAGTCCAATATTTAAAAAAATTGCAAATGAAATAGATGATATGTTCAAACCAAAACAACCCAAATACAATCTCAAAATAGGAAAAGCAAGATTTGAGAATTTTCCCCCTTGTATGTCTCGCATATTAAGCACTATGCTTGAGCATGGAAATCCAAGCCATATGGAAAGATATTATTTCGCAACCTTCAATTTCACAATAAAAATGGATTTTGAATCTGTTTTAAATCTGTTTAAAAATACAGGCGATTTTAATGAAAAAATTGCAAAATACCAATTGGAAAAAATCCAAAAATATCCTTGCTCTAATTGCGATACTTTAAAAAGCATGGGTTTGTGTTTTCCAGACGACTTCTGCAGTAATATTAAGGGACCTGTAGGATATTACATAAAGAAAACCTATAAAAAAATCTAAATTAAATCAACATATAAATTTGTAATGCACAGGTACTAATTAACAGAGTAGTAGGACATCAAAATAGTTAAGAAAAGGATAAAAGGAAATAATAAGTAGTATATTAAATCAGAAAGTATGCCCAAATATATGAGCGCAGCAAAAACTGCAAAACATATTATACTAATTATTAATGTAATAATATAGAGTGCCTGTCCTTTTGGATTTGTTACTTGGCCAAATGTTTTTTGGAGATTCTCTAATATGTTGCCTTTCATTATTGTTTTGTAAGAACTAAAAACAAAGAATAAACAAAATAATAAAACAACAAATAATATAATTTCAGTTAAAACAGCATCATAAATAATATAAAGTTCTGCAAAGAATGCCATAATTATTGCAAACACCAAATCAACAATAAACAATTTTAATCCTATGCTAAAATAATCTTTAATCTTCAGGGCGGGATAAAACATTTTTTTTAAAAAGAAAATACTCAACACAAAGAAAAGATAAATAAATGGCAATTCTATTAAAAACATCAAAATATAGAATGTTGTTTCGCTTTCTACTAAAAAGATTGCAGAGTCTAATCCTAACAATATTAGGGCAGATTTGTAAAGTCCGTAAATTAACCAAAATAAAAAGAAACAAATAAAAATTAGTGGCAGATTTTGTGATGCTTGTAATTTGAAAAGGTTCCAACTAAGTTTCTCTTGCGTTATTCTTTTTGCAGGCGCCATAATCTAAAGAAATAGGTAAAGAATTTAAAGAGTTGTGCTAAATTAACTTTGTATCTTTACTATATAAAGCATATTTTTCTCTATTATTGAATATTGTTTAGCACTTGTTTGTTTGATTAGTTTTAATATATCCTCTTTTTTAAAACTTCTCGAAACCAACCCCTTAATCCAAGAATCATTAAAAAAATATGCGTTATCCGAAAACTTTGGGTTTTTGTGTCCTCTAGATAAACACATTTTTCGTCTTAATTTATCAAATTTAGAACTATAAACAGAAACAAAGACGTATTTTGAGTGTTTTATTATTTCAGTAAATAGATTAGAATTATTTATGTTTCCAAAAGTATTCATTGCACAAATAATTAAATCGAATTTGTTTTTTGATTTGAAATAATTGGTTACATTTATTCTCTTTAAAACTACATTTTTAATCTTTCGAAATCTAATTTTTACAAAATCAAACATATCTTTATCATGCTCTAATCCTATTATTTTACAATTTGGAATGGTCTTTAAAATTAAATTTATTATTCTTCCCGAACCAACCCCAATCTCTAGTATTTTTTGAGGTTTAACTTTTTTTAGAAATTTAATTAATTCTTGTTCTTCTTGGGCCCAGTTGGAATACCACAAAGATTTTGTTTTTAAATTTAACTCAGTATCTAAAAGACAAGAAATACAAGGATTTGAATTATGCATAAATTAGAGAGTACAAAAAAGAATTTAAATGAATGTTTAAAAAAATAAAAAAGGAAAGAAGAGAAGATTTTAATTTTATTCTTCTTCGACTTCTAAGTTTAATTTTTCCTTTAATTCTCTGTATCTGTTTCTTATTGTAACTTCTGTTACACCAGCAACATTTGCAACTTGCTTTTGTGTTCTCTTTTCGTTTTTTAACAAAGCAGCAATGTAAACTGCAGCAGCTGCAACACCTGTTGGACCTCTACCAGAAATCAAACCCTTTACAATAGCATCATTTAGAATTTTACGTGCTTCTTCTTGGACTTCGCCAGATAAATTAAGCTCAGATGCAAATCTTGAAATGTAGTATATTGGATTTGTTAAAGGAACTGACATTTGCAATTCTCTTACTAAATATCTGTAATTTCTTCCAATATCCTTTTTTGTCAAACCAGATGCCTCTGCCATTTCATTCAATGTTCTTGGAATGTTTGCATTTCTACAAATAGCATATAACACAGCAGCAACAACAGCTTCAATTAATCGTCCTCTAATCAATTCTTTCTCAACTGTTTTCCTGTAAAGCACAGCAGCCTGCTCAACTAAAGACTCAGGAATATTTAAATATTGCGCCATTCTTCTAAGCTCTGTAAGAGCTATAGACAAATTCCTTTGAACTGAGTTCGAAACTGCAGTTCTTTTGTGCCATCTAATTAGTCTATACATTTGTTCTCTTGTTTCAGCACTTAATTTGTTGCCACGGGCATCTCTTCCCCCTCTTTCAATCATTGTGCTTACTCCTTTGTTAAGTTTAGAATGTTGCATTGGCCCGCCAGTTCTTGCTTTGTCATTAAATTCATCAGAATCAAATGTTCTCCATTCTTTTGACAAATCTACAGCATCACCCGCCAAAACACAGCCACAAGTCTTACAAACTTGTTCACCATTTTCCCTATCACGAATAAAAACCTTACCTTTACATTCAGGACAAATACTTTCAACCATGTTTACACCTCAAATATAAAAATCAGTTTTAAAAAGAGATAAATTTATAAACTTTTTTATATTCTCTTATATTTTTGGAGAATAAGTTATATATAAACCTTTGCATAGATTTTCTCATATATAAAGGTCAATTTCTTATAAATTGGTTCAAATCTGTTTTTTGTATCATATTCTCAAAACCAATGTTTTTTTCTTGCAAAATAAAAAACAACAAAACCAGCAAAACAAACTATTGCTCCAAATACAAAAGTGTAACTAGGATTTAAATCCCACAAAAAACCAGCAACAAATCCAGCAGGCAAAGCAACTAAACCAGTTACTGTATTCCACGCACCAATAGCAATTCCATTTAATTCAGCAGGAGATAAATCAGCAACTTCTGCTTTTTGTTGACTTTGCAAAATTGCATAAACTAACCCAAACAAAATAAATGCGATTATTAACATTGTTAAATTATTAAATATGGCCAATATAACAGACATTAAAATAAATAAAAAATATCCCCCCATCATTAATCTTCTTCTACCAACTTTGTCCGCCCAAATACCAAAAGGAATAGAAAATCCTGCGTAAATTAAATTAAATAATACATACAATAATAGCGGCCCACCAACTGCCCACACACCAGAAAAATTTTGTTGCGCTCTTAAAATCAAAAACATATAACCAAAATTTGCAAAAGCAAAAAAAGTAGAAACAATAATAAATAACCAAACACTCTTTGGTAATTTTCGCATCTGTTGAATCATATTTTGTTTTTCGGGTTTGGTTTTCAAATCTTTAACAAATACTACTGGAACTAAACTAAAAAACGCAAAACATGAGGCAATTAATATAATAGAAACATAACTTAATTTTGCAACATCATATAAAACAAAAACTAAGATAGACCCAAAAATTCCGCCAGCAGTATCCAAGGATTTTTGTATTGCAAATGCTTTTCCATGTGCCATTCCGCTTTCAACAATAATCGCATCTCTTGGTGCCTCTCGAACGCCTTTCCCAATTCTTTCAGTACATGAAAAAATAATGGCTATTGGCCAAATTGTACTTAACGCAAGACATATTTTTGAAAAACCAGAAAAAAAGTATCCAAAAATAACAAATGGTTTTCTTTTTCCTATTCTATCAGACCAAAAACCAGCAAATATTTGTAATGATTTTCCTATTGCTTCTCTTAAACCTGCAATAATACCTATAACTATTCCTGGCGCACCCAAATATACCAAAAATAGAGGCAATATTGGCATCAACATTTCGCCACCAATATCGTTGAAAAAACTTGTTATGCCTAACAACCAAACATTTCTTGGCTTTTTTTTAGAATCAACAACCATATTAACGACCACAAATAAAAAATGAGGATAACTTTATATATCCTGTTATAATATATAATATATCCTAAAAGGTGATCCTATTGGTTGGCGAAAAAAAAGTTATTGAAAAAGTTCAAAAAACAGTAAATAAAACACTAAATAAAAAATTAAAAGCGAGTAATAAGAAAATTGATGAAATATTGGATGAAAAAACAGGAACTCTTGAAAAAAAGGATAAAAGAATAGTTAAAAAGATTAAAGAAAATGAAAAGGAAATTGAGGGAGAAAAAAAAGCTAAAAAGAAAATTAAAAAAGATCTAACAAAAACAAAAGAAAGAGTAGAAGTATTGGAAAAAATCGTAAAGAAAAAGTTAAAAAAGAGAGTTAAACAAAAAGGAAAGAAAAAGTCTAAAAAGGTCAAGCCAATAATTCTAAAGACTGTTGTTGCGAAGAACAAATTACAAAAGAAAAGAAAAATAAAGAAATTAAAAAAAATCGAAAAAAAGAAAGCTAAGAAAACCAGACCAATAGTTGTAAAAAATGTAGTGATTGTAAAAAACAAACCTTCAAAGAAAAGAAAAGGCTACAAAAAATTGAAAAGAGCCAGAAAGAAAAAGATAAAGAAAGTTGAAAAAATTCAGAAAAAAAGAAAACTAAGAAAACCAGACAAAACAAAGATACTTAATAAAAAAATTAAACTACTCACAAAAAAATTACATAAAAAGAACAAACTAATTTTAAAATTACAACACAAACAAAAGGAAATTTATGAAAACAGGGACAAAAAAAAATCAGCATTAGAAAAAGAACTTGAAAAAGCAAAGAAAGAATCAAAAGTTTTGCCAAAAGAGGAAAAGAAAGCAAAAGAATCTGTTGAAAGGTTGGAAAAAGTAGAAAGAGAGAAAAGAAAACTTGAAAAGGAATTAATGAAGATCAAAGCAAGATTTAGAAAGAAAAATGCTGATTTTATGACTGTTGTTGCAAGTACTAGAAAAATGATTAATGAACCTTTGTCAGAGTTAGAACCAAAATTAGGATATAAAGATAAAACATTCATTGTGAGAGAAACACAAAAAGAAATTGACCTGTTAAGATGTGAAAATGAAACCTTGAAAGTAAATCTAAAGGGTATAGAACTTGATATTGAAAAAGAAAAACAAAAAGTAGATGAAATTAAAAAGGAATTGGCACAAAAAGATACAATAATTCAAATAATGGAAAGGGGAGAAATAGAAATTAAAGGAATAGTTCAAACAAAAATAGATGGTGCCAAAGTAAGGTGGCTTGGCTGGCCAGAAGGCGGAGTTTTAGAAGAAATTGATTTGAGTATAATAAATAACAGTTTAGATACTTTGAGAAACATTCACATAGACTTAAGCGTAAGAAATTCTGAAAGTTTGATCACAAGATTAGATAAACTGCCTGCAAAAAGAACTTTAGGCCCAAAAGAAAAGATAACTTATAAGGTTAATCTCTTCAAATACTTAAAGAAGAGAGGAACCTATAATATAACTGTTAGACTTTACTCAACAAGTCCGCCAAGAGAACTAGATTTGAAAGAAAAAACAATAATATTATAAATAGGTTTTGTATATTATAGTGTATTATATTTTAAGAATATACGGAGGGATACTATGTCTTTCATAGGAAAAATACTGTCAAAATCGCAAAAAGATTCTGTAGATGTCGAGGACTTTTTAAATACATTAGACACCGAAACTCAAGAAGTAGAAGATGCTGATGCTTATATAAAACCTATGTTTTTAAAAGCAGATACAGATTTGAAAACTATAGCAAAAGAGTTAAAAGATGGAAACACAGTCCTATTAAATGTGAGTGAAATAATAAAAAGAAATCCTCTAAGATTAAAGGAACAAATCAACAAATTGAAGAGATTTATTGACGAAATTGATGGAGATGTGGCAAGAATCTCAGAAGAAAAATTGATTTTGACACCAGCAAGAATCAAGATAATAAAAAAGAAGTAGATTTGGTGGTAAAATATACCTACTATTAAAGGGGTAAAGTTCACAGTCTCTGGAGATGAAATTTCAGAGACTATTCAATCTTTTTTTAATTATAAAATAGAAACCCCAGAATACAAATTGTGGTATCATCCTTATTGGTTTGTTGAAATTCACATCGGTTTAGAAAAACACTTTGCAATTCTAGACGCTACTAATTCAGAAATTAAAATAGATGTTAATGAACTTCTGAGCGCCAGAAAACAAACTCCAATTCCATTTGACGATTTAAATATTGATGCAACAGAAGGTTTCAAAAAAGATAATTTAATATATGCAAAAATAAATGAAGCGCCAGAAGTTGAAAGAATGGTGGCATATAAGTTAAAATACTTATATCCAGAAAAGGAAATTCTTGTGGCCACACCTCATTTAGTCAATGTTCCTGTTTGGGAATTTAAAATACAGGGTAAAAAAGTCTGTGTCTTTGGAAATGACGAAAACTACAAAAAAACAATTTCAAATATTTTAGAAACTAATTTCCCTAAAAAGAAAAAATCACAAAGCGAATTATTTGCACAAACAGTAGGACAAATAAAAAAACCCGCTAGCTTTTTTAAAGATTTTGTCCAGGTAGTTAAAACAAGTAATAAGTGGCTTTTACTTCTTGTACTTATTATTGTTGTAATTATTCTTATATTTATTATAAAGAAAATAATTGGGAAAATATAAATCAATATGTATAACGAACACATTTATTAATTAATTGTATTATATATATAAGAGTGATTAGGTGATAACTATGAGCATATATGAAGAACTGATTGGGAAAACAGACATTTCACAAGAAGAAATAGATAAAAAAATACAAAACCTAATGAAAAGAAACCCAGATTTAAATAAAGATATTGCTGCGTTCTTTCTTGCAAAAGATTTGGGAATAGAAATTGATGATTCTAAACTTGTAATAACGCCTTTGAATCTTTTAGAAGAAAATACTAAAAATGCAAATATTTTGGTTTCTATTGACCGAATTTTCGCAAAAAAAGATTTCGCTAAAGAAGATAGGAAAGGAACAGTTCAAAATTTGATAGTAACTGATAATACAGCACATTTGCAACTCTCTTTATGGAATTATCCTGGAACACTAAATCAGGAGGAGGTAATTCTCGTCACAAATATTTATGTAAACACATTTAAAGGCGAAAAAAAATTGAATACAAGCAAGTTTTCAACAATAAAAGTTAAAACAGAAGTGGAGAGAAAATATGTTGAAAAAAAATTGTATGAATTACAAGATAGAGAATATAATTTGTCTGTTACAGGCATTTTAAAAAGCAAAAGCGAGATAAAAGAATTTGAACGTGATGGCCAAAACAAATTTGTTTTGCGATTTGTATTAACAGAGGATGGCTTTCAGAATAATTGTGTTGCTTGGGGTAAAATAGGGCAAGAAGTCGATAAAATAGAGGATAACACAAAAATAAAAATTAAGAATTGCTATTCTAAATTGAATAGGGGACAATTAGAATTACATTTAAATGATTTTACCAAAATAGAAATATTAGAAAAAAATGCACAAGAATATGTTGCGCCAAAAAAGAAAATATCTGAAATGGGATATAATGAAGTATATGAAATTAACGCAAAAATAAAAGAGGTCTTACTAACAAGATATAATAAAATTTGCAAAGTGTGCAACAGCCCTATGATTAAAGTTGAGGATAAATATTTTTGTTCTATTTGCAATAGTGAACAACAATCATTTGCAAAAGCAAATGTTGTTTTAATAATCGAAGATGATTCGGGAGTTACTAATGCTTTTTTAACAAAAAAGATTTTAATACAACTATTAAATTGTAATGAAGATGATTTAGAATCCAAACTAAATACTGAAAATTTACAAAATTTGGATATCCATGTAATAGGTTATTTGCGAAAAAATAGAAATGATGAATCTGAATTCTTTGTGAATAGCTTAATATGATACTTATGGCATATTGTGAGGTGGAAATATGACTACAAAAATAGAGAAAATCTGTGATCTTCCTGGCGTTGGGCCAGCAGCAGAAGAAAAACTAATAGCAGGAGGCTTTGCAAGTTTAGAGGCAATAGCTGTTGCTTCACCTGGTGAACTATCAACAACAGCAGGGTTTGGAGAATCAACAGCAAGAAAAATCATACAAGCAGCAAGAGAAGCAATGAATATTGGGTTTGAAAGTGCAAAAGAATCTCTTGCAAAAAGAGTAAAAATGATTAAAATTACAACAGGAAGCAAAGCTATTGATGATTTATTGGGTGGGGGTATAGAATCACAAAGTATAACTGAGGTTTATGGCAGATTTGGTAGCGGAAAAACACAATGGTGCTTTCAATTATGTGTAACTGCACAATTACCTAAAGAGAAGGGTGGTTTAGGAGGAAAGGTAATATATATTGATTCTGAGAACTCATTTAGACCTGAGAGGGTAGTAAATATTGCAAAAAGGTATGGTATGGATCCTGACAAGGTATTGCAAAACATAATGGTAGGCAGAGCATATAATGCAGATCACCAGATGTTATTAGCAGATAAAGCAAAAGAGAAAGTAGAAGAAGATCCTACAATAAAATTATTGATTGTTGATTCTTTGACTGCGCATTTTAGAGCAGAGTTTACAGGTAGAGGACAATTAGCTGATAGACAGCAAAAATTAAATAGACATATGTATATGTTAATAAAATTAGCAGAGAGTAAAAACTTAGCAGTATTGGTAACAAATCAAGTAATGGATAGACCAGATGTTTTATTTGGAGATCCTACTGTGCCAATTGGAGGCAATATCGTTGCCCACGCTAGCAAAACTCGCCTATACTTGCGAAAGGGCAAAGGCGAAACACATGTTGCTAAATTAGTGGATTCCCCTTACTTACCAGATGGCGAAGCAATTTACAAGGTAACAGCAGAAGGAATAATTGACGAGTAAATGAGATCTAATTCTCATTTTTATTTTTTAAATTAAGTAGATAAATTGCAAAGGTTAATTTATCTTTAGATTTGTATTTTTCTAACAATTTAAATCCAGTCTTTTCCAAAGTGTGTTTTGATACTTTGTTTGTAATTGGTTTTGTAACTAAAATTGACAATATTTTATCAAAACCCTTTTGTTTTGCCTTATTGATCATTTTGAAATATAGCTTGTATGATAGACCTTGTTTTCTATGATGTTGAGCTATCGCCAATTGTTCAAAGAAAAGAATTTTTCCGGTTTTTTTAATGGTGTGTTTTAATACATCGTCAACAACATCAAACTTTGAAATTTTATTTTTTGTATAGCTAGCATTAAATCCAATGACTTTATCTTTTTCTTTTAATACAAAAAAATAAGGGTTGTTTTTTATTCTTCGTTTATATTCATTTAAACTAGGAATGGGATAATCAATAAACCCTATTTTATTTTTATCTGTTCTTTTAATATTATTTGAAACAGTTAACTCTCTAATTCTTTTAGCATCGATTTCTTTTGCCAACATTAGTTTCATAATTTCACTTAAACTCAATAATTTCCATTTTGCCAATTGCGTCTTTTATTAATGCATCAATGTCCAATTCTTTTTCTAATTCTTTGACTTTTTCTAAATTGGCTTTGGTTGTTGGGTGTTTTGGAGTAAACAAAGTGCAACAATCACCTTGAGGAATAATTGATGTTTCATAAGTGTCAATCTGTTTTGCGAGATCAACAATTTCCTCTTTGTTATAACCAACCAATGGCCTCAATACAGGTATAGAAACTGCTTCTTGTATTGCACACATGTTATCAATTGTTTGTGAACTAACTTGTGCCAATGCCTCCCCTGTTACTAATGCTTTGTATTTCTCTTTCTGTGCTAGTTGTTCTGCAATTCTTAACATAAATCTTCTGTACAAAACAATTCTCTCTTCTAGGGGGGTTTTCATTTTGATTTCCATTTGTATTTTGTAAAATGGAACAATATATAATTTATTTTTTGGTTGATATTTTAACAAAATCTTACAGAGGTCTTTTGATTTTATTATGCTAACATCATTTGTTCCTGGCACACTGTGAAAATGGATATAATCTAAGTTACAACCACGCTTCAACATTAAATAACTCGAAACTGGAGAGTCAATACCCCCCGACATTAAAGACAATAGTTGTCCTGAACATCCAACAGGCAATCCACCAATGCCTTTAATAGTTTCAAAATAAATATAAGTGCCTCTGGATCTTATTTCGACAAATATTTCTTTATCTGGCTTTGATAAATTTGCTTTTCTGTCAATTACATCTCCAATACTTTTTGCAATTTCTTGACTGCCAAGTTTAATTGTGTTATCGTGGCGTGCTCTTATTGCAAAGGTTTCAGTTTGTTCAATCCATTCAGTATATTTTTTCTCAACAAATTCAATAACTTTATTCAAGGATTTGGTTTCTAAAAAATATGTTGGAGATATTGTTGATATTCCAGGAATATCTTTTATAATATTTAATGCGTTTTTATCTTGTGTTTTAATATACAATCTATCATGAGAAATAGTTATAGTATGTTTTATTTTTTGCTTATTTAATGCGAAATCTATATTATTGTTCAATCTTCTTTTGAACAATTCTTGTACAGGTTTTGATTTAATAAATAATTCTCCAAATGAAATTAATATTCCGTCCATAGCATCACAAAAATCAATAAATATTTATCAACAGGAAAGATTTTAAACACGTGTTATAATATATATTTATGAATAATAAAACTGTTGGAATTCTATTTATTGTTTTGGCAGGCATTTTGGGATTAATTATCTTTTTGTTCAATAGGGCTTTAAATAAAATTGTTGCGGAAACTTGTACTCATGGCCCAACTTGCCCAATGTATAGCACAATCGCATTTAATACTTATTTGAGCATAGGAATTATTGTAATTATTATTTTGGCTGGGTTGGCATTTATTTTGTTTTTCAAAGATAACAAAAAACAAGTTAAAAAAGTTGATGAATCAGAATATCTAGATATAATGAAAGTATTAAAAGAAGATGAACGATTAACATTGAAAACAATTATTGCAAATAATGGAATTATTTTCCAATCTGATTTGGTAGAAAAAACTAATTATCCCAAAGTAAAAATTACTCGAATTTTATATCCTTTGGGGTTTTTATTAAATCCTATAATTGCAGGAATTGCAATGACATTTAGTTCTGTAAGTGTTGTATTAAATGCACTCTCAATGAAACGCTTTTTAAAACAATAAGCTTTTAAGTTCTTAGCATTTATTTATATTACTAATTTTATATTAAAGGTGGTGTAATGGTAAAAAAAGAAACAAAAGTAGAAACAACTAAAGAACACAAAATATGTTGTCCAGACAATGTTTGGATGTATGTTTCAATAGGCTTGGGGGTTGCGTTTATTATTGCATTGATTTTTGCAATAACTAATGCAGTAGTCCCAAAAGATGTTGTTGGCGGTACTGCTGAACAAGCAGGTATTAGCCTTGTAAATTTAATAAATACAACTCAACCAGATTCAAATGCAATATTATTAAAGTCAGAAGAAGTTAGTGGATTATACAAAATAACAGTAAGTGTAAAGGATCAAAATGGCGAAATTTACGTAACCAAAGATGGAAAGTTTATAATCCCTGGAGTTATTGATGTTGCAACTTTAAAAAACAATCCTAAAGAAGACACAAATACTCCTGCTGAAAGTAAAATCTATACTTTGCCAAGTATAATAGGTATCCCGAGCATAGGGAAAGAGGATGCAAAGATTCAAGTTTATGAATTCTCAGATTATCAATGCCCTTTTTGTGGTTTGGCCTATGGCAGTCCTTGGGCAAACGAATTTAAAACACAGTATGGACCTATGATAGGAACAACACAAAAAGTAGAAGAATGGGCAAAAGAAAATAAAATTGCTTTTAAACAATTTCCAGTAGCTATAAATACTGTTAATGGAAGTACAGAATCAATAGATGCCTCTAATGCGGCCTTATGCGCTGGAGATCAAAATAAATACTGGGAAATGCATACTGCTTTATTTGAAGCACAGACTTCAAAAGATGAATATACTGGGAAATATGCAAAACCCAAATTAAAGATATTAGGACAAGAAATAGCAGGCCTTGACATAAACCTGTTTAATGAATGTGTTGACAAAGATACTTACGTAACAAAAGTAAAAGCAATGACTCAAGATGCTGAACAAGCATCATATGCTAATGTAAATACATTTGGAACTCCTACATTTTACATTGTTTTGGATGCTAGTTTAGGAAAAGAAAAAATAGAAAGTGTTGCTAAAACACAGGGCTATAAAGTTGGACCCACTAGCGACAATACAAAATATGTAATGATCGCAAGTCCTGAATTTGCAAAGATTAAAAGTGTTATAGATGCTTTTGCATCTTAAACCTTTTCTTTTTTTATTTTTAATCAAAGGCTTTAAATATACATATGAATTATATTTCATATGACCAATTGTTCATGTGACTCGTTTTTTGTAAATTTTAGTAATAAAGCTAGGCTTAATATTCTACTCTTATTAAAGAATAGGGCTTGTGATGTTACCACTATAAGTAAACAATTGAAAATAGAACAAAGTTTGGTTTCACATAATATGAGAAAACTATTGTCTTGTAATTTAGTACAAGTAAAACGACGGGGCAAGAATAAAGTATATAGTTTAAACAGGAAAATTGCTTTGCCTATTTTAAATATTTATGGAAAAAATATTTTGAGGAATTGCTGTAGTGGGTGTAAGGTGAAAAAATGAACCAGTTGATAAATTTTAATATCTATAAAAATTTACAACAGGGTGTAGAAGATTTCTATTCTATATGTGAAATCTTTTACAACTATGTCAGAAATTACAAATTTTTGACAGGTTCATAAAAATAAAAGGGTATTTTTATGACTAAAATAATATATTTGGATAATGGTGCAACAACACGGGTTGATCCAGAAGTATTAAAGGCTATGTGGCCTTACTTCACAGAAGCATATGGTAATGCAGCATCTCTGCATGCTAAAGGAATAGAAGCCAAAGACGCTTTAGAAAAAGCAAGAAAAGTAATTGCTAAAAGTATTAATGCTGAATCAGAAGAAATCATTTTTACTTCTGGCGGAACAGAAGCCAATAATTTAGCCATAAAGGGTATTGCTTTTAACAACAAAGATAAGGGCAATCACATTATTACAACAAACGTAGAGCACAAATGTGTCTCAGAAAGCTGTAAATGGTTGGAAACCCAAGGTTTTACAACAACATACTTAGGAGTAAACAAAGAGGGATTCGTCAATCTTGATGAATTGAAAAAAGCAATTACTCCAAAAACTATTTTAGTAAGCATAATACATGGCAATAATGAAATTGGTACAATAAATGATCTTTATTCTATTGGGCAAATATGTAAAAAACAGGATCTCTGTTTTCATACTGATGCTTGCCAAAGTTATACTAAAACAGAATTGGATATAAAGAAAATGAATTTAGATTTAGTAACAATAAATGCACATAAAATTCATGGCCCAAAAGGAGTTGGAGCATTATTTATTAAAAAAGGTACAAAAATAAAGCAATGGCAACATGGCGGGGCACATGAATTTAATTTGCGTGCAGGTACAGAAAATATTCCTGGAGTAACTGGATTTGCAAAAGCAGTTGAATTAGCACAAAATAAAAAGCACGTTGAATATATGATAAAATTAAGAGATAAATTAATCTCAAATATATTGAGGATTCCTGATGTTATTTTAAATGGGCCTATAGGGAACAACAGATTGTGTAATAATGCTAATTTCTCATTTAAAGGTATTGAAGGAGAAGCGATTGGTGGTTATTTAGATTCTTATGGTGTTTGTTCATCAACAGGTTCCGCTTGTTCATCACTTAAATTAGAGCCTAGTCATGTTCTAAAAGCAATAGGCAGAAACAATGAAGAAGCAAATGGAAGTTTAAGACTAACTTTAAGCAGGTTTACAACCGAAGAAGAAATAGATTTTGTCTTAGAAAAACTCCCATATATTACAGATAAATTAAGGTCCTTTTCTCCAATTTATAAGGTGATTAATCGTGTACTCAAAAAAAGTGATTGAAACTTTCAAAAATCCAAAACACGCAGGAAAAATAAAAGATGCTGATGCTATTGGGTGTGTTGGGAACATTAAGTGTGGCGATAAAATTCAAGTTTTTCTCAAAGTAAAAAATAATAAAATTGAAGATATAAAATTTCAAACATATGGGTGCCCTGCAGCTATCAGTGCAAGCGATACCATGTGTAAACTTGTTAAAGGAAAAACCTTAGAAAAAGCAGAAAAATTAACATACAAAAACATAATTGACGAGTTGGGTCAAATGCCCAAAATAAAGTATCATTGTTCGATTATGGGCACAGAAGCCCTGCACAATGCGATTTTGAATTATCGAGAATCGCACAAAAACAAAAAGGATAATGGAGATGATAAAATGAATTTCACAAAAAAAACTACACTAGGAAAAGTTTTGAATGCAAAAAAGGGACCAGAGTTATTAGGAAAGTATCATGTTCCTTGTTTAGGCTGCCATTTTGCAAGTCAAGAATTAGACCAATTAACTTTGCAGGATATTTCAAATGCTTATGGTATTGATTTAAAAGGATTATTAAAAGATCTTAACAACTCTTTTTTAAAAAAAGAATCAAATTCAAAAGTAGAGAAAAACAAATTTAAAAAAGCAAAAACAAAGAAAACAAAAGAAAAGAAGAAATAAATTCTTACTTTCTCTTTTTTACGAAATCCAAGGTTCCAGGGGGCAAACATTGAATAACCTCATCTAATGAAATTTCTTTTTTCTGTTCTTTGTCCAATCTATTGTGTATCTGTTTTGCAATATCTCCTTTTTTGTCTTTACCAGGAATTATTTCTGCAATTATTTTTATTCCTTTTTGCAACAATAATTTCTCTGAGCCTATAAAAACTCTTTTTCCTTTGGTATTTTTGTCTAGGGTTTCGATATCTATAATTCCTAAACAAAGAATCATTTGTACTTTTTTAAAGAAATTCTTCTCACCCCTAATAACAAAGGCGCCTTGTGATAAATATTCTCCAGTTTCTGGTGTTTTTGATACTTGATCAGGATAAACAAAATAAACATCAACAGATGCAAACCCTAGATTCCATGCTTTTGAAAATATTGCAGCAAACAAAGCGCAATCTTCTAAATCGTCTTTCTCTGCTTTTTGCCCATTCTTCAAAATAACATGCGCGGACCCTTGAATTGTACTATGAAATAACAAATCATCTTTCTCTAAATGATTCTTTACAATGTATTCGTTGCTTTGAGCATCTTTGCCAGCAATTATTAAAAAACCAGCCCTAGTATAACCCCAATGATATTTTTCATACCATGCAAGCTTTTTCTTTTCCATTACTTCTTTAACCTCGATTTTCTTATTATTCAATTCAGATAATCTCTTTTCAGTATTTGTTATTGCTACATCCAACCCTATGAGCTTTTTCTTTATTTTTTTATAATCATCAAAATATCTTTGTGCAGATGCGTTTATGGAGTCCTTAATATTAATCTCAAATTCAATAGACCCTTCTTTTTTAGGAAACATAACAAAACCTTTTTATATTTATATAACATATATGTCTTAACTATATATTTATAGGTTATTGCCGGCATCAAAATGGCATCTGGCTTTACAAAGGTTGAAGAACTTGTAAAGTGTCTGTTAAAATATCAAAACTTTTTTTAAGTTTTGTATATTTAAACTGCAAAGATGGGCTTTTGATGACTTCGAGAAAATATATTATTGAAAATAATATTTTTGGAGATGGTGTTATGAATATTATAAACAGAATTCCTACAGGAGTTCCTGGTTTGGATGAATTAATCGAAAACGGTTTGCCAAAAAAAAGGTCTTTTTTAGTTTCTGGTGCAACAGGCTCGGGAAAAACTATTTTTTCAATGCAATTTTTGTATCAAGGAGCATATTTGTACGGCGAACCAGGAATATATGTTACTTTGGATGAAAGACCAGAATTAATAAGAGAAGATATGTTAAAATTTGGTTGGAATATCAAAAGAATGGAAGATGAAAAAAAGGTAGTTTTGTTTGATGCTACAGTAAGTAGATTAGGAATAGATAGTGGTGAAACTACTGCATATTCTGAAAATACTTTTGACTACAAAAAACTGCTTTTAGAAATAATTAGAGCAGTAAAAGAAACTAATGCTAAAAGAATAGTCATAGATTCTATTGCAACTTTGGGAATATATTTTGATGGTTCAGATCACATAAGAGAAGCAATACTTGAAATGATATATGTTTTTTCTAAATTAGGTCTAACTGCGTTATTGGTTTCAGAATTGGAATCATCAACAAACAAATATAGCAAATATGGTGTAGAAGAGTATGTTGCAGACGGAGTTTTTGTTTTAAAATATTTGGATACCGGAATACAAGGAATTAATAGAACTTTGTTGATAAGAAAAATGCGTGCAACAAAACATTCTAGCGAGATTCACCCAATGGAAATAACAGACAATGGGATTGTCGTAAAAAATATTGATGATTATAATTTGTAGGTGTTTCTATGCAAAATAAAGAGATCTTGTGGTTTAACGAAATAAATAAAAATCAAATACCAGAAGTTGGCGGAAAAGGCGCTAATTTAGGGGAAATGTACAACCACAATTTTCCCATACCTGGGGGTTTTGTTATAACTGCATATACTTATAAAAAAAATGCATTAGAAACCAGAATTCTTAAAAAAATAGAAGATATTGAAAAAAATATTGATGTCAACAATATAACTAAATTGAATGAAAAAGCTGCAGAAATAAAAAAAATTATTCTGAATGAACCAATAAAACCAGATTTGAAAAAGAAAATTGTTGAAGCATATATAAAATTAGGCGGAGATTGTTTGGTAGCGGTAAGAAGTTCAGCAACAGCTGAAGACTTGCCAAGCATCTCAGAAAATGAGCATATACTAACAAAGATAAATGGCAACCCATTTTATCGTTTAATGAAAGAGTTTGATGGTCTCAATCCAAACAAAAACGTAGTTGAAATACCTTCTTTATATAACAATGAGATAGTATGGAAAAAAGTAAGCGCAATATATAAACACCCAGCAAATTCTGATAAATTATATAAAATCAAAACAGTAAGTGGTAGAGAAGTAACAATTTCTCCAAATCATTCTCTTATAATTTTAGATGAAAATAATTTAACGCAAAAGACAGTTAAAGTTTCTGATCTTAAAGGCGGAGAAAAAGTTCCTACAATCAACCACCTTCCAGAATTAAATTGTAAAAATACAGAAATTGACGTATTAAATATCATTACAGGAAAGGATATAGTAGAACAAAACAACAAAATATATATTAAAAACAATGCTAATAATTGGAAGACACAACAACCTTTACCACAAAAAATAAAATTTACAAAAGATTTAGCCTATTTTTTAGGAATATATTGTGCAGAAGGCTCGACTTACAAAAATAATTGTATAACAATTACTAACTCAAATTCAAAAATAAGAAGCAAATCAATAAAATTCATTAAACACTTAGGCATAAACACAAATGTAAAAATCAATAAATATAGTTTGCAAGTATATTGTAAAGCCTTAGTTAAATTCTTACATACTGTTGCTGGGGTGCCTCTTAAACAAAAAGGGAAAGGCAAATTAAGTTTAGTAAAGAGGGTGCCAGAGTTTGTATTTGGTTGGAAAAAAGAACTAATTGGAGAATTTCTTAAAGGCGCTTTTGATGAAGATGGTGGAATAGAACCAAATGGAATTGGATATTCTTCAACTTCTTTATTGTTAACGGGGGGACTTATAAAATTATTGGAAATTTTAAATATAGAATTTTCCCTTAAAAAATATAAAAGCAAAAATTTAAAATGGCATGACCATTACCGAATCCTTATTCCCGCCCGCGAAGGGGAAAAATTTAAAAATCTAATAGGGTTTGTTGATAAAAATAAATTAAAAAACTTGAATAAATTAATTAATAGTCAAGAACAAAAAAGTAGCCATCCTGAATTTATGCATTGTATTTCTATAACCCCTGAGCTTACAACTAAAATTAAAGCACAATATGATTCTACCCTACCAAAAACAGCCATAAAAGTTAGGTTGTGCCCACAATGTAAAGCAGTTGTAAATAAATCTAGTAAATATAAGAAAAAAGAAAGATATTATTGCAATTCATGCCACCGTGCATATTATGAACAAGAATTGCCTAGTAAAGAGGTAGAACGATATGTTTATTATGATATAATGGGAAAATTTAAAAAATATCAAATCCCTTGGAACAAAGGTTTAATTAGCGGAACACTCAGCCAGAAATCTTTTTCCAAAGAAATGAATCAACTGGGAATAACTGATTATAAAGATTTTTTTACCGGAAGTGTAAGATGGGATAAAATCAAAAGTATAGAAGAAGTACAATACACTGGGCAAGTGTATGATTTCACTGTCCCCGAAGTAGAAAATTTCGCATCAGGAATAGGAGGGATTATAACCCACAATAGTGCGAGTTTCGCGGGACAACAAGATACTTATTTAAATATTTTGGGTAAAGAAAAGTTACTGGAGAATGTAAAAAAATGTTGGGCCTCTTTATTTAATCCAAGGGCTATATTTTATAGGCGCAAGCAAGGCTTTCCAATAGAAAAGGTAAAACTAGCAGTTGTTGTTCAAAAACAAGTAGCTTCAGAAATTTCAGGAATAATGTTTACTGCAAATCCTACAAACAACAATCTATCAGAAATTGTAATTGAAGCTTGTTATGGCTTAGGAGAGGCTATAGTTTCGGGAAGTGTAACACCAGATACTTTTATTATTGATAAAAAAACAATGAAAATAAAATCAAAGATAATAAGCAAACAATCTTGGAAACTGATTCGAGATATAAAAGGAACAACAAAAAAAGTGAATGTACCAATTGCTTTGCAAGCAAAGCAAAAAATCTCAGATAATGTTGTTCTGCAATATGCAAAAATCGGCAATGCAATTGAAAAACATTATGATAAACCACAAGATATTGAATGGGCGATCGAAAAAAATAAATTATATGTTGTTCAATCAAGACCTATAACTACTTTAACTACAGATAATAAACAAAAAAGTTCAGAAACAATTGATGCAAAAGCAATTTTATCAGGGTTAGGTGCAAGTTTTGGAATAAAATCAGGCCCTGTAATTGTTGTTCATTCGATTAAAGAACTGGATAAAGTAAAAACAGGAGATGTTATGGTAACTAAAATGACAACTCCTGATATGGTACCACAAATGAAAAAAGCAATTGCTATTGTTACTGATGAAGGAGGAATAACCTGTCATGCTTCTATTGTTTCTCGTGAATTAGGAATTCCTTGCATTGTTGGAACAGAAACTGCAACAAAGGTGTTAAGGGACAAAGAAATTATTACTGTTGATGCAAATAAAGGAAAGATTTACAAAGGAGTAGTTGTTCATAAAGACAATATTGTTGAAAAACATAATGAGTTGAATTTAAAATCTTTTGATTTTGTAACAACAACAAAAGTAAAAGTAAATTTAGCATTTAGTGATGCTGCACAAAGAGCATTTGAAACAAATCCTGATGGTATTGGATTAATGCGTGCAGAACATATTTTAACTGCTGCAAAAGAACATCCTTATTATATGGTTCATAAAGGAAAATCAAAAGAATTACAAAAACTTTTAGAAACAGAATTAGAAAAAATTATGAAATTGTTCAAAAACAAACCTGTTTATTATAGAACTTTTGATGCTCGAACAGACGAATATAGAAATTTGAAAGGTGGAGAAACAGAACCTAAAGAGGACAATCCAATGCTAGGTTGGCATGGCATAAGAAGAGATATTGATGAACCAGAAATATTAAAAACACAATTCAGAGCAATAAAAAATATTATTGCTAAGGGATACAGAAACATTGGCATTATGATTCCTTTTACACAGCACGTTAAAGAATATATAGAAGCAAAAAGGATTGCAGAAAGTGTTGGATTGAAACCTCACAAAGATTGTTTCTTTGGAATTATGGTTGAAACTCCTGGTTGTTCATTAACAATTGAGGATTATATTGATGCAAAAATAGATTTTGTAAGTTTTGGAACAAATGATTTAACTCAATTAACTCTAGGATTGGATAGAAATAATGAAAAGATCCAAAAATGGTTTACTGAACTACACCCAAGCATATTGAAACAAATTGCGCACGTTATTTCATTTTGTAAGCCTGCGAAGGTAAGAACATCAATTTGTGGCCAGGCAGGATCTAACCCGGAAATGGTTAAAGAATTAGTTAAAATTGGCATAGACTCTATTTCTGCAAACATTGATAGTGTTGACAAAATAAAAGAGGTTGTATACAATACAGAAAAAGAAATGCTACTAGACCAAATCAAAGCATCAAACCTAAAGAAAAGGGCTAAATTATAACCATTTTCCGTTCCTATTTTTTACAAACAATAACTATTTATACTTTTAAAACTCAATATATATTATGTTAAAACTAGATTTAAATCTAAATGAATTAAAAAAAATATTAATTAAAAACAAGGCTAAGCGATTTATGTTAGAACTCCCCGAAGGCCTAAAGCACAAATGTCTACAAATTGTTGACGAGTTAAAAGATACTAAAAAAGAATTTGTTTTGAATATTGATACTACTTTTGGCGCATGCGATATTTATGAAAATGATTTGAAAAAAGCAGATTGTCAGGCAATTATTCATTTTGGCCACACCAAATTTGTTTTGAACAAAATTAAAGAAAGAGTGATATATTGGCCTTGTTATTATTCTTTTGACATTCAAGATATTGAAAAGATAGTTAAAGATATTGAAAAATATTTTTCAAAAAAGAAAATTACTATTGTCGGACCAATACAATATGAGAAATTTATATTGAAGATTATAAAAGAATTAAAGAGACACAAAAAGCTGGACATTATTTTGGGAAAACAAACAAATAGATTAAAAACAAATCAAATTTTGGGTTGCGATTGTTCATCAATTCAAAATATAATAAATAAATTATATACTGTTATTTATTTGGGAGATGGGAACTTTCATTTTAATGCTCTACAAAACACTAAAGCATACAAGTACAACTTTAAAGGGCAATTTGAATTGATCGAAGATATTAAAAAACCTAATTATTCTGCTTTGTTTTTAGAAGCTAAAGTTATTGGTATATATGTTAGTTCAAAATTAGGACAAAATAGAATAAAACTTGCTCAAGAATTGGCACAAAAAATAAAAAAAATAAAAAAAGAGCCTATTTTGCTTTATGGAAATGAAATAAATAGCAATAAATTAATTGGCCTAGGCATAAACTTCTTGATTAATACCGCCTGCCCTAGAATTTTTGATGATTATAAAAACTATTATTTTCCTATTATAAATTATTCTGAATTCTTAGTTCTGTGCAAGAGACATTATTGATAAAAAAATCTAAAAGTAGTAGGAGAGATTAAAAACATAACCAATAATTATATACTTAAAAGATTTGATTTTTATTATTTTTTGTGCTAATACAAAAAAAATACTTGGGTGAATTTTGTGGATGCAGAAACAGAGATTTTTAAGCGCAAGTTGAAAGAATTGCGAAATTACAAAGGAAAACATACTGAGTTAATATCTTTGTATATCCCTAACAATACTGATCGCTCAGGAGTTATGAATCAATTGACAAATGAAGTAAGTCAATCTTCAAACATAAAATCTGCAATTACAAGAAAGAATGTCCAAGGCGCTTTAAGAAAATTGATTCAGTATTTGAAAGTTACTGATTTCACAATACCAAAAACAGGTCTAGCATTGTTTTGTGGAAATGTATCTGAATTTGAAGGAAGAACAGACATTCAAATGTTTCATGTTATTCCTGTTAAAGATCTGAGGGTAAAATTATATAGGTGTGATTCTGATTTTTATTTGGACCCTCTGTTAGAAATGTTAGCTCCAAACAATATTTATGGTATTGTTGCAATAGATAATAGAGAAGCTACCTTGGCTACTTTGATAGGTAAAGCATATAGAATCGTTGCCAGGTTAAATTCTAATGTACCAGGAAAGATTAAAGCGGGAGGACAATCAGCTACCCGGTTCGAGCATTTAAGAGAAGAAGCAGCACAAGAGTTTTATACGCGAATATCTGAAAAAATAAATGAAATTTTTGTGCCTTTAGTTCAAGAGGGCAAATTTAAGGGATTTGTTTTTGGGGGCCCAGGATCGACAAAAAAGAAAATGGTAGAAAGAGGATTATTAGATTATAGATTAAAAGATAAAATTATTGGTTTTTTAGATAATACCTACACAGATGAATCAGGTATAAAAGAAATTATAGATTTGTCAGAGGATATGTTAAAAGAGAGCGAATTGGTGAAAGAGAAACAAGAGATTGCTAATTTTTTTGAAAAAGTTGTAAAAACCAGCTTAGCGACTTATGGGCTTAATGAAGTTGTACAAGCAATAAAAGAAGGTAGAGCGTCCAAAGTTCTGGTGTCAGAAGACCTAAAAATAGATCAAGCGAGCTTTGAATGTAATTCCTGTAACAAAAGCTTCTTTGCAAATACTGACACCTCTGTTTGTCCTAGCTGTAATTCAAAAGATATAGAAGAAATTGAAGAATTGGATGCTGGCGAATATTTTTATGAATTAGCAAAAAAAACAGGTACAGAAGTTATGTTTATATCTAGAGATACAAGCGAAGGTCAACAATTTTATAATGCTTTTGGTGGTGTTGGTGCAATCCTACGATATTAAAGACAATTTGGCAAAGCTGAAGAAAGATACAAAAATGCTTGTTTTTGATATGGATGGTACAATAGTAAATGTCACAAATATAGAACTTGATTTGTTTGCAAAACTATTTCACAAACCAAAAAGGTTCTTTGTGCAGTTTTTCGGACCGCCTTCAAAAATTTTAATCAAAAATGCTTTTCCTAATTTGTCTGAAAGGAAAATTGTGTTGTACAATCACCTTTGGGAAAAGAAATACCAAAAAGAAATCAAAAGAAGAGAAGTAGTAACTCAAGACACAAAAGATTTGTTAAAAAAATTAAAAAAGAAGTATATTTTGGGAATTATTACTAGTTCAATACAAAGAGTTGCAATTTTGACTTTAAAAGATAGCTTGTGTTTGTTTGATTTTGTGCTTACCCCAAAAGATTATAATCATCCAAAACCAAATCCCGAAAGTTTAAATAAAATTATTAAACAATATAAATTAAGACCAAAAAATATAATATACATTGGAGATAATATTAATGATATTTTATTTGGCAAAAATGCAAAAACAAAAACCATTGGAAAGATAGATGTTTTGTATTCGAAAAATAATTTGATCAAATATAATCCTGATGCAATAATTAAAGATTTTAAGGAATTAAAATGTCTAATATAAATCTAGAGGAATTTAAAGGCAAAGAAATAGAATTTAATAACACAAATTTCATGTATTTGGAATGGTTTTTAAAAAAAGAATTGGTGTTTGGGCGTCCACAAAAGATACAAAAAGTAAATGCGGATAACTTATTTATAAAAATACGAATAAGGAAAGACAAAGAAAATAAAGATTTAATTGTTGGTGGTGGTTTTGCAGGAATTACCAATCTTATTGTTGAAACTAGTGAAACTAAGGGCTTTTTAAAGGAAATGAATGGGATTTTAGAAAATAAACAAATAATGAATATACTCCAACTAAATTTAGAAAAACTTATTTTGTTCATTTTTCAAGATTACAAACTATATTTTGAATTCTTTTCTAGTAATAATATTATTTTAACTGATGGTTCTGACAAGATTGTTCTTTGTTTATATAAAGAAAAGTGGAAAGATAGAACTATCGCAAGAGGAGAAAAATATATTCCTCCAACAAATGTAAAAAATGTATTGTCTTATGTTCCTAAAGAGGATGATATAAATTCTAAAAAAAATATGGTGTCAAATATTGTTAAAAATTGTAACATAAGTCCAATACTAATTGAAAAATATTTAGAAAGTGAAAAAAATGACAAAAACGTATTTGATTTTAAGACTTATAAAAAAGTTGTTGTGGGAATTAAAAAAATATTTTCATTGCTTTTTTATGAAAAAACAAAAATAATAATTCTGGAGAAGAAAGTTACTTTTTATAATTTAAATCTTCCCTTTTTGCAGGAAATAAATTATAATTTAAATCAAATATATGAAGAATTGATCTTAAAACCTGAATTTTTACAGTCCAAAAATAAAAATAAAAAAGATTTTGAAAAAGAAAAACAAAATATTGAATATACTTTAAACCAACAAAAAGGAGCAAAAGAAAAACTGAATGAAAAAACAGCAAAATATAAAATTATTGGTGATTGTATTTACCAAAACTTTGATTATTTGAATCAAATTAAAATAATTGTTAAAAACGGATTAGAAGAAAAAAAGAATATTGAAAGTATTGAAAAAGAGATAAAAGACTATGAAAAAGGAAGAAAAATAAAATTAAAAAAAATAGAAAAAGAAAAACAAAAGATTGTTTTTCTTATTGAATAAGTTCTTCGTTATCGATAATAATTTGTTTTTCATCAACAATAAACACATCACTAACAGCAGATACTGCAGAATAAGGTATTTTAACTATTCTGTTTTTCTGATCTAATTTTAATGTTCTTGTTACTTTTGAATCAATATCTATCTCTACTAGAAGATATTCCAAAGTACCTGACAGTTCGTCCACTAAGATATCTAACACTTTTCCAACTTCGTCCCCTCTGTTGGTGATTACCCTTTTGGATGCTAACTGTTTTGCAATAGAATATTTATACATATAATCACCTTCGTCCTTCTTACAAATATTCGAACTTAATATTTTATAGATTATAGAAAACAGCAAGATATTTAAATCTTTCTTTGAGGCAAACCCTTTGGGACACCCTTCTATTCTACTATTTTTTGTTTTCAAAGAAAAAAGGATAAAAGGAAAGGTATATAAATGGGTTGGATTTTATATAATTGTGATGTTTTCTTAAATGGGGGGATTGTTAATGCTTAGATTATCTGAGTTGTTTGGTAGAGATATATTCACACAATCTGGTGAGTATAAAGGAAAGGTTTATGATATTGTTGTAAATTTAGAAAATGGCAGTATGGAAACTATTACCACTGCTCCTTTAAAGGTTAGAACAAAACAGGAGGCAAAGAAAATTATTACTGAAAAAAGTATACCTTATAAGACAGTAATAGCTGTAAAGGATATCATAATAGTAAATCCTAGAGGAAAAGATACAATAAGAGAAACAAGAACAGAACCTGCAAAAGTAAGTTCTGGTGCTTTAGTAAAATATAGGTAAAATCCTATATTTTCTTTTTATTTTTTAGAACTACATAATTCTCTTTCTTTATTATACTTTAATATAGGAACTATAGGGGTACCTGAGTGGTGTTATGCTGATATAATAATAACCTTTATATATTTTTATCTACTTATCTTGTTATGGCTAAAGCATATATGATAAAATATAAAGTAAAAATGATTGGGGATTATAATCATTCTGATTATGGTTATCAAAAAATATTTAGGGCTATATATGGTTATACACAAAACGTTACCAAAGGATCTGGCAAAGTATATATTTATCATAGGCCAGGAGTTTTATCAAAAACACCTTATATTAAAAAAGGCAAAAACGAGGTTATAGTTCCAAAGGAATGTTTAACTCCTTTATTGGACTTTTTTAAAACAGGAGAAAATCCGGCACACAAATGGACAGAAAAAGGAAACTGGTCAGCGACATATACCCTTTATGATATAGACATTTCTGAATTACAAGCAAAAAAAGCAATAGATAAAGTAATAAATTCAACATTTATTGTTGATGACGAAGGAAACACAAAAAGATTTTTATCTTTATTAGAAGAATTATTTTCAGAAAACAAAGTTTCATCTGTACCATTAAGAAATACTATTTTTTCAGAAGCAAAAAAAATTCAATCTTTAGAATGGTACAACATAGTTTCAGAAAAGACACCAATCATCAAAAAATTTGAAACATTAATCTTTAAATATAAATCAACATATCAAACACAAACAAATTAAACTTATTTTTCAGAAGAATTTACAATTGGAGGATATTTAATTGGTAATTCTTTTTTTCTCCATTTTCTTTTTCCACCAACTGAATTAGTTTCTAGCAATCCTATGTCCACTAGAGTTTTTATGTATGGATACAAACTTTTTTCGTGTTTATATTCTATACAAAAAAGATCTTTAATTCTTTTTCTTATTTCATCCATATTTTGCCAATCATCAAAACTTATTACACTCAAAACATGTTCAGCTTGTGTATTTTCTTTTGGCTTAATATATTGCCATACATTTCCATAATTGAATACAAACTGATCTCTATCTATAATATCTGTTGTTTTTGCTGTCGTTGTTATAATTTCTGGCACACTTTTTTTAACAAACAAAGATTTTATTTTTGCAAATAACCCCATCTTATCACCAATAACCATTATTTTATACTTTCAACGATTTGTAAGAGTTCTTCAAACTCTTTTGTTTTTGATATTCTTTCTCTTATTTTTGATGCATCTTTTATCTCTCTAACCAAAAATAAACTCAACAATTTTGCATTTTGAAATGCACAGTTTATATTATTGTCTAACATTTTTTTATAATATTTATCTAAAAAATCAATTCTTTCATAGAAAGTACTGTAATTACCATTTATAATTTCTCTAAAAACAAAAGGATTTGTCAATGCCTGTCGCCCAATCATATAACCATCACAATCTGTTTGAAAATATACTTTTTGAATATCCTTCAAATCTTTGATATTTCCATTTGCAATTATTGGGAGGTCAGTTCTCTCTTTTGCCTCTTTTATGAATTTTAAATCTATATTTCCGGAATATTGCTGTTTTTTGGTTCTTCCATGAACAAATAAAGCATCACAACCAGAATCTTCCAATGCTTTATAATCAAGATGTTTTGGTTTATCATATCCTGTCCTTATTTTTATTGTAAAAGGGATATCAAATGCTTTCTTTGATGCTTGAATCATAGATTTGATCTTAGATTCTCTTTTTAGCAAAGCACACCCAGCCCCTTGCAAAACAATGTCTTGTGCAGGACAACCACAGTTTAAATCTATGAAATCTATTTTTATGTTTAAGTCTAATATATTTTGAATACTTTTAACTAACTTTTTTTCGTTATTGCCAAAAAATTGATAAAACACATTTCTTTCGGAGGAACCCCTTATTATTAAATCTTTACAGTAATTACTGTCTTTACTTAGTGCATTTATAGGAATCATCTCTGTAAATACAGCTATTTTTGCATTTTTTTGAATTAATTCTCTGAAAGCAAAATTTGTAAATCCTAACATAGGTGCTAAGAAAAGGTTGTTTTTCAGACCTCCTCCCCCTATTTTAATATTTTTTATACTTTTCATACAGTCCCCATTAGGAATTTAAATTTTTTACTTGTCCTAGTTTTTGTAATTTGTTTAAATTATTCAAATGCCTACAAATTGTGCTAAAAACAATAAATAATTATAGTAATTACCATAATTATTAAAAACCAATGCTTTAAAACCATTGTTTTTACGGTAATTACTATCTTTACTTCACCCCATCCATTATGTACAACCCGATCAAAGAGATCAATTTATAAATTCTTATAGTCTTTCTTTTTAGGGTGGTTATGTTTATTGTCATTTTCAGTATAATAATTTGTTTTGTGTGGTTGATTTTTCTATTAAATACTTACATTAACAAATTTTTCTATAACGAAATATATTCGATTTCAAAAATTAAGGGCAATTTGCCTTTAGTGTCAGTACTTGTTCCAGTTAGAAATGAAGAAAAGAATATAAGGGCTTGTATAGTCTCGACGATGGAACAAAAATACCCAAACTTTGAAGTATTAGTTTTGAATGACAAATCTACAGATAATACACAAAAAATACTCTTAGAACTGAAACAAAAATATTCAAAATTACAAATATTATTAGGAAAAAGATTGCCATTTGGTTGGGTTGGAAAATATTGGGCGTGTCACCAATTATCAAAAAAAGCGAAAGGGAAATACTTTTTCTTTGTAGATGCGGACACTATACATAACTCAAATTTATTGATAAGCTTGGTTTCTGCAGCAGAACAAAAAAACTTAGATTTTATATCTTTGTTACCTGAAGAAATTACAGGCACATGGTTTGAAAAAATAATTTTACCTTTAGTGCCAATATGGATTTTTTGTTTAACCCCAATATATATTGCATACATATTCAAACAGGAATACTTTGCAATGGCTGTTGGCCAAGTGTTATTTTTTAGAAGAGAAACGTATAAAAAAATAAGTGGTTTTGAAGGAATAAGAACCGAGCTTTTAGATGATGTTACTTTTGCAAGAATGTTTACAAGATATGGATTAAACTGGAGATTATATAATGGAGCTAAGTTATTACGTTGTAGAATGTATCATAATTTTGAAGAGGTGTTGTTTGGATTTAGCAAAAATGCATACGCTTTTTTTAATGGACATTTTTTAATATTCATTCTTGTCCTATGTTTTTGTGTTGCTTTTTTCTTTGGTCCTATTATAATTTTGATATACTCTATTTTCAATTTTAATATTTATTATTTTTCACTTTCTTTAGTTTCTTTTATTCTAATTTATTTAATTTATAGGATTATTTTTTCAAGTTTTAAAATAAAACAAAGATACTTTTTTTTGTATCCTATTTGTATTTTATCGTGGTTAGGTATTGTTGCAAGCTCTTACTATACTTATAAAACAAGTTTATGTAAATTTATAGGCAGAAATGTTTATGACAGACAAAGAAGATAGCGAGGGTTGGATTTGAACCAACGACCTCTGGGTTATGAGCCCAGCGGGCACTCCAGGCTGCCCCACCTCGCTTTAGCTGTATATATTTTTAATAAATTCCAGATCTTTTTCTATGTTTTGAATTTCTGATAATATTTTATTGCTTTGTGCCTTTTTGTCCATTAATGCCAAACTTTGGTTACAATGAGGACAAACAAAATCATATTCTGCAGCAATTTCAAATGGCTCCTCACTACAAATGTTTTTACAAGTGAAATAATCATATTCGTTTAATTGCCTTTGTTTTTCAGATAGTTTAGTTTTTCTGTCTATATGTTCTTGACAAATTAAAGTT
>Ga0066637_10000158_pt1 | contig 40342 bp, 31 predicted proteins | sample CryGeyCG2014_020_FD_62737 | JGI IMG/M metagenome (GOLD analysis project Ga0066637, IMG submission 62737) | Groundwater microbial communities from aquifer - Crystal Geyser CG08_land_8/20/14_0.20 | ecosystem: Environmental > Aquatic > Deep subsurface > Groundwater | place: USA: Utah: Grand County...
GGGAAAATATTTTTTTTTGACGCTTTTCATTCGAGCATACCGAATACCGCTGTCTACCGATTTTAAGGTTTTAAGGGTTTGAGGGTTTAAGGTATTAAGTGTGTCCGCCTTATGCCTCTTTGCCTTCTGCCTACTGTTTACTTCCCTTTTCTCGGGTTCTTTATCTGCGCCTGCGCGGCCGACAGAATGGCTATCGGAACGCGGAACGGGGAGCAGGAGACGTAGTTAAGCCCCGTCTTGTGGCAGAATTCCACGGAAGCCGGTTCTCCGCCCTGTTCGCCGCAGATGCCTATCTTAAGGTCTTTGCGGGTCTTGCGGCCGCGTTCGACGGTGATCTTTATCAGCTCGCCCACGCCGACCTGGTCTATGGTCTGGAAAGGGTCCACCGGGATTATCTTCTGATCCACGTATTCCTTCAGGAAATAGCCCGAATCGTCGCGGGAATAGCCGAAGGTCATCTGGGTGAGGTCGTTGGTGCCGAAAGAGAAGAACTGCATGGTCTCCGACAGCTTGCCCGCGATAAGACAGGCGCGCGGGATTTCTATCATGGTGCCGACCATATAGGCGAACTTCACGCCGCGGGACTTGGAGACCTCCGCGTACACTTTATGGATGAGCCCGGCCTGGTGGGTGACTTCCGCTTCGAGCGAAACGACCGGGATCATGATGTCCGGATAAGCTTTCACGCCTTCCTTGTACAATTCGGCGGCGGCCTCGAAAATGGCCCTGGCCTGCGTCTCGGTTATCTCGGGATAAGTTACGCCGAGCCTGACGCCCCTGTGGCCCATCATCGGGTTGGATTCGCGCAGGGCGGTAGCGCGGGCTTCGAGTTCCTCGAAAGAGATATCGAGGGACTTGCCGAGCTCTTCAAGCTTTTCCTTCTGATGGGGAACGAACTCATGGAGCGGCGGGTCCATCAGGCGGATGGTAACATGCAGCCCTTCCATGACCTTCAGGGTGTTCTTAATGTCGTTCTTCATGTAAGGGAAGAGATCGTTGAGAGCGGCCTTCCTCTCTTCGAGGGTCTTGGACATGATCATTTTTCGCAGCTGGAACAGGGCCTGGTCGGAACCCTTGCCGTAAAACATATGTTCTATGCGGAACAGGCCTATGCCTTCGGCGCCGAACTTGCGGGCCACGGTGGAATCGGCCGGGGTGTCGGCGTTGGTCCAGACCTTAAGCGCGCGCACGCCGTTGCAAAGCTTGAGGAACTCGCCCAGGGTGCCCAGGGATTCGCTGGCGTCTATCATTCCCATCCGGCCTTTGTAGACGAGGCCTTTGGAGCCGTTAAGGGTTATCCAGTCGCCTTCCTTGAGTGTTTCGCCGCCGAGGCGCAGGGTTTTGGAACCGCGCTCTATCTCTACGCCGGCGCAGCCTACGACACAGCATTTGCCCCAGCCGCGGGCCACGAGGGCCGCGTGGGAGGTCATGCCGCCCCTGGCGGTGAGGATGGCTTCGGCCGCCCTCATTCCTTCCACGTCTTCGGGATTGGTTTCTTCGCGTACTAAAATGACTTTTTTACCTTCTTTGTTCCATTTAACGGCGTCGGCCGCGGTGAAAACTATCATACCCACGGCGCCGCCGGGACCGGCGGGAAGGCCCTTGCCTATCGACTTGGTCTTGGCTTCGGCCTTCGGGTCTATGATCGGGTGGAGGAGTTCGTCAAGCTGGGAGGGGGTAACGCGCATGACGACTTCCTCGCGGGTGGCGAGTTTTTCCTTATACATATCGAGAGCCATGCGGACGGCCGCCGGGCCGTTCCTCTTGCCGACGCGGCACTGCAGCATGTACAGTTTGCCGTTCTCGACGGTGAATTCTATGTCGAGCATGTCGCGGTAATGCTTTTCGAGCTTGGCGCGGATGGCGGCCAGCTCCTTGTAGCAGGCGGGCATCAACTGCTGCATTGATTTAAGATTCCTGGACTGGTCGCTGCGGCTTTCCTCGTTGATGGGATGCGGGGTGCGGATGCCGGCCACGACGTCCTCGCCCTGGGCGTTCTCGAGGAACTCGCCGTAAAAATAATTTTCGCCGGTGCCGGGGTTGCGGGTAAAGGCCACGCCGGTGGCGGAAGTGTCGCCCATATTGCCGAACACCATGCTCTGCACGTTGACGGCGGTTCCCCATTCGGCGGGGATCTTCTCTATCTCGCGGTATTTCACTGCCTTGTTGCCCATCCAGGAGGCAAACACGGCGCCGATGGAACCCCAGAGCTGGTCCATGTGGTTGTCGGGAAATTCCTTGCCCAACGCTTCCTTTATCCTGGCCTTGAACTGTTCGGCCAGTTCCTTAAGGTCGTTGGCGCTCAGGTCGGTGTCGGACTTGGCGCCGCGCTTCTGCTTCATGGCGTCCATGATATGCTCGAGCTGTTTGCGGATGCCCCTGTTGTCCTCGACCTCTATGCCGGCGCCTTTCTCCATGACGACGTCGGAGTACATCATGATGAGGCGGCGGTAGGAATCGTATACGAAGCGGGGATTCCTGGTGAGCTCTATGAGGCCCGGAATGGTCGCGGTGGTAAGACCGCAGTTAAGTATGGTTTCCATCATGCCCGGCATGGATTTCCTGGCGCCCGACCGCACGGAGACGAGGAGCGGGGTCTTCGGGTCGCCGAATTTTTTGCCGGTCAGTTCCTCGACGCGGGCGAGGTTCTTTTCGACGTCGGCCCTGAGCTGTTTCGGATAGGACCTTTTATTGGCCCAATACCAGGCGCAGACTTCAGTGGTTATGGTGAAGCCCGGTGGTACCGGGAGCTTCAAAGAGGGATGCCCCGCCATTTCGGCCAGGTTCGCGCCCTTGCCGCCGAGCAAATTTTTCATGGATTCTTTGCCTTCGGCTTTTCCGCCGCCGAAGGAATAGACCATCTTCGAAATTTTAGCCTGTTTCTTGGAATTATTTGATTTTTTAACAGCCGTTTTAGCCATTGTATTGTCTCCTGTGGATATAAGAAATAATAGGGTTTGGAACCCTATAATGACATAATAGCAAATTAACCCGACATCCCGCAATTGATAGCGTTTATATGATTCCTGGACCGGATGACTCTAAACCATGTCCGAATACGAACCGGAAAGGAGATCCTTGCCGGTTATGCCGAAGAGTTTCATGTAGAACCCGCACTGCCTGAGCAATTTTTTCTTTTCCGAGGCTTTTTTGCCCATGGCCTCTATCTCCGCGAAACTGCCAAGGCCTTTCACTTTGTCTATGTGGAATTTTACGTTCTTCAGGAAATATATCCCGCGTTCTTTGTCCACAACGGTTTTCACGCCCAGCGCGGAGGACAAAAGCTCTTTCAGTTCCCCGCCGGGGGCGGTTTTATAAAGGAGTATATCGGATTCCTTGGGGCCCTTCTTATTCTTCCTCTTGTAATATATCAGGCTGTTCTCTATACGGCCTTCCCTCAATTTCAACCGTCCTGAAAGAACATTAAAATAAGTGTCAATCTGGCGGTCCAGGCCCCGGAATTCCGCGCGCAGAGATTCGAGGATTTTCCTTATTTTCACCGGATCCTTTATTTTCGCTTTTATCTCAATATTTATCACTCTCATTTTTTAATCGCCGAACTTTCCCCGACTTCCGACTTGTCAACTTTTCAACTTTCTTTATTCTTTCTCAATTTCTTAATCTCTCAATCTCTTAATCACCTTGTTGTCCCTTTATTCTTTCATCCCTTATCCCTTATCCCTTATCCCTTATCCCTTATCCCTTATCCCTATTTATCTATCCCTTCCAGCTTGAAGACGAAGGCGAAAATAAGCGCTTTTTCTTTCAGGTATTCGAAGCGTCCGGTCTTTCCGCCGTGGCCGGTGGACATATCCGTTTTCAGCAGCATCAGGCTTTTGCCCGTATTGAAATCCCTGAGCTTAGCGGTCCATTTGGTCGGCTCCCAGTACTGCACCTGGGAATCGTGGTAGCCGGAGGTTATCAGCATGTTCGGATAAGGTTTTTTCTCCACGTTGTCGTAGGGGGAGTAGGATTTCATGTAATCGTAATATTCCTTTACGTTCGGATTGCCCCATTCGTCGTATTCGCCGGTAGTAAGGGGGATGGAATCGTCCAGCATGGTGGTTATAACGTCCACGAAAGGGACCTGCGCTATTATCCCTTTATAAAGCTCGTTAGCCATGTTTGAAACAGCGCCTACCAGCAATCCTCCGGCGGAACCGCCGGCCGCATAAACGTGACCCGCGGAGCCGTAACCTTTTTCTATCAGGAACCTGGTCCCGTCTATGAAATCATTGAAGGTGTTTTTCTTGGCCAGCTGCCTGCCGTCCTCGTACCATTTCCTGCCTAAATCGCTGCCGCCGCGTATATGTATCCTGGCATAGGCGAACCCTCTGTCAAGCAGACTGAAAGTATTCGGGCCGAAATCGGCGTCAAGGCTGTAACCGTAGGAACCGTAGCCGTAAACGAAAAGTTTTTTGACGGAATTTTCGGGGAACTTCTTGTCGTAAACCAGAGTCACGGGGACCCTGGCGCCGTCCCTCGCCGCGAACCACAGCCTTTCCGTGGCGTACCTGGAGATATCATAACCCGGCACCTCGTCCCTTTTGAGAAGGGAGGATTTCCTGGTTTCAAGGTCGAAATCGTAAACCGAAGGAGGCGTCACCATGGATTCGTAATGATACCTGAAAACGCCGCTTTCATACTCCATATTTTCGCCGGGATAGACCGCATAGGCCCGGTCCGGGAAATCGATATAAAAGCTTTCGCCGTTTTTCCTGTTTATCACCTTGAAACCGGCTAAAGCGTTCTTTCTTTCCTGAACGATGAACCAATCCTTGAAAACCTCCATGGATTCTATAAGCGCTTCGGCGCTGTGCGGCAAGAAATCTTTCCAGTTTTTCACGTCCGTGTTTTCCCTGGAAACGGAAGATACCTTGAAATTTTTCGCGTCCCTGTTGTGCAGGATGTAAAAGACGTCCCCGCCGTCCTCCACCGAATACTCGAGCCCCTTTTCCCGGGGATAAAAAACCCTGAACACGGCGGAACCGCCTTCGGCCGAGGCGTAACGGACTTCGGTGAAAAGCGTGGTCTGGGAGTTCAGAAAAATATATTTGTCGGTAATCGCCTTGGAAACGTAGAGCGAAAAGGTTTCGTCCGCTTCGTAATAGATCTCCTTGTCGGCTGCCGGCGAACCGAGCTCATGGGAAAGGAACCTGTCCCAACGCAGGGTCCGGCTGTCCTGTTTTACGTAGAAAAGAGTCTTATTGTCGTTGGCCCAGGTCATATTGCCGGCCGTGTTCTCTATCTTTTCCTCCAGGGTCTTGCCCGTAACGAGGTCCTTGAAGTAAATCGTGTAAAATCTACGGCCGGTGAAATCGGCGCCGTAAGCTATCATCTTGTGATCCGGCCTTACCGAAGGGAACCTTACGGAACAGAATTCCCGGCCCTTGGCCAATTCGTTCACGTTCAGTATGACTTCCTCTTTCCCGGCCGGGTCTTTTCTCATATAAAAAGGATACTCCAGCCCCGTCTCGTACCTTTTGTAATAATAGTAGTTACCGTATTTGAAAGGAACCGTCGAATCGTCTTCCTTTATCCTGCTCCTCATTTCGGCATAAAGCTTTTCCTGGAATTTTCCGGTATCCGCCATTACCTTGTCGGTGTACTCGTTTTCGGCCTTGAGATAGTCCAGCACGTCCTTCGTATCTCTTTCTTTCATCCAGAAATAGTCGTCCACCCGCACGTCCCCGTGCTTTTCGAGTTTATGCGGTATTTTTTTAGCTTCGGGCGGTTTTACCATATCTTCTCCTTTTAAGCCGAACGGCAATAGCAAACAAAAAACGGTGAAACATATCTTGTTTTTCACGGCCCCTCCCGTATACGGATAAAATTATATCATTTCCGCGCGGCGCGCCATGTCCGATGCGGGTTCGGAACGGGCATTTTAAAAAACTCCCCGACTCCCCGAACCTGGTTCGGGTATAAAGCGGGAGGTTTGTAGGACGGACCGAAAGGCCTATACCGGAATAAGACCTTAAACTCTGGCATAAAACGCTCTCGAGCCCCATAATATCATCATGAAGCGAATAATCCTTTTAATACCCCTGCTCTGCCTTTCCGGACCAAGCTCATTTTCTCAGGAAACGGCTATGGATGAACTGCTTCAGTACGGGGGAGAAGATTATAGCATGGAAATACCCGCGCCTGGAAAAGCAAACGCGGCCCTTGCGGAAAACGGTTCAAACCCCGCGGAAGCCAGGCAATGGCTGCCTCCGGACAATGATGAGCCGGGCTTTTCCTGGCCGGACGAAGGGGGAACGGTTTCCAAAAGCGCCGCCGAAACCGGCGCCGGAGGGTATTACGTCCTTATCAAAAATCTCTCCACGTTTTTCAAAAGCTCAGATTCCGATTCCTCGACTCTTGCGGAAAACCAAAAATGCGTTTTGTCGCCGAACGCGAAATATAAAACCCTCGCCATGCCGGATTTTTACGGCGACCACGTCGTAGCGGAGCTGGACGCCGCCGCCTCCACCTGCCCGTTTACGAAAGGCTATATCTACATGCCCCACGTTTCGGCCACTTCCGCCGGCGGGGCTTCCCAATTGCCTGCGAACATCCGGGCCTTTCTCGACACCCTCGCCCACGCCGAAGGCACGGAAGAAAATTACAACCTTATGTTCACTTTCGCCGAATTCAAAGACTACAAGGACCACCCGAGAGACAGGCAATGCAGCGGGAAATTGTGTTCGGATGCCGCCGGCCGCTACCAGTTCCTCTCCAAAACCTGGGACCCGCTCGCGGAAGATCTGGGCCTCAAGGATTTCACGCCTCCTAATCAGGATAAAGCCGTCCTGGAATTGATCAGACGAGCCGGCGCTTATACGGCCGTCAGCAAATCCTCGGAATACGCCAATTTCACGAAAGCCCTGAACAAACTGAACGGCATATGGGCGTCCCTGCCCGGCAGCCCTTACGGCCAGCCCACTCATTCCACCGCTTCCCTCTGGAACTTCTACAAAAAAAGCCTAGCGAAATACAAATAAAGCTCCCCCTGCCTCGCCCGGGACGGTAAGTTGGTCAACCCCGGGGGTTGACCAACCAGGTCAGCTTCCAAAAATGAGGGTTAAGATGGGGGAAAAGGTTATTTTGTATAATCATAGTCATGAATAGAACGGCTTTTTTCATAGCGACGGGCAGCGAGCTCATAAATTTCAAGGTAAACCAGTACGCGCCGCTCTTTTCGGAAAAACTGAAGGACCACGGGATACACCTCAAGGGGGAAATCACCGTGGGCGACGATTTAGCCGACATAAAAAAAGCCTTAATTTTCGCCCTTAAAAACTACGGCCTCATAATTTCCTGCGGCGGTCTGGGGCCGACCTTCGACGACCTGACCAGGCGGGCTTTTTCGGAAGTCCTCGGGATAAAGCTGGTCCGTTCAAAAAAAATAGCGTCTTTTCTCAAGAGGAAATACCGTCTTGCGGCTCTTCCACCGAACATGACGGACCAGCGCCTGGTCATGAAAGGCGCGGAGCTTTTTCAAAACGACAACGGCACGGCCTTCGGCCAGGCCGTTTCCGCCAAAGGCCGGACCATAATACTCCTCCCTGGACCCAGGAACGAATGGGAACCGATGTGGGGAAAAAGCGTGAAAAAATTCCTGGCCGGAAAATTCCGAAGCAAAAAAACCGGTTCGGAAAGGTTCAAAATAGCGGACATGAAAGAAATGGAGGTCCAGAAAATCTTAAACCCGCTGATGGAAAGACACAAAAACGCCGGCTATACGGTCCTGGCCGGACCCAATATCTGCGAATTCTCTTTTAGAACGGCCGAAAAAAAACAGGCTTTAAAAATAAAGAAAGAGATACAAAGGGCGCTGAGAGAAAAGATCTACGGTTACGGGACCGAAACCCTCGAAGGAAATCTCGGAAAGGCGTTGAGAAAAAGGGGTAAAACACTGGCCGCGGCGGAATCCTGCACCGGCGGGCTTCTTTCAAGCCTTATAACCGACGTCCCCGGCAGCTCGGACTATTTCAAGGGCGGAGTGAACGCCTATTCGAACGCGGCTAAAATGGAAGTTCTCGGCGTCAAAAAAGCGACGCTGAAAAAATCCGGCTCGGTCTCGGTAGAATGCGCCTCGGAGATGGCCGAGAGAGCCAGGACGCTGTTCAAAACCGATTACGCCGTTTCCGTTACCGGGATAGCCGGGCCCGGCGGCGGGACGCCTCAAAAACCCGTGGGACTGGTTTATTTCGGCCTGGCCTCCGAGGGGGGAACCCTGGTTTTTAAGAAAAATTTCAGGGGCGGCAGAAAATTCATAAAAAACTGCTCGGCGAATACAGCTTTGTTCCTGGCTCTGAAATTAATAAAATGTGGAGAAGGCGTAAGGCGCAAGGCATAAGGCGAAAGTTATAGGAGATAAAAAAATCTTCTTCCGCTTTAAACTTGCCGCCGGCGGCCCGTTATTACAGGAGACTGCCATGAAAAAAAAGACACTGACAATTTGCGCCATGCTGGCGGCCGCTATGGCCTTTTTAGCTGCCGGCTGCAAGGAAAAAGAAGCCGTGGAAACGGTAAAACAGGAAACCGCGCTGGAAACTCCCGCCCCGGGAGGCGCCCCGGCCGGATACGCGAAAACCGGTTACTATTTCAAGCTCCCGAATTACAAAGGCGGGGATGTAGACCTCGAAACTTACGCCGGCAAGCCCGTCCTTGTCATGTTCTTCACCGAAAACTGCCCCTATTGCAGAAAGGCGGCGCCTTTCATAAATTCGGTACATGAAAAATACGCCTCCAAAGGGCTTCCCGTCATAGGGATCTCGGTAAGGGACGGGGCGGAGAGCGCGCGCGGTTTCGCGGAAGATTTTAATCTTAAATTCGATCTGGCCTACAAGGGAGGGCCGGTTTCCAGGAAATACGGCATACAGGGCGTTCCTTTCATCTATCTGCTGGACAAAAACCATGAGCGGATAAAAACCTGGCCGGGCTACGACGAGAGCTACGACGCGGATATAGAGGCGAAAATCCAGAAAGTCATATGAGCGTAAAAATACTAAAGGGCAGCATAATTTTCAATACGGCTTTCGACGTAGGCTGGGAGATAAACCTGGCGAAAGTCGAGGAGACCCTTCTTTCCGCGGAAAAGAAAAGCTCCAGGTTCAGGTTCTCCAAGGACCCCCGTAAAGCCATAATAATAAAGGAAGCCCCGATAAAGATAGACCTGCCGCAGGAAGAAATAACCATTTTGGGTAAAAAATACAAGACCTCCGTCTATTCCAGGGTCTGGGATTACGGGGTGATTTCCATAAACCTGGAGATCCCGATAGAAACCGGTTCTTCCTGGGAAGAGCTGGTGAACATCGCCGGCACGCTGGAAACCGATCCCGAAATAGAGAAACTCTCCATAAGGCTTAAGGACAACCTGAAGGCCAGTATAATAAACCACATAAAAAACCCGCAGGAATGGGATTATTTCGAGGACTACATAACCTATTTTCTGGAAGGCCTGGACGGCGTCTCCAAACCCCTGGAGCTTTTTGAAAAAGCCGACATCGCGGCGCTTATCCTCGGGGAGAACGAACACAAGCTTTCCACGATGTCCTCCCTCCCGATAACCGACAATTATATACAGTACTACGATGACGACCTGGCCATAATAGACTGGAACAGCGCCGTCCTCATAGAGCCGTCGGGAAACAGGGACGTGGCCGACGTGATAGAATTTTCCCTTACGCATCTCCTGGAGCTAAGGTATTACGATTACATGATAGACAAAAAACTGGACGAGCTTTACGACATCATAAACGGGGAGAACAAGGGCCTGAAAAGGGTAATCAAGACCCATTATGAAAAGATAGCCAGGGAATCCAGCCAGAATTATGTGGATTTCTCCGATTTCACCGCCAAGGTGGAAAACTCGCTTAAGACCGTGGGCGATCCTTACGTGGCCACGGTGTTCAGGTCCTGCGCAGAACAGTTCAGGTTCGACGACTGGTACCAGTCCATTTCGAGAAAAATGAACACCCTTTTCCAGATAACCCAGATATTCCAGGGGGAGATCACGGCGATAAGAAGCCACCTGCTGGAAATAATAATCATACTCCTGATAGCGCTGGAACTGATTCCGCTGGGCTGGCAGTTAATGGACTATTTTTTCCCGCGCTGATCAATCCGGAAAATACCTTTTTACTTTCGCGGAAAATTCCGATAAATATTTTTTGGGGAGATTCGAGATGGCCTTGTATTTCATTTTCAGGTAGTTGATAAATTTCCCGTTCTGCCTTATTCTGAAATCCAAATGCGGGCCCGTGGAAATCCCGGTGGAGCCGACATAGCCTATCACCTGGCCCTGCGACACTCTCCTCCCGGTTCTCAGCCCTCTCGCGTACCTGGAAAGGTGACCGTAACTGGTGATATACCCGGACGAATGTTTTACCTCTATAAAATTCCCGTAGCCGCCTTTCCAGCCCTTCCAGACCACCGTCCCGTCAGCTACGGAAGAAACCGGAGTACCGGTGCCGGCGGCGTAATCTATGCCCAGGTGGGGCCTGACGTATTTCAAGACCGGGTGATACCTTTTCAGGGTAAAGCGGGAGGAGATGCGCCTGTAACTGAGGGGGGCCCGCAAAAACATGCTCCTAGCCCCTTCGCCGTTCTCGTTATAATAATTTCCTTTAAATTCCACGGCTATTTTCCGGCCGGCCTCCGAACCTTCATACATCGCGGCGGTTATTTTCTGGGAAATTATCCGGCCATTTTTGGTCTTTTCTATTTCGTAAAAAACCCTGAATTTGTCGCCGGCGCGGACTTCGGTGAGAAAATCCACGGTCCAGGCGAATATATCGGTAAAATCCAGTATGGTCTCGGCCGGCACGTCTTCCGAAGACATGGCTTCCCAAAGGTTATCCTTTATTTTCCCGGAAGCCTCGTAGGAAACGGCGTCGACCGGGACCGCCGTCTCGGAAAAGGAATATTTGCCTTCCTTTTTGAAAACGGAATAATTTTTCGTTCCTTTTTCTATGGTTATATATTTAAAATCGGCGGAAGAGAAGGCGATGGCGTAGGAATCCCTTTCACCCAGCTTTCTGAAATCTATTTTTCCGGTAAAGGCCTTTATGACGCCCCTTTTATCGGTTTCCGAAACGCCGCATTCTTCCAGTTCCTGTTCCAGGACGCCGGAAAAAGTGCCGGTCGAGTAGGAAATGCCGCTGAAGAGCTGGAAATCCAGCGGCTTACCGGTCTTCAGAACGTTATAAAAAAAGATCAAAGACAGAGCCAGCACGGGGAAACCCGCGAGATATATAAAAAGCCTTTTCTTAAAATCTCTCATCAGCAGTAAAGGTATTCCTCGACTATTTTTTTGATGTCCTCTTCTTTCCCGTAAAGTTTCTCGCTGAGGTTCTTATCGCCGTAACTCCTCAGCCTTTTAACCAGCCCGTCTATCACCGGCTGGGGGAAAACCCCTCCCTTCTCGTAAACCTCGCGATCCTTCAAAAGTTCGTCGGCGGATTCGGCGCAGGAGGCGGGCAGGGAAGGGAACTTCTCCCTGATTTCCAGGTTTTCCTTGCGGAAAACATTCCTATCGATGAAATGTTCCTCGGCGTAATTCACCGAATCCTTCATTTCAAAGCCGTGGGCTGCCGCCATGACCAGGCCCGAAAGCAGGAGATAAATATTGGCCGAACCGTCGGCCGACCTGAATTCCACGGTCTGGTTGCCCTCGTATCCGGTTCTTTTTTTGACCTGGGGATTCATATCCGCGACCATGTCCTTTTCCAGATTCCAGCCGAGCGGAACCCTGACCAGAGCCGACCTGTTCCTGTATCCCCAGCATACGTTTATGGGCGCTTCCTGGTGGGGGACCAGCCTCAGGTAGGAGGTGGGCACGGTATTGCCGAAAGCCGTAAGAGAGCGGGCTGATTTCAGCCAGCCGGCTATAACCTTTTTTGCCTCGTCGGAAAGGTTCTTGTTCTTCAGCATTACGTTCTTCCCGTTCTTCGCCAGACAGGCGTGTATATGGAAACCGGAGCCGGCGTGGCCTACGGATATCTTCGGGGCGAAGGTTATTACGACGCCGTATTTGTAGCCCAGGGAGGAAAGTATCCACCTGGACACGACTATCTCCTCCGCCGATTTCAGGAGCGGCTGGGGCAGAAATTCTATCTCGTGCTGGCTCATTTCCTGCTCCTCCGTCCTTATGAAGCCGACCTCGCTGTGCGCGTATTTTATATGCCCTCCGCAGCGGTCTATAAGGTTGGCGGCTTCCACCCGGAGGAATTCCCATTTATTGAAAGGGGCGCTTTCATGATACCCTTTCTGGGCTATGGCCGGGTAAAGCGCGTTTTTGGGGGAGATCACGTAATATTCCAGCTCGCCCAAGGCCTTCATTTCAAGGCCGGCGGAATCGCGGAATCTCTTGTCGGCCTTTTTAAGGATATTGTCGGGGGAACTGGCGAAAGGGTTGCCGTCCTTGTCGTAAAAACCGCAAATGACGTCCATGGCCGGGATCTGGGAAAAAGGGTTGATGAAAACGCTGGAATATCTCGGGACGACATAAAGGTCGCTGGAGGAGGCGTCTATGCTCCTGAAAAGGCTGGAACCGTCCGCCCTCTCGCCGCAGGACAGTATCTTGTCCAGGTATTTCGGGTCGTTTACGGTGAAATTCAGGGTTTTGAGCCTGCCGTCGCCGGCCACATATCTGAAATTAAAGATCTCCACTCCGTTGGCTTTGGCGAATTTCAGCAGGTCTTCTCTGGTGAAGCTTCTGGCGTCCTTATTAAGCGCTTTTTCGATCAGGTTCATAAAAGACTCCTTAATTAACGGCAGATCAAGATTAAGACTGAGTAAGTTTAGAGTTTAGAGTTCTCTAAACCACGTTGCTCTAAACTAAGTTGCTCTAAACTAAATTGCGGAAATTATATTTTAAGTATATCAAATTTTTCAGGCTTTTCAGGAACGGAGCACGAGTTAAAATAGCCCGTTTGGATTGACTTTAAGGTGTGTTAAATTTTATAATATACTTAACAATAGAAACATTAAAACCAAAAAAGAGAGTGTGAAAAACGATGACAATGACAAAAGCAAAGAAAAAAGAAGTTATTGAGAAGGTTTCGGCCGGGCCGAACGACACGGGCTCCAGCTCGTCGCAGGTAGCCCTGCTCACCGAAAGAATACAGTACCTTTCAAAACATCTTACCAACAACCCGAAAGATAACTCCTCCAAAAGGGGCCTTTCATTGCTCATTTCCAAGAGAAAGAGCCTTCTTTCTTACTTGGAAAGGACAAACAAAGAAGAATATCAGAAGCTGATAAAGCAATTAGGCTTAAGGAAATAAAAATATATGAAATCCAACAACTTAGTCCACTTCGAAGAGAAGGTGGGAAGAGACTTAATTTCGTTAGAAACCGGAGTACTCGCCAAACAGGCGAACGGCGCCGTAGTCTTGAAACTCGGCGATAACGTCATACTGGCGGCCTGCACCCAGGCCGGCAAACCGAGGACGGCGCCTCCCGAATTCGTTCCCTTGACGGTCGAATACAAGGAAAGGACCTACGCGGCCGGAAAGATCCCGGGTGGCTTCTTCAAAAGGGAAGGCAAAGCCAGAGAAAAAGAAGTTATCTCGGCGAGGCTCACCGACAGGTCCATAAGGCCTCTTTTCCCGGAATATTACAACACCGAAACGCAGGTGGTGCTCATGGTGCTTTCCAGCGACGGCGCCATAGAACCCGGCGTCCTCGCCATAAACGCGGCCTCGGCGGCGCTCATGATCTCCGACATCCCCTTCAAAGGGCCCGTCAGCGCGGTCAGAATCGCCAAGGTCAACGGGGAATACGTGATAAACCCGACTTTCGAGGAAAGGAAAACGGCGGAACTCGAACTCGTGGTCTCCGGAACCCTCGAAGGCGTGCTCATGGTCGAAGGCGGCGGAAAAGAGATCCCCAACGAAGAACTCATAAAGGCGATCGAAGCGGCCAAGATAGAGATAAACAAACTCTGCAAGGCCCAGGTAGAACTGGCCAAGCTGTCCAACAAGCCCAAAATAGAGGTGGTAAAACCCGAAATGAAATCGGAAATAGCCGAAGACCTGCAGGCCAATGCCAAGAAAGACATAGAAAAAGTTCTCAACGCCTTCCCGGACAAGAAAACCATGGAAGCGGGGCTTTCGGCCATCCAGGAAGCCATGATAAAGAAATACCAGGAGAAATACCCGGAAGACGCGACCATAGCCTACCAGGTCAAAACCCTGATGAACGACGTCATCTACGACGTTTCCAGGGACATAGTCCTCAATAAGAAGGTCAGGACCGACGGCAGGAAATACGACGAGATCAGGGCCATAAGCATCCAGACCGGCTATCTTCCCAGGACCCACGGCTCGGCCGTTTTTACCAGGGGCCAGACCCAGGCCATAGCGGCCACGACCCTCGGCACCCAGGACGACCAGCAGATACTGGACGACCTGGAAGGCAGGAGCATGGACAGGTTCATGCTGCACTACAACTTCCCCGGTTTTTCCACCGGCGAAGTGAAGCCGGACAGAGGCCCCAGCAGAAGGGAAATAGGCCACGGACATCTCGCCAAGAGAGCCCTTTCTTACCTGCTTCCCGATGAGGCCGACTTCTCCTATACCATAAGGATAGTTTCCGACATCCTGGAATCCAACGGTTCCTCCTCCATGGCCACCGTCTGCGGCGGTTCGCTCTCATTGTTCGACGCCGGCGTGCCGATGAAAGGCGCCTGCTCGGGCATAGCGATGGGACTCATAACCGGCAAGAATAAACACGCCGTCCTTTCCGATATAGCCGGTCTCGAGGACCATTTCGGAGACATGGATTTCAAGCTCGCCGGTTCACGGAAAGGCATCACCGCCTTCCAGATGGACGTAAAGCTTGCCAGCGGCATTCCGATGGACATCCTTAAGGAAGCCATCGAACAGGCGGCGCGGGGAAGGAATCATATCCTGGACCTCATGGAAAAAGCGCTTCCCGCGCCAAAAACCGATCTTTCCGCTTACGCGCCCAAGATGGTGAAAGTGGCCATACCTAAAGACAAAATAGGCGCTTTCATCGGACCCGGCGGAAAAAACATAAAAGCCGTGATAGAGAAAACCCAGGCCAATATAGAAGTCAATGACGACGGCATGGTTTTCATTTCGAGCCCCGACCAGGCCAGCGTAGACATGGCGAAGAAGATAGTGGAGCAGTTCGCCATGGAAGTCGAAGTGGGCAAGGTTTACAAGGGCAAGGTCGTGAACATAGTGGAATTCGGAGCTTTCGTGGAAGTCCTTCCCGGAAAGGAAGGTCTGCTGCACATCTCCGAAGTCGACCTGAAGAGGATAAACAGAGTGGAAGATGTGCTGAAACTCGGAGACGAAATAGACGTAAAAGTGATAAACATGGAAAACTCCGGCAGGTTCAAGCTCTCCAGGAAAGTCCTCCTGCAGGCCAAGCGCGACTAAAAGCAGGTTAAGCGTTAGATTAAGGTTGAGAGAACAGTAATTTAGTTTAGAGTAATTTAGTTCAAAGTAATTTAGTTTGGAGCAACTTGGCAAAACAGCTCTAAACTCTAAACTTTAAACTCTAAACTTTCTCAGCCTTAATCTTGATCTGCCGTTAATCAAGGAGATCTTATGAAAAAAACCAAGAATCCGAACGGACCCGCCGCCTTAAACGACGTAAAGAAATTTTACGATTTCATGACTTCCAACAAGCTGGAAGTCCTTGAATTTTCCCAGGGGGAAACTTACATAAAGCTGGTAAGGAAGAACGCCCAGCCGATAAACGCACACCCCATCCCCGTTTTTACCAGCAACATGCCCGCCATGCAGATCCCCCAGAGAGGCCAGCAGGGCGGCGTACAGCAGGCTCCCCAGGCTCCGGCCGGCGAGACGATAAAATCGCCGATGTCAGGAATCTTTTACCGGGCGCCGAGCCCGTCGAGCCCGCCCTATGTCCGGGAGGGCGACACCGTAAAGCGGGGTCAGGTGCTCTGCATAGTGGAAGCCATGAAAGTTTTCAACGAGACAAAGGCGGATTTCGACTTCAAGGTGCTCAAAGTCCTGGTGGAAAACGGCAAGGCCCTGACGCTTAATCAGGATATCTTTCTGATAGAGAGGATCTGATGCAGGAAAATTTTTCCGAAGTCGTGTCGCAAAACGCCGAAAAAATAATCGGCCTCCTGAAGAACGCGCCGGCGGCCAATTCCTGGGACATAAAACTCAAGCTGAAACTCTCCAGCTCCAATCTTTATCTGGCGCTCGGCTACCTTATCTCGGCAAATAAAATAACGATTTTTCCGGACGACCTCAATTACAAAATAAAACTGAACCAGGAATAAATCCGGGGCGCCGTGAGAAGTTGTCCCAGCCGGGTTAACGGCAAATTAAGACTGGGATACAGGAAAGTTTAGAGTTTAGAGCTGTTTTGCCAAGTTGCTCCAAACTAAATTACTTTGAACTAAATTACTCTAAACCAAGTTGCTCTAAACTGAATTACTGTTTTCTCAACCTTAAGCTAATCCGTCGCTTAATCTGCTTTATTAACAGGAGTGGGACGATGTATAAACTATTCTCGACGAAACCAAAAACTCCCAAAAACGCGAGAAAATCCGGTTTTTCCGAAATTTTTTACTGGGTAGCCACCTTATCGGCGGTTCTCTGGCTCTTCTGGATAATCCTCAATCCCAGCCAGAAAGGAATAGCCGGAAGGCTGTTTTTCGATTCCCTCCATTCCTTTTTTGGAGCGTCCGTTTACTTCCTGCCTTTTCTGCTCCTTTACGGCATAATAGCCATCCTCCTGAGGCTGGGGAAGCCGAACAAAGGGATAATCACTCTCGGCGCCGGGATAGTTTTCTTCCTGACGGCCCTCTCCTCCATCCTGGATTTCGCGAGGTACAAGACCCAGAGCCGGGTCTTCGACGGCGGCTACCTGGGCCATTTCACGGACACCGCTCTCATAACGGTTTTCGGAGACGCCGGGTCCCTCATTTTTTCCGTCGCCCTGCTTATCCTTTCGGCTCAGATAATATTCAAGATTTCCTGGGGCAGGCTGGCCGCCTCTTCGATGAACGCCCTGAAAATTGATTACAAACAGTGGACCATGGCCAGGAACGAGTTCAGGAACAAACTTAAGACCATAAAGGATAACGAGGACAGAAAAGAAAAAGTTTACGACATCAAACCGGTGTCCCTCGGCGCGGCTCCCGCGCCCGAGCATGAAACCCCCGCGCAGAAGGGGAAAAAGCCCGCCGAAAAACAGGAACCCGCGGTTAAACAGGAACCGCAACGGCCGCCGGTTCAGATACTCAATTCGATAAACCCGTTTAAAACGGAAAAAGCCAGGCCCGCAAAAGAGGAGAAACCTCCCATCCCCGGGCAGTTCGCCCATTTCAAGAATTTCAAGCTTCCGTCGATAAACCTGCTGAGCGTGGTGGAAAACCAGAACGCCGGGCCGGACTCCGACGAGATACAGTCGTCCAAGCAGAAACTCGAGGAAACCCTTAAAAGTTTCGAGATCTCGGCCTATGTTTCCGGGGTATACCCGGGACCCGTTATCACCAGGTACGAAGTCACTCCCTCTCCCGGCGTTAAAATAAGCTCCATAGTCTCCCTTTCCAACGATATAGCCCTGGCCATGAGAGCCCAGGGGATACGGGTAATAGCCCCGATTCCCGGCAAATCGGCCATAGGCTTTGAGATCCCCAACGCCAACAGGGCCAAGGTGGGCCTGAGGGAAATACTGGAAAGCCCCCAATTCAACCAGTCCAGGGGCCATCTGACTTTCGCCCTCGGCAGGCAGGCGGAGGGTTCGGTGGCCGTCGCGAACCTCGAATCCATGCCGCATCTTCTAGTGGGCGGCGCCACGGGCAGCGGCAAGAGCGTTTTCCTGCAGGCCCTCATCCTTTCGATAATTTACAGGAACACCCCGGACGAGGTAAAATTCCTTTTCATAGACCCTAAACGCCTGGAGCTGACCTTCTATGAAGGCATTCCCTATCTTTACGACCCCAAGGTGACCGCTGACAGGGTTTCGGTCATAACCGACGCCAAAGAGGCGGCGAAATCACTGATAGCCCTGACCAGGGTCATGGAAAAACGCTACAAAAAATTCGAGAAGGCCAGGGTCAAGAACATCGCCGCCTATAACAAATGGGCGCAGGTCAACAACCAGCCGCCGGAATTTTACATCGTGGTGGTCATAGACGAACTGGCCGACCTGATGCTTCAGGCCAAGAACGTGGTGGAAGAGAACATCCAGAGGCTGGCCCAGATGGCGAGAGCCGTGGGCATACACCTCGTACTCGCCACACAGAGGCCTTCCGTGGACGTCATAACGGGCGTCATAAAGGCCAATCTTCCTTCGAGGGTGGCCTTACAGGTCACTTCCAAAGTGGATTCCAGGGTCATAATAGACAGCCCGGGAGCGGACGCGCTTATCGGGAAAGGCGACATGCTTTACCTCGGCATAGAACAGCAAAAGGCGGACAGGATACAGGGCTGTTACGTGGGAGAGGATGAAATAGAGAAGATCTCCGCTTTCATAAAGGAGCAGGGCGCGCCCAATTATCCGCCCCTTACCGAAGAAGAAGAGATGAATACCGAAGGCAAAGGCGGTTCCTCCGAGGAACTGGTAAACGCCCTGAAACTGGTTGTCGAAAGGAGAAGGGTTTCCCAGGACCTTCTCAAGGCTCATTTCGGATCTTCGGCCAGGGCTACCAATATCCTCAGCCTCCTCGAGGTTAAGGGGTTTATACACAAGCCCGAAGGCTCCAACCGGTGGGAAATATTTTTCGACAGGATAGAAGGCTTTCTCAGCCAGCACGCCGGGGAAGTCGGCAAACAGTAACGGGCTAAGGCGAACAGAGGTAATATGAAAAAAATAATTTTAACCGCCGTTTTTTTTACGCTTCTCGCGGGGAACTCCTTTTGCGGGGAAGCCGGAAAGGAAAGGGCCGCGCCTGAAATAAACGAATCTTCCGGAGCCGTCTCCGGTCCAGCGCCGGAAGTCCTGAAAGTGGTGGAAAAACTGAAAGAGTGGGACGCGAAGCTCGAGTCTCTCAAATCGGATTTTTCCCAGGAAGTGGATTTTACCAACGCCGGCATCAAGCAGAAAGTGGAAGGGACTCTCAGCTATAAAAAAAAGGACCGCCTGCGCATAGAACATCTGAAACCCTCCAGGCAGCTTATCATAACGGATAAAAGGGATATTTTTATCTACAAGGTCGAGGACGAACTGGTTTACAAGACTTCCTGGGATTACTGGAAAAAGACGCAGGACCAGAATCTTTCCGGCATACTGGACATGGGGAATTACTCGGAACTCGCCGAAAAGAACGAAATAAAAGTCACCGAGACCCCGGAGGGAATAAAGGCCGAATTCACCAGCAAGAACAACCCGGGCGTCTACCTGCTGACCCTGACGCTTTCCGCCACCGATTATTTCCCGTACGAGGCCTCCCTGAGAGTCGACAAAACCCTTATAACCACCAAACTCACAAAGACCGAAATAAACGGCGAACTCGACGACAAGCTTTTCAAATTCGTAAAACCCAAGAAAGCGGAACTTATAGAGATAAAAAGAAAATGACCCTCGCGAACAGAATCACCCTTACCAGAATCTTCCTCAGTTTCGTAGTGTTTTTCCTGATCCTCGAAAAGACCTTCGTCTTCGAACTGCTGGCCATGATAATACTCATAATCGCCATGCTCTCCGACTACATAGACGGGAAAATAGCCAAAAGCACCAACACCGTGACCAGATTCGGGGCCATAGCGGACCCTTTCGCGGACAAGATTCTGGTGCTTTCCTGTTTCATAGCTTTCGCTTCGATAAAAGACCTGAACATCCCGCTCTGGGCCATCTTCCTTATAATGCTCAGAGAGCTCACCGTCTCCACCCTGCGCGTCCTGGCCGCGCTTCAGAATTTCGTGCTTAAGGCCGAAGCCGCGGGGAAGTTCAAAACCCTGATACAATTCATCTCCATCTACATAATACTCATAATACTGACCCTGAAATATTATTCTCCCCAGCCCTTATGGATAAAAAAGCTTCTTCCTTATCTCAAAATCCTGCCCTACTGGCTCAGCGTCACGGCCGCCGTCGTCACCGTGATAAGCGGAATAATCTACCTTATAAACCACAACAAGATGCTCAAAGAATCCTGGAGCGAAAAGAAGTCAAAGTAGCATGGCCATAAACAACCGAGTAATAGATTTCCTGGCGACCGGATTCTGGATAAGCCTCATTCCGGCCCGCTTCAATTCCTACAAAAAGTTCAAGGGAACCGGCCTTTTCGGCACCCTCCTGGCCCTGCTCCTGGCCCCGCTGCTTCCCGGTAATTTTTTCGCTTTCACGGCTTTTCTCCTTTTCTTCTTCTTTTTTTCCGTCTGGATCTCCGGAAGGGCCTTTGGCGAGGCGGGGGAAAAAGACAATCCGCTCATAGTGATAGACGAGGTCTGCGGCTACTGGGTTTCCCTTCTTTTTATTTCAAGGGACCTGAAAAGCCTCCTGACCGCCTTCGTTTTCTTCAGGTTTTTCGACACGCTGAAACCCTGGCCCATAAAAAGGATAGAGGCCGAAACGGGGGGCGGCGCGGGAATAGTTCTGGACGACGTACTGGCCGGCGTTTACGCGGGAATTTTGACTTTTCTACTGTCAAAGTTTATATAATATAAAATAAGATGAAAAATAAAAGCGCCGTTTTAAGTTTTGCTTTTTGCCTTTTTCTGCTGCTTTCGGCGGGCCTAAAAGCCCAGGGAAAGGCGGAAGCGTCTTCGGAAACCGCGAAACAGCAGGAACCCGCCGTTATTCCCGTAACCGGCGAAGAAACCTCCGAAAAGCCCAAGAACGGCAAATTCGAATTCCGGGAAGCGAAAACGCCCTTGAGCGGCATAGTCCTGACCTCCACGGCTTACAGGGGAAAGGGGAAAAACTCCATAGGCACGGCTCTCGATTTTAACGCCTCTTATTACATAGGCAGGCTTTACGGCAAAAACACCTACTCCTGGGCCACGAACAAGACCAATTACCTGGACCGCGTCGGCCTCTGGCTTCTGGAAGTCGACGGCAAAATGATGATACAGACCGAAGACAGGTGGCGCCCGGCTCTGGCCAGCGGCGTAAAGGGTATCTTTCAGTTCAGGGACGCGGCACAGCCCTCCCTTAACAGCCCGTCCGTCTCGGTAAAGGTGGACAGTAAAAACACCAACACCTACGCCTCCGCCTACCTCTCGATGAGCAAACGGATACACGATAAATTCATGCTGAACCTGGGATACGCGGACGGCGACATGCCCAAAATGATCTACCAGATGTCGGAATTCCTCTCGAACGAGGCCATAAACCTGACCAGGAATTCCACCGGCAAGCCCATACTCCCGCAATCCACCCTGTACGCCGGGTTCATCTGGCTTTTCCGGGACAAGATGCCCATAGAAGCGGAAATAATAATACCCCAGGGCGCGCCTTTAAGCCCGAAACTTATAAATCTCCAACTGGGCACCCTGCTCAAATTGAATTTCCAGGTTTCTTATCTTACTTATAGGAGCGGCTGGGAATACCTCGGCATGTTCAACTTCAGATACTCCCACTTTCCGAAAAAATAATCTTTATGGTAATTTTTATACTACTAATCATAATTTTCGGGATTACCGCTTTTTTTCTTTTGAATTCTACGACTAACAATATAGACAAAAGAATGGACGAACTCGCTGTTCTTTTCCATGGAAAAAAAACCGCCGGCGAGGCTTTTACCTCACAATACTCCAACGGCCTGACCTTCAGCCATTCCGGTTTTGAAATAGAGCTTAGCGTGTTTTGGCAGCGGGTCTATTCCCTGGAAATAACCCTGCTCAAAAAAAACGATTTTGAATTCATTGCATATGAAAAAAGCCGGGATTACGAGGACAGCAAAACTTTAAAGATGAAATTGCTGGAAATCAGTGACATGGGCCTGAGTAATTTTCGCGTATATTCGAAAGACGAAGCCGTCTCGGGCAGGATAATAAACGCCTCTTCCTCCCTGGAACTGCTGGCTCAAAAAGGATTTACCACGACGGAGGCGACGAGCCATTTTCTCAAATCCGGGAAAACCGCGCCTGACATCGACGCCGACCTGCGGCCTGAAAACGTCAAATTTATAATAGAAAGATTGGCTGATATCCAGAAGAATCTGCAAGCCAGATAAAACCCCACTCCCGGAAAAAACTCACGCTTCTCATTTCATCCTGTTCAGGTAGAACGCGGCTTCCTTGTGGCTCGGGTTTATCCGCAGGGTTTCCAGAAGCTCCTGACGCGCCCTGTTCGGGTCGGTGTTCCAGTAGAGAATGGCGGTATTATAATGGGCCTGGGCCATACCGGGGTCGTAATAAAGGGCCAGGGCGTAGCTCTCTTCGCTTTTCTTCCTGTCCCCGAGCTTCTCGTGGCACACCCCTATATTGAGAAGGGCGTAGGCGAACCCTTTTTTGAGGGAGGTTTTCAATTCTTTCAGGGAGTGATATTCCTCGGCTTTTTTCAGGAGCTTTCTGTAGACTTCACCCGAACTCTCGAAGGCGGACAAAGCTCCGGCCCAATCGCCGGAATTCGCCAGGTAAAGACCTTTATAAAGGGGCGCGTCAGCGAGGTTTTCGTCCAGTTTTGCCGCCAGGTCCAGAAAAACCGGAACCCTTTTTTCCTTTACACCGAAATTCACCAGATAAGCGGACATGGAAACCAGGGCCTGCGCGTAAGCGCCGGCCAGATCCGAGACGAAAAAATCGTTATAAGGCTTTTTAAAACCCGAAAAGGCGAACTTTTCCAGGTTCTCGGGCGCCGGGACCGCCCCTTTTTCCGGCAGGATTTCGCAGGTAAGTCCGTTGGGGATATTGGGGAGGTCCGCCGGCAGCACGGCGTCAAGGGTGGCGTAGAGCCTCCTGCCGTTCAGCTTTTTCAAACCCTTCCAATTTTCCGCCGCCTGTTCATTCACGTTCACCAGCGTAAGCCCCCTGTTTATTCTCGACTTCTGGTACCAGGGCGAACCGGAAAGGCCCTGTCCTATTATCGCCAGGTCCGGCCTCATACCCTCGGTATAAGCGAAATACCACAGGGAAAACAACTGTACGTCTTTTTTCGCCACCAGAATGGAATTCGCGGGAAGTCCCCGAAAAACGTCTTCGGCATAATTTTTGGCGACGTCGAGGTTTCTCCTGTCGGAGTATGGAAAATTGAAATATAAAGCGAGGGCCAGAGCCGAAGCCAACACCAGCCCCGGTAAAAAACGTTTTTCCCGGGCCAGAGAAGCGAAACCGAACGCCCCGAAAACCGCCAGTATAAGGTCCGGAATAAGATAATTCGGCTCCACTATGGAAAGGGCGTGCGGATTAGGCGGCATATTCGCCATAAACAGGAAAACCGGGCCGGTAATAAGGAAAAGCCCGCCCAGCAGACAGAAGCTTTTCCGGTCGCGGAGATACTCGCTCCGGAAGCCGGCGAACACGAACAACAGGGCGAGATTGAAATTTTCCGCCAGGTGAAGGAAATAAATTTTAAGGTTAGGGAGAAAGAGTTCTCCGGGCCGGTAATTCAGGGAAATAAGGTCGAGGGTGGAGCCGTAGCTCTTCCTGGTTATGACGTTTATGAAGTTCCCGAGTTTGGACGGCTCCGACCAGTTTATCAGCGGGTCCGCGGCGGAAGCGAAAGGCAGGTAGAGATAAACCGAAAAACCCGCCAGAAAAAACAGGAAAGACTTGCTCAAAAGGGGAAAAAAACCGGGAAGCGTTTTTACCTTTAAAAAGATGAGAACGAGGAAGACCGGGTACATCAGGGAAATATCCATCCTGTTCCCCATGAAAAGACCGCATAAAAAAGCGAAAAGATAAAGACGGGCGGAGGAGAACGACTTTTCCATCTCCCAAATCAGGTAAAGCAATACGGCGGCGAAAAAGACGTGAAGGGAGTACATTTCGGAAACGCTGGAAACGGTGTGCATGGTAAAATTAAAGGCAAAAAGCAGGGTAAAAAGAACGGAAGGCAGGAGGCCGGCCCTTTTGGAAAGAAAAAGGTACAGGATGAAGGACGCCGCCGCGCCGAAAAGCGCGGAAAAAAGGTTGAGTTTATAGGCTATGGTCCCGGGCAAAAAAAATGAAAAGAACCTCCCCAGGAGATTATAGAGCGGATAGCCCGGCTGGTGGGAGATGGACATGGACCAGACGTCCAGGGCCATTTCTCCCGCGTCCCTGTAAGGAGCCAGCGTAGACGGCATAAAAAAAACGTAAACGGCCAAAACAACCGCCGAAAGAGCCGCCCCGGCGATAATGTTTTTGTTCTTTAAAAACTCCGGCATAACTAGATTATAACAAAACATCCTCAACGGGGCATAGAGAAGAGAGAACGACGTTCGGTTTATCTCTGGTTCGGCGAAAAAAACCGAAGATGCGACAGTTACCCGCTGGGCGGAGTTTTCAAAATCCTGCTCCGAAGATATAAAGACAACGACTACGGGAAAAACGACCTCTCCTTCGCTCTGGCCCCTGAAAATAAGAGTATTTATATTCCACTTGGCAGCGATTTCATCAGATTTGAGAGGAACGGAGACATCTTTAAGGCTTTTTACAGTCCTGACGGAATGAATTACACCGAAGCGTTAACGGAAAAAAGGGGAGAAGAGATAAAAGGCCTTTCCCAGAAGATAGTCCTTGGCGGCCAGGCTTTTTCTTCTTCGGCCGATTTCGCCGAATATGAGTATATAAAGCTTAACGGCGTTCCGCTTTTCTAAGCCTCAAAGTTCCCCTTTAAACCTTCTGAACGCCAGCTCGGCCGAAAAAAACAAAACGAGAAAAAGCAGAAAATAAAAGCTGGCTCCCGGCGTAAAAGTTTTGTTTACCCTGTAATATTCCTTTTTCTGCGCGGAGAAATATCCGGGTTTAAGCTCCGAAAGTTTAAGAGCCTCCGGCCGGCCGGAATATTTTTCCAGCCCTTCCGCCGAAAACCCTTCCCGGTAAAGTATATTTTCATCGAGGTTTATTTTACCGGAATATTTTTCCGAATACCCGTCCCTGAAACTCGTTTCCACGCTCACCGAATAGACGCCTTTCTCTAGCGGAGGGAGGTAAGCCCTGTAGACTCCCCGTTTCCTGAAATTGAAAGCGAGAGGCAGCTTTATCCCTTTTCCCGCTATATGCCCTTTCAAAACGGCCCCGTCATGGGTCAGGGGCCCGTAATTCTCGTCCAAAACATAGGCGTTGACGTAAAAACGGCCGGTTTTGGAAACCGTAAAATCCGCCCTTTTCAGGTCCAGGGTAAAATCCAGCCAGGAAAAAATATTTTTATAAAAATCGTAGTAAAAATACCGGTTTTTTTCTCCCGCGGAAAAGGTCTTCCACTGCCAGAGGCTCATGGAATTTATCATAACGACCCGGCCCTTGCCGTATTTTTTTTCGCTGACCAGCGGGTACCTGGAACCGCCGTATTCGAAACCTATTATTTCCCTGGAATCCGCGGCCGGACGTGAAAGGACGAACTCCCCGCGCAGGGGGGGAATGTTTTCCGTCAGGCCCGAAGCGACCGGATGGGGGGAGGGAAAAAGACGCGCATAGTCCGTTTTTTTTATCTCCAGGGGAAGAGCCGGAAGAAGTTCCCTGAAATTTTCACTCGGGCTTTTCGCGAGCGACTCAGCCATGGCCCCTCCGCCTATAAGGAGCAGGCTCCCGCCCTCTTTCACGAATTTGGCCACATTATCCAGGTAAAAACTGTTTATGGCCAGCTGGCGAAAATCGAATTCCTCCAGCACGAAAACGTCGAAATGGAAAAGGTCCTTGAGGAATATCTCCTCTCTCGGGAAAGGAATAAGGGAAAGCTCGTCTTCCCTGACGCTGAGAGAATCCCCGGGCTCCCGGAGAATTATGAAGGAAAGCATATCGAGGGAAGGATTGGATTTGAGGTATTCCCTCAAAAAATAGTAGCCGTGATTCGGAACCCCGCTGAGATAAACTATTCTGAGCTTATCCCTGAAAACGTTTACGGAAAAATTAAGACATTTTTCAGCCGCGCCGGAAAAGGCGCAAAGCCCGTAATCGTGCTTCCCTATTCCCTTCGGGGAAACCGTGAAACTGCCGGCGGAACCGTTGGGGAATTCCCGGCTTCCGGTTTTTATCCCGTTGTCCCGCAGTTCCGTCCTGATTCCTCCGGCGTTTCCAAAAACTTCAAAATGCACGTTGAAAGGCATGTGGAGAAAAGCCAGGTCCGGGTATTTGAGGGCCTCTATCCTCAGCGGCTCTTTTTCGGAAGGCTCTCCGACCAGAACGAATTCAACCTTCCCGTCGGTCCCCGTCACCGGGCTGTAACCGTCGGTGAAGTAAACGATCCTTTCATAACCCGATGGCAGGGCCCCCAGGGCTCCCTCGAAATCGGAATAATAGGCTTCTCCCGTTCCGGGCGGGAATCCGGAGTAAAGCCTGTCGGCGGCGTAGAAGATGCTTTTCCGGGACGTCCCGCTTTCCAGAAGCCACTTTTCCGCCAGAGCGGCCTTGGAAAGAGGCCCGGTCAAACCGGTTTTGGACCTCATATAGACGGAGGAGTCTATTACATAGGCCGTCTCCGGCTCGCGGTATTCCCTTTTCTTAAAGTCCAAAGCCGGATTAAGCGCCAAAACTCCGAGCAGGATCAGGAAAGAGAATCTCAGCGCCTTCAGGCGGGGCAAAGATTTTTTTCGGACCAGAAAAAACGCCGAGACGGCGAGAAAAAACAGGCAGCCGGCCAGCACATAAGGATTATATCCGAACCTTATTTCCATATTTACTCTCTCTAATTTCGTTCTTTATTTTTTCTATTCCTTGTTTATCCCTTATCCCTAATCCTTTATCCCTTAACTTTTAATATTCCATTAATTGCGAATCTATTTTTCTTATTCTGTCCATGATAAGCGGCTGGTGCACCGCGTCCGATTTATAGTCGCCGGTGAGGAAATACATCACGGCGTTGAGCAGGACGCGTCTGGACATTTCCCTCTGGGCCTCGCCGCCGGGCACGCATTTATAAAGATATTTGCCGTTCCCGTCTTTCCGCCAGACCGAATAAATATCGTTCTTGAAGAACAGAGACGCCTTTCTTCCCTCAAATTCCGTCCCCTTGGGTACGGCCGAGAAAAAATAACGGCCGAAGGGCCTGTTTATGATAAAAAAACTCTTAAAAAGAGGCTCATCGGAACGCAGGGGCTTCATTTCCGAATTAAAAACCGTCCCGTTGAGCTTTTCGGCCCAAAGCGAAAAAGCGCTGTCCATTTCCCCGCTGGAATCGTTTATAAGCAAATTGCCGCCGGAAGAAAAATATTTCCTTAATTTAACTATTTCTTCGAAATCCGGGTCCGCCGGCGGCCTGGAACAGGAAAGAAGTAAAATAGGATAAAGCGAAAGCTCGTCTTTAAGGGAAATTTTTTTCATCTTTACCGGAAGCCGGATGTTCGCGGCCCCGTCCAGCCAAAGCGCTATTTCCGAGTAAACCTTTTCATCGAACCCGCAGGGACTCCCCTGATAGGGGTCCAGTACCGCCATATTGAGTTCCAGGGCGGATGCGGCCTGGGCAAAAAACAGGAAAAAAAAGGCTATTTTAGCCCGTCTCAAAAATATTTCCATAATATAAGATTCTCCAGCGCCATCGACGCCGCGGCGAGTAAAACTAGAAAATGAAAAACCTCTATCTTGTAGGCCCGGCTCTTGAACTCCTCCATGAAATTATTTTCTGGAACTTTCTCCCATGGAGGGTTTTCGGCTTTTTCCAGCGCGCTTTCTTTAACGGCGGGATCCGTATTGCAGGAAAAATACAGGGTTTCTTCGGCGAAATCGCCCCGGTAAACGCCTGGAATCTGGCATTTGAACTCCGGACCGTAAGCCCTGGAAAACTTTCCTTCCCGTAAACCGAAAACGGCCGAAGGACGGTTTTTTTCCGGAAAGGGAAAAACGCCTATAAAAAAGGAATTTCCTTCTTCGGAAAAATCGCTTTCGGCCGTCCTTTTCAGTATATCCCAAAAAACCGGCTTTAAGGCGATATTGGAATTCATTATCTCCGCGGAAAAGGAAAAAGCGTAAGATTCCCCGGGAGCCGAAGGGATCCTGAAAAAAGCCGGATAAACCGCGTTCCCGGCTTTAAGATAAAGCCAGGTCGCGGCTGTCCGTGAATTGGCCAGGGCGTAAAATTTCTTGACATAGACCTTCTCCAACTCGTATTTGGCCGGGTCCAGGGAAGTTCCTCCGGCCGCCCCGGAAAGCCGGAAATCTCCCGAATAAACCTTCCCTTCAAGCCCCGGAAAGGAGTTTCCCAAAAAAGCAAAATCTTTTTCCGGGTTTTCCGGAACCATGAAAAAAGGGATTTTAGCCGCGAACAGCGGCTTGAGCGATTCCGGAGGGGAAACGGAAAAGGCGAATATTCTGGAATATTCGGAAAGCTTTTCGGCGCCGGTCGTCGACGCGTCCAGAAAATCGGCGTCAAAAAAGGCGTTTTCTTCTTTCAAAAGTCTGAAAATCTCCTTGGCGAAATAAGCCGGCCGGCCCGGTATGTAAGCCTCCCGTCCCGAATAGAGAAAGGCCGCTTTCCTGAAATTACCGGCGGAGCACAGGTAATACCTGTCGTCGGCCGCGAGGGCGTCGCCCGAAGTTTCCAGATAACCGCATCTCTCCCCTCTCTCCAGCGAAAGCGAGAAAGAAACCGAAGTCCCTTTTTTGAATTCGGCCGTTCTCCAGTTGCCGCAGGCCGCCGTATCGCAGTATCGCAATCTGACGCGTCCGGAAAACGGCTCCGACGACTTCAATTTGCCGCTTATACGCAGGCGCGAGCCTTTTTCGGAAAGCTTTCCGGCCGCCTTAACCTCTTCGAACCAGAAATTCAGCGGTTTTTTTCCGAAATCCGCCGAAAACAATCTCCCCGGCGCGGGCTCCTTTAAGGCCGCGCGGAGGCCGTTCGCGGACTCGTCGCTGGCCAAAAAAATTATTTTCTTCCTTCCCGAACGCCCGGAAAGCAGCTCTTTCGCCTTTTCCAGGGCGGCGGAGTAATCCGTGCCGGAATAGGAAAAGGAGGGATCGGAGGGGAACTTTTCCAGAGCTTCCGCCGGAGGCATAAATTCTCCGGCGCTTTTGATCTTCCCCGAAAAAGAAATTACGGCTACGCCGGAGTTTTCCGAAAGCTCCGCTATTATTTTTTTTGCCAGCTCATGCGCCCTGAAAAAATACGTTTTTTCTTTCACCCGGGCGGACATGGAGTAGGATTCGTCGGAAAGTATTACAAGGTCCACGTTTTCCTTCAGGTGACCGGAAGCGAAACGCCCGGGAAGCTTCCAGTCCGCGTAAGGTCCGGAAAAGGAAAAGATTATAAGAAAAAGGAACAGGCACCTGAGCAGGAGAACGGCATACTTGAGACGGTTGGTTCTGGCTATCTCCGCCGCCTTAAGCTCCCTGAAGATAACCAGCGAGGGAAAGACTATCCGCTTCTTTTTAAACCTGAGAAAAAAATAGACCGCGGCCGGGACGACGGAAAGCGGAAGAAAAAGGAGCAACCGTTCATCTGCGAAGGTCACGCTGACGCCCCCTCAGGCCGCGACGCGGCCTCGAATAAATACCGGCCGGAGATCGGACGGGGAAACGGATGGTTCATGTCCGCCGCCCTTCCGTGAGCCGCCTCAGCGAACTGACATCTCCCTCTTCCGAAACCCGGAAATAACGCGTATTCTGCAGGGAAAAAGCGGCGCGGCACTCGCTCAGCCACTTTTCATGTTTTTCTTCGAGGATCTTCCTGAAACCGGAATATTCAAAGGCCAGTTCCTCTCCCGTTTCCGCGTCGGAGAGAAGGACTTCCCCGGCGGAACTTATTATTTTACCGAGGTCCTTCTCGAAAAAATGAAAGACCGTCTTTTCCCTGGGATTCGCGGCCAGGACGGCCGCCAGCGCCCTGAGTTTTTCCCGGGGAAAAAAAAGGTCCGAAAAGAAGGCCATTCTGCAGTTCTTCCCCGTTTCGGCGGCCTTGCCGGCGAAAGTTTCCACTTCGAAATTCCCGCCGGAAAATTCCGCCGAAGAAAAAAACTCGTCGAGAATTATCAGTTTTTCGAAACCGCGGAGAGAGGGGCTGGAAACCGTTTTTTTCTCCCGCAGCAGGTGGAGGTTCAGCTTTTCTCCCCTTAAAAGCAGTATCCCGCAGGCGTAAAGGGCGAATTTCACGAAAAGCCGGGAATATTCCCCGGAAAAACCCATGGAAGCCGAAGCGTCGAAAAAAATTTCCCAGCCCGTACGTCTTTCCTGAAGAAAATCCTTGACATAGAGCCTCTCGTTCCTGGCATAGGCTTTCCAGTCTATAAACCGGGAGCCTTCTCCGGCATTGTGGCTGCGGTGTCCGGCGAATTCCGAATCGGGAGTCCTGGAAGAAATATTGCCCAGGTTCATTCCGCCGGCTTCTCCGCCGCGGCTGAAACCCTGCCTGCTGCCCGCCAGATTTTTTATTTTTTTTATATCTTCGTCGTCGAGATATTTCATCCGGCCACCCGCTTATCCCGACACCCGCTCAGGGCATAAAGCCCGTTTTCGTCCCGCTCCTCACAGCGAAGCAGCCGCTTTATGCGGTAGCCCGAACAGAAGGGACAGTCCCTTCCCCTTATTCCATAAGGAAGAGAGACGGGCAAGCGGGTGTCGGGATTATCAGTCTTTAAAATATCGTGCCGCTTTATGCGGCAAGCGGGTGGCAGGATCATTTTCCGGAACCCGCCCGCCTTACGAGATGAGCGAGCTTTTCTCCGGCCGGTCCGTATCCGAGGTCCGCGCTTTTTTTCCAGTCCTTCAGGGCTTCCTTTACCCGGCCTTCCTGAAAATTTATTCTGCCGCGAAGATCGTAAAGAAGGGGGAGGTCGGCCCCGGTTTTTGCCATGGCCAGCTCGGCGTATTCGAGAGCCTCTTTCTGCCTGTTAAGCCTGTAAAGCTGTTTTGAAAGAAAATACGCGTCATAGGAGGAAATTTCCTTTCCCCGGAGCGCGGCCGCTTTTCCCATATCCTCGCAAGCCCCGGAATAATCCCCGAGCTCTTCCAGAAAAAAAGCCCTTTCTTCCAGGTAATCCGCGGTTTCCGGCGACGCCGAAACCGCCCTGGAAACGCAATATATCGCGTTTGAACGCAAACCCGCTCCTTTATAGGCCTTGTACAGGCCGAACCATATCTCGGGATTTTCCGGATACCTGAGCAGGGCCTTTTTCAGGTCGGAAACGGCCTCCGGGTATTTTCCCAGTCCGGTGAGGAGCCCTGCTCTTTCCGGGAGCAGAGAATAATCCGACGGATCTATCTTTACCGCGCTGTTCAGGTCGGCCAGGGCTTTTTCCTCCCGCCCCGTTTCCGCGTAAGCGCGCGCCCTCATGAAATAAGCTTCGGTGTCGAACGGGTCGAGGCTCAGCGATTTGGAGGCGTAAAAGATCTCTCCCTCGTAATCTTTCAGATATTCGCCCAGGATGAAAGCTTTCAGGTTATACGAAGCTGCTTCCGGGTAACCGAGCTTTATGCTTTTTTCCAACTCTTCAAGAGCCCGCTCATAAAGCCCCTGATTCTTCAGGGCCATCGCCTTAAGATAGAACAGGTAGCCGTTCCCGCCGTGCCCAGGCAGGGATTTTTCTATAAGCTTAAGCGCTTCTTCGTTCCTGTCTTCCCTTAAAAAATCTCCGACCACGGCGATATCCGGAGCGTCAAGCAGGTCCCCGCAAACATGATAAAAAAAATAGGAAACGGAAAAAAGGGAAAAAAGCGTCAATATCGCGAGGGGAATTCTTTTCATCTCGAAATTATGTCTTTTATTATGTCGTCGGCTGAAACCGAGTCGGACTTCGCCTGAAAATTGAGTATTATTCTGTGCCTGAGCGCCGGACCCGCCACGGCCTTGACGTCTTCCGCCGAAGGGGCGCACCGGCCCTGCAGGGCGGCCCGCGCCCGCGCCGCCAGGACCAGGTATTGCGAACCGCGGGGGCCGGCTCCCCACAAAACGTATTTTTTTATTTTTTCCGAAGAAGAACAGGCGGGCCTCGTTTCGGCCGCCAGCCTGACGGCGAAATCCACCACGGAGTCGGCGGCCGGCAGACTTGCGACGGTTTTCTGCATCCTGGAAATTTCCCCGGCGCCTGCCGCTTTTTCGAGCCCGGCCGTTTCAAGGGAAGGAATCTCTCCGGCTATTTTTTTTTCTTCCTCTATTTTCGGATAAGAGATGTTAAGCTGCATAAAAAAACGGTCCAGTTGGGCCTCGGGGAGGTTGTAAGTCCCCTCCTGCTCTATCGGATTCTGCGTGGCAAAAACCATGAAAGGGGAGGGAAGGGGATAGCTTTCTCCGGCTACGGTAACGCTCAACTCCTGCATGGCCTCGAGCAAAGCCGACTGAGTTTTACTGGGCGCCCTGTTTATTTCGTCAGCCAGTACAAGATTCGCGAAAACCGGTCCCCGGAAAAATTCGAAAGCTTTTTCTTCGCGTTCTTTACGAACCAATATCTCATAACCCGTTATATCCGAAGGCATCAGATCCGGCGTGAACTGTATCCTGGAAAATTTAAGGTCCAGTATCCTGGACAAGGAGGAAACCAGAAGCGTTTTTGCGAGCCCGGGGACGCCGACTATCAGCACGTGGCCCCTGGAAAAAAGCGAAACGAGTATATTCCCGACCGTTTCCTCCTGGCCGGTTATGATCTTTGAAAGCTCTCTCTTTATTTTGCTTCCGCAATCGGAAATTTCGCGGATTTTATTTTCCATTTCATTCACCCCGCCACCTGCTTGCGAATCGCTTTCAGACTTGGGCGGAAAGCGGTGCGGGGTGGTCATAAAATTGATTATACAAAAAAAAGGCAAAAGGCTTCAGGCTCAAGGCAGAAGGGGGGATTTTCAAAAAAAATTGTCGCTAATTTCCTATCGGATTGTTTTCGTCCGCTATCTGGCGCCGATCTCTATTCTCTGAGGTTATATGGTAGGGCTGCCTTTTTGGGGGGTAGGGTGAGGGAGGCAGCCCTAACATGATTTTATTCTACCACCTCTTTTGACTTTTGTCAAGCGTCCTATGTAACCTGAGTTACAAAAGCTTCACGCCCCGGGTTCCCGGTTCGCGCGGATTTCCCCGGACGCCGTCTCGGGAGGCTCTTGAAAGAGCTCCTGACGGATTTTTCCGTTGATTTAAGATTATATTTTTTTTATAATTTTAATATGGCGGTTAAAGATTCGGTTTCGGGGGACTTTTTGCCGGACAAAAAAAAGATTTTAGTCATCGACGACGACGTCAACGTGGCCATCCTGATATCCGCGCTTTTCAAGAAATTCAACTACGAACTTACCCCCCTGTACAGCGGAAAAGAGCTGATGGATTATCTGAAAAAATCCAAACCTGACCTGATACTCCTGGACCTGAAGCTGCCGGACATCAACGGTCTGGACCTCTGCAAAAAAATAAGGGAAAATCCCTACAACAGCGACATCCCGATAGTGATCCTCAGCGGCGTCGCCGAAATAGACGCCAGGGTCGACGTCATAGAAAGCGGCGCGGACGACTATATAACCAAGCCCTTCGACGTGAGGGAATTGCGGGCCAGGATAAACAGGACCCTCAGCAGAAAAAAAGTAGACACTTCCCTGAACCCGCTTACCGCCCTGCCGGGAAGCCCTTCCATAGAAGAATTCATAAAAACCAGGATAAAAAACAACAAGAATTTCGGCTTTGCCTATGTGGACGCGGACAATTTCAAGTCTTACAACGACGTTTACGGCTATGCCAGGGGCGACGAAGTCATAAAAAAGATAGCCGAAATAATAATCTCCGCCACCAAGAAATTTTCCGGCGAAGACTATTTTGTGGGACATATAGGCGGCGACGATTTCGTTTTAATAACTTCCCAGGACAAAACGGAGACCGTGGTCGAAGAGGTTATACGGGAATTCGACTCCGTTATAGGAGGCTTCTACTCGGAAGCCGACAGAAAAACCGGCTCTATAACCACTCTCGACCGGCAGAACAAGATGAAAAGTTTCCCGCTTATGACGCTTTCGGTGGCCGTGGTCATCCCCAACAAACCCACACATTACGCCAAAATAGTTGAAAACGCGTTCGAGATAAAAAGATACCTGAAATCTCTCCCTCACAAGAAAACCAGCAAATACCACAAGGACAGAAGAATAAATGAATAAAGACCAGGACATCATAAACAAGAACTTCGCGGGCTGCCTGATCCTTGAGAAAGTGGGGCAGGGCGGCATGGGCAGCGTTTACAAGGCCAAACACCTCACCCTGAACAAGACGGTCTGCGTCAAACTTCTTTCCAGGGAGCTTTCTTACGACCAGAGGAACATAGAATTTTTCATGAGAGAAGCCCGCTCGGCCGCCAAGCTCGACCACCCCAATATAGTGCACGTCTACAATTTCGGCGAGGAAAACGGACAGTATTTCATAGTCATGTCCTACGTCGAGGGAAAAACACTCCAGGATGTCCTGAACGAAAAAAAAGTGCTCGGCATTCCCGAAGCCTCGGAAATAATCATAGAAATACTGGAAGGGCTGGCTCACGCCCATTCTAAAAGCATCATCCACAGGGATATCAAACCCTCCAATATCCTGATAACGACGAACGGAGTGCCCAGGATAGCCGACTTCGGCCTGGCCAGAAGCGTAAACGAGGAAAAACAGCTTACCATAGCCGGGGAAATGGTGGGAACCGCCTATTTCATGTCGCCCGAACAGGGCCTGGCGCAGAAGGTCGACACGCGCGCCGACCTCTACGCTCTGGGGGCCACTTACTTTTATCTCATCATGGGCAAATACCCTTTCGAGGGTAAAACCTCGATAGAGGTCATAAGCAAACATATAAACGAACCGCTGCCGAATATGTTCGTAATGAAACCGGACATCCCCATCTGGCTGACCAAGATCATAGAAAAACTGATGAAAAAAGATCCGGAGGAAAGATACCAGAGCGCCGAAGAAGTCCTCAAAGAACTGAAAAAACAAAAAGCCAGGAATTACGAGAACATAAACGAAAGCACGGAAATGAATTATGAGATGGATGACCTGAACAAAAAGTCCGAAGCGGCGCGGATACAGGCCTCCCTGAAACCCAAAAATCCGCAAACCCAGGTCCCGGGCCTGGTAATGGACCACTATTCTTCGGAGATACTGGAAACGACGGGGGATAAGGAGAAAAAAGAGGCTCCGGCGAAAACGCCTGCGCGCGAAGAAAAAAAACCGAAACTGCAGTTCAATCTGCTGAACAAGCTCATAAAAACGCTCTACCATTTTTCCGCCCTGCTTTTCTCTCTTATGGTTTTTATCTTCGTAGGCGGGACCTTCCAGAACCCGGAAAATACGCTGGTTTCCATGATGTCGCCCTTCCTGAAATGGCCGGTCCCGGCTTTCGGCCTGGTTTTGGCGGGCCTGGCGCTCGCGGCCTTCGCCGTGCGCCTGAAACCGCTGAAATTCACCCCGGTTTACGCCTTTTTCGCTCTCGCGATGATTTTTTTGGCGTATGCCGGCGCCAATATGGCCTTTTACCCGGAAACCGCCGATTCCGTCTCCAGGGTTTTTTTCAATTTTAAAACCGCCGTCACAAACCTCTCTTATTCCAAAAACCTATGGGCCCTGGCCCTGGTACTCCTGCTCGCAGCCTGGAAGCTTTCCGTCAGGGAAACCCTTTATCAGAGGATCCTTTCCACTTTTCTCTTCCTCATGGCCTTTCTTATCTTTTACTCCTACGCCAAGGGGATCTCGCTTTATAAGGCCGAGGTGTTCGAAAAAAACTGGCTTTATTCGGCCCTGATCTGCACGTCCGTAGCGGTCATCTCAAATCTCGTCAAGGGAGGCATGTATATCTTCCTGCACCCAGCCCTGCTTACCCTGGTCGCGTTTTTTTCCATTTTTCACGCCGTGGAAAAACCGGAAATCAGGCGGCTGACGGACGAAAAGGAGAACCGGGAAGCCGCTTTGGTGGCGCAGGACAGGAGGATGGCCGCGCTGGCTTTCCAGATGGAGAACGCGAACGAGATGCCCGAATACGACTTCGAGGGCAGGCCCATAGTGAAGCCCAGGAAAGACATAAACAAGATCCTCGAGGAAATAAAGCCGAGGAGCAGGGAAAAACTGGAGCAGGACTCCAAAAAAGAATACGATGAACGCGTAAAAAACAACCTTTTCGAATCTTTTCGCGGTCACGGCGCTCTTATCCTGCTGGCTCTGGCGCTTTTCGGCATACTCAACGTTATGTTCTTCGAAGAATTGATCTTTTACGAAAAAATGTTTTCAGAATAGGAGAAACCGTGAAAAAAAACATATCCAACTCGATTTTCGCCCTGATAATGACGCTTACCATACTGGCGCTCTATTTTCAGGGAGCGGTAATAGAGAACATAGAGCTTAAATTTTACGATTTCTACTCCTCCATAAAAGCCCCTTCTTCCACCAGCAACGACATAACGCTTATCGAGATAAACGACGAAAGTCTCGCTAAAGTCGGCAGGTGGCCATGGGAAAGGTCCAAAATAGCGGAAATGATAACCTGGCTGAATTCCCAGAACGCGAAACCCGCCATAATAGGCCTCAATATCCTTTTTTCCGAGCCGGAGAACAATAAATCCAAACAGGTGGCCGACCGGATAGAGGCGAGGTACAAGGAACTGGTCGCCCAGAAAAAAATAAGGGAAATATCGAAGGACTCCGAATTCCTGGCCACCGTGGACGGTCTTAAAAAGGACCTGGACAACGATTTAAAACTGCAGATAGCGATCAGCACGGGCGGTAACGTGGTTCTGCCTATGTTTTTCGAATTAAGCGAAATAAATTCCAAGCCCAGGGAAGAACCGGAATATTTCAAGTCCATGGCCATCACTCTCAACCAGAATTCCCCGGAAGAAATGCGGGATGAAGCCTCCGGCCTGACGCTCCCGATAGACTCCCTGGGCTCCGGCGCCAGGGCGGTGGGACACACCAACGTCGTGAACGACATCGACGGCTCCCTTAGAAGGCATAACCCTTTCCTGGAATACAACGGCAGCGTCTATCCTTCCTTCCCCGTACAGATAGCGAATCTCTACGCCGGCAAGGAATCCAGGGACCTCGTCCTTAAATCCGGAGAAAATTTCAGAATAGGGAAGAACACTATCGCCCTGGACACCGACTCCTCCATGCATCTCTCTTACAGCAAGGGCGGAAAAACCTTCAGGTCCTATTCTTTCTACGACGTCATAAACAACAAGATAGTCCCGGAAGCTTTCAACAACAAGGTAGTGCTGATAGGGCTTACGGCTCACGGTTACGTAACCACCTACGTCACGCCGGTGGAAAAGAGCATGACCAACCTGGAGCAGTCGGCCAATGTCATAGACAACCTCATGAAAGGCGATTTCATCCACGTCCCGCAATGGGCCGCTATGGCGGAAATTTCCGCCATAGCGGCGGTGGGCCTGTTCGCCATAATAGCGCTGCCTTTTCTGAAAGCCGCCATGGGCGCCATAGTCTCCATACTCATACTTCTCCTGCTGATGGGAACCTCCTCCTATCTTTTCATTTACAAGGGCATGTGGATAAAAATGACCTACCCTTCAGCGCTGCTTATCGCTTCGTATATTTTTATAGTTTCCAAGAGATTTTTCTCCACCGAAAAGAAAAAAGAGCTCATAGAAGTTTCCCAGATAGAAACCAACAAGATGCTCGGCCTTTCCTTCCAGGGCCAGGGCATGCTGGACCTGGCTTTCGAGAAGTTCAGGCTCTGCCCGGTGGACGACAATATGAAGGAACTGCTCTACAATTTGGGCCTGGATTTCGAGAGGAAAAGGCAGTTTAACAAGGCGAAAGCCGTTTACGAACACGTATCCGAAAAAGATCCCGGCTACAAAGACCTTAAGGAAAAAATAGAAAACCTGACTAAAGCCGCCGACGGCGGAGTATTCGCGAGCCCGGCCGGAAAAAACAAGGAAAGCACCATTTTGGTCTCAGGCTCGAGCGCCACTCCCACGCTGGGCCGCTACGAAGTCATGAAAGAGCTGGGGAAAGGCGCCATGGGCATAGTCTACCTGGGCAAAGACCCGAAGATCAACAGGACGGTGGCCATAAAAACGATGCGTTTCGAGGAAGGGTTGGAAGAAAAGGAAATGAAAGCCCTGAAAGAAAGATTTTTCCGGGAAGCGCAGGCGGCGGGAAATCTTTCCCATCCCAATATAGTCAAGATCTTCGACGCCGGCGAGGACCAGGACATAGCTTATATGGCCATGGAACTTCTTAAGGGCGAAGACCTCAAAAAATACACCCGGAAGGAAAACATCCTGCCTCGGGAAAAGGCCCTGCTCTACACCTACCAATCCGCGCTGGCGCTGGATTACGCCCACAAGAACGGGGTGGTGCACCGCGACATAAAACCGGCCAATATAATGCTTCTCGAAGACGGCTCGCTGCGCGTAACCGACTTCGGCATAGCCAGAATACAGGAATCCTCCAAAACCGCCACCGGGACCGTGATGGGAACTCCCTACTACATGAGCCCGGAACAGATACAGGGCAAGAAAGTGGACGGCCGGGCGGACCTTTTCTCGCTCGGAGTAACCATGTACGAACTGCTCACCTGCGAAAGACCCTGGAAAGGCGGCGAATCCGTGGCCACCCTTTTCTATCAGATAACAAGCGAGCCCTATCCGGATCCCAGGGAATACGACAAGAGCCTGAGCGAGCCGATAATAAGGATAATCGACAAGGCCCTGAAAAAAAATCCGGACGAAAGATATCAGAACGGGGCCGAAATGGCGGAGGACATAAAAGCCGTCATGGACGACAAGTCCGGCGGACAAACCTCCGCCGCCCCGGCTGCCGCCGCTAAAAACCCGGCCCCGAAACCGGCGGCAAATCCGGCTCCGGCGCCGGCCCCGAAGCCGGCACCGGCTACAACCGCTAAAACCCCGGCCCCTCAGCCGGCGACCAAACCGGCTCCAGCGCCGGTCCCGAAACCGGCCCCGGCTATGCCCGCTAAAACCCCGCTCCCTCAGCCGGCGGCCAAGGCGGCCCCGGCTCCCGCTCCGGCGCCGAAACCGGCTCCCAGACCGCGGCCCGCGGCTCTGGATCTAGGCGGAATAACGGTGGAAAAAGAGCCCAAGGCGGCTATGCAGCTTAAACCGGCCGAGCTTTCGCTTCAGCCCGGCGGACCGAAAAAGGAACCGGTCAAAGAAACGCCCAAATCGGACCCTATAGTGAAAGACAGCCTGCAGCTCCCTATTTCGGAAACGCTTAACCAAAGCTCCGAAAAATCCCCGGAAAAGCCGGCGCCTCTGGCGGCCAATCCGCCGGGACCGGGGGAAAACGGTTATGATTTTGAAAAGACTCTTCCTCTCATCTATCCCGAGGAAGAAGGGGGGGGAAATGAGTTTAAAAATTAATTTCTCGGGAGCCACAGACCCGGGCAAAGTCAGAAAAAACAACGAAGACAGCTTCCTCGTGGACGAACGGCTTAACCTGGCCATAGTGGCGGACGGAATGGGCGGGCATAATTCCGGGGAAATAGCCAGCCAGATAGCCGTAAACGTCACCAGGGAAAAATTCCTGGACATGGCTAATACCGAACACAAACCGGCGAATTACAACGGGAAATTCCAGTTGCATACCAACCAGCTCGCTTTCGCCTCGCAGATGGCAAACACCATTATTTACGAGACCGGCCTCGCCAAGTCGGAAAATAAAGGCATGGGCACGACCCTGACCGCCGTTCTGTTTCAGAACGACAAACTGTCCATAATTCACGTGGGAGACTCGCGGGTGTATCTGTTCAGGGAAAACACCCTTTACCAGATCTCCCAGGACCACTCGCTGGTCATGGACCAGGTCAGGCGGGGGATAATAACGAAGGAACAGGCGGAAAAATCGCCGCTTCAGAACATCCTTACCAGAGCCATGGGCACCCAGAAAACGATAGAGGTGGACATGAGCGAAATAGAGCTCAAGGAAAACGACAGGATATTCCTCTGCACCGACGGTCTCTTTAAATGCGTCAAAGAGGATTCCGCGGCGGATATACTCAGGGGGAATAAGGACGTCAGGGCCTCTTGCGAAAAATTAATAGAAACTGCTAATATAAATGGTGGACCGGACAATATAACGGTAGTGGTCGGAGAGGTAAAAAAGAAGACCTTCAAGGAAAAAATGAAAGACATGGTCGGGAAGATAAACATATGATAAAACTATTCGTGAAATTCGAGTCCTCATTCATTAAAGAATTCCGCTCCGAGAATCCCGGCGTGACCATAGGGAGAAAAGCGGACAACGATCTCGTTCTCGATAACGCCACGGTTTCCGGGCATCACTGCAAGATCTACAAGGCGGGGGAAACTTTTTTCATAGAAGACCTGGGATCCACGAACGGCACTTTCGTAAACGGGAAAAAGATCATAAAAGCCGGGCTGAAAAACAACGACGCGAT
>Ga0066637_10000161_pt1 | contig 39669 bp, 48 predicted proteins | sample CryGeyCG2014_020_FD_62737 | JGI IMG/M metagenome (GOLD analysis project Ga0066637, IMG submission 62737) | Groundwater microbial communities from aquifer - Crystal Geyser CG08_land_8/20/14_0.20 | ecosystem: Environmental > Aquatic > Deep subsurface > Groundwater | place: USA: Utah: Grand County...
CGCGCATGACGGTCGCAGAATCCAGATCTTGGATAAACAAGGTTCATAGGTGGTTTTTCCAAACTATTTCTGCATGATACGCGTGCCAGAAACAGATGGACCAGAATACCCAGCGATAGTAAGGGTCTATAGGCAACGCTACGATGTGATGGCAACACCAGAATACAAACAGGAACTCTGCAACTATGCAGAAGCTGTCCTTCATGATTCGCTCGAAGGTCTAGACTGGAAACAACTGCTGGACTGGGAGCATCGACACTTCAAATATACTGAAGGCCCATTGCCCAAACCCAGAGCAGAGATGCCCATAAACATCATCCACCAAGCCGAAGGAAGGTGTGGAGAGTTTGCACTTCTTTACAACGGATTGCTGCTGGCAAACGGCTTCAGGTGCCGAATAGTGGTAGACCGTTCAACCCTCACAGACAAGTCAAAGAAGACCGCTGGAGATCATGTTTGGAACGAGGTATTCGTCAACCTCGCCTGGGTTCACGTGGACCCCACCGAGAAAAGGATCAACCAGCCCCTGATGTATGCTCTCGAATGGAACAAAGACGTGAACCTTGTCTACGCGATCACAGAAAAAGAAATTCTGGACGTCACAGAGAACTATGGTGCCCACGTCAACACGTAAAGCACCTGTTTCTCCTTTCCTTCAGAGAGAAGACGAACAAAATCGACCGGAAGCTCCCATCACGAAATTCTAGAGTACGCGCGACTTATTTTCACGGGTATGCATTAGTCTCGACAGCTTCTTTTAGCAAAGAAGGTTCAGTGGACCGGGCGGGATTAGTAGCGCGCGCGGGATAAGGACCCAAATGGGTTCAAGTCCATCACGCCAAACCAATTAGAACACCATTTCGCAAGTGCGAATATGTCAATATCAATTTAGAGCACGCGGGCTCTCGTCGATTAGTAGATTGGATTTCACGTCGTCGATTATGCGACACACCAATTCTTCGATGCCTATGGTTGGCGTCCATCCAAGAGTCATGATCACTTTGCTGTGGTCAGTGAACTGATCGAAGACTTGGTTAGTTGCGGGCCTGAAATCCGTCGAATCCTTCCCCGCCTTTCTTATAACCAACCCTGCGAGCTCCTTCATACTGATTGGCTTGTTTCCCAGCACAAAGATATCGTAAGGTTTCTCCATTTCAGACAGGTATGTTATTCCGGCAGAGATCGCTCTCGCCACATCTTGTGGGTGCACAAATTCCCTGAGATGACTGCCTTCATACAAGATTACAATGGGGACTTCGCGTAGGGCGGAAGTCACAAATTCTCTGAGCACATTCAATTCCTTTTGTCCCTCGCCGCAAACTAGGGGTGAGTTTTCGTCGTTATTGGTCGCTTTTGCAGATGCCTATATCCGCACTCACATTCGAAACCAACGATGTTTTCTTTGTGCCTGATCTCCTGCCATTTGTTGGACTTACATTCAGCATCTTGCTTATGTATTCTCCATAAGATTTCTGCGTCGCGACGCGCCATCGGCGCATAATCTTTACCCGACGTGAAGAACCATGCGAAATAAGCAATGAAGATTAACCATGTCGACAGGGCAAACGATCCCACTACACCTTGTAACATGAGCATTTCCAATTTCCTCACCCCCATCTGTATTTTTGTTCTACATGGAGACGATATGTCCCGATTGGGACATATCAATACTTGATATATCATGTCGTACGATATAAACATTATCCAAAATTTCGAATACCAACATTTCCACCAAACAATGAGTTGGATGCTAAACAAATTGTTCGACATTTCAGGATCGTTAGCAATTCTGAAAAGAATAAGGGGATTCACTCAACCTTTTGAGAACCATACCTAATCATAATCAGAGTTTGTGGAAACAGCGTGTTCCACGAATCTCAAGTATGTAAAGCTGCTGGTTTCGAGGTAGAATCAGAATCTTATCCTTTTGAAACAAAGCTAAAAACCAGTTTGGGACAAAGCACTCACAAGAAAAAGAAGAGAAACCCACCTCTGGAAGCTGGAAACAACCAACTTACCGTTATCAAAGAGGCGATGGGGAACATGTTTTCTAGGAGATTTGTAGTTGGACCCCACACTCCGACGAATACAACTTCCACCTGAAGTAAACACCGAATAACCCCTTCCTCTTTTATGAGACAATGAAAATGAAATTTGGGTTCTGGATCCGACGGCAATCCTGGCTGCAATCATGGTTTCGGCGATTAGTAGTAGAATTCAAGGGCGCGCGACAAGGATATTTAGAAAAAAGGGGATTTTGCGGGTGACTTGACCACCTGTCGAGGGTTCAAACCCGATTCGCGGCACTTTAGCGGATGGACTTGGACCCTTTTGGGTATAAGTCCCGGCGACCGCACCACAAATACTACAGACTCCCATCATCATGATTGGAAAAAAGGGAAGTTGCGGGAGACATCGCCAAGTTAGTGTTGAGTGACCGGAGCACTGGACTATACTACTGGGTGATGTTAGCTATTTGCGCTTGTGCATGCGTCGCGTTTTGTCCAAAACCAAAGCAAATCTCTAACCAGTTTTTCTATTCCTCTGATATCTCGTAGGAGGATGTTATTTTAACTGTGTTCTTTAGCATTCCTCCTACTGAGCAATATTTTTCTTCAGAGAGTCTTATCGCGCTTTCAACAGCTTCTCTACCAATGTTCTTTCCTTTGATGATGTACTTGAGATGAATGCTGGTAAACACTCGTGGCGGTTCATCTCTTCTGTCCGCTGTCATCTCTACTGAATAGTCTGAAAAATCCTGCCTTTTCTTCCTCAATATTGATACAACGTGATAACTGCTGCATGCAGCTAGACTAGCCAGAACATTCTCCATTGGCGATAGCGCAGTCTCTTCTCCACCATTGGGTATGGGAGCATCGAAATTAACAGAAAGCCCTTTCTCATTTTTCGCTATGAAACGATAGTTTCCTTGCCAAGCTAGAACCATTTTCTTAACCGAAGACATGAGTCTTCTTCTAGTACTGGATCACAAAAATCTTTCTGATGTATTCTCAACTCTGAGTTTGGGAGCAAAACCTATGCCCAGTAGCACGCAGAAACGTCTTACAGCAATTCTCCTAGACAATGTAGTAGTCAATGACTTTCTGCATGCTTTTCGGCGCCGCCTGTTTCGTAGCAAGCTGTTTCAGCATTCTTATCATTTGAGGCTGAAAGCGTGCAATATCTGTTAGGGTTACTATGCCCACAAGCTTGTTTGCATCAACTACGGCCAGCTTCTTTATCTTGCTTTGAAACATCAGTTTAACAGCTTCTTCCAAATCCGTGCTTGGCTCAACAACAACCAATGGGGTTGTCATGATCTCCTTTACTTTAGTATTCATAACGTCCTTTGCTCCTGCAATAACCCTTTTCAAGAAGTCCCTTTCCGTGACTATGCCCATAGCCTTTCCTCTTTCCAGCACTATGAGGCTACCTATCTGAAATTCGTTCATAATGTCGACAGCCTCTTTAACCGTGGAATTTTCATCCACAGTAATTACCTCCCTCACCATCACATCTCTGACTTTCAAGGGTAGCAAATCCTGTTTCTGTTCCTCACTGTTCTGGTCCGACAACAAAACCACTCATCCAATTATCCATGACCATTGCTTATCGGTTGTATCTCCAACGGGCATTCTCGTATTCATACTCCTCGTTTTCCTAATTTTCTCCTCTCAGTCTCCACCTTTCTCTTCAGTACCTCAAAGTAGTCTTGGGCCGACAACAGATTTTGGCGATCGTTTTCAAAGTTTTCTAGCTTTATTATGGCAAACCAGCCTTCGCCGTATGGGTCTTTGTTTGCCAATTCAGGACTCTGACTCAGTTTCTCGTTCACCTCTTGGATTGTCCCGCTCACTGGTGATAGAAGGTCAAGCACTGATTTGGTTGACTCGAAAGACGCTATCTCGTCGAACTGTTCAACCTTGCTGCCAAGCTCGTTGAATTTGATGAAGATGATGTCGCTTATCATGTTCTGTAGGAAATCGGTGATGCCGACTTTCGCCGTGTCTCCTTCGATTCTTGCCCAGCAATCATTCTCGTTGTAGAACAACTCCTTGGGCACGCGAAATGTCCATTTGTCAACTTTGATTTGATAGGGTTCTTCAACCATTATAGCTCACTTTCCCACGAGTCTGTCTATCTCTGCTGCAATCTCTTCCGCTATTTTTTCTGCCAGCTCCTCTCCATCAGGCCCTATGTCTGACGCGGACCCAGGTTTGAGGTTGTGCTTCTGAGCACTCTCTGGGATTAGGATTCTTGCCTTTATTCTTGCTCCGTTTTTTACGGCGATTTTGGTTGCACACCGTTCTGCGCAACCATCAATAGGAATAGACGGGTACGTTTTGACCATTTCAGAATAAGGTTTGACTCCGGCAACTAATGGTGGAATACAGACAAGCACCGCTTTGCCTGGTCTTAGCTTTTCGACAACTTTGAATGCGCAAGCACGGGCTACCGATCCTAAAGCTTTGTCCATTCCGGCACATGGAATAACGGCCACTTTGTCTTCCGTGAATGGCTGTGAGCTCACTTCTTGGCTGTTCTGCATAAGATCTCATCCACTTTCCTGGCTATTTCTTCAGCCACTTTCGTAGCCAACTCCATTTCTTGAGGCTCGAGTTTTTCTCTCGACTTGACCTTCAGATGAGGATATTTCTTCATCACTTCAGAGACTAGAATCGTTGCTACCGGTTTTCCGCTGAACTTCTTGGTTCCTGCCTCAGCGCACTTCTTACTGCAACCGTCGACAGCGATTGTTGGAAAAACTCTGGCAAACGCCCGTTCATCTTCGCCTCCTGCGAGAAAAAGAGGTAGACACAGTGTTACTGTTTGATCAGGCCTGAGCTTCTCCAGAACGAGGCGTGTTGCTACACGCGAGATTGTTCCTTCTGGCAGGTCTTCTCCGCTGCAGCAGATTACTCCAACTTTTCCTGTTGCAAGTGTCATCCTCATTTCTCCTTACGCAGAATCTCATCAGCCCTCTCTGAGAGGTCCTTTGCGACGATCTCGGCCAGCTTGTCTCCTTGGTCATTCAATTCTATTACCCCTTCAGGCTTCAGGTTCCTGTTCTTTCGCAAGACGTCGGTAACGATTATGCTGTGTACCAGTCTTCCCTTGGATGCTTCGATGTTCTTTTTCGAACATTGGGCGGGACAGCCGTCCACGGCAATGCAGGGATTTTTCCTCACGAGTCTCAACGCATCGTCGTCCCCCATGGTTAGAAGTGCCAAGCACACGGTTCTTGTCTTTTCTGGCTTCATTCGCTCAATTACTCTGTATGTTGCTACTCGGCCAACAGTGCCTAGGCTTTTGCCTATTCCACTGCAGGGCACTACTACGACCTTGCGGTTTTCCATTGTTCAGAATTCTCCCTAGTCTTTTTGATTATGTTTAGGACTTCGGGTTTTGATGGGAAGCCAAGCGCTTCGGGCGCACAAACCACGCGGCATGATCGACAAAAGACTACGCAGTTGTCGGGGTGTGCGACGATCAGTTTCTTTTCTTTTTCATCAATACCGAAAACTCCATGTGGGCAGAACTTGAGACATTGGGGGTCACCTTCGCAAAAATTGCACTTGGCATAGTCGACCACTGGACACCATGGTATCTTGTTTCTCGGCACTCCCATGTACGTTTCTTCGGTCACTTTGCTGTCTCCTCCAGAGTCTTCTTGACCAATGCAAGGGCTTCTTGTGTCGTCATGTTTCTAGCGTCGATTGGGATCAAGTCCTTGTTGACGTCAAGGCCAGCGTTAGCGAAGGAGTCCTTGAACAGTTTCCTCTGCATTATTGGGGCGCAGCCAGCAACCAGGTATTTCCGATCTTTCTTGAGAAATTCGGCGAGGAATCGTTCGCCGTCCTCATCACATAGCATCGGGTGAATGAACGCGTATTCGACTGGATACTCTGCCCGAATTATGTTGATGAAATCCCACATGTCCATCTTCGAAAACCCAGGACATTTTCCAGTGCAAACACAAAAGATGAAACCTATTTTCTTGTCCTCTGTTTTCTCCAATTCAGACACCAACAGCGTTGATATGGACATGTGAGATGACAATATTTAAATATTGCTATTGACCTAACGATGTTCATGCATTCAAAGAAGGGCAGTCAGCTTAGGTTCAAGGCAAAGATTTTCAACGCTCTCTCCGATCCGGCGAGACTTGATATAATTGAGTTCTTGCGTGCAGGGGAAAAATGTGTTTGCGAGATAGTCCCTCAGGTAGGTTTGATTCAACCCGTGGTTTCGAGGCATCTTAAGATTCTCAAGGATTGTGGGCTTCTGAAGTACAGGAAGGAAGGCAACCGGCGACTTTACTCAGTTGCAGATCCCAGGATATTCGAGATAATCGATGCCGTGGATTCAGATTTAGTCGATGCTCTTACGAAACGCATCATTGAACAAATAGCTTGATTGGGGTGATAGATAATTGCAGAAGATATTAATTGGTGTTGATGGTTCAGAACATTCGAAAAAGGCGTTAGCGGAAGCAATCAAGATTGCAGAGAAGTTTGGGGCTGAGGTAACTGTTGTTAGCGTTTTTTACCCTGCACCTACACCCTCTGCTCACGATTTCAGCCATAGGATTTTGGAAGATGCTAAGGCCGTCTTAGAATATGAAAAGGTAAAGTACAAACTCATCTCGGTCACGAGTGCCAATCCTTCCAAGGTCATTACGGACATGGCTAGAGACGGGAAGTTTGACTTGGTTGTGATCGGAAGAAGAGGAGTCGGTGCTGCTCATGAGTTAGTTTTAGGAAGCGTATGCAATAGAGTATCTTGCGAATCTCCTGTAAACGTACTTATAGTAATGTAGTTGTCAATGGCAAGAGGGCAAGGCTTTGACAGAGGAACAAGCGTATGTTAAACACGAAGCAGCTCTAGGGCTTTTTGAGAAATACTTGACGCTTTGGATAGCAATATGTATAATTGTTGGCTTACTCATTGGACGCTTTTTGCCACAGTTTGGGCAGTTTATGGATTCTCTCAAGTTTAACCAGTTGTCTATTCCTATAGGAATCCTTTTGTTTTTTATGATGTATCCCACGGTTGTAGGCATACGGTTCAGCGATATTAGACAGGCCGCCAAAAGCCCGAAACCATTACTCGTTACGATAATTGCCAACTGGGTCATAGCTCCACCGTTAATGACGCTTTATGCAAACACCATGTTGGCTGGAAATCCTCAATACATTGCAGGCACCATACTCTTGGGCTTATCACCATGCACCGCTATGGTTATGTGGTGGATGTTTCTCGCAAAAGGCGACATGGCACAAGGCTTAATCAATACGTCAATCAATGCTCTGCTGATGCTTGCTCTCTATGCTCCACTTGCGGCTTTTTACTTGGGCGTCAGCAGCATCCTAGTCCCATGGGATTTGATTGCTACTAGCGTTCTGATTTTCATAGCGTTGCCAGTCGCGGCAGGAGCAATTTCTCGCAAATTAATACTGAAGAATAAGGGCGAAGGCTGGTTTAACAATACGTATATCCCCAGCCTCGGAAAAATATCCGTCATTGCATTGCTGACAACCCTTATAGTCTTATTCTCATTTGAGGGCGAAATTATTCTAAATAATCCTCTTTTAGTCGCTTATCTCGCAGCGCCGAACCTAATGCATTATGCCACAATGATTACATGGACCTACCTTCTCGGCTACTTTCTAGGTTGGAATTACGAAACCGCCATCGACACCACACTCATAGGCAGCAGCAGTCACTTCGAAGTCGCCATCGCCGTAGCCACAACCCTTTTTGGAATCGGCTCTGGTGCAGCACTTGCAACAGTAATCGGGCCGCTGATGGAGGTTCCTCTAATGCTTTCTCTGGTCAGACTTGGTTTGCGAACCAGAAAATACTTCCCGCGAAAAAAGCACTAGCGCGCATTGCAAGAGAGGAGCAACTAGATTAAGTTTGGGAATGGTGTTTGGTCGACGCCCTTGCCTCACTTTAGATGAATGCCGCAGATACTTGCGAGGCTTTTCATTGTTCCTGAGTAGGAGTAGGATCATATGAGGCTAGGAGTTCCACTCTATGAACAGACTACGGATTTCACGTGTGGCGCATGCGCAACTCTTATGGTGTGGAAATACTTCGATAGAAATGTGCAGCTTTCCAAGCGAAATGAATTCTCGGTCTGGACAGAGATAGTTGCCTTACCTTTCAAATTCTCGTCGCCGTATCGAATTGCAGCGTTCTTCATCAAGAAAGGGTTTGAAACGAGACTGCTAATGAGTCAGGGAATTAGTGGCGAAGGCAAAATACTGCTCGAATGTTGCCAGACCGACCCTGCGGAAAGAAAGCTTTTTCTCGATTTCTTCATAGCACACAATAGGATACTGAAAAGGCATATCACTTCAGCTATTCTTGACAGAAACCCAACACTGCTCGATATCAGAAGGGCGTTATCCAATCACAGCCCCGTAATTGCACTAGTAGATTCCTACTACACTTCCAAAGCAAGAGGAGCAAGAAATCCACCCCATCTACCCCACTGGATTGTCATAAGAGGGTATGAGGGCGAGAAATTCCACGTCAACGATTCAACCCATGAAAGTGGCTTGGAGACAGGAAAAATGGTCATGAAAGGGCATCTCCTCAAGAAGGCCATGGATACTTATTCGAGGTTCGGCTGGCCCTCTGCGCTAATAGTTGTGGGATTGAGGAAAGCGAATTGATTCCATGGCTATTTCGTGCAAGCCCTGTAGAATGAATCATTGACATCCATTGTAACGTTGCTGTCAGATCGTCCAGTACGAACAAACAGTCAAATCCTTTCTTTCAAGTTGGGCTTTGAGAAAATCTATTATCTCTTTGTCTTCTATGCATCTGTTCCCTTTTCTGTCTTTTCGTATTGGAATACCTGTTTCCCGCAGTCTGTCTTCTCGTGGGAAGTCAAGAAAAATGTAGTATACTTCTTGAGTTGGCATGATCAACCTCAAACACGTTAGCTCTCTTTCGGGAGAAAGACCGTTCTGCTCTATGTTGTAAACCACAGAGGCGGGTTTGAGACTGTCGGCCAAGCGTTTGAATTCTTGCCAATTCTTAACTCTGATAACTCTATCCATCAATCCATACCTATCGTCTTATTTTTGCTCTTGTCCCAAACGATCTTTTAACAGTGCTGCGAATTCTTCATAGGACGGAAATTTGCCAATTACAACGGGTTCTTCGTTTATGAATACGTAGGGCACTGGCTTGTCATCTGACATTAGTCTCATTACGTATTCCGGGTAGTCCCATCGCTTGTGGTTGATTGTGTCCCTTTTTACAGTGACACAGTCTTTGTATTTCTCTGAGAGTTTTTTCACTATTTCGCTTCGTTCTTCCAACATTTTCCGTAGCTTTTCCACTGCTGCAAAAGAAGTCACGCGCGGGCCAGGGCCACAGCAAGTGCCCCCAAACGGGTCGCCCTCATAGATTTCTATCCTTATCTTGTCTTTTTCCATGCTCATATTCCAACCATTCTTTTTATATGAACTGCATCTATTGAGCCTTGACGAACTGGTTATAGACTCCTTTCTTTCGGGCCTCGGGCATGGCTTTCTAGGAGAGGGCTCTAAGCGACGTAATTATTCCATCCAGCTTTCCCACGGGTATTCCAACAAGACATTCATCGTCCGCAATGTCAGTGGCATCTCTGCAACCATAGCAGCCCAAGCTAACATTGACGTTCTTGGTAACATAAGGGATAACCGTTACATCTACGCAGCAGGCTTGAAAAACAGCAGAGCTGAAAGAAAGGCGTCCCCCAGTTTCATGAATCGCGGCCAGATTTATCCACATTATCTTTTCAGGTTTATCCTCAATTACAACTACATCTGGTCTAAACTTAGCATTTTCAAGTGGGGCAGCAACGATTGCTTTGATCTCTGCTAACTTCATTCTTGGCATTTGTGCCATCGTCTTGGCTGCAGCTTCCTTTGATTCAAACAAACCAAGCGTTTTTAGCATATCACCACTGCTGATCTTCTCTGGAAGAGGCATGAGACCCAAAGCTGCAGCAGCGGCAGGGCAAGCAATATTCCCGCTTGTTAGGGTAGCGCTCTTCCCTTTTTTTGCCTCCATTAGAAGTTGACAGTATCGCAGCCTTTTAGGAGATTCCGAGGGAATTTCACTGGTAGATTCATCAGCCTTAATCAGTTTGACTGCAACCGGAGACCACTTAAGGCCAAGCATCTCTTTGAGCGCAGAAGAACACTGCAAGTTTATTGCTTGTGTCATGAGATAAACCTACTTCCTGAAACTCACTCGGTCGGCGTTGTTTTCAAGTTCTTTCTTGCTTGTGGTTAGAACATTTCTTTTCTTGATGATCTTGTGGATGCGTGAGAGCGGTGGGAAACTTATCGCGTGCACCGGGCAAGTGTTTGAACAAGTTACGCACCCTACCTTGCAGTTTAAAGGTGCAATCACTACTGGCCTTCTCTTGTCGAAGTCAAATGCATAAACGCCGGCGGCGCAACCCAAAACGCACAGCCCGCAACCTATGCACAATTCATGTTCAACCGTGGGATGCCACTCAATCTCTTCTCTTGGAACCCCGTGCCAAACAGGCTTTGAATCTTTAGAGTCAGACATTTCCAGCGTACCTCATATGTTGAGGGTAGAGATTAATAGCAATATTTAAATATTGTTATTGTATTTTCTAATCACAGAATCCGACGTAGAGAAAGCGCGTGAGACCATTGCCCAAGAAAGAGAAAAAGAGGAAAAAGAGCTGGAACGAAAAACAACGCGAGAAACAAACAAGATTGCAGCGTTCGCAGGAAGCGTACCAAATACAAAGAGAAAGAGAGGCCGAAAGAAAACCCCGGAAATGGCCAAAAGGCAAGATACTTGGCGCATTCTGTCTTATTCTCTTGATTTTCGGAGCTTATGGTGCATGGCAGTACACTCAACCCTCAACAGCGCCTCCCTCCATCAATCCTACAAGCCCATTGCAGACACCTTACGAGTTTACCATGAACGACGTCGATGGAACCAAGTTCTCGCTGGCAAGTTACAGAGGAAGAGTCGTTGTCATACACATCATGGCAGTTGGCTGTCATGGACAGATCGACCCGATTAACGATAACCAGCTCACTCAACTAAAAGCTGCCTGCAATAGCTTCTGTAATCATGAACCTCTGACCTTGGTCACAGTTGCAGTTGCAACTTGCCCGAGCAGTAACCTTGAACAGATTCGTGCCACCTACGGAATTACATGGTCACTCGGAAATGACTATGATGATGGAGTAATGGACATAGCACAGAAATATGCCTCACAAGGCGATGGAACGATAGTGCTCATTGATAAGACATTCCGCGTCTCAGAGTCTTACGGTACGGTTGCGTCCTCGACACTATCGTCAAAGATCAGTCAGTTGCTAAGAGCATGATCAGAATGTTTGAAGAGCTTCTAGGTTTGTTCTTCCTCGGGATCGCAACTTTTCTTTCACCATGTTCAATCTCCCTCATGTCAGTCTATCTAACGTACTCTGTAGGGGTCAGCAAAAGCGTGCGCAAAGGACTTGCTGTTGGTTGTAGCTTCGCTGCAGCCATGTGCATAGTCTTCTTCATTCTAGGATATGCTATATCTTCTTTAGTCCCCATGAGCATAATAAACACAAGGATCTTCTTTGGCGTCTCAGGTCTTCTTCTCATTCTCTTTGGAATTAATAACATAGGTTTGCTTAGAAAACTGGGACTGCCAACTCGCAGTTTCCTTACCGAGCAACTAAACGCCGCAAAACTGACCGCATTGACGCGGTTTTCAGCATACAACTATGTAATAGGCTCATTCTTGTTCGGCCTGATTATTTCCATCGCTCTAGGCCCATGCACTCTATCACTAGTCTTACCAGCTATACTGCTAACATTATTCACTGCCCCATCACCTTTTCACGGAGGCTTCTTGCTCTTCATGTTTGGTCTGGGTCATGCTTTGCCAGTCATTTTCTTAAGTACATTGCTGGCAACTGCGCGCAGAGTGGCAAGCGATAAGATTACCAGCGCAGGCGAATGGCTGACAAAGATTTTCGGATTTGTCTTTCTTGTCATAGGCATAGCACTAATTACATATGCCTTGGGAGGTTGGTGAAAACGACGAAAACTAAAGTGAAAATAGAGGTTTTTGTCCCGTTAGGTTCGTGTGTCTGTAACTTCGCACCCTTCATGGAAAAAATCGGACGTGTAACATCAAGATTCAAGGACGTGACAGAAGTCCAAATGAAGTCGAACAAATCATCAGAAGCTTCCAAGTACGGAGTTCAAGATATGGGAATCGTCATTAACGGGAAGATCAAGCTTTCAGCAAGCTTTGAAGAGAAAGAACTTCAAGACGCAATATCTCAAGAAGAGCAGAGTCAACGATAGAATGCGGGCGGGCAGGTCGTTCATCATGGAAACGAACTTCGAAGAAATAACCAAAAAATATCGTTTGGTGAAAACTGGCAAGATCAATGTTGATCCTCTATCTCTGAAGTTGGAAATTGAGTGCTACATAAAGAATCGACAGGGTGCAAAACGAAAAGAAGATGACTCGGTGGCGGAAGCACAGGACATGTTACTGGATGTAACGCAGATGATCGAGGAGGGCCACTGTAACCCTTTTAGACCTAAGATACTCTAATTATGCTTCTGTCTGAGGTGGAAACTACGAAGAAAATTCTGTTTGTGTGCGTTGAGAATGCTGGTAGAAGTCAAATGGCAGAGGCCTTTGCTAAAGCCTACGGTACAACTAGAATTGAGGCCGCAAGTGCTGGCACCATGCCTTCAAATGAAGTCAATCCTATCGTTGTTCGAGTCATGCAAGAGAAAGGAATAGACCTGTCAGTCAAGAAGCCAAAACTGATTACTAATCAGATGGTTCAGGAAGCAGACGTGATAATCGTGATGGGATGTAGTGCCGACGGATTCTGTCCTGCTCCGCTTTTGAATAAGGTAGTAGACTGGGGAATTGAAGACCCAAAAGGTAAACCAATTGAGAAGGTGAGAGAAATTCGGGATGAAATCGAAAGAAAAGTAAGAATGCTGATTGATGGGTCTGTCTAGTCAGTCCTGACCTGCTTCCGCGCTTGCGTCTTTTTCTTGAGTGACTCTGTTTTTTATTCTGTGCGCGGGGATTTTGCTGTAGGACACGGAACACTTTTTTCTTTTTGAGCATTGCCTCGTTGCAGCCCATTTTAGGATTGGGATAACAGCTTCTCTGAGCCCTTCTCCATCTTTTGTCAATGAGTATTCGACACGAGGCGGGATTTCGGCGAATGATTCTCTCTTGAGCAATCCTTCTTCTTGAAGTTGCTTTAGCGTGTCTGCAAGCGTCTTGGGACTTATGCCTCGCAGTTCTTCCATGAGTCTGTTGAATCTGAGGCTACTGTAATTGCCGATTGCGTTGATGATCAAAAGTGCCCATTTCTTGCTTATCACATCTATGATCCCTTCAAGCGGACAAAAACAAACTACGTCATTCTTGTTCTGCATGCCTTTCACTTTCTTTACGAATAGTAACTATTCGGCTATAAACTTGATAGGATAAATACTTTACTTTCTATAGTGTAAGAAAAACAGAGGTGAAGTTGTATATGGATGAGGAATGCGGTTGTAGCATGCATCATCGGAGACATGAGAGTTATTGTGGATGTGGTGTGCATAGAGAGGGACACGGTTACAGAAGACGCTTTTTCACGAAGGCCGAGAAGGTGGAGAAGCTAAAGAACTATGCAGAGGAGCTGAAGAAAGAGCTCAAGGCTATAGAAGAAAAAATCAAGGAAATGCAGAACTAAAGATCTCGATCGAGATGGAGTTAGATTATGCCCCTAGAAAGCGCTATTGAAGTCTCAAATCTAACAAAATATTACGGTGACCTTTGTGCAGTGGACCATGTAAACTTCGAGGTAAAGAAGGGAGAGATCTTTGGCTTCCTAGGCCCCAATGGGGCGGGCAAGACGACCACAATACGGATGCTGACCGGAATCTCCATACCCACTGAAGGAACAGCCAACATCATGGGCTACGATATTCAACGTCACCCCATAAAAGCAAAGGAGCAGATGGGAATCGTTCCCGATGTCAGCAACGTCTATAATGAACTTTCCGCGTGGGACAACCTCATCTTCACTGGAAAGCTCTACGACATGCCCAAGACGAGCCGCGAGAGCCGCGCTGAGGAACTCCTGAAAATGTTTGGACTCTACGAGCGACGCAAAGAAAAGGTGCAGGGTTTTTCTAGAGGCATGAAAAGGCGAATATGCATCGCAATGGCTCTTATGAACCGGTCGGGCATCCTCTTCCTCGACGAGCCAACTTCAGGGTTAGACGTTCAGAGTGTCCTAATAATCCGAGATCTCATCCGGAACTTGAACCAGCAGGGTCTGACAATCTTCCTCACAACCCACAACATCGATGAGGCAAGCCAGATGTGCGATCGAGTAGCGATCATCAACCACGGCAAAATCGTAGCTATCGATACTCCTGAAAAACTCAAGAGGACGCTGGAGAGCCTCCAATCCATAGAAGTCGCCTTCGAAACCGCACCTCCAAATGCTTTGAAAGAGTTGGAAAAACTAGCTGAAGTCAGTGAGGTCGTGAAGGAAGGCGACAAGTTCAGATTCTTCACTCGCGATCCGCCCACGGTCTTGGATTCGTTGTGGAAATACTCCCAAGATAACAACCTTAAACTCACCACCGTAAATACTGTCGGCCCGAGTTTGGAAGATGTGTTCGTAAAGCTGACGGGCATCAGACCTGCGACAGCAGAAGAGGAATCGGGAAAATCAGGTCGAAGCGAAGAACAAGAGATGGTTCACAGAAGAAGGAAGCAATGATGAACGCACATTCAAGCCATTATAGCAGAGAGATACGAGTAGCCTGGGCAATCGCTGTAAAGGATATGCGTACCTACTACACGAAGCCTCCGTCTCTTATGTTCGGGATACTGTTCCCCTTCAGCCTTTTCCTCTCATTCAGCATAGGAACGAAAGCGCCTCTGGCTGCACAGATCCCAATCCTCGTATCTCAGACGTTATTCTTCGCATCCTCTTCAATAGGCCCCGTGGTGATACCAACTGAACGCGCCAATCAGACTTTTGACAGGTTCTTAACATCACCGGTTTCTCTTCTTTCTATCTTAATGGGTAAAACTCTAGCAGGAATAATCTACGGGGCCGGAATCTCCGTCATTCCGGTCTTGGTTGGCATGGCCTTCTTCGGTTTTCAGATAATTAGCCTGGGGGCTTTATTCGCTTGCTTTTTGCTATCCTCTCTTGCCTTCTCGGCCTTGGGAATTATGTTCGCTTCGATTCCAGGTCAGACTCCTGGTCAGGTGATGATGCCTCTCAACTTCGTTCGCATACCCCTACTCTTCATCAGCGGCGTCTACACACCTATCCGAGATCTGCCAACATGGATGCAAGCGGTGTCTATGCTTTCACCCCTGACCCACACCGTTGAACTCGCAAGATACGCATCAGGCGGAGAAACCTTCTTTGGTCCAATCCTCAACGTAACAATACTAACGATATATGTCGCAACTTTCCTCTTGATGGGCATTCGCTTCCACATCATGAACCAACGCAAGGAGTAAGGTGGAAAATGGTGAGAACATAGAGGAGGGATTCCGAAATTGAATAAATGGGATTTGACCAAACTAGCAGAATTTTCGAAGACTAACAGAATTAAGAAAGACATTCACAAGACAAAGTGGTTCAATATTGTTCTTGTTTGCCTCGAAACAGGCCAAGTAATTCCTTCCCGACCTGAACCCTATGACGTGTGTTTTTATGTCATCGACGGGAAAGGCACGTTTACAGTGGGCGATGAGCAGATCCACATAGGCCAAGGTAGCATGATCTTTGCCCCAGCAGGTGTGGCACGAGGCATAGAAAGCACACAACGACTAACCATATTAGGCATACAGCAACCACATTAGGAAGAAGCGCGCGCTTAGGGTCTCTTTCTATTTCCGTTCTCTGAAAAGCATAACGGTTCTCGTAACCACAAACGCATTCAAATCCAGCTTCAACAAGTTTCTTCGCTTCTTCCACGCTACTAGCAACAGCGTGCACTTCAAATAATAGCAATTTCACCTGCAAAATGCGATTAAATCATAGCAGTTTTGATAGTAGCCCGGGAGAGATTCGAATTCTTGGCTTTGCAATAGTGCGGTTTTTGGTAGCCCAGCTGTGGGACTTGAACCCATTTGGGTGCTAATCCCGGCGACCGCACCAACTAATTGATTGCGTGTTTGCGTGTGCGCAACGGTTGTAGGCCCCTCTATTAGGATACAAATATGCAGGGCAACATTGTTAGGCAAGAGGTTTTCTTGGCTTTCCAGGGCGCCTAGACCCCCTTATATATAGATTGAACTTCCTGTTCATTGACACCATGATGCTGCACGCGCCTCGTAGCCAAACATCATCTCAAGGCTGCAACTGCAATTATCGTGAATGGTGCGATTATGCTCAATGTGAAGCCGCTGCTGAACGCTGCTATCAACGAGTCAGAACCACAGTAGCGAACAATCACGGGCAACGTAGTATCCATAGTCGTTGCTCCGCCCAACGCTATTGGGACATACTTGTCTATCCTAGCCGTCAGCGAAATGGTGACTATTGTCAACAGTTCTCTCAGAAAATTCACCACAAATCCCAAAGCCCCCCAATGTGCACCGAACAGCTGACCCACTAGAGGACCGGCTAGCGTGTACCATCCGTAACCAGCTGTCACCGCCATCGTTTTGACAACATCCAAACCTAAAGCCAACGCACTCGCGGCTCCGCCCACAATACTGCCCGACGCAACTGCGAGTGGGATGACCAGAATTTTCAATCCTGTCTTCCGCATCTTGCCGACTGATTCTTTATCCAGCCCAAACACCAAGCCCATGACAAACAACAAGGCGATTAGCGCGCCGTTAAACATGTAATCAGAAACCCAAAAGCCAGCATCAATGCTTCCCCAGTTACTGTTCAAGTAACCTGCCACAATCCCCAATAGAAGCGCAGAAACGATGTGCTTAATCATTCCAGCCTCACCAGCTTTCTAGCCGCCCACACAAGGACCACGCTGAACCCGAGAGCAAAAACCAAAATCACAACCGCGTCTAACCCAACTTCAGGCAGCGACTTCAGCAACTCTCCGTTCGAGCCGATTCCGAAACCGAGTGAGAAAATCAAAACAATGATTACTCCAAGCGAGACCTTGCCAAGATCAACCTTCCTTCTCTCCCGCAACAGATAGCCCAGCAATATGCCAATAACGAGCGGAACTACGAGGTAAAGCATCCGAAGATCAATCACGAATCCTGCACCAGCCCGAACCGAACAGTCAGTTAGTATCATCAGTTACAGATTTAATCTTTCTCGATTGAGAAGGTCGACGAAAAGGATAGAAAAAGGGTAGAAAGAGCAGGTCTCTGATTGCTTTGCTAGGCTTCTTCGAAGAACTCCTGCGCCCTCGGCGGCAGTTCGCTTAAGCCCCTGCGTTCGCGTATTTGCTTTATTATTTCAGCCTGCATCTGTTCTGGGACAGGAGCCCATCTGCTGAACTGCGTCGCCCAAAACGCTCTGCCCTGCGTTGAAGACCGCAACTCTTCGGCAAGTCCGAAAGACTCTGACACGGGCATTTCAGCCTTGACGATTATCATGTCCTCTTCGTTGGTCATATCCAGGATTTTGCCGCGTCGTTTCTGCACTATGGCGATGACGTTGCTCACAAACTCGTTCGGGACCTTGCACTCAAAACTGATCAAAGGCTCCAAAAGCTTCGGATCGCTGAGCAAGAAGGCACACCAGATCGGGCGCCAAGTCATGGGCAAAATCTGCGCTGGACCGCGGTGCACTGGGTCTTCGTGAACGGTTACGTCTTCCAAGTTTATTTTCAACCCGTACGCAGGCTCTTTCGCCAGAATCGAAGTGAACACTGCCTCTCGGAAGCCTGACTTGATGTGGTCCATAATCTCTTCAACGTACTGCCTGCCTTTGATCCTGTTGACAAGAATGTTATTGCCTTCAATCGCAACAACGTTCTTGGCATCGTCAGTTTCCCAGCCGAAACCCTTCATTGTCTTCGCTCTGTCGTCGCGCGTCTGATTCTCAGAAATCTTTCCAGATCTTAAGGCCTCAATGACGTCTTCAGGCAACTTCTCCATCGTCACCCATAGCTTATTGTGCTTGTTGGGGCTTTTGCCCATTATTGCCGGACCCTTATAGTCGTGGCTGATTGTCTCGCGGTAAATCACAATCGGCTCGCTGGTCTTCACCTTCAAGCCTGCTTCCTGCATGCGGTAAGCCGTGATTTCCAAATGCAGCTCTCCCATGCCGCTGAGCAGATACTCGCCGCTTTCTTTGTTGATCAGGAAATGCAAATTCGGGTCTTCTGTCGTCAGCTTGCGCATGACCTTGTCAAAAAGCGGCAAATCCTTTACGTCAGCTGGCTCAACTGCTACCGTAACCACCGGGTCAGAAACATACTTCATTGCTTCAAACGACTGCGTTTCCGAACCCTCTTCAGCCACGGTCTCGCCCACGTGAATCGAGGGCAAACCTGAAAGCGCCGCGATGTTTCCAGCGGGAATCCTGTCGACTATGACTCTGTCCGCGGCCATGCTCATGTAGACCTGCTGAATTGTGCCTTTTTGGCGGCTGTTTATGAGCTGAACAACCTTCCCCTTTTCCACTGTGCCGCTGAAAACCCGTCCGATGGCAACAACTCCACTGTGAGGGTCAACTTCGATGGTTGAAACGCACATCAAAAGCGGCCCATTAGGGTCAACCTTTGCCATGCTCTTGCCAACCGGGCTGTTTGGGTCGCCGGGCCAAATCTGGCCCTGCCTATACGCTTGCGCCTGCAACGGGTTTGGCAGATGCTCAACGAACATGTCCAGAATCGGCTCTTGGACAGGTGCCTTCTTACTCAAAGCGTCAACTTTCCGATCAATCTCGTCGTGCTCACCTGAGTAAGCATCGATAATCTCCTTGAACGTTACACCCTTCGCCTTCATGTGAGGCAAGTTCAAACCCCACTTGTGAAGGGCTGAACCGAACGCTACAGACCCATCTTCAACCTTGACCTGCCAATCCTCGGTATGCTCAGCCGGCGCATACTTCTTAATGAGGCCGTTCACCCTTGTGATGATTTTCGCAAACTTTCGCTGTATCTCCTCCGGCGTCAGCTTGATCTCTTTAATCAGCCTGTCAACCTTGTTAATGAAGAGAATCGGCTGGACCCTTTCACGCAGCGCCTGCATCAAAACCGTCTCTGTCTGCGTCATGGGCCCTTCCACGGCGTCAACCACCACAAGCGCGCCGTCGACAGCACGCAGGCTCCTGGTGACTGCGCCGCTGAAGTCTATGTGACCAGGCGTGTCAATCAGATTTATGAGGTACTCTTTTCCTTGAAAAGTGTGAGCCAAGCTGATGTTTGACGCGAAAACGGTCATCTGCCTCTTCTGCTCAAGCTCCCAAGAATCGAGAACAAGCTGCTGTCCGGCTCTCTGTTCACTGATAATGCCTGCTGCAGCCAGAAGACTGTCTGAAAGCGTGGTTTTTCCATGGTCCACGTGGGCTATGATGCTGGTGTTCCTAATAATCTCTGGGTAATTCATCAGCTTCTGGATTTCTTCGCCCTGTCTGTAGCGAACCATGAGTTTTCACTGCTTAAAGATAAGCTACATGGAAGTAAAAAATGTCGCCTATTAACTTTTTGCCATTGTCTTTAGAATGCATGCCGACAGAACCTGAAGCCGTCACTATTGACTTGTAGGTCTGCGGGCATGTGTCACCTGCAGACTTTTAGGTGTTCTTTTGGGCAAGAAATATGAGTGCAAAAAAACACGCGGTATAGACCATGCTTTGACTGAAACAGCAAAAAGCATAAACGTTGGTTTTTGGCCAGTCATACTTCTGAAAACTTTGTTTCAGATGATGATTGAGCAGGGATCAGGAGACAACCTCTGTGATGACGTAAAAAAGGGTCGCCGACGAAACACATTTCCCTTTTCTCTAATCCTGACAGACTATTCCAGTTCTGCTTGAGGCTCTCCGTCCTTACGGTTTTTTGATGGGCTGGTAAGATCGTTATTCCATGAATGCCAGTAGCGTTTCCGCTGTTTTCTTATTCACGTAGAAACCTTTTCTTGACATCCGTTTAACTCCTAAAAGCATGAGAACATTCTTGAGCGGTATAGGTGTAGCTGCTTCGTGCAGGTTCTTGAACCTAACGAAGGAAGCCTTCGGCCTGTCTTCGATGAATTGCTTGAACTGCTCTCTAGAGTTCAGAACTGATTCGCGGCCGTACTCCTTCCACAATTCTTCAGAGTTGCCAGTTTTACGTTCTACAAACTCCGCATAACCAGCTATTTCCCCAACAGGTTTAACCACGTAAAACAGAATCAGAGACGTGTCTTTCGGCGGCGCCAACCCTTTCTGCACGTAAGACTGCATCTTCTTTCCTTGAAGGTTCCTGCGATGGAATTCCTGCCACCACTTGTTCTGAATCATCATGACAAAGGCATATTTTTCATCCATTGGACCACCCACACAGCAACTATCAATACGCGGTTCGCCATTTAACACTTTTTTAACCTAGAAGTACATCGTCAGTTCCGATTAGTTTAAATGTAAGTGCTTGTCAAGGTAAACAGCAAAATGTCGGTGACCGACACAAAGCTGTTCAGACAGCTGGAACAGTATTTTGCGAAGATGATTCAAATGAAGGCTCCGAAAGAAGTCTTGACACAAGAAAACCTTTCACGGCTTCATGATTTCCTAGGTCACCGCCTAGACCGCGTCACCAGTTCCAAGGGACCGTAGTTCTAGCAATCTTTTCGAATTTTTAGGCAGGGGTCTATTTGAAGGATGCCGCTGGTCTGCATGTCAAAGAGCTTTTCGATCTTTTGGCAACGTCTCCTCAAGGACTGACCTCCGAGGAAGCTGCCAAACGGCTTGCCAAATACGGTCCTAACACGCTGATTGAAAAGAAACGCACTTCGATCGCCTACAGATTTCTTATAGATCTCAAAGACCTGTTCGGGGTTCTACTGCTTTTCGCCAGCTTGCTCGCTGCCTTGGGCGGCATGTGGGAACTGAGCCTCATCATCCTACTCGTAGTGTTGGTGAACACGGTTTTCGGTCTCTTCCAGGAGTGGCGAGCTGAAAAAGCCATGGAAACTCTGAAAAGCTGGATGCCCGAATACGCCAAAGTCGTCCGAGACGGGGAGCTCAAGAAGATACTGGTGAAGGAGCTGGTTCCAGGTGACCTCATCGTCTTAGACGAGGGTGACCGCGTTCCCGCCGATGCAAGGCTGATTGAAGCCTTCGACTTGTGGACGAACAATGTTCCGTTGACAGGTGAATCTGAACCGCAACCGCGAAGTGCCAAACCGATAAAGATTGTTGACACGACATTCCTCGACGTGCCAAACCTCGTGTTCATGAGCACGAGTGTCGCAAAAGGACAAGGCAAGGCCGTCGTAATTAAGACAGGCATGGACACGAAGTTCGGGCAGATAGCCGGTCTGACTCAAGAGATAGCCGAAGAATCCAGCCCGTTGCAGAAGGAAATCGCTTACACTGCCAAATACGATTTCATTCTGGCCATAACAGTCGGCGTCATCTTTTTCGCAGTCAGTAACATTTGGCTTCATGCAAGCGTCTACAGCAGCATACTGTTCATGATAGGCGTCATGGTAGCATGCGTCCCAGAAGGATTGCAAGTCACGGTTTCAAGCGCCTTAGCTATCAACGTTCTCAAGATGGTAAAAGAAAACGTCCTTGTTAAGCGCCTCTCCTCTGTCCAGACTCTAGGCAGCGTGACTGTGATCTGCACGGACAAGACCGGCACAATCACCACTGGAGAAATGACCGTCAAGAAAATATGGATCAGCGACAAAGTGATAGAAGTCTCAGGCGCCGGATACACTCCCACCGGCAGCTTCCACTGCGACGGCAAAACGCTGGAAAAAGAGGAATCTCAAACAGTGGAGAGGCTTCTTGAAATCTCAGCCTTGTGTAACAGTGCAAAGGTTGAGCCACCGTCTGACAGGAACAAGTCTTGGAGCATCGTCGGCGACCCAACCGACGGAGCATTACTCGTTGCGACGCTGAAGTACGGACTCAACGTGCAGAGCATGCTGGCACAAAAGCCGATCATTCACATCATGCCATTTGACTCGAAAAGAAAAAGAATGACCACGCTTCACAAGTGCCAAAATAGAATATGTGCTTACTCGAAAGGCGCTCCTAGGAGTATCCTCTCAGCGTGCAGCAGGATAGCCGCTGAGAACGGAATCGTAGGCTTGACAAGCGAGCACATGAATTCTGTTGAAGCGAAAATTCATGAATTCGCAAACGAAGGCCTGCGTGTTATAGCGATAGCCTACAAGGAACTACCTGAAAATGAGTCTTTCAAGAGCAAAGACGTTGAGAAAGACATGATTCTCGTCGGCCTTGCCGCCATGAAAGACCCGCCCCGCCCCGAGGTTAGGGAAGCAGTGAGGCTGGCGAAGCACGCGGGCATAAGAACTGTGATAATAACAGGAGATTATGGCCCGACAGCGCAAGCCATAGCAGAAGAAGTAGGCATCGTTGTGCCAGAAAAATCCCACATAATACGAGGTGTCGACCTAGAAAGAATGGAAGACTCGCAGATCGTAGACGAGGTTAAGAAGGAAAACGTCATTTTTGCGAGAGTTTCGCCTGAACAGAAACTCAGGATCGTGACCGTTTTGAAACGGCACGACGAGATTGTTGCTGTCACGGGAGACGGAGCTAACGATGCGCCTTCGTTGAAAGAAGCAGACATAGGCATCGCGATGGGTGCTTCAGGGACCGATGTTGCGAGAGAAGCAGCGGATATGGTTCTGCTCGACGACAGTTTCGCTTCGATTGTTAAGGCTGTTGAGTCCGGACGCACAATTTATGAGAACTTGAGGAGATTCATAGTGTACGTTTTTTCACACAACTGGGCTGAGCTTTTCCCCTACGTGCTCTACGCCGTGCTGGCCATACCGCTCCCACTTCTCGTCGTCCAAGTTCTGGCCATAGACTTAGGCATAGACGTCATACCCTCACTGGCTTTGAGTCGTGAACCGACCGAAACTGGCATAATGGAGGAACCACCGCGGAGCATCAAAGAACGTCTGTTCAACAAGAAAGTGTTCCTGCGCTCATTCTACATTGGATTGATAATTGCAGCTGGCGCGATGGTAGGATGCCTTTCTGTTTGGTCCGCCGGTGGATGGCACTTGGGAATGTCGTTGCGTGCAGATGACGTTGTCTACGTCAAGGGTACGACGATGACGTTTGCTGGCATAGTCGTCGCTCAGGTCGGCAATGTTCTAGCGTGCAGAACGAGCAGAGCGTCAGTATTGAAGACAAGCCTCAAAAGCAATAGGTGGATATGGCTCGGCATAGCCTCTCAACTTACGATACTCTCTGCCATAATATACATCCCGCCGCTGCAGGCGTTGTTCGGCACAACCGCGATAGGATTAACAGAATGGGCGTTTCTGGCACTTCTCGCTTGCGTTGTGGTTTTAGCAGAGGAAATCAGAAAATGTTTTGCGAGAAGACTGGCCAAGTGATGATTCATGCCACAATCACGTTTGAACGCGAAGTTTTTATGAACAGCCTCCTTATTTACGGATGATGTCTGGCAGAGAATTTTTCATAAGCCGTTATCAAGAGCTGGGCTGGAAATATGAGGATGTTGAGCTTAAGCAAGCAATCAGAATAAACTCCATGAACGCGGAAAAAGCAAGCCTCCTGAAGAGATTGGAATCGCGGGGAATAAAGCTTGAAAAAATCCCTTTTCTCGAAGACGGCTATTGGGTCTGCAAATCAGAATTCTCAGTTGGCGCAACTTCCGAATACCTCCTAGGCTTGTACTCAATCCAAGAGGCAGCCGCCCAAATTCCAGCCACACTGTTCACAGGACTGAAGGACAAGACTGTGCTGGATGCTTGCGCCGCTCCGGGAGGAAAAACCGTTCAGCTAGCTGACTTGATGAAAAACACGGGGGCGATAATCGCCTTGGACATTGAAAAGCGCAGATTGACTGCACTTTCGAATCAGTTGGAACGGTGCCGCGTAGAAAACACAATAACCTATAATCTAGACGCAAGGCAAGTGTCAAGATTGGACATTAAGTTCGACAGAATCCTTCTAGATGTCCCGTGCTCAGGCAACTTCGCAACCGACAAAGACTGGTTCAAAAGAAGAACAATCACAGATGTGGGGAGAAACGCGAAGCTTCAAAGAGAAATATTGACACGGGCAACCAGGGTGCTGAAAGACGATGGGGAAATAGTCTATTCAACATGTTCGTTAGAGCCAGAGGAAAACGAGTTTAACATAGACTGGGCAGTCAAAAACCTGAATGTTCAAGTTGAAGAAGTCAGATGCCACGGCGAGAAGGCGCCGACCAGCATTTTCGGGAAGCATCTGAAAGGCTCGATAAAAAACTGCAGAAGAATCTGGCCTGGAAGAACTCAAGGATTCTTTGTCTGCAAGCTCAAAAAGGTGTGCGCATAATGAAGCCAATAACGGATTTCGCGCGTCAGCTAGATTCAAACATCAGCCTCGACGAGGACTTGACAGTGAGGAAAAAGAACAGGTACTTTCTTTTGAACGAGAATCTGAAGCGCTTAGCTTCGAAGGATTTCTTCCATGCGGGAATATGCCTTGGAAAGGAGATAGATGGAGTTTTTTTCCCTAGCTTCAACCTGTTAGCGATGATTGCTGACAAGAGAGCAAATAAGGTCATTGTGGACGAGAAAACTGAGTGGCTGTTCATTTGTGGAAGAGACGTTTTCAAGCGAGGGATAATCAGGGTGATTGGTTCGATGAAGAAAGGCAGCTACACACTGATTCTGAACAGCTACAGTGAATGCCTCGGTTTCGGCCAGGCACTCTCCGATCTGCATGAAGCAAAGGAAGGTGCTGTGGTCAATAACATCTTGGACATAGGCGACTTCTTAAGAAGGGAAAAAAGCAGCGTTAAGACGCGTTCTTAACTCTTTATCTTGTCTGTTATCTCTTCAATTTTCACTGTGTTTTGCTCTCTTTTCGCCAAGTCTCTAACAACAGCCGCTCCTTCTTTCAATTCCCTTTCGCCAACCATTACTGCAAAGTCCATTCTTTTTCTGTCCGCATCCTCTAACGCCTTGCTCATTTTCCGTCCCATCACCTCAACCTCAGCCGTTACACCTGCACTTCTAAGCATCTGCGCGATCTTCAATGCCTCTCCGACCAACTCTTCCTTGATAGGGATAACCATAACCCTCTTCCTTTTCTCTGTTCCTAGCGAGGTTTCTTGCATCTGGATGCCAAGCATCATTCTGTCCAAACCATGAGCAACACCGACTGCTGGCGTCGGTTCCCCGCCGAACAATTCAACAAGCTTGTCATATCTTCCGCCGCCACCGAGGGCTACGTTCAAGTCAGGAATGTAGACCTCAAAAATCATGCCCGTGTAATACTCAAGCCCTCGCGCGAAGCCAGCGTCGGCAATCATGTCAATCTTGCCTCCGCTTTCTGCGACAAGCTTCAGAATCTCGTTCAGGTTGTCTGTCGCAGCAACAGCCTCCTCGTAGTCTTTGACGCACTTCTTCATCTTACCTACAATATCGGAAACGTCGCCGCCTTTCAACTCTACTAATTCCCGAAGAACTACCAAACACTTCTCTGACCCTCCGGCTTCTTCAACCACCTTAAACGCGTCATCATACTGCTTTTTGTCCATCAATTGCATAACCGTGTTCTGAACCTTGTCTTCCAGTTTTTCCTGGCTCATTATTCCTCTCAAAACTCCGACATGCCCAACTCTGAAAGCGAAGTTCTTGAGGCAAGCAGCTTCCATCAGACTGGCTGTCAGCATCAATATCTCAGCGTCCGCTTCTGGTTTGCTTGACCCTATCAGTTCAAAGTCCGACTGCCAAAACTCTCTGTAACGTCCTCTTTGTGGTTCATCATACCGGTAAACACTGCCTAAACAGAAGAGCCTGTAGGGTCTTGGCTCGTTCCTCAAAGCCGTGGCAACAAGTCTAGCAACTGAAGGCGTGAACTCTGGTCGCAAAGCGACCATGCGGCCGCCCAAATCTTTGAAGGCGAACATGCGCAAACGAACTTCTTCGCCTGCTTTTGTGGCCAGAAGCTCGTATGACTCCACGACTGGCGTCATTACTTCTTTATACCCGTAAAGCTCAGCTGTCTTTCTGGCTTTACCTTCTACGTATTTCATCATTTCGGCTTCTTCAGGCAGAAAATCCCTCATTCCACGAACAGTTTTGAACTCAGGCATCTCACACTATTTCTCCAATGTTATTTCAGAGTCAATTCGGATATGGAATAGTAAACTACTTCTCCTCTCCGATTCATAACCGCCAGAATCAGTTCCTTTTTGAGGCTCAGAGTCTGCTTTGACACGTTGGATAAATCCTCAATCGAAATAGGTTTTCCTTCTTGAAGACTTACAATCAAATACTTGGCAGTGTCTTTGCTGTAGTCTCCGCGGTCGTAAACTCGGAAGTCAACGCCTGAACCGAAACCTTCTCGCACAACATACCCACGGCTTCTCAAATCCCGATAAACCAAGTACCCTGCCCAAGCGTTTTCGTTAACAGCTTCGTAATGCTGCAACAGTTCTTGAAATCCAACTACTCTACCTTTCTTACCCTTTACTTCCAGCACCCCTCTGTCCAGAAGGTAAAGTGCCTCGTAGAAGGTGAGCAAGAGCTCTCTGCCTTCAGTGACGCCGTATCCTCTTGAGGAAAGCTCGTCCGCTGCTTGTTTTTCGCTGATTCTGACGCCTTTTTCTGCAAGAATTCCTCTTGTTCTGAGTTCCGAGGGGCTAACTGTTTTTTCGTTGTTCTTACTCATGCAGGTTCTCAACCAGTCTTCGCTAATGGTGCTTGGCTTTAAACTTAACAAAGTCTCGCTTATATAAAATGCCGTTTTCGCAGATAATCGCATTCACGTAATCGAGCGGAGTCACGTCGAAAGCCGGGTTCAGAACGTCAACTCCTTCAGCAGCGATCCGTTGCGAGCCCATATGAGTGACTTCTTCAGGTTTTCTCTCTTCAATGATGACTTGAGCCGACGTGTGTTTGAAGTCAAAGGTGGATGTTGGAGCGGCAACGTAGAAGGGAATCTTGTGTTCTTTGGCGAGAACCGCCACCGTGAACGTTCCAATCTTGTTGATGACTGCATCTCTGACTATCCTGTCTGCGCCGACTATGACCTTGTCAACCATTCGTTTGTACATTACGTAGCCGATCATGTTGTCAGTGATTAACGTGACTGGTATGCTGTCCCGTTTGAGCTCATAGGTCGTCAATCTTGCTCCCTGCAAGAGCGGACGAGTCTCAGTAGCAATGACTCTGATTCGTTTGCCCTGCTCGCACGCAGCTCTCACGACACCTAGGGCAGTGCCATACTCAACAGTAGCCAGAGCCCCAGCATTGCAATGAGTCAGAATAACATCTCCGTCAGCAACGAGCTCGGCACCGAATTTGCCGATCAGACGGTTTGCCGCTGCATCCTCATCAGCAATTTTCTTCGCTTCCTCAACAACGAAGGCAGCCAAGTCCTCAGTGTTTCCAGTATAGGCTTTCGCCTTGTCCAAAATCCTGTCCAGCGCCCAGAAAAGGTTAACTGCCGTGGGCCTCGTTCGTCTAATCGTTTCCGCTGCCTCTTCCAGTTCATCAACAAGTTGCTCGTTGATCCTTGCTTTCGAATTGTGAGCTGTTAGAGCAAGGGCGAAAGCTGCAGCCGCCCCCAAGAGCGGTGCGCCTCTGATCTTCATGGTTCTTATCGCTTCAGCCACATCCTCACAGTTTCTCATCTTGATGGATACTGTCTCGTTTGGAAGCTTTGTCTGATCTATCGTTTTGACCATTCCATTGTGCCATTCTATCGTCCGCAAGGTTGGGCCTCAAATAACGGTTTGTATGCGTTAACCGTATAAGATTTGTCAGCAAGAAAGGAAAGCTATGAAAGCAGAAGACCTGAGAGCGCTCGTTGAAAGCCGAGGACAGAAGTACTCTGAAATTCTGGGCATAGATATCTCAGAAGGGAAAGAAGAGGAGATTTTCAAGTGGTTTTTGGCATCCTTGTTGTTCGGGGCGCCTATAACGGAATCATCGGTTGTCAAGACTTACAGGTGCTTCCAGAAGCACGGTGTTTTAGCGCCGAGCCAAATCCTCGAGACAGGTTGGGATGATTTGGTCAAGATATTGGATGAAGGTAGTTACACGCGTTACGACTTTAAGACCGCAGACAAGCTTCTGGAAGTTGCTCGAAACCTCACAGAAAAGTACAGTGGAAGCCTCTGCCTCATTCACAGCGAGTCTTCTGACGCACATGATTTTGAGAACCGGTTAAAAAATTTGGGGAAAGGTGTCGGCGACGTGACGGTGAGCATTTTTCTTAGAGAACTGCGCGATGTCTGGGAAAAAGCCGATCCGAACCCAACTGCGCTAGTAGTCCTTGCAGCTCAAGAACTTGGAATAGTGAAGAACGATGCGACGGCTGAAGAAGCTTCAGAGCAGCTGAAAGCTTTCTGGGCTAGAAACAAGGTTCGTAGAAAGTCTTTCGTCAATTTCGAAACTGCGCTGGTCAGACTGGGGAAGAGTTCTCGCAGAAAGAAAAAGCACAACCTGCCTCTGGTCAATAGCGGGTACTCTGGTCGTACGGCGCCTTAACGTACGTAATGACTTCTACCGGGCAGTCGCCGGAAAGCTTCAGCGCTTTCTTCCACTCGTCCCCGACAGCAATGAGCGAGAAGACTCCTGACATCTCAGCCCGTGCCTTCCGCACCAAGTTTATCAGTGCGGCTTGGGTTTCTCCCGTCTTGATCATGTCATCAATCACAAGGACGCTGTCCCGTTTCTTAAGCGCGTCTTTCGGAATGTAGAGTGTCATGGTCACTCCTGAACCCCTGAGCACATAGGTTTCTTCCAAGAAGGCCTTGACACCGACTTCCTTATTCCTTTTTGCCATCACGAGATTTACCCCGAGAGCATTTGAAACCATTGTTGCCAATGGAATTCCGTCAACGGCGGCTGTCAAGACTTTCGTCACGCGTTTTCCAGCGAAATTTGCGAGCGCTTGGTTGGCGGCCTGTTGAAGAATGTTGAAGTCTCCTATGATGTCAGTATTGTCGAAATACCCGTCCTCATCGAACTTTATTCTGCTTCGCAATTCGGTTTCTAGACCGACAAGCTTCGTCAGTACTTTCCAGAGCTGCTTCGCACGTGAAGTGTTCGGCAAGACATGTCCCTTTGCATATCTGCTTAAGACGGTAACGGGTAAACCAGTCTTGGAAGCTAACTCTCGGTAAGTGATGTTTCTCTTGTACTTCGCCGTCCTTAGCAGTTCAATGGTCATTAGGCGAAGTTTCAAATCGTCTGCATGTGTGCTCATAACAGTCCCTTACACACTATTGAGTCAAATCTTAAAAGACTTACGATTTATTATTGCAATGCTAATTTAAAATTTCCGTTCGCAACTCGAACAGCATCCTGTTTCTGTTGACTTAGAGGTGGTGTTGGCGGATCCGCTGGGATTTGAACCCAGGACTTTCGGCTTTCCTCAGCGTTCCAGCCTTAGAAGGCCGACGCGCTTTATGGCAACTCGTATCCATGCTGCGCTACGGATCCACACGACTTGATTTAAAAGACCTCAAATATAGTCTTATCTCTCAGACTGCAGGCTTCTAGGGTCGATTGGGGTAGAATAATCCTCTATAGAAGAGTTTACCTAAAGTTTTTAAACGGATATCGCTTTATACATATTCGGGGGGAAGGGACATGTCGGAAATAAGGGTAAGCGGGGTTCCAATCCCTCTAGTGAACTACATAGACTTGATACGCAGTCGCAGGTCACCGTATTACGATATTGTCCAGTTTCTTTTGAAGGACATGGAGATGCATTATCAGAGAACTGGACAGGGTTCTGAAACAGTTTACGCGGTTAACCCTAGGATTTTGCAGGAAATAGTTGAGAAGGTAATTAGCGATGATAGGTTAACCACGGTTAATGTTTGCCGCACCATTTTGGCGCTGTTGTATGGGAGTGACCTCAGTGAAGAGAAGGACTTCTACGTGACTACTACGAGTAGCGGTCGAAGAAACTACCACATCAAGGTCAATAACCGAACTCTGACATCCATGAACAGAATGTTGTGACATTTGCCTATTCAATATAGATTGCGGGTTTGAACGGCATCGACAAGATACTCCTGTTTTTCGGATCGTAGCGCTGGCTATCTTCTTCGCTGTAAACCATGATTTGTGCTTTCAACCGCTGTTTCAGAAAGTCCTTCGCGTCCTCAATCGCCGCTTTCTCCTCCAACGCTTTCATCTTGAGCACCCTTTCTCTTCTGTCTTGAGGCATCCTGTTCACTTCTTTCAGTGTCTTTTGGGCAAAATTGGCGACCTCTTTCACGTTCTTCTTCAAATCGTCTTCTGCGACCAGTTCCTTCATGACCTCGCTCATCTTCACTTCACCATGGCTTGCCTTCTCCAGCATTTTGAGGTAGACTTTCCATTTCCATGGGCAAGCAGTGTAATAGTATATTTTCTTCGGTGTCATGCCCGTTGCCTTAATGATGTTCAACGTATCTTCCAGCACGTCCTTAACTAGTGCTTCATTTTCCTCGACTTCGGTGTTCAACATAGATTCGTCTGCAGTGGGCCATGAGGCCAGCGAGACAAAGCCTTTCCCACTCATCATTTCCCACAGTTCTTCGCAGAGGTGAGGAGCAACAGGTGTCAGCATTCGGGTCTGCGCATCCAAGACTCGCCTGTAGACGCATTCTATGGTGTTTTTTCTCTTTTCTTTCTGGGGTGCTATGCGTTTTTGGTACCACTGGAAGTCTTGCTCCAACATATATAGTACGCTGTTTATGGTCTTACGTACGGCTAGTTTGTCCATGGCTTCAGTTGCCTTTCTTATGTGTTCTTGCAGTCGGCTTAGCATCCATCTGTCTATTGCCGTCAACAAGTTTTGTGAAGTTTTCGCGTTGCCTGAACTCTTGGCGACCTCGGAGGTGAACTTGTATATGCGTTCCAATCTCTCACGCATGGATTTGGCTATTGCCGGGCTGAATTCGGCATCTTGCAGCAGCTCCGCTGTTGACAGGACACTCAGCCTGATAGGATCGGCTCCGAATTTTGCCACGCCTTCTCGCAAGGGGATTATGTTTCCGAAGGATTTGCTCATTTTTGCGCCCTCCATCATCACGCTGCCGTTCGTTGCGATCTGGCGGGGCCACAACTTCTCTGGGAATATGGCGGTGTGGTTGAATATCATGAAAGTCAGGTGGTTGGGCACTAGGTCGCGTCCGGAGTGACGGCTGTCAAGGGGGTAGAAGTACATGAACTCGCTGTGCATCTCTTCGATAATCTTTGCGTCTAGTTTGGCTTTTTTGGCTATTTCAGTGGCTTTTCCGATTCCAAGGAAGACGTAGTCGAAGACTTCGTCTGTCAATTGAGCAGGCTGGAGTTTGTGCTCTTTTATGTGTTTGACTATGGTGTAGTAGGCCATGTAGATAGTGGAGTCAGACAGTGACTCGATGATCCAGTTTTTGTCCCATGGCAAACGTGTGCCCATGCCCGATTTTCTTGCGCAGGCTTTTTCATGCAGCCAGTCAATAACATTGTTGAATTCTGACCGCAGTTCTTCAGGCAGTATTTCCATCTCGTCTAGGTTCTTGTGGGCAAGGGCTTTCCATTCCTGTTTTCCGTAGTCGATGAACCATTGGTCTTGGACGATTTTGACGATGCATTCTGTTTTGCAGCGGCACAGTACAGGTCTGTTCAAAAGCTCGTACATTGTCGTGGCCTTGCCTTCCGCGATCAGGTCTTGCTTGACTTTCTCTTTTGCTTCATTTACTGAGAGGCCGGAGTATTTGCCAGTGTTGGGTTTCATTTTTCCATTGTGGAATTCATGTCTGTAGACTTCCTTTGTTGCTTCTTCCAGTTTTGGATCAGTCTGTTCTTTTATGTTCATTTTTTTGACGGCGTCAGCGGCCGGAATCTCTGAGTATCCTGGCACTTCAATGAGTGAGATTGGCTTGACGGACTCTATTGTTTCAGGTGTCAACCCATACTCTTTCAGCTGTGAAGGTGTCTTTCCGAGATTTTCCAGCGCCACGTAGTCATATGGTGCATGTCCCGGGACAGACATGACGACGCCTGTGGCGTTTTTCGGATCGACAAAATCTGCTGGCAGGATTGGAATTTTGGTTTTTGTGGCGGGGTTCTCAACGTAATGTCCTACGAGTTTCTTTCCTTCGAAGGTTTCTAGAACCTTGACTTTTCGGTTGAGATGCGTAAGCTTTTCTACGCATTCTTTGCTGACTATCCACTGTTCGTCGTCTACGGTGGCTTTCACGTACTTGGTGTTCGGATTTAGCCAGATGTTTGTTACGCCGAAGATTGTTTCAGGGCGCAGTGTGGCTGTTGGGAAGGCGAGGTTGTTTTGCTTGAATTTTATGAGTGTAAATTCGGCTATTTCTGGTTCCACATCGCCAACTGTGTCATGCTGACCGACAGGGTTTCCGTCTTTTGGGCACCAGCCTACTGGGTGGCTTCCACGGCTTATGTATCCTGCTTGGCGCAGTTTTTGGAATTGCCATTCTATGAAGCGGTTGTAGTGTGGGTCTATAGTTGTGAATTCGCGTCTCCAGTCGATGCTGTACCCTATTTCTTTCATTCCAGTTTTGATTTCTTGGTGGAAGTGCCATGCCATGGCCATGGGGTCGGTGAGTTCTTTCAGTTTCTCTTCAGGAATCTTGTAGACTTTGATGAAGTCGTGGATGAGGTTCTTGTCGTTGTCTGCCAAGCGCTTGGCCATTGCCAAAACAGGTGTGCCTGTATAGTGGAACGCCATTGGCAGGAGCACGTTATAGCCACGCATCCGCATGTACCGTGCGTGCACGTCTGCTAAGGTGTAGGTTCTTCCGTGGCCGATGTGCTGGGGAGAATTTGGGTACGGGTAGGCCACGGTTATGAAGTATTTTGGTTTTTTCGGGTCAGGATCGGCCTCGAAAATCTTGGCTTTCTCCCATTTTCCTTGCCATTTTTCTTCGATTGCTTTCAAAAATTCCATAAAGCTTTTTGAGTGAATTCGTGGCGTATTAAAGGTTTTGTTATCACGGACAGAGAACACTATTCCTCACGTTTAACACCACTAGACTAAACAGCACAAACAAACATTAAACCTTTACTATTTTTGCTGATCTTTACGGCTATATCAAGTTTTGAAGACCTTGTCAAGTCTCCTGTTCGAAGAGCCAATTGGCTCTGCTCAAAATTTCTCGTATTGACAACTGCTGTGGACAGAGCTCCTCGCATTTTCCACATTTGACGCATCTCGCGGCTCGGCATTCAGGCGCAATCTGCTGCAAGTACTTCTTCCTGACCTCATCGCTTCTGTTCTTCACAAAGAACTCGTTAAAGAACGAGACTATTTGAGGTATGCTTACTCCCTCAGGGCACGGCGTGCAGTAGCCGCAGCCAGTGCATCCGATGAAGCCCAGTTCTCGATATTTCTGAGAGACCCGATTGATGAGTTCAAGTTCTTTCTCAGTAAGGAGACCTGGACCAGAGCGGTCTGCACTTTTCACGTTTTCCACGACCTGTTTCATCGTGCTCATTCCGCTGAGGGCAACTGACACCTCAGGTTGATTCCACACCCATTGGAGAGCCCACTCCGCAGCTGTTCTCTTAATGCCAGATTCGTCCCACATGGTCTGAATTTCTTTCGGGGGCTTGATGGCTAGTCTTCCCCCTGCTATTGGCTCCATGACAACGACTGCAAGACCCTTGGAAGCCGCGTACTTCAGCCCTCTTATGCCTGCTTGGTATCCAGCATCCACGTAGTTGTATTGGATTTGGCAAAGCGTCCACCGCTCATAACTGTCTACGATGTTCTTGAACACTTCGTATTCGTCGTGGAAGCTGAAGCAAAAATGCTCGAATTTTCCCTCATCCATTTTCCTCTCAGCCCACGAGAGGACGTCCAGCTCCGTGAGTCTTTGCCATCGTTCCTTGTTTAGGTCGTGGAGCAGGTAGAAATCGAGGTGATCTAGTTGAAGCTTGCTGAGCTGCTCGTTCAGGCACTTGTCCATATCCTGGTGGGATTTGACGAGCCAAGTCGGCATCTTAGTGGCTACCTTTACTTTCTCACGATATCCTTCCTTCAGGATTTTGCCGAGCAGAGTTTCACTGTTTCCTCTGTGATAAGTGTAGCCTGAGTCTATGTAATTCACACCTTGGTCAATGGCATATGTTATCATCTCGGTCGCTTCAGGCTCATCAATCCTCCCAGCTTCACCGCCGATGATGGGCAGCCGCATTGCCCCGAATCCCAATGCTGACACTTTCCAGTTCAGTTTTCCGAATCTTCTATACTTCATAGAAACTTCCTACATTAAGCCTTCAGCTGCTTTCTTAGGGTCTCCTCCGCCTTCACAACGGCTTCAGGCAGCTCATCGATTTGCGTCCCGCCGCCCTGAGCGAAGTTTGGTTTTCCGCCACCTCCTCCCCCTATCATCCCTGAGGCTTCTCTCGCTATTGTGCCAGCGTTCACTCCTTTCTTAAGTGCTGCTTTTCCAGCCATCACCATTATTCTCGCATTCTTGCCGTCCGATCCATAAAACACCGTGACTGTTGCCTCATCCTTCTTGATGATTTCACTTGCCGTTTCAACCATACGGTCAACGTCAATCGAATCCACAAAATCACGCTTCACAAGCTTGATCCCGTTCATCTCTTCCGTTTCTTCAGTAGTTCTTGTTCCTAAACCAGTGCTTTCACGCTCTGCCAACTCCTTGATAAGCTTTCTCCGCTCAGCATTTGCCTCCTTCAACTCTCTTGCAAGCTTCTCCACCGTCTTGTCGAGCTTCTCGAGCGGGGCATTCAAAGTCTCTGAAAGCTTCACAAGCAACCTCTCGTTTTCCTGCACAGCTTTCACTGCTGGAATCCCAATTGAATAGGTCAGTCTTTCCACGCCGTCTTGAACCCTTTCCGAGTGGGTGATCTTGATGAACCCGATCTCGCCAGTGTTCTTCAAATGTGTTCCTGCGCAAGCTTCAACATCCCAGTCTCCTGCTCTCACAACACGAATCTCCTTGCCAGGCACTGCGCCGCCTTGATAAAGCCTGAAACCATAACGACTTTCTGCCTCGTTCCTCGGCAGCCACGCGGTCCCAACTGGAATATTTCGCAGAACCGCTTGGTTCGCCAGTACCTCAATCTTTTGCACTTCTTCCAACGTCAACCTGCGAAAGTGCGAAATGTCGAGTCTAGAGCTTTCAGTGCCTTTCTGTGTTCCATACTGCCAAACATGCTGCCCAAGCACGCGTCTTGCTGCTCCGCCCACCACGTGAGTTGCCGTGTGATTTTTCATGAGACTGTACCGTCTATCCCAGTCAATCTCACCCTTAACAACGGTGCCCACCTTCGGCGCAGAGCTCTTCACCTTGTGAACGATCACCTTACCCGCTTTCTGAACGTCAACAACCTCAGCCTTCCTGCTGTCAAACCTCAGATAACCGCCGTCTGCTGGTTGCCCTCCGCCTTCAGGATAGAAGCATGTCCTGTCAAGAACTACGTACTCGTTATCAACTACTTTCAGGACTCTCGCGTCGAACTTTCGCATGTACTGATCCTCGTAGTATAGTTGCTGCGTTGCTGGCACGTTTTCCACTGTGTTTTCAAGCCATTCTTCATGCTTCACTTCCTCCTCTTCCACTGGCTTGGAAACCTGCATGTGCCTCTGAGCAATCAAAGCGTAAAAATTGTCTGGAATCTCGACTTCCAACTTCTCTTTTTCCGCCGTTTGCTTAACAATTTCAGGTGGCAGCCCGTGCGAATCGTACAGCTGTATCAGGGTTTCTATTGGAATCGCCTTCTTCTTTCCTGCTTTCAACTCGTTCGAGATGCGTTTGACCATTCCTTCTCCGCGCACGATGGTTTCCTCAAACTTGACTTCTTCGCTTTTGAGCATCTCCATTATCTCGTTCCGCGTTTCCCTCAACTGTGGGAAGTCTTTAGACCACAGGTCGACTTGCATGTCAACAATGTCGTACAGCTTATCCGAAATCTGCAGCATTCTCAGGAGCCTGTAGATCCTGCGGAAAAGAAGCCTCGCCAGATACCCTTCCTGAATGTTCGAGGGCACAACGCCTTCAGACAGGATGAAGCTCAAGCTTTTCGTGTGGTCCGCAACTGCAAAAGCGTTTTCTATTGGGACCAGAAACTTGTCCAGCTCATCAACTCTCATCCCGACGAGCTCCGCCTCTTTCTTCCGAGTTTTCAGCCGACTTGCAGTCTTGTCTAGATTCACTAACCCGGAAACCTTGGCTATCTTGTTCAGCAGTTCACTGTCACTTCTGGTCAACCCGGCCATCTTGAAAATCTTGCCGAGCAAGCTGCCGTAGATGGCGTGGAAGCCGCTGGGTGCTCCTTGACTGAGCCACGCGTAGCGGTCTATGCCGTAGCCTGTGTCAACCGTTCGAATAGGCAGTTTGATGAACTTGTCATTTACAACCTTGTACTGCATGAAAACCAGTGTGGCAACTTCCAAACCTCGGACAATGGACTCTACGCATGGGCCTGCGTTTCCGCCGCCAGACCAAACCTCCTCCTTGTACACAATCTCCTCGAACTTCACACCCAAATCCTTAGTCACCCAATCATGATGATACCGCACGGTCTGATCTTTCCAGTAAACCTCCTTGTCAGGATAGTTGAATGCATGCGCTCCGCCCATCTCGAAAATGGTCATGTGCCTGCCGAAAGTCGGGCCTGTGTTCGCTATGTCCACCATGCGGATGCACGGCTGAGAAATCACAAGCGGATTGGCGGGAGGCGGCGCAATTCCTTCAGTCACGTACGGCTGGAAATCGATTATGCTCGCATGCGTAAGGTAGATGTCGGCTCTCCACCGTGCCACAACAGGATACGGCTTTATGCGCGCATGCCCATGCTTCTCGAAGAACGACAGAAAAGCCTCGCGCATCTCAGGCAGCGAGAAGCTTCTCTTTGTTGGCGGATCACCTATGAAAGTGTAAGACGCGCAGCCTTCTGAAGTTGCCTCGCCACAAGTTTCCTGTTTCGGGTTCTGCGTCCAATAATACTTCTTGCATTTAGGACACAGTTTCCTAACGTAGCCAGATTCCTTAAAGAATGGAAGCCTATACTCTTCTGCTGGAAACCTCTCCAAACTTTGGACGCTCCAATAACACTACAATGCATAGGTTTTTAAAGGATAAAGAAGCCGCGCGAATTTAAACTATTTCGCTATCCTAGCTTGAAACCGAGCAGAAAGCCAACAATGAAGCTTCCTGCAAGTGGCAGAAGAGATATCACCCCGACAATCCACGAAAATGCTGAGCCGGCCAACCCGAGCGAGTCGGCCAGTGAATTCCACAGGGCGTCATAGTTTATGCTGATGATCCCTTTTATACTCAAGTAAATAAGCGCAGCTATGAACAAACCTACGACCACAGCGACAAGCTTGCTTATCTTCTTCGCTACGTATCCAGCTATGAATCCTCCCACCGCCCCTACCCCAACTTGAAAACCGAGATACGGCAAAACTTCGCTCATAGAAACTCTCGCCAGACATGCTATAGTACGTTTCATTTAAATGCGTTTTGCCTAATAGAATACAAAAGCGCCAGGCCAAGGAGGTGAAACAGAACGGACCTGCTAGACATTTACATACTGAACCTCTTGCTTACCCTAGGCATGTTCGCAGTTCTCACTTTCAGAGCATGGATTGAACTGAAGAACTATCGAATGCTCTGGAAAGAGCTGGAGTGGAAACAAACTTATCAAACAATGGGGCGCATAGTCAAGGCTGAAAAAGACCTTTTCTCGAAAGTTGAGGGCGGCGACGAGCTCTACAACATGCTGTGCGAGATCTTCAAGGTCAACGAAAAATGAACTAGGGAAAATGCCAACCGTCAATCAACCCTTCAACGGTTACGTGACGCTTTTCCATTCCGTAGCGCCTGAAAGGCTTCGTCAAATGCCGCTGCGACCTTGTTGAAGTAATGTAGAGGCCCCTTTTCAAGTCGCGCTTCAACTTGACCTCAACCTTACCTAAACTGCGATGTTTTGAGCCGCATTTCCTACATCTGAAACCTTGACCCTTTCCCATAGACTCCAATCTCCTGCCGCATTTCTTGCAAAGAGGGTTATGAAAAGCGATTTTGGGAGCAAGCCTCAACACCTGCACCTTCTCAAGGTTAATCGTCGAAGACCGATGCTGCGATGGAGCACGGACACCGCCATAGACTTCTACGTAGTCCCCGATTATCAGTTTGCTTGCAACTTTTCGAAGAACCCCAGTCGGCTCATACGCTGCACAGTCAGCCTGCGCGCTTTTGTCTTCAATAGAGAAAATAACATGCCTCCTTGGAATCATCTTCGGATTCGTCGTCACCGTTCCTCTGACAATCACTGGACTGTAGGGTTTTATTTGACCTAGATTTTCAACTCCTTTCAAGTGGGCGTCTGTCCCTTGGTTTGTGCGGAAAATGACCCACCTCTCAACAGGTTCAAAAGCCCTAACCATTCGGAACGCTTTTTTTACGATCTCTGGAGTTTCGCCTCTAATACCGAAAAGTATCGGATCAGGTCCTCGCGGCGTAATCATGACTCTGCCCTTTTCTTGGTCAACATTGTTGAAGGTGTACGGAGCTGTTGCCTCATCCATTTCAAAGATTGAAGCTTCGTCCACGCATCTTTTCAAGCCACGATTCTCTGAAACACGATATGCGAGAACCTCGTAAGTGTAATCTGCGTGAAGGGTTTCGCCGACTGCTGCCAAACCCCCGATGATTCCCCTACCTTTCTTGAAACCTACTGCCTCACCGCCGAATTTGGAAACAAGTTTCACGGCATCCTTGAGAGTCACGATGTCAGTTATCGCATTTCTGGCAAAGGCTTTGATTTCCTTCGGAATCTGTGCCCCTTCAAAGAAGACTATGCCTGGATCTGTGCCTTTGCACTCGAAGTCTGCTTGTTCCTCAACCGTCTTGATCACAGTTTCCTTAATCTGTCCTTCGACATTCTCGCCGTATCTTATCCTTAGACACAATGCACCGTTTCCTCTGGTTTTCCATGGCACATTAGGGTTCAGCCTGATGAGGTTCGGATAATCAGTGAACTCAGCGTCCAGTTTCTGCAGTTTCTCAACGAGGACAGCAGCAACGTATGTTGTGCATCCCTTTCTTGTCGAGTCCGTGTCGTCCAGTCCAATGTGCATCGTTTTTCTGGTCATCTAAGGCAACTCGTTTCTCAACCGATTACAGATTGAAAAAGAACGCTATAAAGAGTTGTTTATGTGGCGAAGAGTAAGAAAGAGGGAATGCTCATTACTTTGTTTCTTCAACAACTAGCGCGCGATGCAGTGTAAAATCAAGCCATTATTCGAATCGAACAACACGTCTTCACAACTCATCTATAGAACTAATGCGCTTCCTCAATAATACAGTACACAATTATCATCTCTCTCCTTCCACTTTCTGACCGTCCATCTCATAGAAAGTGGGCATCTTTTCGAATTCTTTGACGATAGGTTTGGGCCTTGACCAGTTGTAGCTTGTCCATGGCAAATATCTTCTCATGTAACGGCAGTTTGGATTCGCACACCTAGCAAAGATTTCCCA
>Ga0066637_10000168_pt1 | contig 39158 bp, 40 predicted proteins | sample CryGeyCG2014_020_FD_62737 | JGI IMG/M metagenome (GOLD analysis project Ga0066637, IMG submission 62737) | Groundwater microbial communities from aquifer - Crystal Geyser CG08_land_8/20/14_0.20 | ecosystem: Environmental > Aquatic > Deep subsurface > Groundwater | place: USA: Utah: Grand County...
GCGGGCGTTAAAAAATTGAAAGAAAATTGTTTTGCTTTGCTCGCCGAAGTTCGGCGGGCGGAAACGCGGAGCGGAGTTAATCAAGCATTTTTCGTTCAAAAAAGGTTCGAGCTTCGTTCAGTAATCCCGGGGTGAAACACACCCTGAAAGGCCGGAAGGGTCTTATTGAGCACATTCCCATAAAAGTTTTCAACAAACTCGCCGATTTTTGCGTTGAAAAAGGAGTCGATCTGGTGGACGTGGGTTCTGAAAATCCCCTGGAAGAAGGCTTGGTCGACTTACTCGCCAAGCGCGGTATCCGCGCTATTGGGCCGAGGAAAGAATTCGTAAAACTTGAAAGCGACCGGATTTTTACGGATGAACTTCTTCGAAAAATCGGAGTTTCCAAGCCGGAATTTCGCGCTTTTGATGATCCCGATGAAGCCAGGGCTTATGTCCGGAAAATCGGTTATCAGGTAGTTGTCAAAGCCAACGGATTAGCGGCGGGGAAAGGAGCCATTGTTTGCGAAGACGCGTTTGAGGCGGAAACCGCCATTAACCAAATTATGACGCAAAAGATCTTCGGAAACGCGGGAAACCGGATTGTCGTTGAAGAGCGAAAATATGGCACGGAGATCTCGTTCTTCGTCTATTTGGACGGCAAGCATACGATGCCATTAAGAATGTTCGCTCAAGACTACAAGCTCGCTTTCGATCCTGATGACACGGAAGCGATCAAGGCTTTTGAAGGAAATCTCAACACCGGAGGAACCGGTTGCTGCTGTCCTCACAAATTAGTGAGCCCCTGGCTGGTTAACCGGATCATCAAAGAGATCGTGAATCCGACCGTTAACTTCATTTACAACAATCTCGGCTGGGCCTATAAAGGCGTCCTTTACTTCGGACTCAATCTGGATCCCTTTAATTGTCTGGATGTCTTTGAAATCAATGTTCGCCACGGCGATCCGGAATGGCCGGTGATCGCCCGCAAATTAAGCACGGACCTGTTCGAAATCGGAATGGCTGTGTGGGAAGGAAAGCTGGATCAAATCCAGCAAGTCTGGAATAAGCAGCATTACGTGAACATTATCGCCATGGAAGGCCGTTCGAAAGCTTCCCAGGGAGGGTGGAACAAAGGATATCCCGGCAGGTATGGCAAGGGGCACCGCATTCGCGGTCTTGATCAGCTGGATGAGGGTATCGCGGTATATTTTTCCGGCGTGGATGAGAATACGGAAAATAATCTGGTGACCCACGGCGGTCGCGTGCTTCAAGTGATCGCAGGCGCCGCAGATCTTGAAGGGGCGCGCGAAAAGGCCTACCGGAACATCAGCCGCTTATCTTTCGAAGACCATAACAACCAGGGAGCCAACTGCCTTCGCTACAGGAAAACAATCGGCCTATAATAAATGTCCAAAAAAGCAATAAAAACCATCCCTTGGCGCTAATCTTGCGCCAAGGGGTTTTTAAATCGGTTTATTCTAGAAGATCAAAAATAAAACGGCAGCGAGGGAAAAAAGGATATCGTTAACAGCGTTGCGCAGGTTCCATTGAGTTTGTTTGGAAGGATGCGGATAAGGATGGACTCTTTGGTGAAAGCGGTAAATTTTTTTAAGAATTTTGGAAGAAGTAAAACGGTAATGAATTAAAGTTAAAAAGTCAGGCAAAAGGCAAAATAAAATTCCTAAAAAAACATTTCGGATAGTGATTAATTCCCAATCTTGAAAAAATAAAACAGAGAGAATAATTGAACCGCCGGCGAATATATCCAAAGCCACATTGCGGCCCAGGTTTTTTAGTTTTTCGCGATGGTCGATATATTCTCCATGGCGGAAAGAATCCAGAGCGAAATGCACGATTGGGCAAAGAATAACGATGAGCCACGGATTTTCCAAATTTTTTCCCAAAGCGGCGCCTACCAGAGCGTGAGTCGAAAGAATCATAGATTAAATTGCTAAATTGTTAAATTATTGATAAATTTATAAGAGAGACTATTCAATAAATTTTATGGCTACAGGAATATTATACATTGTCGGAACGCCGATTGGCAATCGTCGGGACATCACCTTGAGAGCTTTAGAGACTTTAAAACAAGTCGATGGTATCGCTTGCGAGGATACGCGCGTGACGCAAAAACTGCTCGCTCTTTTTGAAATCAAAAAACCGCTGATTTCTTTTCACCAGCATTCTCTAAAATCGCGCTTTGACCAGATAATTTTGGCTTTAATTTCCGGAAAAAATATCGCTTTAGTAACCGATGCCGGCACGCCGGGTATTTCCGATCCGGGCAATCTTTTGGTAGCGGCGGCCATCGAAAAAAATATCGCGGTGATTCCCATTCCCGGCGCTTCGGCTCTGACGGCGCTGGCCAGCGTGGCGGGAATTGATCTTAAGCATTTTGCTTTTTGGGGCTTTCCGCCGCACAAAAAAGACCGGGAGAAATTTTTTAAAGAGATGCTGAATTTGAATTTTCCGGTTATGTATTTTGAATCTCCGCACCGCGTCATCAAAAATCTGGAGCTTTTGGAAAAATTTTCTCCGGAAAAAAATGTCATTTTGGGACGCGAAATAACCAAAATGTTTGAAGAAATCGTTAGGGGAAAAGTCGGGGAAGTTTTGAAATATTTTAAAGAGAATAAGGATAAGGTAAAAGGGGAGTTCGTAATCATTGTGTATTGAAAAATGAAAAATAAATTTTATATCACTACTCCCATATATTACGCCAACGCCAAACCGCATATCGGACATGCTTATACAACGATTGCGGCGGATGTTTTAGCGCGTTTTCACAAGATTCAAGGCGATGAGGTTTTCTTTTTGACTGGCATGGATGAACATGGGATAAAAATTCAAAGAGCAGCTGAAACTCAGGGGAAAAAACCGCAGAAATTTGTGGATGAAATTGCCGGAGAATTTCAAAGTCTGTGGAAAAAATTGGATATAAAATATGATAATTTCATCCGAACGACGGATAAAAAGCACAAAGAAGCCGTCCAAAAAGTTTTGCAAACTCTTTATGATAAGGGTGCTATTTATAAGGGCAAATATGAGGGGCTATATTGCGTCGGCTGTGAACAATTTAAAAATGAAAATGAATTAGTGGATGGAAAATGTCCGGATCACGACACAACTCCGGAAATTATACAGGAAGAATGCTATCTGATGAAAATGACTTCTATTCAGGAAAATTTGATCAAGAAAATAGAATCAGATGAATTTAAAATTGCTCCGGAAAAATATAAAAATGAAATCCTTTCTTTTTTAAAAACTCAAGTTCTGAAAGACGTTTCTATTTCTCGAAAGAATCTCTCTTGGGGGATACTCTTGCCTTTTAACGAGGAACACACTACTTATGTCTGGATAGACGCACTACTTAATTATCTGACTGGCATCGGCTGGGACGGCGATTTGAAAAATATCCCCGACCAATGGCCGGTAAATGTTAATTTAATCGGTAAAGACATCCTGCGAGTCCACGCGACAATTTGGCCAGCCATTTTAATGCATCTAGGCATCCAATTGCCCGAAATGCTTTTTACGCATGGACACATTCTTTCCGGAAGCAAGAAAATGAGCAAGACTTTGGGTAATGTTATTTCTATTGATGAAATGTTAGAAAAATTCGGAGCAGATGGCACGCGCTATCTTTTGCTTGCGTCAGGCCCTTTTGGACAGGACATTGATATCACGATGGAAAGAATGGTTGAAAAATATAACGCAGATTTGGCCAACGGACTGGGAAACTTAACTTCGCGAGTTATAAAACTCGCTCAAAATTGCGAATTGCGGATTGCGGATTTCGAATCAATTTCTAATGATGAATTCTCAAATATAGTAAATAAGTTGGAATTAAGCAGTGCCTTGGAATATATCTGGAATATTATCAAGGAAGATAATAAGTTTATTGAAGATAATAAACCCTGGGAGCTTCAAAAAAACAATCAAGAGAAATTCCAAAAAGTTATGCAAGAATTAATTTCAAATTTGTATCTGATATCGGAACTTTTAATTCCTTTTATGCCTGACACATCAGAGAAAATAAAAATTGCCCTTGAAACTAAAAAAACCGAAATTTTATTTCAGCGCATTAAATAATGGAAAATGAAAATCAAAACAAGAAAGCAGGTTACGAGTATTTGTTGGCCTATAAGTTAACGGTTCCAATTTACGATTTAACGGTTCAATTTACAGAGCAAAATATCAATCGTTTTTCCAGAACTGTCGATCAAATGGTTCAAGCGGCTCGTTCCGGAATGCAAAATATTGCCGAAGGAAATAAACAACAAAGCTTGGCTGGCTATATAAAACTTTGCGGAGTGGCACGAGGTTCGTTAGAAGAACTCCTCGGCGATTATCTGTCATATGCAAGGCAAAATAAAATTCCAGTCTGGCCAAAAGAAAAATCCATTGGGGAAATAAGGGAGATTAGAGCTATCTGGGTAATTATAAAAAAATATTCCGTACTGTCTGATAATCCCGATTTCCCTAATATCCCCAAAGAAAAAGAAAAAGCGGTTAATTTAATGATAACCCTGATAAATCAATCCAATTATTTGATTGATAAGTTAATAATTTCTCTCAAGGATAAGCATATGAAAGAGGGTGGTTTTAACGAAAGGCTTTATCAAAAAAGAATTGAATATAGAAAAAAATAAATTTATGTTAATTGACACCCACGCCCATGTGAATTTTAGCGCGTTTAAGGATGACGCCGAAGAAGTAATCAAAAGAGCTTTGGAGAAAAGCGTCTTTTTTATCAATGTCGGTTCGCAATATTCAACGAGCGAAAGAGCGCTTAAATACGCCCAAAAATATCCCCATAAACTTTGGGCGGCGGTGGGAACGCATCCGATCCACCTCCAGGAAAGAAGTTTTATTTATAGCGATAGCAATGAATTGGAAGGAACCGAGATAAAAACCAGTAAAGAAGATGTAGATATGGAAAAATATCGCGAACTGGCGAAAAATCCGGAAGTGGTGGCGATTGGAGAAGTGGGGCTGGATTATCATCACTTTGAAGAAGATGATGAAACGGAAAAACTAAAAAACAAACAAAAAGAAGTTTTTACGAATTTTATCGATTTAGCTAATGAATTGGAAAAACCAATGATAATTCATTGCTGGGATGCCTATGACGATTTATATGAAATATTAAAAAATAATCCGGTTAAAAAACGGGGAGTAATCCATAGTTTCGTAGGCGGTTATAAAACAGCCAACAAATTTATAGAATTAGGATTTTTCATTGGGCTTAATGGCGTAGTTACCTATTCGGATAGTTTTGACCGGTTAATCAAGGAAATACCGCCAGAGAAGATGCTTATCGAAACGGATTGTCCGTATCTAACGCCCGTTCCTCTGAAGGGACAACGCAACGAGCCGGTCTATGTGGCTTATGTAGCTGAAAAAATAGCTAAAATAAAGCAAATAAACGCGGAAAAAGTAGCGGAAATTACCACTCGAAACGCTAAAGATTTGTTTAATTTGCAAGTTTCTTTGGGAAAATAAATAAGAATTTTGAAAGGGTTGACCCTATAGTAGATTTTTGGCTTCTGTATATTAAAAGAGGCCTGGCCTCTAAAATTAACAAAATTATAAAAAGCCAAAAAATCACTGCGGGGTTGACTTTTTAAAAAAAATAAGAGAAAATAATCATATAGCATATTCTTAATTTTTTAATGTTTTCACATTTTTTAAGAATGTGCGAATTAGCATTTTTCAATGCCCAATAACAAAAATAATGATCAAACGCCCTGGTGGCAACCGGGATTGATTCTTTTTTCAAGACTCTCGGTATGGATTGGAGGACCGATTCTAGTTGCTATTTTCGTGGGCAAATATTTAGACAAAAAGTACAACACGCAACCGTGGTTGTTTTTATTAAGTGTGGGAATCGCCTTTGCTATTTCAACTTTCGGAATAATTCGGGACTCGATGAGGGAATTAAAAAAAATAGATGAGGAAGAACAGATGAAAAATAAAAAATCTCATTCTGCAAAAAAAGACGATTAAAAGAATTTTACAAAAAAGAGAACGGAAAAAATATGTCAGCCAGCACGGAACAATTGAATAATTCAAACACGCAGGAAATTCAGCACGAATCAACTCTTTTTGCCGAACCCGTTTTTCATATCGGAAAATTTACGGTGACTAATTCGCTGCTGAATAGCTGGATCGCGGTTTTTATTTTAATCGCGGTTTTTATTTTAATCGGAAAAAAAATAAAAAAAATTCCCAAAGGAATTCAAAATATTTTTGAATTTATTCTGGAAGAAGCTTTGCGATTAGCCGACAGCATAACGGGCAGCCGCCAAAGATCGGAAAAATTTTTGCCTATCGCGCTGGCGCTTTTTCTTTTTATTTTAATCAATAATTGGCTGGGACTTTTGCCTGGAATGGGAACAATCGGTTTTATTGAATCAAACGAAGGACGGCGAGTTTTTATTCCTCTTTTTCGCGGAGGAACGGCTGATCTGAATACAACTCTAGCTTTGGCGCTTTTTGCCGTAGTGGCGTCGCATATAATGGGAGCGCTCACAGTCGGATTCTGGGATCATTTCAATAAGTTCATAAATTTGAGAGCCTTCCTAGCTATTCCCAAAAAAATAAAAAATGATTTTTCCATAGTGCTGGTTAATCCGATAAAAGCTTTTGTCGGCGTAGTGGAGATTATCGGAGAATTTGCCAAAGTTGCTTCGCTGTCTTTCCGGTTATTTGGCAATATTTTTGCCGGAGAAGTTCTACTGGCTTCCATGATGGCGCTGTGCGCTTATTTTTTGCCATTGCCGTTTATGTTTTTGGAAATTATCGTCGGCTTGATTCAGGCTCTGATTTTTGCGATGCTCACATTGGTTTTTATGACCATCGCGGCAGCAGCGGAAGAACACTGACCAATCCCGAATACTCGGGATTGGAATTTCCAATGACCAATAACCAATTTCCAATAAAATTCCAATGACTAAATTTTTAAACATTGGAAAATTAAAAAGTTGAAAATTGATTGAAAATCGAGAATTGAAAATTTTAGATTAAATAATTTTTAAATAAACCTGTTTTTGTGCGACGCTAAAAAATCAAAATATTGTCGACATAAAAATAGGCGCAAAAAAGTATGGATCTAACAATGTTGACGAAAGCGCTGGCGATTGGAATCGGTTCCATCGCTCCGGCTTTGGCCATCGGAAAAATCGGAGCCAAGGCCATGGAATCGATCGGAAGAAATCCGGAAGCGGCCGGTAAAATTCTGGTTCCCATGCTGCTGGCGGCGGCTTTCGCGGAGGCCATAGCTATTTATGCTCTGGTCATCGCATTCTCTATTGGCGGATAATAGCGACTTTTTTTGGTCCCGAGTTCTCGGGATCAGATTAAGGTCATTATTAATTAAAAAAATCGCTAAATTGCTAAATTGTTATATTGCCGAATGCATTTCAAACAATTTAACAATCTAATCATTTAACAATATAAACAATGGAAGCTTTAGTAAAAACATTTCATATCGACTGGAGTTTATTGTTGGCGCAAGCGGTTAATTTCGCGCTGGTGCTCGCTATTTTGTATAAATTCGCTTACAAACCGGTTTTAAAGGTGTTAAACGACAGAACGGGCAAGATAGAAAAAGGCCTCCGGGACGCGGAAACAGCCGGAGAAAAATTAATCGAAATGGAGCGACGGGAAAAAGAGGTTTTAATTAAAGCTAAAGAAGAAGCGCAAAAAATTATTGATAAAGCCGAAAAAATTGCCCAAAAAAATACTCAAGACATGAAAATTTCAGCCAAAGAACAATCAGTAAAATTTTTAGCAGACGCTAAAGAGCGAATTGAACAAGAAAAAACCAAAGCGGTGAAAGAAGCTAAAACAGAAATTGCCGGACTGGTAATAGCGGCGGCAGAAAAAATTATTGGAGAAAAAATGGATTCCAATAAAGATAAGGAATTAATAGAAAAAGCGATAAAATAGTTTACTAATTACGAATTAAGTACTAATATACGAATTTTAATAAAAGTTATTAGTATATTCGTAATAAAATTAGTAATTAGTAAAGAAACTCATGAAAATTACCGCTAACCAATACGCAGAAAGTTTATATGAGGCAATCGCAGAAAAGAGTCAAAAAGAAATTGACGAGGCTGTTTTGAATTTAACTAAAATTTTACAAAAAAACAGGCAGATTAAGTTAGCTCCAAAAATTTACAGAAAATTTGGTGAAATTTGGAATCAGGAAAGGGGAATTATAGAAGCGGAAATTACCAGCCGCGAAGAATTACATACCGAATTACGTAACAAGGTAAGTAAGTATGTAAAAGAAAAATATTTGGCCAAAGAAGTTGTTTTGCATAATATTGTTGATGAAAAAATTCAGGGCGGAATAATCATTAGAGTTGGGGATGAAATTTTGAACGGCAGCGTAAAAAAACAACTTGCTGTTTTGAAAAATATTTTGATTAATCAATAATTTTTTAATTATGTCTGCCAGCCGGCGGATTGATTAAAATTCGAATTAGAAATGTTTTAAAATTAAAAATTTAATCTAAATTAAAACTTTACAAAAATACTATGGAAAAATCTAACGGGACGGGTAAAGATTATATCATCGACCAATTGAAAAAACAGATTGAAAATTTCGAAGCTAAAGTCCAAACGGAAAAAATCGGGACAGTGTTGGAAGTCGGAGATGGCGTGGCCAAAATATCGGGACTGGCGGATATTATGGCTTCGGAAATGGTGGAATTTTTACCAGCGGAGACTTTCGTTAAGGAATCGACTTATGGCGTGGCGCTCAATCTGGAAGAGGGGCAGATCGGCGTTATGATTTTAGGCTCGTTTGAAAATATCAAAGAGGGCGATACGGTCAGAGCGACCGGAAAAATCCTTTCTGTTCCGGTAGGCGAAAAACTGATTGGTCGGGTAATCAATCCGCTGGGGGAAGCTTTGGATGGCAAGGGAAAAATTTCCGCTCAAGGCGGATCCGCCTCTGGCGGAGAAAACGAGATTAAATTTTATCCGGTGGAGAAAATCGCTCCGGGAGTTATTGCCAGAAAATCCGTGAATATGCCGGTGCAAACCGGCATTAAGGCGATTGACGCGATTATTCCCATCGGCCGGGGGCAGCGGGAATTGATTATCGGAGACAGGCAGACTGGAAAAACGGCTATTGCGATTGATGCTATCATCAATCAAAAAGGCCAAAATATGAAGTGTATTTATGTGGCCATCGGACAAAAAGAATCTAAAGTAGCGGGTATCGTGGCTAAACTCGAACAGGCGGGCGCGCTGGCTTATACGGCGGTAGTTTTAGCCGGCGCTTCTGATCCGGCTTCTTTGCTGTATGTCGCGCCTTACGCCGGTTGCGCCATGGCCGAATATTTTTTGGATAAAGGCGAAGACGTTTTGATAGTTTATGATGATTTATCCAAACACGCGGTAGCTTATCGCGAAATATCTTTATTACTTAGACGTCCGCCGGGACGCGAAGCTTATCCCGGCGATGTTTTTTACTTGCATTCCAGATTGCTGGAAAGAGCTTGCAAATTAAGTCCGGAACGCGGCGGCGGTTCCATTACGGCTTTGCCGATTATTGAAACTCAATCGGGAGATATGTCCGCTTACATTCCAACCAATGTTATTTCCATTACTGACGGCCAAATTTATTTAATGCCGGAATTATTTTATCAAGGCATTCGTCCGGCGGTGGACGCCGGTTTATCGGTTTCCCGCGTCGGTTCCAACGCTCAAATCAAAGCGATGAAAAAAGTAGCCGGCAAGATGAAACTGGAAGCCGCCCAATTCAGGGAGCTGGCCGCTTTCGCCCAATTCGGTTCGGAACTGGATGAAGACACTAAAGCCAAACTGGAACGGGGCAAGAGATTGCAGGAAATATTCAAGCAAGACCAATACGCGCCCGTTTCCGTAGTTAATCAAGTTCTGGTTTTTTTCGCTTTAATCAACGGACTGATTGACGATGTGCCGGTAAATAAAGTTTCTGATTTTGAGTCCGGTTTATGTAAATACGCGGCAGTTTCCGGCTCCGGTATTTTAAAAGAAATTGCGGAGAAAAAAGATTTAAGCGATAAATTGGAAACGGAGATAAAAAATTTAATCAATGATTATAAGAGCGGCTTGAATTATTTAATTAAAAGATAACGGCCATTATCGTATGTCCAGTACTCGTGATATAAAAAGTCGAATAAAATCCATTGGTAATACTAAAAAAATTACCAAGGCGATGGAAATGGTGGCGGTGTCAAAAATGCGCAAAGCAATTGAAGCCGTGCTGAAAACCAGGACTTACGCCAATTTGAGCTGGCTGACAGTTTTGAATTTATCCCGTTCGGCTAACGGCGAAAAAGAAAAACTGCATCCGTTGTTAACCGCGAGAAAAGAAATTAAAAAAGTCGGCATCATTTTGATTACCTCCAATCGCGGATTATGCGGCGGTTTTAATGCGGCGATTATCAATAAGGTGCAGGAATCGATTCAAAAATATCAAAAAATAGACGAACGAGTGGTGGCCGAAGCCGAATTTATTTTGATTGGCAAGAAGGGCGCGGTTATTCATCGCCACGGCCAAACCGTTGTCGCTGATTTTCCCAAACTGGATTTAGCCAGCGAAGTGAATGAAATCGTGCCGGTAGCCAATTTAATTATTGGCGGGTATCTTGATGGAAAATACGATAAAGTAATGGTAGCTTATACCGATTTTGTAAGTTCAAGCAAACAAATTCCCAGAGTCAAGCAGCTCTTGCCCGTAAAAATTAATCAAGCGGATAATTATTTGGGCATTGTCGGACAGGATACCCGGCTGGGCCTGGACAAAGAATTTATTGAACAGAAAGAAGAAAAATATTTGCAAAGCGGAAAATTCAATTATGAATATACTTTTGAACCCGGTCCGAAAGAAGTTTTAGACGATATGCTGCCGCGCTTAATCGAAGTCCAGCTGTATCAGGCGCTTTTAGAGTCCAATGCTTCCGAACATTCGGCGCGCATGGCGGCTATGCATCAAGCCACGGAAGCGGCCGGAGACATGGTGAGCGAATTGATTCTGTCTTACAATAAAGCCAGGCAAATCAGCATTACTTCGGAAATTGCGGAAATCAGCGCCGGCGCCAACGCCTTAGCCGAATAATTTATTTATTTCAAAATTTAAACAATATGAGTGAAAAATCGCAACCAACGGGAATAGTTAAGCAAGTTATCGGCGCGGTCGTCGACGTTTCTTTTGCCGGCGCTTTGCCGGAAATTTATACGGCTCTAAAAATTAATAACCATGGCCAGAAATTGATTTTGGAAGTCCAGCAGCATTTAGGAGGCAATCTGGTGAGAACTATCGCCATGGGCTCAACGGACGGGCTTAGGCGCGGCGACGAGGCTGTAAATACGGGAAAGAACATCACCGTGCCGGTAGGCGAAGAAACTCTGGGACGGATCTTTAATGTTTTAGGCGAACCGGTTGACGGCGGCGAGCCGGCCAAGACTGAAAAACGCTATCCGATCCATCGTCCGGCGCCTGAATTTATTGAGCAATCGACTAAAACCGAAATTTTGGAAACCGGCATTAAGGTTATCGATCTCATCTGTCCGATTTTAAAAGGCGGCAAGGTCGGCTTATTTGGCGGAGCCGGAGTCGGAAAAACCGTGGTTATCCAGGAATTAATTAATAATATCGCTAAAGCGCATGGCGGAGTTTCGGTGTTTGCCGGCGTAGGTGAAAGAACGCGCGAAGGCAACGATCTTTATCATGAAATGAAAACAGCCAAGGTAATCGATAAATTAGCTATGGTTTTTGGCCAGATGAACGAACCGCCGGGAGCGCGCGCCCGGGTGGCCTTATCCAGTTTGTCTATTGCCGAATATTTTCGCGACGAAAAAAATAAAGATGTTTTGCTTTTTATAGATAATATTTTTAGATTTACCCAGGCCGGATCGGAAGTATCAACTTTGCTGGGCCGTATGCCGAGCGCCGTGGGCTATCAGCCGACTTTAGCTACGGAAATGGGCGAATTGCAGGAGCGCATCACTTCAACCGACAAAGGCTCTATCACTTCCATTCAAGCGGTTTATGTGCCGGCGGATGATTTAACCGATCCGGCGCCGGCGACCACTTTCGGCCATTTGGATTCAACAGTTGTGCTCTCCCGCGGTTTGTCGGAATTAGGCATTTATCCGGCGGTCGATCCCCTGGATTCTTCTTCGGTTATTTTAGACCCGAAAATTGTCGGTCAGGAACATTACGATATTACCCGAGGCGTGCAAAAAGTTCTGCAAAGATATAAAGATTTGCAGGATATCATCGCTATTTTAGGCATGGAAGAGTTGTCAGTGGAAGATAAGATTACGGTGGCGCGCGCCAGAAAAATACAGAAATTTTTGTCCCAGCCGTTTTCCGTGGCGGAAACTTTTACCGGGCACAAGGGAAAATATGTGAAATTAACCGATACGATTCGCGCTTTCAAAGAAATTTTAGCCGGCGATCATGACGGGAAAAATGAAGGTGATTTTTACATGAAAGGCGGAATTGAAGAAGTGGGGAAATAAAAAAAATCCCTAATTTATAAACAATTTTCAAGGCGAGAATTATGAGCGACAAATACATAAAATTTGAAATTGTTACTCCGGAAAGGGTAGTCTTAAAAGAAGAAGTCAGGCAAGTCACGGTTCCCACTAAAGCCGGAGAAATTACGGTTTTGCCGGATCATATTCCCCTGGTATCCAGCTTGATGCCGGGCGTGATTTATCTTAAAAAAAGAAACGGTGAAGACGAAATTATGTCCGTTTCCGGAGGTTTTTTGGAAGTTTTAAAAAATAAAGTGGTAATTTTGGCGGACACGGCGGAACGAGCGGAAGAAATTGATATGGATCGGGTGGAGGAAGCCCGCCGCAGAGCGGTTGAGCTGAAAGAAAAGGCGCGCCGCGGCGAAAATGTGAATTTTGTCGAAATCAATGCCGCTATTGAACGCGAATTAGCCAGAACCAAAGCCATCAAGAGATGGAGGAAAATAAAAAACATTAAATAGCAACTTAACAATTTATGGAAAGGAGAAATATGCAAAAAATGAAATTTAATTTTAAGGGCATTCATCATTGCGCGGCGGTGGTTTTAACCTGCATTGATTTCAGATTTTGGAGAGAAACAATCGCGTTTATCGAGGAGAAATTTAAGATAAAGGATTTTGATTTTCCTTCTTTGCCGGGTTCGGCCAAAGCGATTAACGAGAGCAACGGGGAGGATGTTTCTTTCCAATGCATCAGCGTGCCGGTGGAACTGCATCATGTTCAAAAAATAATTATTGTCAATCATGAAGACTGCGGAGCTTATGGCGGATCGGAAAAATTTGGCGGAAATAGCGCCGAAGAACAAAAATTTCACGAAAAAGAACTGCGCAAAGCCAAGGAAAAGATATCAGCAAAATATTCCGGCAAAGAAGTGATTATGCTCTATGCCAGACTGGATGACGCGAAAACAGAAGTGGAATTTATTGAATTCAATTGAAATTAAATTTTCTTAAAATATAATTTTGCGGACAAAAAAAGCGTCTGATCGCTTTTCCGGAAAGAAACCTGGATGTTTGTAAATAAACATTTGCCGATATCCAGGTTTTTTATTTTCAAAAAATAATGTTTTCCAAATCAATAATGCTAAAAATACGACAGACGGGGAAAAGAGTAAAAAATGGCGAAAAGAGCTGGAAAGTTGAAAATTAATCTAAAATGAGGTAAAGTTGAGGAGTAATCTCAAGAAAAGCTTTAAAATAAAGATATTAAAGCGAAATTATGGAAAAATACGATCATAAAAAAATTGAAGCCAAATGGCAGAAAATCTGGCAGGAACAAGGCGTGAATCAAGTTGATTTGGATAAGGTCCCAAAGCCTTTTTATAATTTAATGATGTTTCCTTATCCCAGCGCGGAAGGCTTGCATGTGGGGAATGTATACGCTTTTGTCCATTCGGACGCTTATGGAAGGTTCCAGAGACTCAAGGGCTTCGATGTTTTTGAACCGATCGGTCTGGACGGATTTGGCATCCATTCGGAAAATTATGCCATCAGAATCAAGGAACACATTAAAAATGTTTCAGCTCGGACAGAAAAACATTTTTACGAACAATTGCATATGATTGGCAATCAATATGACTGGAACCGGACGGTGGAAACTTATAAGCCGGATTATTATAAATGGACTCAATGGCTGTTTTTGCAGATGTATAAAAAAGGACTGGCTTATCGCGATAAAGCTTCGGTTAATTGGTGTCCGTCTTGCAAAACAGTTTTATCCGACGAGCAGGTTATCAACGGCCGATGCGAACGCTGCTCCAGTGAAACTGAAAAACGGCAGATGAAACAGTGGTTTTTTAAGATTACCGCTTACGTCGAAAGATTATTGAAAAATCTGGAGTGGATTAATTGGTCGGCGGAAGTGAAAATCGGCCAGAAAAATTGGATTGGGAAAAGCGAAGGCGCCAGCTTAAGTTTTTCGGTTGCCGATTCTCAACCAACGATAGAAATTTTTACCACCCGCCCCGATACTCTTTTTGGCGCCACTTTTATGGTGCTTTGTCCGGAACATCAATTAATAAAAAATCTAAAAGATAAAATTGAAAATTTAAAAGAGATAGACGATTATCTTAAAAAAGCGCAACAAAAATCGGACTTGGAAAGAACGGATTTGAATAAAAATAAAACAGGAATTGAAATAAAGGGACTGAAAGCGGTTAATCCGGTTAATAATAAAAAAATCCCCCTTTTTATAGCAGATTATGTTTTATCCAGTTATGGCACTGGCGCTATTATGGCAGTGCCGGCGCATGATCAGCGCGATTGGGATTTTGCTAAAAAATACGGAATTGAAATCAAAGAAGTCGTAAAGGGAGGAAAAAATGTCCAAGAAGAAGCCTATATTGATTCGGGCGTTAGCGTTAATTCGGAATTTTTAGATGGACTGGAAACTAAAGAAGCTTCAGCCAGGATGATTAAATGGCTGGAAAAGAATCATTTGGGCAAAAGAGCGGTCAATTATAAATTAAGAGATTGGTGCGTTTCCCGCCAGCGTTATTGGGGTCCGCCGATTCCCATGATTGAATGCGCTAAGTGCGGCTGGCAACCGGTGCCGGAAAAAGATTTGCCGGTTTTGTTGCCGGATATGGATAATTTTTTACCGGACGGAACAGGCAAAGGCCCGTTAAACAAAATAAAAGAATTTGTTAACGCCGATTGTCCCCAATGCGGCGGAAAAGCCAAGAGGGAAACCGATGTTTCCGATCCTTTCGTGGATTCCTGCTGGTATTTTTTGCGTTATCCCTGCACGGAATTTACGGATCAGCCTTTTGATAAAAAGCGTCTGGAAAAATGGCTGCCGGTAAATATGTATATCGGTGGAAAGGAACATACGGTTCTGCATTTACTCTATTCCCGTTTTATAACCATGGTGATGCATGATCTGGGCTATGTGAAAGAAGAGGAGCCTTTTAAAAGGTTTTTCGCCCACGGGCTCTTGATTAAGGATAAATCTAAAATAAGCAAATCTAAAGGCAATATTGTTAATCCCGATGAATATATTGATAAATTCGGAGCGGATAGCGTCCGTCTTTATCTGATGTTCTTAAATGACGTGCGGTTAGGCGGCGATTGGCGCGATTCCGGCATGTCCGGAATGTTTAAATTTGTTAATCGATTTTATAAACTAGCGGAGGAAATTTTAAAAAACAGCGATAAAAAAACAGAAAATCAGGATGTTTTGAAAATTACGCATAAAGCTATAAAACGTGTCGGCGACGATTTGGAAAAATTAAAATTTAACACGGCGATCGCGGCAATTATGGAATGCACGAACTCCCTCTATGAAATTGAGGCGGCCGGTAAAAAAATCGGTTCCGATGTCGTTGAAATTTTAGCTAAAATCATAGCGCCGCTGGCTCCCTTTATGGCCGAGGAACTTTGGAATCAGGCCGGGCACAAAGAGAGCGTTTTCAAGCAAAAATGGCCGGAATATAATCCGGAGTTTGTCCAAGACAAAGAAATCGAACTGGTAATTCAGGTTTGCGGAAAACTGCGGGATAAGATAAAAGTTCCAATAAATATTTCCGAAGAAAAAGCGTCAGAATTAGCCAAACAAAGCGTAAAAATAAAAAATTATATTTCCGAAAAAAAAATCAAAAAAATTATTTTTGTCAAAAATCGATTAGTTAACATTGTAACATCTTAACATTTTAGCATGTTAACAAAATACAATGAGTAATGATTTTTCAAATCAATTAAAATCTAAAATGAATAGCTATGCTCATTTTGTTTATGAAATTACAAAAAAATTTCCCAAGGACGAATTATTTGGAGTCACTTCACAAATAAGAAGATCATCGCTTTCGGTGATCTTAAATTATATTGAAGGCTTCGCTAGACAGAAAAAAGCAGTTAAAAGAAATTTTTGGGAAATATCCTATGGCTCGCTTAAAGAATCTAAATATCTTTTACATTTTTCTTTAGTTGAAAAATATTTAAATACGACAGATTATAAAAAAGCCGTTGATTTATCCGAAGAAATAGGAGCAATGCTATGGAAATCTATACAATCCATAAAAGAATAGAATTGTTATTATGCTAACATGTTATCATGCCAACATGTTTAAATGTTAAAATGACAAAGTTATGCAAGCAGTTATTTTAGCCGCTGGCCGGGGGAAAGGAATGTTGAACTTAACCAACAGTATTCCCAAACCGATGCTGAAAATCAACGGCAAACCGCTTTTAGAGCATAAGATTGAAATTTTACCCGGGGAAATCAAAGAAATCATTTTTGTCATTGGCTATCGCGGAGAATATATCATGGATTATTTCGGCCATGAATTTAAAGGAAAAAAAATCAGATATATTTTTCAAAAAAATCGTAATGGCACTGGCGGAGCTGTTCACCTGGCGCGGATGTTTTTGGAAAATAAATTTCTGGTAGTTTATGGCGACGATCTTTATCGGAAAAAAGATTTGCAGAAATTAACCAAACATGGCTTAGCGATTTTAGCGCGAGAAACTGATGATCCCAGCTGTTTTGGCATAATAAAAACCGACCGCAAGGGAAATTTGTTGGAAATAACCGAAAAGCCGAAAAAATCTAAAGAAAAATTGGCAGTAGTGGGAATTTTTATGCTTAATAAAAAATTTTTTGATTACGAACTGGTTTCTATCGGCAAGGGAGAATTCGGATTGCCGCAAACATTAGTAAAAATGGCTAAAGATTATCCAATTAAAATAATTAAAGCCACAAGGTGGCATCCGATTAACAATCCAGATGATTTGAAAGCGGCCGAGCAAGCGATTAATGAATTTATTTAATGAAACCCAAAAGAATCGTTACAATTGGCGGAGGAACGGGAAGTTTTACTCTGCTTTCCGGGCTTAAAAAATACCCGATTGATATTTCGGCCATTGTGTCGATGGCGGATGATGGCGGTTCAACCGGAATTTTGCGCGATGAACTGGGCGTCTTGCCTCCGGGAGACGTGCGTCAATGCCTGGTGGCGCTAAGCGAATCTTCCGAAATTTTGAGGAAATTATTGAATTACCGCTTTGAAAGCGGAGGGCTTAGAGGCCATAATTTTGGTAATCTTTTTCTTTCGGCGCTGGAAAAAATAAATGGCAGTTTTTCTGGAGGAGTAAAAGAAGCGGCAAAAATTTTAAATATTAAGGGAGAAGTAATTCCGGTTACCGATGAAAGTATGCGGCTCTTTGTTAGACTTAAAAATGGAAAATTAATCAAAGGGGAAAATGAGTTGGATAAAAATGAAGAAATAAGTAAAATAGGCGTAAAAAAGGTTTTTTTAAAGCCAAAAATCAAGGCCAATCAGGAAGCCGTGGAAAGAATTAAAAAAGCCGATTGCATTATTATCGGTCCAGGTGATTTTTATGGAAGCATTATTCCCAATTTGTTGGTGAGCGGCATCGCTCAAGCGATTAAAAAATCCAAAGCGGAAGTGGTTTTTAATTGTAATCTTACCAATAAAAAAGGACAAACGGAAAATTTTGATTTGGACAGGTATATTGATGAAACAAACAAGTATTTGGGAAAAAATCGGATTAATTACGCGATTTTTAACACCCAAATTCCCAAAGCGGAGTTGATCAAAAAATATGAGCACCGGGAAGGAAGAGGAATGATGGTTAAGTTTGATAAAAATAAAAACTTAAAAAGAAATTTCAGAGTTATCAGGGCCAAAGTGCTTAACGAAAAAGAAGCGGGGAAAGACAAGAAAGATTCAATTGCCCATACGCGCTCTTTTATCCGTCATGACAGCGAAAAACTGGCTAAAATATTAATGATACTTTTGGAAATCAAAGACTACGAAAATATCATTAAGGAAATCGCGTAAACTCTGTTGAAACGCGCCGGATTATTTTGTTGGAGGTTATAAAAATGTTTGTTCGCGTAATTTAAAATTTTAACGAAATGAAAATTTTTATCGATTTTGACGATGTAATTTTTAATACCAGGCGTTTTAAGGCTGATTTTGAAGTTATTTTTTCCCAATTCGGCATAACCGCCAATGTTTTTGCGGAAAACTACTTCAACTATCCGCCCAATAAGAAGGGTTTTCCGATGAGAACTTATATTCTGGAAAAACATCTGGCAAAAATTAATCAAGTCGCTTCTTTTGCTCGGCCAATTCTTGAAAAAAACATCGGGATCTTTTTGGAAGATACGCGAAAATATGTTTTTCCCGATGTCGAGAATTTCTTAAAAAATTTTTCTCCGCCAGAACTTTTTTTAATTTCTCACGGCGATAAAAATTTCCAGGGAAAAAAAATAAAAAATACGCGATTGGAAAGTTATTTTTCCGCCATAAGTATTTCCAGCGATCAAAAATCCCGGACGATTTATCCCTGGATGAAAAAAGGGGAAGAAAAAAAATTCTTTCTGGATGACCGGGTGCATTATTTGGAAGAAGTTAAAAAAAGCCTGCCGGAAATAACGACTATTCTAATCCAGAGGCCGGAAGGGTGCTATCATGACCGGAAAAATAAATACTGTGACTTTAAGGCTAAAAATTTCAAGGAAGCTTGGAAAATAATCTCGAAATTTAGGAAAGAATAGAAGAATTGCATAATATGTCATCCCGAGCCATCGACAATTGTCATTGCTTCTCCGCCAATTGGCGAAGAAGCAATCCCTGCCTGCCGGTAGGCAGGTAATAAATTAAAAAATTAGATTGCCACAGTCGTTCCGAGGCGGAACTCCTTCGCAATGACACAATATTAAATTAATTTAAGTTAATTTTATCAACATGTGTGGAATTATCGGTTATATCGGCAAACAAAAAGCCGCCTCAATTTTGATTGAAGGCTTGAAACGGTTGGAATACCGCGGCTATGACAGCGCCGGCCTTTCGGTTATCAGCCGGGAATTCGGAGTGGAAACAATCAAGGCCGTCGGCAAAGTCGCTAATCTCGAAAACAAAATTAACGGCAGGGATATTGGGGGAACGGCGGGCATCGCGCATACGCGCTGGGCGACGCATGGCAAACCTTGCGATCAAAATTCCCATCCGCATACCGATTGCCGGAAAAATATTTTTTTGGTGCATAACGGCATTATTGAAAATTATCAAGAACTGAAAGATAATCTTGTAAAAAAAGGGCATAAATTTTCTTCCGAGACGGATACGGAAATCATCGCGCACCTAATTGAGGAATTTAATAAAAAGACGGATTTTAAAAGTTCTGTTTTAAAAACGCTGAAGATTATCAAAGGGACTTACGGCTTGGCCATTATCAATAAAAAAGAACCGGATAAAATTATTGTCGCGCGGCTGGGCAGCCCTTTGATTCTAGGCATCGGCCGGGAGGAATTTATCGTGGCTTCGGATATCGCGGCCATTATCCGGCATACCAACAAAGTTATTTTTTTGGAAGACGGAGAGATGGCAGTTATCACGCCGGAAAATTGCGAAATTTTTAATGCCAAAAACAAATCGATAAATAAAGGCGCTACGGAATTAGATTGGTCTTTGGAAAAAGCGGAAAAACAAGGTTTTGCGCATTTTATGCTCAAAGAAATTTTTGAACAGCCGACAAGTATTTCCGACGCGGTGAGGGGAAGATTGGTCGTCAAAGACGGCTTGGCCAAATTGGGAGGGCTCAAAGATATGGCGGAAAAATTAAGGAATATTAAAAGGATTGTTATTGTGAGCTGCGGAACTTCCTATCACGCGGGATTAGTGGGTGAATATATGCTGGAAGAATACGCGGGTCTTCCGGTAGAAGTGGAATACGCTTCGGAATTCCGCTATCGCAAAATCCTGCTTAATAAAAACACGGCCATTATCGCTATTTCCCAATCAGGCGAAACCGCGGATACTTTGGCGGCTATCCGGGAAGGAAAAAATAAAGGCGCGCTGACTTTGGGCATTGTTAACACGGTCGGTTCGACTATCGCGCGCGAAACAGACGCCGGCGTTTATAATCATGCCGGGCCGGAAATCGGCGTGGCTTCCACTAAAGCTTTTACTTCCCAGCTGGCGATTTTTGTCCTGCTTACTTTATTTTTAGGGCGACAAAGAGATATGTCGCTCATCACCGGAAAAAGAATCGCCGCGGAAATGAATAAAATTCCCAGACTGATTGAAAAAATATTAAAACAAGCCAAGGCCATTAAAAAAATTACCAGAAAATACACCCGGTATCAAAACATACTGTATCTGGGCAGAAAATATAATTTTCCCATCGCTCTGGAAGGCGCGCTGAAAATCAAGGAAATTTCTTATATCCACGCGGAAGGTTATCCTTCCGGAGAAATGAAGCACGGACCCATCGCGCTTATTGATGGCAATTTTCCTTCGATTATCATCGTTCCCAGCGACAGCGTTTATGAAAAAAATTTAAGCGGGATCCAGGAACTCAAAGCGCGGGGCGGAAAAATTATCGCCATTGCGACCAAGGGAGATAAAAAAATCAAAAAGCTTACCGACGAAGTGATTTATATTCCTAAAACTTTGGAGATGCTCACGCCGCTGCTTTCCGTTGTTCCCTTGCAGCTGTTAGCTTACTATATGGGAATCCAGAGAGGCTTAGACGTGGATAAACCCCGGAACTTAGCTAAATCAGTAACCGTAGAATAATATTGATTTCTTTTTCATATTATGAAATAAAAAACGATCAAAATATAAAAACTTTTTTTAACTTGAAATAAATACTACAAATCATTGTATATGCAATAAAATGCAGTAGTAGGCATAATTGGAATCGAAATTAGAATTGAGATATGAATTTAGAGAAAATTGCGAAAATTTTAAAAGAAGCTAACCAGCCTGAATACCGGCTGGAACAAATCAAAAAAGCGGTCTATAAAGACAGCGCGATTTCGTTTGCGGAAATTACGACTTTTTCCAAAGAATTGAGAGAAAAAATTCAAAAGGAAACCAGGATACTGTCTTTTGAAGCGGAAAAAATCTTAGTTTCTAAGGATAAAGATTCAATCAAGGCACTCTTAAAACTCTCTGATGGCAACTATATTGAATCTGTAATTATTTTTTCCAAAGAAGAAAATTGGACGGCTTGTCTTTCCTGCCAGGTTGGTTGTCCGCTTAGATGCGCTTTTTGCGCGACGGGGCAAGGCGGATACCAAAGAAATTTATCGGCCGAAGAAATTACCGACCAAATTTTATTTTGGAAAAACTACCTAAAAGCTAAAAACTATAAGCTAAAAGCTGAAAACAATATTAAAAATATTGTTTTCATGGGCATGGGCGAGCCGTTTTTGAATTGGGGAGAAGTGAGGAAAAGTCTGGAAAATCTTATTGACCCGGAGCTTTTTGGTTTTGGCTCGCGCGGTATTTCGATTTCTACTTCCGGAATCCCCGAGGGGATAAAAAAACTGGTCGAAGAATTTCCGCAAATTAATTTGGCCGTATCCCTCCATTTTGCGGATGAAGAAAAAAGAGCTAAATTTATGCCCATAAACAAAAAATATAATTTAAGAGATTTAAGAAACGCCTTGCGGGAATATTTTAAAGAGAGCCGGAGGAAAGTTTTCATCGAATACGCCATGTTCAAGAATCTCAACGATTCTGCCTATGACGCGGACAGTCTCGCCGCTTATTTGAAATCCATCAAAGACAGCTATTTGTTGCATGTTAATTTAATCCCTGCCAACGCGACTAAAAACGGCTTTCAACCCTCGGATTTTCAAAGAATTAAAAAATTTCAAAACTTGCTTTTGCGCCATGGCGTCAAAGCCACCATCAGAAAAAGCCTGGGCACTGATATCCAGGGCGCTTGCGGACAGTTAGTTTCAAAAATAAAAAATTAAAAATAAAAAGTAAAAATTATTTTCCGATTATTTGCAATGAGACTTCTCGCGCTCTGGAGCGGTCAAGTTCAATCGCGAAAACCCGTTGCCACTTTCCCAGTTTTAGCTGGTTTTGGATTATATTCAAAAGAGCCGAAGTCGGCAGATGGATCGCCTTGACATGCGAATGGCCGTTTTTGCATTCTCCGTCGCACATATTTACCGTGCGGATTTTGAAATTATCGTGCATATATTTGAAAGTCCGCGGCGCCATCTTTTCGAGCAAAGTTTTCATATCGGAAATAAGCAAAGGCTCGGCTTCGTTGACGATAATCGCCATCGTGGTATGCAGACTTTGGATATTAATCACTCCGTTTTTGATGCCGGCTTGCTTGACTTTTTGCTGAATCTTGTCGGTGATATCGATAAAATCCAAAGTGGCGGCGGTTTTCATCTTGATAACATGGTTGATAATTTTCATAAGTTATTTACTAATTATCCCGTCATGGCGGAACTTCGCCAAAGGCGGTGGCGAATTAATACCTGCCTGCCGACAGACAAACATACGAATAATTTATTTTAAAAATCTGAAATGTTTTAAGGCGGGAAGGATATTGGGACCAAGATCGGGCGGCAGATTATTAAGTTCAAACCACTTCCATTCGCGGATATCTTCTCCCGGTTTTATTTCTCCAATTCTTTTAGCTAAAAAATGAACCAAAATTACATCCAATTTGCCTTCCGGAGTTTCTTTAGTGGTGTAAGTAATAAAAGGATTTTCATCCAAAATTTCAATCTCAATTCCCATTTCTTCCTTGGATCTTCTTTTGGCAGTATCCAATAGTTTTTCTTCTTCCTTAACTTGTCCGCCGCAAAATTTCCAAAAATCAGTATCTCCGTGCTGGTTTAGTAAGACTTGGTTATTTTCCACAATAACCGGTCCGGAAGCGATGATTATTTTAGAGTTCATACTTTGAAGCTTAATTTTTTAACTTAGATTGATTTTACCATATAGCCGTTTTTTTGGCTATAACCCAATTTCCGATAATATCCGCGCGCGCCTATTCCGGAAATTACGGCGATATTAACAAGTCCGAATTCTTTTTTAGCGATTTTTTCGGCTTCGGCCATCAATTTTTTCCCCAAACCGAAATGCTGGGGTCCCGCCGGTAACGCTTCGTCCGCTCGCAACGATGTAGCGATTTCGGGCGAGCGTAGCGATGCGGGCAGGGATTTTTTACCGTTTACATCGATTGATTTAAGTTTTCCGTAAGTGTGGACTTCGCGAACAAGCGCTGCTTGGCGGAGAGCCGGGATAAAATGATTTGGGTTGGAAGGAATGCGCAAGCGAAGCAAAGCAAAAAGTTTTTTCTTATCAGGAGAAACATATTGCAAGAATATTTCCCGGCCGCCGGAGGCCGGATAATCTATGCGGTCAAGAATTATTTTTTCCTTTGGCAGATAATTGTCGCGGACTTCCCGGCAGCGGATACACCGGCAAAGCGACTCTGGAACGATCAGCTGGCGCAAATTAGAAATTTTCGGACCGGCCGCGATAGAAGTGGCGGGAACATCGCGCACCAGGCGGGAAATGCGAACATACGGAGGAATGACCTCCGTTTTAATTTTTAAAATTAATTTCTTAAATTGATTGTCAGTGAGCGGCCGGTATTCTCCCTGGCGCCATAATTTATAAAGAGCGCTGTTGCGAGTGACGATTGTGGGATAAATTTTCAGCATATCCGGCTGGAAAGACGAGTCAGAAAATAATTTTTGAAACATCAAAAAATCTTTTTTTAAACTAAATCCAGGCAATCCCGGCATCATATGGTAACTGACTTTAAAACCGGCATCTTTCAATAATCGAGTGGCATAAACAGTTTCTTCAACGCCATGTCCGCGCTTATTTTTTTGTAAAATTTCATTCCAAAGGCTTTGCGCGCCCAATTCCACACGCGTGCATCCGAGATTCCGGAAATTAAGAATTTCATTTTCATTTATATAATCCGGCCGGGTTTCCAGTGTTAATCCGATAATCCGATGTTTAGCCGTTTCATTTTTCCCCTGCTCTTCTAAAAGTTTTTTATCTAACAGCTTTATGGATTTTATGGCTTTATGAACTTTATAACTTTTTCCATAATTATTGCACGCCCTAAAACATTGATAAATAAACCGTTTTTGATAGTAATGCGGTAAAGCCGAGAATGTTCCGCCCATTACGATCAATTCTATTTTATCGGTTTTATGCCCGTTGAGTTCCAAAGAGCGCAAGCGGCTTTGCGTTTGGCGGTAAGGATTGAACTTGGCCGTAATGGCGCGCATAACCGCCGGTTCGTTGGAAAGATAACTTTTGGGCATATTTTTTTCCGTCGGGCAGTAAAGGCACCGGCCCGGGCAAGGATAACTTTTAGTTAAAACCGCTACCACAGCCACTCCGGATTGCGTGCGGATTTTGCGGCTTAATAATATTTTTTCCAGTTGAGGATTTCCGGAAATGATTTTTTGAACAATTAGTTTTTCATAATGTTCGCGCAAATCGGCGTTAGTCGGCATCGGCAGTTTAAGCTCAAAACAGATATTTTTTTTAAGTTCCGAAAAAGACACAGTATCGCGGCGGAGCTTTTGAATTGCCAATTTTATGAAATTGTCGTAGGCTTTATGCATTGATTATCAATATTATGGATCCAAAATTAGCGCAAGAAATCATAGCGGACACGGCTCGGGGTTACGACTTGATTAGCGAAAAATTTTCCCAAACCCGGAACCATCTTTGGAGGGATCTGGAATTTATCGGCAGTTACTGCAAAAAAGGCGATAAAGTGCTGGATTTTGGCTGCGGCAACGGCCGCCTTTGGGAATTTTTGCAAAAAAAGAACATTGATTATACCGGCTTGGATATTTCCGATAAACTGCTGGCGAAAGCTAAAAATCAGTTTCGAGGACCCGGAATAAACTTTCAAAAGATATCCGGTCTGGATAGTTTACCATTAGAAAGCGATTCTTTCAATGCGGTTTACGCTATCGCGGTTTTCCATCATTTGCCGGGTAAAGAAATAAGAAAAAAAATGGCGGCAGAACTTTATCGGATTTTGCGGCCGGAAGGAACGGTTGTGATAACCGTCTGGAATTTATGGCCCGCCTCGACTCACGGAGACGACTGCTCGTCGACGCGAGGCGGGCAAAAAAAATACTGGAGAAATATTTTTTTCAATTGGGAAGAAAAGCTTTTAGGACGAAGTTTTCTGGATTGGAATGATTGTTATATCGATTTTCAGGATAACCGGGGCCGGATTTTTCCTCGCTATCATCACGCTTTTACGAAAAAAGAATTAGCCGGACTTTTTTCTCAAGCTGGTTTTTCCATCGGCAAGTGTGATACAATAAATGGGAAAAACATAGTTTTAGTGGGAAGTAAATAAGTTTGTTAAAAATATTTAATTTAAAAATGGAAGCATTACAAGCGATAATTTTAGGCTTGGTTCAGGGTTTGGGCGAATTTTTGCCGATTTCTTCGACGGCGCATTTGATTCTGGCGCCGTATTTTTTTCTCTGGAAAGATTCAGGGCTGGCTTTTGACGTGGCGCTTCATTTGGGAACTTTGATTGCGGTCGCGGGTTTTTTCTGGAAAGATTGGCTGAATATTTTTCAGCTGGCTTTTAAGAGTAATTCCAAAATTAAATTTGACAAGCAAAACGATTTCAATGAAAAAACTTTGTGGCTTTTGGCGCTGGCGACTACCCCCGGAATTTTAGCCGGCTATTTTCTGGAAGAAAAAGCGGAAACAATTTTCCGAAACCCTTTGATTATTGCCACGGCTTTATTTTCAGCAGGCCTGGTTTTATATTTGGCGGATAAATATCCGCGGTATCGGAAAAATTTCAAACAAATTAACTGGAAAGACACGCTGATTGTCGGTTTATCCCAGGCTGTGGCCGTTATTCCGGGAATTTCCCGGTCAGGCGCGACTATTACCGCGGGACTCTTTTTAGGCTTAAGCCGGCAAAAAGCGGCGCGCTTTTCTTTTTTGCTTTCTACGCCGATAATTTTAGGCGCGGCAGTTTTTAAATTACCGGAACTTTTTCAAACGGAAATCGGCTGGTCGATAATTTTGGGAATTTCAACTTCCGCCTTGGCGGGTTATTTAGCCATCAAATATCTTTTGTTATTCGTTGAAAAAACCGGTTACGGAATTTTTTTCTGGTATCGGACGCTTCTGGCGCTGTTAGCCGTCGGGTTTTATTTTTATTTTTAATTAAAGCTCAATGAAATTATTGAAAGGCAAAAAAATTGCCGATAAAATATTAACCGTTTTGGAAAAAAAGATTAAAAAATTATTCCAGAAACCCTGTCTGGCGGTTATTTTAGTTGGAAACGATCTGGCCTCCGATCTTTACATCAGACTCAAGAAAAAAGCAGCGAAAAAAATTGGAATCAAATTTCAGCTTTTTCGATTTTCTGTAAAAGTTAAAGAAGTTGAAATAATCCAAAAAATAAAAAAACTTAACGCGGATAAAAAAATCAGCGGAATAATTGTTCAGTTGCCTCTGCCCGGGAATTTAAATACCCAAAGAATAATCAACGCTTTGGATCCGCGAAAAGACGTGGATGGTTTTCATCCGGAAAATATAAAATTGTTTCTTGAAAAACAGGCGCGCTTTTTTCCGGTTTTCCCCCAAGCGATTATGGAAATTTTAAAATCCAGCCGGGCAAAACTTAAGGGGAAAAAATCCCTGGTAATAGCTAATTCAAAAATATTTGGAGAAACCATGGTCGTAGCTCTTGAAAACAAGAGGATTAAAGCAAGTTATTTTTTATTTAAAGAACTTAAAAATAAGCGGGATTTGATTAAAAAAACGGAAATTATTGTTTCCGCCATAGGTTGCCCCGGTTTTTTACGGGGGGAAATGCTTAAAAAAGGAGCGCTGGTAGTGGATGGAGGAATAACCAAAAAAGAAAAAAAGATTTTGGGCGATATTGATTATTCTTCAGCTAAAAAGATAGTTTCTTTTTTGACACCGGTTCCCGGCGGAGTGGGGCCGGTTACTATCGCTTGTCTTTTAAGAAATACTTACAAAGCTGCCGAGGAAGCTTCTTTAAAAAGATTAAGTCGGAAATGCAAAGCCTGAAATTAACTTTTCGCGCAATTTTTTATATCAACGAGAAGCTTTTAAGGAGCTTCTTGTTTATTTAAAATTACTACGCATTTATTGTCTAGGTTTATTTGATGTAAAAATATTTTGGGTAAAATTAATAGTTTGCCGGTTAAAATAAAATTAACCACAACGAAAAAAGGGATAAACTTGGCGAAGCCTATCCCTTATCTTTTATGGAGCCTTGCGTTAGCTGATGATTTGGGTAAAATCGATTTCTAGATCAATTGATTTGGCTAGAAATTTGACAGAAGACAATGCCCTTTTTCTTTCCTTTTTCTTCTTTTTTGGGATGTTTGCGATGGCATCTCTGGCTCTTTCGAATAGCCAGAGCTTAATTTCAAATGTTTTTTTAAATTCAATTTTTGGATCCGGCCAACCCTCCCCGTCGCAATAACTTAGAAAGCCCTTGCCATTAATCGGGATCTTTTTACTCTGCACTAAAAAGTAACACAGAAAAGCATCTTCATAACTGGTTATTGTGTTGCAGATCGGGCAGATAAAAGTGTTTACCTTCGCCTTTTTATGACGACCTCCGTCACCAGAGCGCTTTTTTTTCGTTTCTCCTCTTTTTTCATTTCTCCGATTTCGATAAATAGTTGCCGTTCTAGTTCTAGAGAGTTCAATAGGCATACTCTTCCTCCTTGAAAAAGTTATTAGTTATACCCAAGCCACTTGCCATTTTAAAGGACTTAAATCATTTTTTTATTTTATCCCTCACTCTATGCTATTTTTAATATTTTGTCAAGTATTTTTTGGTGCCGAGGAAGGGAGTTGAACCCTTATGATATTGCTATCGCGGGATTTTGAGTCCCGTGCGTCTGCCAGTTCCGCCACCTCGGCTTCGGGCTTTTTAATTTTTTCTTTTTTCCTCCTGAATGTAGTATAATACATTCAAACATTATGGCAAAAATCATTTCTCTCGTCAATCAGAAAGGCGGAGTGGGCAAAACCACATCGGCGATTAATCTGGCGTCTTGCCTGGCAACTGCCGGCAAATTCGTGCTTTTGGTCGATCTGGATCCGCAAGGCAATGCTTCTTCCGGGTTGGGAATCAATATCCGCCAGATGGAAAAAAGTCTGTATCACTCGATGGTCATGAGCGAATCGTCCTCGCAGATTATACTCAAAACCGAAACTTTGGGCTTGGATATTATTCCGGCTTCTCAAGATTTGGCCGGAGCCGGCATTGAATTGGTGCATATGGAAAACAGGGAGTTTCGGTTGTATAATGTTCTTAGGGAAGTGCGGACTAACTACGATTTTATCATTATTGATTCTCCACCCAGCTTGGGATTATTGACCATCAACGGCTTGGTAGCCAGCGATGAAGTTATCATCCCGGTGCAGACGGAATATTTCGCCCTGGAAGGCCTAAGTCAGCTTCTCAACACCATTAATTTAGTTAAAGACAATTTACAGCCGGAATTGAAAGTTATGGGAGCGCTGCTTACAATGTATGACAAGCGCAATCGTTTGGCCCGCCAGGTAGTTAAAGAAGTGCAGGATCATTTTCCGGGTCGCGTTTTTGACAGCATCATTCCTCGCAGCATCCGTTTGGCGGAAGCTCCGGGATTCGGGAAATCCATCTTGAGCTTCGATTCTTTTTCCAAGGGCGCCCGGGCCTATAAAAACTTAGCCAGAGAAGTAATTAAAATGGAAAAAAGTGGAAATAAATTTAGTGTATAATTAAAATAAAAAATAATTTCTAATTAAGAATTACTGATTCCTAACTAATAACCCATATTAAAAATGCCCAATGTTTAAGCATTTGTTCATTAATAAATTTGGGATTTGATTAGAAATTAGAAATTAGAAATTAGAAATTCTTAATTTTATGTCTCAAAATTTCGGATTAGGTCGGGGATTAGCCTCGCTGATTCCTCCTAAAAATAAGACTTCTCAACCCCAAAGTAGTTTTAATTATTTTGGTATGAAACCAGTTGATCCTAAAAATTCTCCAGCGCTCTTAACGGAAGGAAAAAAGGTGGAAGAAGTCGAGATTTTTAAAATTATTTCCAATCCACATCAGCCCCGGAAAGATTTTAACGAAGAAAAACTTAAAGAATTATCCGAGTCCATAAAAAAGAACGGCATTATCCAGCCGATTATCGTAACCAAACGCGGCGACCGGCTGGAAATTATTACCGGCGAACGCCGTCTGAAAGCGGCTAAATTAGCCGGATTTTCCAAAGTGCCGGTGATTATCCGCGAAGCGGACGAACAGCAGAAACTGGAGCTGGCTATCATTGAAAATATCCAACGTCATGACCTTAATCCGATTGAAGAAGCCGATGCCTATTTGAAGCTTTCGAAAGAATTCGACTTGAGCCAGGAAGAAGTGGCGCAAAAAGTCAGCAAAAGCCGCAGCGCGGTGGCCAATAAATTAAGATTATTGCAATTGCCGGCGGAAATTCAACGCGCGCTGACGGAAGAAAAAATAACGGAAGGCCACGCCAAAGCGATTCTGGCTGTTTCCGATCCGGAAAAACAGCGCGCCTTATTTGAAATGATGATTAAAGATAAACTCACGGTGCGCCAGGTGGAAGGAAAAACGCGGGAAATTTCGGTTAGAAAGCACCAGCGGTTGATCAATGTTGATCCGGAAATAAAAACCGTTGAAGAAAAATTAGTCGGGGCGCTGGGAACGAAAGTGAAACTGCAAAAATCCGGCGAAGGAGGGAAAATAGTAATCGAGTTTTATTCCAGGGAGGAACTAAATAGTTTGATTGAAAAAATATGCTAGCGAATTATTTTTCCTGGTATTATTCCAGGGGATTCAGAGGATTGATTCTGATTTTGGGTAATTTTTTGAAATTTTTCTGGCACTTCTTTTCGATTGGTTTTTTGAGCCAAAGACTTTTTTCTCCCTGGAAAAGAGACATCAGTTTTTCAAATTGGAGAGGCCTCCATCCGGTTTTATTTTTTAAAAAAATTATTGATAACGGGTTTTCCAGAATGATCGGCCTGCTGATCCGGTCGCTGGTGATTATTTTCGGGATAATTATAGAAATCAGTTTTTTTCTGCTGGGGTTTGTTTTTCTAATCTCCTGGATTTTTTTGCCGGGGCTTTTGATTTTTTCCGCGATTTTTTATTTCTCCGACTCTGCCGGAAAAATAGCCGGCAACGGATCGCTGATTGTTTCCCTTCTTTCTTTAACCGTGATTTTGGTTTCAATTTACGCTTTTAAATTTTCTCGCCAGCCTGATTTAGAAAAAATGGAACTTGCCGAATTGGCTAAACAGAAGTGGTTTTTAAGAGTTTGGAACAGGATGGGTTTTTTAAGGGAAGACGAGGAAATTAAAAAATGTTTTTCCCGGGAAACCGTTTTGAAAGAAAAATTGAATAATTACGGGCTTAAACTGGAAAGTTTTTATCAAATTATTGATTGGGAAAAGAAAAGAATCAAAGAAATTGAAAAAAGAAAGAGATTCTGGGATCAAGAAAATCTTTATGCCGTTACTCCTGTTGGAAGAAATTGGTCGTTTGGTTATACCGTCGAACTGGACAAATACGCGAAAGACTTGCAAAAAAATTTGCGGGCCGTTTATGGTGAAATTAATTTTTTTGGCCATGAAAAAGACATTGAAATGGCCGAATTGATTCTTTCCCGCCCGAACCAAAACAGCTTATTGCTGGTGGGCGATCCCGGCATAGGAAAAAAATCTTTTGTTAATTTTTTGGCCAAGCGCATTTCGGAAAGAAAACCCAATGATTACCTGAATAGCCGGCGCTTGGTGGAAGTAAATTTGGGGGAAATTGTAGCCAGCACGGAAAAAGAAAATTTGTCAGAAAAACTGAACAGGATTTTTTATCAAGCTGCTTTTGCGGGCAATGTGATTTTGATTATCCATAATATTCACGAATTTCTCAATCCGGAAAAACCGGAAAAAAATATCGGCGCTCTTTTGATTGATTATCTTTATTATCCCAGTTTTCAACTGATCGGAACCTTGCCCAAAAAAGAATTTAATTCTTTCGTGGAAAAAAATCAGATATTAATGAAAAACACGGATAAGATTATCTTTGAAGAACTTTCTTCCGCGGATTCGCTCAAATCGATGCTCTGCTATCTGGAAGAAAAAGAAAAAGGAAGCGTCTTAGTGACCTATCAGGCGCTGGAAAAAATTATCAATCTGGCCAATCAATATATTTTCGATGTTCCTTTGCCGGAAAAAGCTCTGGATGCGTTGGAAAGTATTCTGTTGCGTTTTTTTCAGAACCCTCAAAATTATCTGGTGACAGTGGAAGAGGTGGATAAATTTTTTTCCGACAAATTTAATATTTCCATCGGGAAAGTTAACGAAGAGGAGAAAACCAAATTGTTAAATTTGGAAAAAATTTTGCATGAAAGAATCGTCGGCCAGACAGAGGCCATCAATCAAATTTCGGAAGCGATGCGCCGGGCGCGTTCGGGAATCGGAGAGCGCAAGAAACCATTGGGCAGTTTTCTTTTTTTAGGTTCGACCGGAGTGGGAAAAACAGAAACTGCTAAAGCGCTGGCCGAAGCTTATTTCGGAAGCGAGGAAAAAATGATTCGTCTGGATATGAGCGAATATCAAACACCGGATTCAATCGATCGTTTTGTCGGTTCGGAGAAAATCGGCGAACGCAGTCAATTTTTGATAAAAATTTCCGAAAATCCTTTAGCCGTGGTTCTTTTTGATGAAATAGAAAAAGCTCATCCGGATATTCTTAATTTTTTCCTGCAAATTTTAGACGAGGGTTGGCTTACCGACATTTCCGGAAAAAAAGTTTTTTTCAATAATTCCATAATTATCGCCACTTCCAACGCGGGAGCCGAAATTATCAAAGAAGGCATTGAACAGAGGCTTTCCCAGGAAGAAATTTATAAAAAAATAATAGATCAAACGATTAAAGACGGAGTTTTCCAGCTGGAATTTCTTAATCGTTTTGAAAAAATGATTTTCTTTGAGAGCTTGAAAGAAAAGGAATTAATCGAAGCCACGCGGATAATTATCGAAAAAATTTCCGACCGGGTTTATAAAAATGAAAATATAAAAATTTTTTTCAGCGATGATTTTATCTCCCAAATAATCAAAAAAGGTTATAACCCCATTTTTGGGATGCGTTCCATAAAGAGATTCGCTCAAGACAAAATTGAAGACATGATTGCTCGAAATTTAATCTCCGGAGACTGGAAAGGGAAAAAAGAAATTAATTTCGACACGGATATTTTATGACAATTTTTCTTCAGACTAAAATTTCTTTTTAAAAAAACTTTTTAAACTTAATGATGATTCTTCTTTCAAGTTTTTTCGAATATGGCTTTTAGCGACTGAAGTTTTAACGAATTTTAACCAGTCGCGACTGGGTTTTTTCGGATCGCGGGAGATGAGTATTTCCACCACCTCTCCGTTTCTGATTTGGTAATCCAACGGAACCATTTTTCCGTCAATTTTGGCTCCGACGGCTCGATTGCCTATTTCGCTGTGAACATGATAGGCAAAATCGACAGGAGTGGATTCTTCCGGCAAGTCAATGACCTCTCCTTTGGGCGTGAAAGCGAAAATATGGTTTTTGAAAAAATCAACCTTTAAATCTTCTAAAAAATCCTTGTTATCTTTGCCGATTTCCGTTTGCCATTCCTTCAGTTGATTAATCCAAATCAATTCTTCTTTGGGAACCATCTTTGTTTCTCCAAAAGTAAAAAAATCCCGCCAGCCCCTTTTTTGTTCGTTGTATATCCAATGGGCGGCGATTCCAAATTCAGATTCATCGTGCATTTGTTGAGTGCGAATCTGCACTTCTAAAAATTTTCCTCCCGGCGCGAAAATAGTGGTATGGATGGATTGATAGCCATTCGGTTTGGGCAGGGAAATGTAATCCTTGATTCTGCCAATTAGCGGGTGGTAGACTCTGTGGACAATGCCTAAAGTTTCATAACAATTAGAGACAGAAGGAACGATAATCCGGATGCCGGCTAAATCATAAATTTTATGAATGTCCATGTTATGGTCTTGGAGCTTGATAAAAAGGCGATAAAGCGATTTAGTTCTCCCGGAAATGTCAATAAAATCAATGGATTCTTTTTTAAGCTCTTTTTTTAATTCGGAAACCACCTGCTCCATATTTTTTTTCATTTGGCCGTATTCGGTTTCTTTTATTTTTTTGATTTTTTCGTAATTTTCCGGATCCAAATATTTAAAAGCCAAATCTTCCAGTTTGATTTTAACATCGCCGATGCCCAGCCGGTTGGCGATGGGAACAAAAATTTCCATAGTTTCTCTGGCGATTCTTTTTATTTTTTCTTCAGGCAGAGAAGCCAAGGTTTCCATATTATGGAGGCGATCAGCGAGTTTAATGATAACTACGCGAATGTCCGAAGCCATGGCTAAAAACATTCGACGCAAATTTTCCAGATAAAGCTCCTCTTTGGTTTCTCGAAGCTTAATGCGGCCCAATTTGGTAACGCCGCTAACGATAAAAGCGATTTCTTTGCCGAATTTTTCTTCAATTTCCCGCAATGTAACGCTGGTGTCTTCGGGGACATCGTGCAAAAGACTGGCCGCAATCGTTCTGGAACGCATACCGATGCGGGCGACATTCAAAGCCGTGTGGAGAGAATGCTGGATGTAATCCTCGCCGTTTTTCCTTTTCTGGCCTTTATGAGCTTCTTTAGCGAATTCATAAGCGCTTAAAACAAGCTCCTTCCTTTCGAAGTTTAAGGCAACTCTTAAATTTTTCAAGACATCGTCAATAGTAATGGTGGCCATAGGGAATGAATTTATCTCCATTTTCATTATAATCAGAACCGGAAAATAAAGAAAGGGGGCGGCATAAAACACATTGAAAAATAGCAAAATAAATGCTATAATAAAGGTATAGTAGCCAAGTATAATTTTTAAAAACATTCGAAATTATGAAATTCAGGCAGGCTTTATTCTGGGATACCAATCCCAATAAAATAGACGCGCAAAAAAACGCCCAATATGTCATTGAGCGGATTTTGGATTTGGGCAATGATCGGGAAGTGAGATGGCTTTGGAATTTTTACGACAAAGCTTTTTTAGAAAAAATAGTTTCCAAATCAAGATGTTTAATGCCTCAAACAAAAAATTTATGGCTACTTATGCTAAAAAACAAGTAAATTTGATTTTCTCTACCTTGCCCGGAAAGACAAAAAAGTCTTTTGATTTTTTAGCCAAACAGGCTTGGTTGAAAGATACAGGCTGGTATTTGGCCGGTGGAACGGCTTTGGCGTTAAGCACTGGGATTCGCAAGTCGGTTGATTTGGATTTCTTTACCGAATTAAAAAAGTTTAGCCAAGAAGAATTATTAGATAATTTTATTAATAATCCGGATTGGAAAACAACGATAAGCAGGAAGAATACTCTTTACGGCGAATTATTTGGATCCAAAGTGAGTTTTATCGCTTGTCCTTTTTTCATTCCCCGGCAGAAAATGATAAATTACGGTTGTATGAAAATTTTACAACCGCTGGATATCGCGGTAATGAAAATAATCGCTATTTCCCAGCGCGGACGCAAACGGGATTTTTTTGATTTGTATTGGTGCGCGAAAAATATCGAACCTCTGGAAAACTTAATCCGGAGATTAAAAGTTCAATATCCGTCAGTCGCCCATGATTATCACCACATCTTAAAAGCTTTGGTGTTTTTTGACGATGCCGAAAGCGATCCGGCGCCGGAAATACACTTTAAAACAAATTGGAAAGAAGTGAAGATTTTTTTTCTTAAAGAAATTCCGGTTATCACCGCTAGAATTATTAAATTGAAATAATATTTTGCATATGAATAAATTCGAAGCTTTACTTGGCGGTAAAAAAACAAAGAAAGACGCGGAAGCTTTTCATTTAGAGGAAGAAAAAAATTAATTCAAAGAAAATCCCTATTTAAGCAGGAAGTTTGGCAAATAATTTAAGACACTATTAAGACACACTGGTTATTTTTTAGAAACCGTCTCGCATTCCTTGGAAGAGCATTTGGCGGCGCCTTTAGCGGCCAAAACCATAAGGGAACCGCATTTGGGGCATTTTTCTCCGGTAGGCTTGCTCCAAAGCGCGAAATCGCATTGAGGATAAGCGTTACAGCCGTAAAAAAGCCGACCGCGTTTGGATTTGCGTTCAACAATGTCGCCAATTTGGCATCGCGGGCACTTAAGGCCGGTTTTCTTTTCAATTTTTTTGATGCCTTTGCATTCGGGATAGTTGGAACAGCCGAGAAAAGTTCCGAATTTGCCGCGCTTTACCATCATCGGAGCGCCGCAAATTTCGCAAATTTCACCTTTATGCTCTTCATCCACTTTTTTTTCCGCGTCGGTTTTTTCCGTATGCTTGCAATTCGGATAATTGGCGCAAGCGATGAATTTTCCAAAGCGCCCGAATTTCATGATTAAATCGCCGCCGCAATCAGGACACGCCCGGTCAAGTTTTTCTTGAAAATCTTCTTTTTTAACTTCCCGGGTTTTAACTGTCAGATTTTTATGGAAAGGCTTGTAAAAATCGCGGATGACCGGCACCCATTTTCTTTTACCTTCGGCAATTTCATCAAAATCTATTTCGATATTGGCGGTGAATTTAATATCCACAATTTCCGGAAAATGCGCGACTAAAAGATCGTTGACCAGTATTCCGATTTCCAGCGGATACAATCTTTTCTCTTCATTTTTATCGACATATTTTCTTTCAAGAATGGTGGAAATAGTGGGAGCGTAGGTGGAAGGCCGTCCGATGCCGTTTTCTTCCATAATTTTTACCAAAGTAGCTTCATTGTAGCGCGGGGGAGCGGAGGTTTCTTTAGGATTGGCCAAAGTCTCGACTAAATCTAATTTTTCTCCGATTTTCATTTTTGGCAAAAGGTTTTCGCTGTTAGTTTTGCCGTTCCCGCCTGCAATGCTATGCTCGCCCGAAGTCGCTACATCGTTGCGAGCGGGCGTAGCATTGCGGGCAGGGTAAACTTTAAGATAACCGTCAAATTTTACCGTCGATCCGTTAGCTTGCAATAAATAGTTTTGCTTACTGGCGGCGTCAATCTCGAGTTTTACTGAATCAAAAATAGCCGGTTGCATTTGGGAAGCGATCATGCGTTTCCAGATGAGGCTGTATAATTTTTGTTCGCTGGGGTCCAATTGGGCGGCGAGATCGTCCGGAGTTTTGTCGGGATAAGCCGGACGAATGGCCTCGTGCGCTTCTTGGGCGCCCCGGGATTTGGTTTTATAAAATTTCGGATCAGGGAGCGCGTAATTTTTTCCAAAAATTCTGGCAATGGTTTTTTGCGCGGAGAGCATCGATTCCAGGGAAAGATTCAGGCTGTCGGTGCGCATGTAGGTAATATAGCCTTTTTCATAAATTTTTTGCGCGACGCTCATAGTGAATTTGGCGGAGAATCCCAGATTGCCGATAGCCGCTTGCTGAAGGGTGGAAGTGGTAAAAGGAGGAGAAGGATAACGCAAAGTTTCTTTTTCGGTAATATTTTTAACTTTAAACCAGGCGCGCTGAAGATCACTTACGATTGCAGCGGCCTTTTCGGGGCTGTCAATGACAGTTTTTTTGATTTTATAGTCGCCGGCAAACAATTTCAAAGTTAAGATCTTTTCAACTTTTCCCCCGTTCATTTCGATTAAATTTGAGTCAAAAACATCTCTCTGGCCTCCGGTTTTCAGTTTGACGGTGATAGCAAAAAATTTCTCGGACCTAAACCTTTCAATTTCTTTTTCTCTTTCCACAATCAATCGCAAGGCCACTGACTGCACCCGTCCGGCGGAGAGTCCGCGGCGAATTTTTTTCCAAAGAAACGGCGAGAGTTCATAGCCGACCAGGCGGTCTAAAATCCGCCGGGCTTGTTGGGCGTCAACCAGGTTTGAATCAATGGGGCGGGGATTAGTCAGGGCTTTTTCGATGGCTTTTGGCGTAATTTCGTGAAAGGCGATTCTTTCAAATGACTTAGTTTCGGTTAACCCTAAAGCTTCCGCCAGATGCCAGGAAATAGCTTCGCCTTCGCGGTCTTCGTCAGTCGCGAGAATTATCTTTTCCGATTTAGCGGCTAATTTTTTAAGTTCGGAAACCCTTTCTTGAGCTTTGGGGGGAATGACATATTGAGGCGTGAATTCATTTTTAATATCAATACTCATTTCCTTAGTCGGCAAATCGCGGACATGGCCGTAAGAAGATTTGACGATATATTTTTTTCCCAAAAACTTGGCAATAGTTTTAGCTTTAGTGGGAGATTCGACAATTACGAGTCGCATAAGTTTTCTTAATTAATATAAATGGTGAATTAATATAAATGGCGGATTAATATAAAAATGTTTTGTTATTATGGAATGTTTTTTAAATCCCAATTTCAAAATCCAAATTTCAAATCAAGCTCAAAATTCAAAATCCAAAAATTTTTTCATTTGGATTTGGGATTTGATTTGTCATTGGAAGTTTGAGCTTTGGATTTATAAAATTATGTAATTTTGTCCGCCGATATCTTTAATCCAGCCCTTGATTTCCATCATGGAAAGAGCGGCGGAAATAGAGGCTGTTCCCAGTTTAGATATTCTGGAAAGATTGTCAATGTGAAGAGGTTCGCTGGATAAAATTTTAAGCAGGATTTCTTCTTGCTGGTTGGACGGAATTTTAAGGGGAATGTTTTTAATCCCGCTTCTTTCTTCCAAATTTAATTCTTCCAAAATGTCTTTGACGCCCATAACCAATTTGGCGCCTTTTTTCAGCAATTGATTGGTTCCGATGGATTGAGCCGAAAAAATCGATCCGGGAACGGAAAAAACTTCCCGGTTAAATTCCAAAGCCAAGCTGGCTGTGATGAGCGACCCGCTTTTTTCTCCGGCTTCAATTATCAGCGTGCCTAAGCTTATTCCGGCGATGAGGCGGTTGCGGGCGGGAAAAGTAAATTCTCCAGCCGGAGTTTCTATGGGGTAATCGCTAAGCACCGCTCCTTTTTCACCGATTTCCCGGGCCAGTTCCAAATGGGAGCTGGGATAAATGCTTTTTTCATCCAAACTGTTTCCCAAAATAGCGATGGTTTTTCCTCCATTTTCCAGGACTGATCGGTGCGCGATAGAATCAATGCCGAGAGCCAGGCCGCTTACGATAACGAAGCCGGATTGCGCCAAATCTTTGGCCAAAGAGATGGCAACTTGTTTTCCATAAGCGGTGAATTTGCGGGAACCGACTATGGAAAGCAGCGGGGCGGCGTTAAGATCCAAGCCGCCTTTTTTATAAAGGATAAAAGGCGCGCCATTAATTTCTTTGAGCAATCGCGGGTAATCCGGATCAGCTGGCGTCAGAAGAACGATGTTTTCTTTTTCCAATTTTCCCCACTCTTCTTTGGGGTTAATAAGTTTCCGTTCCCGGATTATTTTTTGAACCAATGTCGGACCGATCCCGCTTTGTTCCAAATTTTCCCAACCGGCATTCCAGGCGTTTTCCGCCTTGCCGAAAAATCCTAAAAGTTTTTTTATTTTTTGAGGTCCCAGGCCGTTGATCTTGTTTAGAGCGTTGAGATATTTCATTTTGAGTTTGTTTTTTGTCATGCTGAATTTATTTCAGCATCTAATGATTAGATCCCTCGACTTCGTTCGGGATGACAGTTATGAAGTTCAGGATGATGCAGATAAATAGAGATTTATTTTTCCTTTAATATAGCATTTTTTAGGCACGTTTTCTATCCAATAGCTTGGAAACACTTGATTAATTGAATCGGCGTTTGAAAATTAATTCCCATGTGCAATCTTTCAGTATTGTAATAATCCAAATATATCGGCATAGCTTG
>Ga0066637_10000170_pt1 | contig 39104 bp, 36 predicted proteins | sample CryGeyCG2014_020_FD_62737 | JGI IMG/M metagenome (GOLD analysis project Ga0066637, IMG submission 62737) | Groundwater microbial communities from aquifer - Crystal Geyser CG08_land_8/20/14_0.20 | ecosystem: Environmental > Aquatic > Deep subsurface > Groundwater | place: USA: Utah: Grand County...
CGCCAATTATCAAGGATTCTGTTATTTAATGTTTATCAAATATTACCTTAAAAAGTTATCTAAATGAGTTTTGCAACCATCTCATTGGGGCAGTTCGTGCGCTTGGTGGTAATGTTATTGGCGTGGCCGCGCAATGCAATCGTGGGGGAGTAACGACTAAAGATTTGGCGGATCCGCCCATGCTGTTTTCCCTGGTCAATATAACCATGGAGGCTTGGGCTGGAGAGGACTGTCCCATGTGTAAAGCGGGCATTCCAATCAATACCGAGGTCGGCAAGGGCAAGGAATTTCTTGCCAGCCAAGTTCATTAAGTTTTTTATGAACAAAAGCGGTTAGGTCTGAAACTAGGACCAGCCGCTTTTTTAATTTGATTCTTGACTCAAAGCATGGGTTGTTTTAAGGTATAGAAAAATCGAACCTAGTAAACAAAAAGGAGTTTTTATGTTTGTAGAAGTTAGCCAGGTGGGGGATGAAGTAGGCAATTCAAGTTCAAAAAGCGAAGATCTGGTTGATGTTGAATTGTCTTTACAGCATAAGGGGTATGGAAGTCGCGCTAAGCTGATTAAAATTTCTTCTACACATAAGGCCATTGTTTGCACGGTTTGTTGTTTGCTGGTTCCCATCCCAATAACTGTCACCTCCTATAGGGAATTGAAAGAGCATTTTTCCTTGCTCAACAAACCGCAAGGAATTTCAATTAATGCCTAACAAAAATATTTTCATTAATTACCCCATGTTAATTTCAAGGGGTAGTTTTTATTCAGGGGCGACCTAACTTCATTGGTCTGGTTATTTTTATCAAAGCGCGTTTTAGATATTTAGGCGTTGAATACCAACTTGCTCATCTTGCCTCATTCGTATATTCGTAAAAATTCGTAATTCGTAGCTTTTTTGCTGTCTTGCCAAGTCGCAAATTACTTAGTAAAGTATGCGCACATGGGCAGCATAGAAAACAATGATCGAGACATTTTCGCCATAACTGGCCTGGCGCCAGAAGTGCTGGCTGTGGGCATGGCCAAATATTCCCGTTCCCAGGCTTCGATCAAAGAAACCATTGCCGAACTGACCGAAGAAAAATCCGCCGAATTCCACGAAAAGTGGGTTTTGGGTTATGGCGACGCATCCGTGGCTGACATGGCTGTGGTGGCTTTGGCTTGCGAAAATGTTTCCATTCTGGCCAGCAAGGCCATTGAAGACCATCGCCTGGCCTCCTACCAGGAGAAATCCACGCGCTATGTTTCTTTTGAACGGCAACCCAATCCGGACGGCACAATGGCTCCGCGTCGGTATTATCGGCCCGTGCCGATTATGTCTTCAGCTCATTCGGTTTTGTACGAAGAGGTTAATGAAAAGATGTTTGACGCCTACAATGATCTGACTGAGTTGATGCAGGAGTATTACCAGCAAAAATATCCGATTACTGCCGACATGACTGAAAAATCCTACAAAGCTAAGCTAAAGGCCAGGGGCTTGGATGTTGCCCGCTATGTTTTGCCGGCTTCGACCCTGACGAATTTAGGCTGGATTACTTCAGCACGAAGTTTGCGGCGGGCGATTTTTAAAATGAAGCAGAATGACCTGGACGAAATCCGCCAGATTGCGCATGAGGTTGAAGAAGCCGCCACTGAACCAGCCCACAATCCGCAGGCGATCAAGGTTGAAGAATTTTTAAAACAAGGCGAACAGCATGAAAATCAGGAAGTCCGCGAACTTATGGGCAAAATTAGAGCCTCGATTAATCTGCAGGTCAAAGGCGCGCCGACTTTAATCAAACACACGGATCCAACGCCTTATAACCGCGATGCGCGAAGGCGGATGCAGCAGTTGGCCATTAAATACCTGGGCGATTTGCATGTTTTGGCTGACGAGCCGCGGGTGCAGTATCATCCAGGCCAGCATTTGGAAATTGACTTGGCCGCTACTTTGCTTTACGAAGCTACGCATTTTTCTTTTGGCCAGATCCGGGAAGTGATTGAAAATTTAAGCGCGCCAGAGCGTCAGGAAATCATCGAAGCGGCTACGGCAGATAGGGGAGACCATGATGTGGTTGGCCGGGCTTTTGAAATTGGCGGCTTGATTTTTGACACGCTTATGGATTTTGGCGCTTTTCGGGATTTGCAAAGACACCGCATTTGCACGCAGATTCACCAGCCTTTGACTTTGGAGCACGGTTATGAAGCGCCGCCAGCGCCCATGGGTCTGGATGAAGTCGGGGGACTGGATATCTTTGAAACCATTTGCCAAAAAGTAGCCGCGGCCTACCGGATTTTATCAGCGGATTTTCCCTTTGAAGCCAGTTATGTTCTGCCATTGGCCACTAAAAAACGAACTTTATTTTTTATGAATCCCAGGGAATTAACCCACATGGTTGAATTGCGTTCCCGCTCCGGCGGGCATTTGTCTTACCGATATATTGTTGAAGAAATGTATAATCAGGTAAAAGCGGTTTATCCGAATTTGGTCAAACACATTTGCATTTCGGATATTGATTTTGAAAAGGATTTTTATAAGCGATAAGAGATAATTTTCAAAAACAAGAACCCTCGATACAAACCGAGGGTTTTAAAAATGAGCGAAAAAATTACCGAATTAATCCACAAACCTACTGATCTCCTGCAGGTGGCTGATGATGAACTCTGGTTTAACCCCAGCTGCAAGAAATTCATCCCTGTTGTTTACGCCATTGGCAAAAGCTAGAAAGTATATGCTAAGATTTTTTGCGGCTTGAAAGTCTACGAGCGCATCGCCGACATATACAGTTTCTTTAGGGCTAATTTCAGCTTCTGCCAGTTTTGACATTACCGGGGCAAATAGTTCGATTTCTGGCTTAGGCTTTATGCCATCTTGTAAACCCTGGATTGAAATAAAGAACTCCGGGGGAATTTCGGTTAATTCCAGGTGCTCAAGCAAGCTATTATGTTTACGATTTGAAACAATGGCTAAAGCCCGTCCTTTTTTATGCAGCAACCTGATGGTTTCGAAAGCTTCTTCAACCAGTTGATATTTTCTAGGCGTGTAGGATTGTAAAATAGCATTTTTTACTGTCTGCCAGTTATCTGGCCACAAGGCTTGGAGCATTTCTTTCCAGCCAACACCCCAAAGTTTTCTGAATTCATCAAAGGTCGGTTGACGCAACTTAAGCTCTTGCGCAGTAAAACAATGCATTAAAAAACTACCGTTGATTGAGTCAATGACCACGCCGTCAAAATCAAGAATAAGAGCCTTAAACTTGGGTTCTAAAAGAGTCATTATTTTTCCCTCTTAATTTGTTTTTATTTTTAGTTAGCCAGACCTTAACATTCTTTTAGACTTATAGTCAAGATTGTTTTTCTGATGGTAGTCAGGAAGAGGGAGGGGCAGAGGCAAGAGTTACTAGGAAATATTAAGGAGTAAGTTTTTAATTAACCTCTCCTGCCCTTCCCGCCCGCCTGCTACGAAATCCGTAGCATGTCGGGCAGGTCGCTAAGTTCAGGCGTTGCAGGCGGGCGGCCCTCCTCTCCCTGCCTTCGGCATGCGGGCTATATAGGAGAGGAGGTATTGTTTTTTAATTCATCATTGCTAAGTTGTCTTTTATCCCTGGGCTGATAAAATGAGAATATGAAAAAGGAAGCAGGCGTATTTATTATGGTTGACGGCTTAGATGGCTCTGGTAAGGGTACGGTTGTTGATGCTTATGGTGATTGGGCAAAGAAACAAGGCCTGAAGATTTTTGATTTGCGGGAGTATTCTAAAAAAAAACACACCTTGCCAGAGCCGGAAGAGCTGGAAGGTTTTCATGTGATTTTATCCGGCGAACCTACTTACGACGGCATTGGCCAGGCCATTCGGCAGGAATTTATCAAAGACAACGGCCGGGTTTATTCAGCCAAAGCCACGGCTGAAGCCTTTAGTTTAGATAGGTTGGTTTTGTATAAAAAAGTAATTTTGCCAGCTTTGGAAAAGGGGAAGATGGTCATTCAAGAGCGGGGTTTGACCACCTCGTTATGCTATCAGCCAGTTCAGGGTAAAATTACTTTAAAGGAGCTATTAAGCCTGGAAGGTAATCACTTCACTTTAATAAACCGGCCGGATTTATTGTTGATTGTGGTTTGTAAGCCTGAAACCTGTCTGGCTCGGTTGCGGAAAAGGCTGGCCAAGCAAGATCAGGCGATTTTTGAAAAATTGGCCTTTTTACGAAAAGCTGACAAGCGATTCCGCAGTCCGTGTTTCGCGGAAATTTTTCAAAAGCAGGGGAGCGTGGTCGGCTATTTAGACACTAATGACACAGTTGAAGAAACCAAAAAAGAGGCCATTGGTTATATAAATGATTTTTTGAAAAAAATATGAAACTTGAACCCGCCCCGTATCAGTCCTTCCCCTCGATGCACTCGGGGTCGTCCGGTACAGGGGAAGTATATATTCAACACTTATGAAACTAGAACCTGTCATTGGATTAGAAATACATATTCAACTTAAAACTAAGTCGAAAATGTTTTGCGCTTGCGAAAATGTAGCGACTGATGCTACGCCAAACACAGCGGTTTGCCCGATTTGCCTGGGTCATCCGGGCGTTTTGCCTTCACCAAATGCCCAGGCCTTTAAATTCGCAATTGAATTTGCCCAAAGTTTGAGCTTTGAAATTCCAAAAATAACCAAATTTGACCGCAAACATTACGCTTATCCAGACTTGCCAAAAGGTTATCAGATTTCCCAGTCTGACCTGCCTTTGGGCAAAAACGGCCATGTTCTATTGGAAATTAACAATCAAACCCAAAGAGTCCAGTTTGAAAGAGTGCATTTGGAGGAAGATTCAGCCAAAAACATTGTCGCGCCGGATGGCCGGATTTTGGTTGATTACAATCGGGCCGGAACACCGCTCCTGGAGCTGGTAACCACGCCGAGCATAAAATCGCCAAAGGAAGCCAAGTTGCTTTTGGAAGAACTGCAAAAAATCGCCAGGCACTTAAAGATTTCTAATGCCGACATGGAGCAAGGCCATTTGCGGTGCGACGCGAACATTTCCATGCGGCCAATTCCGGAAGAAACGACTAAAGCGCCAATTCAGCCAAATGAACATGGTTTTTTTCCGAAAACCGAGATTAAAAATCTGAATTCGTTTCGGAACGTGGAAAGAGTTTTGAATTACGAAATTAAAAGGCAGAGTGATTTGTGGAACGAAGGCAAGCCACCGGAGCATCAATCAACCAGGGGCTGGGACGAAAGAAGGGGAATGACAGTGGAACGACGCAGTAAAGAAACCAGTGCGGATTACCGTTATTTTGTCGAGCCAGACATCCATTCGGTTTTTTTGTCTGATGAATATCTGCAATCCAATTTGAGCGATTTATCAGAATTACCCCGCGACAAAGCCAAGCGGTTTCAAAAGCAGTATCATCTCACAAACGCTGACGCTAAAGTTATTGCCCAAGATTTGTCCGTGGCTAATTGGTTTGAAGCGGTAATTTCTGAATTGCAAAAATGGCTTACTGCCAGGCAAGCTTCCATGGCAGATATGCCAGAAGAAGAGTGGACAAAAAATAATCAGAAAATCGTCCGTCAGGCGGCTGGCTGGGTTACTACTAAACTTTTTGGGATTTTAAGACAGAAATCGCAAACTTTCAAGGATTTAAAAATTACCGCCGAAGATTTTGCCGAATTTCTAACCATGCTTTATGAGCGCCAGATGAATAATGCTGCCGCCCAGGTTATTTTGAAGGAAATGGTGGAAACCGGTTTTGATCCTCACAGAATATTGGAAGAAAAAGATTTAAAGCAAATAATCGAACCGCAAAATATCGTGGGGATTGTTGATTCGGTTTTGGCTGATAACCCCGCGATTGTGGCGGATATTAAAGCCGGCAAAATCACAAAAGCGCAGTATTTGGTCGGTCAAGCCATGAAACTAAGCAAAGGCAAAGCTGACCCCGGAATCATAAGGGAACTTTTAGGAAACAAACTAGGCATTACTTTCTAAGTAGAAATTTTTTAATTAATGCTTTTGCCTGGCTGAAGTTTTTAAGCCAATGGATTTTTTTGTTTCTTTTAAACCAAGTCATTTGCCTTTTGGCATATTGGCAGATGGCCGAATACAACTGATTTTTCATTTCAGTTTTGGAATTTTTTTTCTGTAAGTAAAGAGTCAGATAGCGATATTCCAAGCCCAGGGCGATTAATTTTTTGGCCGGCACTCCGCTTTTTAGCAAATTTTTTACTTCTGCCAGCATGCCCTGGTCCAGTCTTTTTTTCATTCGAATTTTAATTTTGACTTTTAGTTGTTGGTAACCAGGATTGATGCCCAACCATAATACCTGGTATGGCGAATGGCTTTTTAGTGGGGGAATAGTTTTTTTGGTTTTTATAACGATTTCCAAAGCCCGGATTAAGCGAATCGGATTTTTTGGGTCAATCTGCTTTGCTCTGGCAGGGGCTAGTTTTTTTAGTCTTTTAAATAATTCAGCCGCAGACAGGCGGTTTAATTTTTTTCTAAGTTTAAAATCAGGCTTAACTTCAGGAAAGCTTAAGCCAAAAAGCAGGGCGTCAATCCAAAATCCTGTGCCTCCGACGATAATGGGCAGATGTTTCCTTTTGCGAATTTCGGCAATTTTTTTGTTTGCCAATTTTACAAAATCAGCAACTGTAAAAACTCGTTTTGGGTTAACTACATCCAAGAGGTGATGAGGCACGAGTTTCCTTTCTTTTGCCGTTACTTTGCCGCTGCCAATATCCAGGCCTTTGTAAACTTGCCTGGAATCAGCGGAAATAATTTCTCCTTTGAAGACTTTAGCCAGTTTTATGCCCAAGCTTGATTTTCCGGTGGCATTCGGGCCGACCAGGGCTATTACTTTGGGTTGGGTTGATAACATACATTTATCTCACAACAACTTGCTTTTTTCGTCAAACCGTGGTAGAATATAAGGGTAGGTTAGTGAAATAAAAATCAAGTAAATTATGGAGGAAAAAAGGCAAGATAATCCACATTCGTTTTGGAGCGATTATTTTGGCAAGCAGATGGTTCGGATTTAAGGACTGATTTTTTGTTTTCTAAATTTTATTAAAATTTTAAATAATTAACTAAAAATTTATTTAACTAAAAATCTATGGCGAATCAAAAGGAGACCCAAAAATCCAAAAAGGTGGCGCTTGTCACCAAAACCAAGACTTATTCCGCGGTCAGGCTTTCACAGGTGATTATGACAACCGCGGCCATGCTGGCTACCAGCGTGATTGGCGCAAGTTTGATAATTTTTGCGTTGCCCTCGAATGTGAAAAAAACGGTGCCGGCTCCAGCCGCTCCGGTATCAATTAATGAAAGTCAAGCTGGAGAAGTTTTAGTCAAATTTAAAAGCAATTTAAGCCCGGTAGAGCGGCTTTCAGCCGTGACCACCGCTCTGAAGAAGTCGATTAAGTGCGTGACTACTCGTACAGTAACCGAAACCAAGCTGTTACAGAAGACCAAAAAAACTGCTAGTTATTTTTTTTCCTGCACAGTCAAGGTTAAAAGCCTTAAGCCCGTGGCCACCATCATAGCTGATGCTAATGCGAATTACCCGGATCGGTTAAAGCGCGCTGATACAAAGTTGGTTGATCAGGCAAAGGAAGATTTTAAAAATTGGTATATTTTGCGGGTTACAGGCAGTCCAGATCCTGACTCTTTGGTTAAGGCCCTGGTTGGCACAAAAAATATTGCCAAAGTTGAAAAGAATTCAAAATTGAGCGTTGCGGCTGTACCGTCTAACGCAACTGCGGCCGCGGCTTATCGTTCGATTAAGGCTGAAGCTGCCCAAAACAATGCTTACAGTTTGACTGGCGATGCGAATGTGGATGGGGTGGCTAATTGGACCGACTTTACTTATTTGGAAAATAATTTGCTTAAACAAGGTCCTGCGCCTGCTAAGCCTTATTTGGTTGACTTGGATAATAACGGTACCGTCAATATGGCTGATTTAATTTTGTTGGCCAAAATCCTGCCAACGAACCAGGTCGCGCCAAAAGATTTGAATGGTGACGGTAAATTGAATTTTGATGATGCTAGTTATTTATTTAATTACCTCTATAAAAACGGTCTTGCGCCCGTTCCCATGGCAATAGCGGATTTGAATAGTAATGCCTTAATTGATTTTGGAGATTTGGTCGGTTATGTTTCCTATGTTCAAAGCCATAATGCGCAATCGGTCTGTTTAAAGGGTGATGTGAATAGCGACGGAGCTGTAAACATGCAGGATATATATTATCTTAATGATTATTTATACAGAAAAGGTCCGGCACCTTCAGTCGTGGGCTGCGCCGACATGAGCGGCGATGGCAGCGTTGATATCGGCGATGCTTTAATATTGATTTACCAGCAGGCCAAAACGCCTTTGGTAAAATCTTTAGATTTTTCAATTGCTACTGTTAATATCCGTACAGACCCGGCTTTTGTGGTTCCGCAAGAACTGCCCGTGCCAGCTTTTCTAGTTGGCGATACAAATGGGGACAATAAGATTGATTATGCTGACGCAGCTTATTTGTCAAACTATATTTTTAAAGGCGGGCCTGCACCAGCGCCATTAGCTAGAGGAGATATGAATAATGACGGCAAGGTGGATGTGCTGGATGTCTGGGCTTTATTTGAACTAGTTAGTCATTCCAGCGGCATTGTAAACATGGGCCTAAGTGCTGATTTGAACGGCGACGGAGTGGTTGATGGTCAAGATGTTAATAGTATTATCAGTTACGCCATTGCTAATGGCCCAACCTTGGATGCAAACAAGGCTGATGTGAATAAAGACGGCAAGGTTGATATGGGCGATGCCGTTTCACTAAGTTACTATTTAACTATTCAAGCCACTGTGCAGACTTCTGTGGGTTCTTTAACAACAACGGCTGGTCTGGATTTCATTTTAGGGGATGTGAATGGTGACGGCTCGATAAACGCGGCTGATGTTGATTTCCTGATTAGCTATCTTTATAAGCACGGTCCGGTACCCAGCCCTGTCGAAAGAGGTGATATTAATTTGGATGGCAAGATTAACGCGCTGGATGTGACCGAGCTGATTCATGCGTATCATGCCCTTAGTGGTAATACCCTGACTATTATGGGAGACATTGATAATAATAAGGTTGTCGACGGAAAAGATGTTGACGCTTTGCTTGCTTTAATTCAAACCGGTGGCAGCAGCATAAACGGTGATGTTAATCGTGACGGCCGAAGCGGTGACTTGGTTGATCTTTACGCCTTGATTAATATTTTGAAATTGGATGCTCCTAAGTTACCTTTGTATGATTTTAATGGCGATGGCCAGCTTAACTTAAGCGATGTGGATTATCTGGTTGCTTACATTTATAAAGGCGGACCAGCGCCAAGAGATCTGACAGCCGCGGATCTTAATAGCGATGGCAAAATTAACGCGCTGGATGTCACTGCATTAATTAATGGTTTAAAAGCGATAAATTCCCTGCAGTATAACATTGGCGATGTCAACCGAGATGGTTTAACCACTTGGGCGGATGTGGATTATCTGATTGCCTACCTTTATAAAGGCGGAGCAGCGCCTGATCCATTGGGCCGGGGAGATTTGTCCGGTGACGGCTTGGTTAACGCAATTGATGTAACCTTCCTAATCAATCGTTTAAGCCCGCAAGTGACGCCAAGCGCGTCGTCGCAGTCGATTGCCATTGGACTTTTAGATACCGGCTTTAATAATCAACCAAATCAGGTTGGGGCAACGGCGTTAGTTGTTAAAAATGACATCCCAAACAATCGAATAGACGATGATAAGAATGGTTATATTGATGATACTTATGGCTGGAATGCCCTGACCGAAGGTTCAACCAAAGACTATAATGGCCATGGAACAGCGGTTGGCAGAGTAATTTCTGCCATCGCTACAAAAGCAAGGATTCTACCCGTAACTGTTTTGAACCAACAGGGGGTCGGTACTTGCTCTACAATAGCCCAGGGCATTAATTACGCGGTCAGACAAGGCGCGGATGTAATTAATATCAGTGCTAGCGGAAAAGGTATCTGCACTCTTATGATTGATGCTGTGGGTTATGCTCAAGCCAATGGTGCGGTTGTGGTTACCGCCGCCGGCAACGATGCCACTGCTGTCAGAAATATCCAATCCAGGACTGATGCTTTGGTTGTGGGCGCGACTAATAATGGCAAGCGCATAACTTATTCCAATAACGGTCAGATTTACGCGCCAGAGTATGATATAACCAGCGCCAAGCGCGGTACTTCATTTAGTGCGGCTTATGTCAGCGGTGGCATTGCTTTAATGCTCACTAAAGATCCTAATCAGACCGTGGATCAGATTCAGAATAAAGTCGTGAATACCGCTAGACGGTTTAACACAGGAATCAAACTGATTAATCTCCAAGAAGCCACTAAATAGTTAAAATGGACCAAAGACCAACTGACATTAAAATCGCCAAAGTTTCAACCAGCACAAAAATTGGAGTTGTGTTGGCCGCGGTTGCTGTGATTACTTTGGGAATCGTCTTTGGCTACGCCATGTATATCGGAGGTTTTTCAAAATAATGATTAAGTGAAAAGAAGAAGCGCCCCTGCCTACGGCAGGGGCGCTTTGCTTTCGTCACTTTTAACAATTTTTAGTTTTTTAGCTAAAGCCATTGCTTAATTCATTATTCGATATTATAATGACCACAGAGAAAATTTTGTTTTAAAACCCAATAAGGTATGCAACTCCGAGTTCCTTTTTATTGGCAAATTAATAATTACGCCTGCGGTCCGGCGGTTTTGCAAATGCTTTTGAAATTTTACGGGATTTCCCGAAGCCAAAAAAATTTAATGAAGCTTGCAAAAACCAATAAGCGGGTTGGTACTACCAGGAGGAATTTAGTTTTGGCTTTTAAAAAATTTGATCTAAACACCACGGTAGTTTTCCCTTCGGAATTAAAAACCATCCAGGAATATTTAAAAAAGAAAATGCCAGTAATCGTAAGCTATCTGGAATTGGATAGTGACCAGGAGCACTTTTCCGTGGTAATTGGTATGACCAAAAAAGACCTGGTTTTTCAGGATCCCTGGCTAGGCGAAAAATATCAAATAGACAGGAAAAATTTTTTGTTGCGCTGGCATAACTCAAGTCGCTCAAAAAAGTACCGAGGTTGGTTGCTGGTAGTTTCTCAAACACAAAAACCCGGAATACTGAAAAGAATACCGCTGGTAATCAGGGATTTAGTAAGGTTGAAGCGGAAGAATTAGAAAGTTTATTTTTTGGATTTAATAACTTTGATCAAGTCAGCAAGGAATTTTTTCGTGGCAACAATTTTTAAAGTTTTTTTGCCCCTTTCTCTGACGGCCAGTTTATTGCTTTTCTTTTCTTTATCGCCAATAACCAAAATATAGGGGACTTTGTGCTTTTCAGCATTGCGAATTTTATAGCCTACGGTTTCGTTGTCACCATAAACTTCCACTCGGATATTTTCCTGGGCGAATTCTTTGCCCAGCTTGTTTGCAAAAACTTTATGAGCTTTACCAACTGGAATAATGGCTGCTTGGATTGGGGAGAGCCAGGTTGGCAAAGCGCCGGCATAGTGTTCGATTAAAAATGCGATTGTCCTTTCCAAACAACCTATCGAGGACCGGTGCAAAACAATGGGTTGGCGCTCCCGGCCCCTATTATCAATGTATTTCAGGGCAAATCGTTCAGGCAAAACAAAATCGTACTGGACAGTAAAAGCCGTGTCTTCCTGGCCATTGACTCTTTTCATTTGCACATCAATTTTTGGCCCGTAAAAAGCCGCTTCGCCTTTGGTTTCGTAATAAGGCGCTTTTATTTGCTTTAAAACTTTGCGCAAAACATTTTCCGCAAAATCCCAAGTTTTGTCATCTTTGTAATATTTTTTTGTATCTTGCCGGTCGCCTAATGACAGCCTGTACATATAGTCTTTGCCTTTTTTTAAACCCAGGTTTTTATTAATGAAATCAATTAGCTTCAGAACTTCTTTAATTTCCGCTTCGGCTTGTTCCGGTGCCAAAAAAATGTGGGCGTCAGCCAAGGTAAACATCCTTACCCGCATCAGGCCAGACAGTTCGCCGCTTTTTTCATACCTAAATTGTGAGGCCAGTTCGGCCAAACGCAATGGCAGTTCGCGGTAACTTCTGGGCTTAGATTTAAAAAGCATGAAATGGTGCGGGCAGGTCATGGGCCGCAAAATCAGCTCATCATCATCGACTTTCATAACCGGGTACATAGTGTCTTTGTAATAGGGATAATGGCCGGAAATTTTGTAGAGTTCGGTTTTAGCCAGCGGAGGAGTATAGACATGCTGATAGCCGCGCTTTAATTCCTCATCAACCGTGAATCTTTCCAGCTCGCGGCGGATTATAGAGCCTTTGGGCGTCAGCATTGGCAAGCCTTTGCCCACTTGATCGGCAAAAACAAACAATTCCAAGTTTTGGCCCAATAGGCGATGATCGAGCTTTTTGGCCTCTGCCTGCATTTGCAGATATTCATTCAGAGTTTTTTTGTCTTCAAAAGCCACGCCGTAAATTCTGGTCAGCATTGGATTTTTTTCACTGCCTCGCCAATAAGCTCCGGCAACATGCGTTAATTTGAAAGCTTCAGTCGGGATTTCCGTGGTTGAAACAATATGCGGGCCTGCGCATAAATCCAGAAATTTTCCGGATTGGTAATAAGTCAGGGGCTGTTTTGCTTTGGCCAACTCCTCAATCAATTCCAGCTTGTATTTTTGGTTTTTGGAAATCTCCCTGGCTTCTGGCAGGGATTTGTTGAGCTTTTCAAAAATCAGTTTTTGGCCAATAAATCTTCTCATTTGTTTTTCCAGCTTGGGCAGATCCGCATCAGTAATCGGCTGGGGCAGGTCAAAATCATAATAAAAGCCATTATCAATAACCGGGCCAATGCCAAGCTTGGCTTGGGGGAATTTTTCCAAGACTGCCATGGCCAAAAGGTGGGAAAGGGAGTGACGAATTTTATTGAGTTGTTCGTTGTCCATAAATTTAAAGTTTAAAATAAACCCAAAGCTTTTAAGCTCGGGGTCCAAATTGGACGGTTCCACCCGGATTTCTCTATCAAATGATAGAGCGCTCATTTTTCGTAAGAGTTAGGCTGTTTTGCTCCTGTTAAGCGCAGGCAAGCGGTTGGTGGCCGCTTCAATCCTCTTTAGCAATAATATACTTCTATTTGGAAAAATTAACAATGTTGTTAATTTTAACAGATAAGCTATAAATAATTCGTGCCAAAAAAATGGCATTTGCACATCATAAGGAGGAAAAACCTATGATGCAAAAAAAATTTTTTGAACCGAACAACCGCGGCCCGACCCAGCAGACTAACTTGTAGTTAACCGCTTCTTCGAAAGAGAGTAGTCATGTGACTACTCTCGATTTTTTAATACTTTTGGTTCGACTAATTTGCCCGTTGGATTTCCAGTTGCAGGTTATTTTTGTCGCTAGTAATTTTTTTGTTCCAGAAGGGCGAAAGTTCAATCAGCACATTAGAAACCGCCGGGTAAGTGGCCAGCAAGGTCCGGACATCAGCTTGGTCTTTTCCTGTATAGCTTTCGGGTTTCAGCAAGATATGACTTGGCGCTAATGTGGTCTTGCCAGTAGCGGTGATTTCAAAATCAGCCCTGGCTTTGGCACTGTCATAAGAATTTACAGTAAATTTTAAATCCGAGCTGCTTATTGTGAGAAGCTGTAAATCCTTGGTTATAGTAGAATCCAGAATTTTTTGGGCGGCTTCCAAAACCTTGGCTTCATCAACTGCAATGCCAATGGTTTTTACCGTGAGTTTGAGGTTATAGCTGGCCTTTTGATCGCCAATTTTCGGGCCTTCGCGCTTGGTTACACCCGCATAAATCATGTCCGGGAAAAGCTTGCGGCCGGACGGCAGCAGCTTTTGCAAGTCAGCCAAAGCTTTTTCAATTGCGGCTTTTTTCAAAACATCTTCAGCATTAGCCAATTCAGTAGCTGCTAAGCCTGGTAAATCAGAATTTTGGGTTTTGGTTTCCTCGCCATAAAAGTCTTCTGTCGCGATGCCGTAAATTTTATCCTGCAAACCCGGCCAAAGCCCGGGGATGGTAAAGTGAGTGTCTTTTTTCAAGGTGCCCTTTTCTCCGGCTTCGTCAGCCACAATTAAAGCCGTAACATTGCCGCTGGCCGGAACATTAATTCTTTCCTGAATTCTGAAAATTAAACCATCCGGCGATTTAAAGCGGGTGGTAGCCATCAAAGGCTGGACTTTGGAATTATTGTTAATGATTTTTATTTTTCCCCTGGCTTTGCCGGTAAAGGTTGGCGTTTCGGTTGGTTTTTGGACTGGCTTGGTTTCAACTTGAAAAGTCTGTTCCACTTCAACGGTTTTTTCAATAAATGCTGCCGGGATATCGTCGTTAACCGGCGTGGCCGCAGCAGTCAGAGTGGACTTGGCTTCAACGGTTTGCGGCGTCCAGGTAAAATTTACCCGGCTGTGGCCCAGGGCCAGGAACAAAACTCCGGCTAAGACCAAAATGGCCACGGCCAAAAAACCGAAAACCAGGTATTTTTGCTTTGGAGTGGTGGTGTGATGAGGGTGGTGTTCTGGCATATTTTATTGGATTAAATTTGTAGGGCCAATTTGCTGGGTCAGTTCAGACCAAGCTTGCTGGCTGTTAATTTTAAAATTTGTTTTAATTCTCTTTCCGCCATTGCCGTTTTGGGTTAACAATTCCACAGGGGTTGAACCCGGATATTTTTCCAAAAGATTTTTTAAAGCTTCGAATTTTTCTTTGCTGATCTTGGCTTCCAGCTTGATGGTCAGGGGACGGTAGCCACTCTGATTATCAGCGTAAACTTGTAGAGCTTTTGTGTCCAGCTCCCGGGCTGAATCAGCCAGCAGTTTGGTTTCACCGTCTTTATCTGAAACTTTTCCTTCAACTAATATCAGCCGGCCTTCCACCCATAGTCCCGGGGTTTGTAAAAGCAATTTTGGAAAGATCAGGATTTCAACCGCGCCGGCCGCATCCTCAATTCTGACAAAAAGCATGGACTCGTTTTTTTTGGTCAGAATTTTTTGGATTTTGGTGACAATGCCGCCGACCCTGACCCGTTCATCCCGCGTATGCTCTGACAAACGGCTAATTGGCGTGGCAATCAGGCTAAGCTGTTCTTGATATTCCCGCAAAGGGTGGTCGGAAAGGTACAAGCCAACCAATTCCTTTTCCCATTGCAAGCATTGGTTTTTGCTGGCCGGTTCTGTGGGCTTTAATCGCAAAATCGGACTATTGCCGGTTAGTAAATCCGCAAACAGGGAAGATTGATTGCTAGTCTGGGCAGCGTTGGCATTTTTATTAAACTTTAAAATGATTTCCGAATTACCAAGCAATTGGCCGCGCTCGCCAAACCTGTCCAAAGCTCCGCACTTGATCAGGCTTTCCAAAGATTTTTTATTGAAGTCTTTGACCTGCACGCGAGTCAGCAGATCTTCCAAAGAGCGATAATGGCCGTTGGCTTTTCTTTCGTGCACAATCGCTTTAACCACATTTTCACCGACATTTTTTATGGCAGTCAAACCGAACCTGATAGTCCGGGTAGGTTTTTTGGTTTGCGGGTCATAAACCGCGGTAAAAGTCGAATAGCTTTCATTAATGTCCGGCGGCAAAACCTGGATGCCCATATTTCGGCACTCATCAATTTCAATGGCAATCCGGTCAATGTCGCCATGATCGCCGGTCAGCAGGGCGGCCATGAAGGCTTCTGGTTCGTGAGTTTTGAAATAGGCCGTTTGGTAGGCAATGAGTGCGTAACAAGCGGCATGAGACCGGTTAAAGCCATATCTGGCAAAAGGCTCGATAAAGTCAAAGACCTTTTCAGCCGTGGATTTGCTGATGCCGTTTTTTACACAGCCTTTAATGAATTTTTCCCGCTGTTCTTTCAACAATTTCAAGATTTTTTTACCAACGGCTTTTCTTAAGACATCGGCCTCGCCCAAAGTAAAGCCCGCCAGGTCTCTGGCGATTTCCATAATTTGTTCCTGATAGACTGCCACGCCGTAAGTTTTTTCCAAAATCGGCTCTAATTTTGGATGGAGATAAGAAGCCTTTTTTCTGCCGTGCTTTCTGGCGATAAAATCCGGGATAAATTCTATTGGCCCGGGCCGGTACAAAGAAACCATGGCGATTAAATCTTCCAGGCTGGTGGGTTTTAATTCTTTCAAATATCTGCGCATGCCTGATGATTCAAATTGAAAAATGCCTATGGTGGTGCCAGCCTGAAGCAGTTCAAAAACTTTTTTGTCTTCCAAGGGCAGGCGATCAAGGTCATAAATTTTCCCCTGGGCCAGCTTAACGATTTCAATTGTTTGTTCTAAGACTGTTAAGTTTCTCAAACCCAAAAAGTCCATTTTTAGCAAACCCAGGTCTTCTATCGGATGCAGGGAATATTGTGAAATAATCGTGTCATCATCCGGGCCGGCATGCTGTAATGGCACATATTCAATTAAGGGATTTTTGGTTATGACTACTCCGCAGGCGTGAACCGAAGCGTGCCTGGCCACGCCCTCTAACCGCCCAGCCGTATTTAAAAGTTTTTTTCCGTCCAGGTCATGCGCCATAATTTCTTTCAGTTCCGGCACGGTCTTCAAAGCCTCTGGCAGGGTGGTGAACATGGGGATTAGTTTTGCAAGCTTGTCGCAGTAGACATAGGGGAAACCCAGAACCCGGCCCACATCCCGGACCGCGGCGCGGGCCGCCATGGTTCCAAAAGTGATTATTTGGGCGACATGGTCAGCGCCATATTTTTCCGCGACATATTTTAAAACATCATCCCGCCTGGTATCAGCAAAATCCAGGTCAATATCCGGCATGGAAATTCTTTCCGGGTTTAAAAATCTCTCGAACAAAAGATCATAAGCCATCGGGTCGACATTGGTTATGTTGCACAAATAAGAAACAATTGAGCCGGCGGCTGAACCGCGTCCAGGACCGACCACCACGCCATGACTTTTGGCCCAATTGACAAAATCCTGGACAATCAGGAAATAGCCGGCAAAACCGGTCTTTTCAATGATGGAAAATTCATAATTCAGCCGGTCTAAAATAGCTGAGTTTTTTTCCTGGCCCGGGTATCTTTTGGCAATGCCGGCCTCGGCCAGTTTTCTCAAATAGGAATTTGCTGTTTCATCAGCCGGCACTTCAAAATGGGGGAGCTGGGTGTTGCCCAGAGGCATATCAAAATTGCAGCGCTCGGCGATTTTCAGAGTATTTTTGATTACTTCCGGATGTTCGGAAAAAATTTCTCTGAATTCTGATTCTGGCCGCATGCTGACATTCACGCCTTTATATGTCATGCGCTTCGGGTCGTTGACCGTGGTTCGGGTTTGGATGGCCAATAAAACATCCTGAATGTCAGCGTCATCAGCCGAAAGGTAATGCACATCATTAGTGGCTACGGTTTGCAGACCATATTTTTCCGCCAGCTTGAAAATTTCATCGTTAACTTTTACTTGCTCGGTTATCTTCGCATGCGGCTGGACTTCCAGAAAATAATTTTCCCGGCCGAAAATTCTGGCATGCTTATTTATGACTTCTTCTGGCGTGGCGTTTATTTTTCCCAAAATAGCCGAAGCCAGCTCACCTTGCAGGCAAGCTGTCAGGGCAATAAGACCATCACGACATTGACTTAGCAATTCTTCATCAACCCTGGGACGGTAATAAAAGCCCTCTAAATTGGAATGACTGACTAATTTCAATAAATTTTTATAGCCAATAAAATTTTCCGCCAGCAAGACCAAATGAAAAGGCCGTTCGTCAATTTTCGGTTCTTTGTCAAAACGCGTCCGCCGCGCCACATAAACTTCCACGCCGATTATCGGCTTGATTCCCGCGGCCGTAGCCTTTTGAAAAAATTCGACGGCTCCGTACAAGACCCCATGGTCAGTCAGAGCTACGGCCGGCGAATTTTGCTTTTTTGCGTACGCCACCAAGTCATCGATTTTCGGTAAACCATCGAGCAGGGAATAGTGAGAGTGAACATGAAGGTGGACGAATGGCATTTTTTCGATTTCACTTTTAAGGTAAAAATTCCCCCGCGCCAAATTGACCAGAGGTTTTCGCGCTGACGGTTTTTGACATTATTCAAAATTTTCCTCGACCTTGGCGGCTTTTTTCTTGGCGCGCCGGTTTTGGACCATGCCGGCGACCTCACCGACGACTTTGACGATGCTGGCAATTGCTGAAGCCGAAGAGCTGACTTTTGACTGAATCGTATCTAAAATTTCGCCCAGATGATCCAGGCGTTGGTGCACGCTTTCTATCATTTTGCGGAATTCCTGAATTGCTTTGTTTACAGTTTTGACGATTTGCACCAGATAATACAAAAGCCAGACCGTAAAACCGCCAACTGCTAATAAAACAATGGCAATGACTATATTGAGAATGTCGCCGGTGTTCATAGAAAAAAAGTATAACATATTTAGGGTTTGGCAGCCAAAGAGTATTTTGGCTATACTGTAAACATGGCAGAAAATATCTCGGATTTTGGCATCAGGCTTAATTATTGGTTTTTAACCAATCGCCAGCAATTTCGTAAATGGTGGGTTATTTTGCTGTTGGCTGGGGATATTTTTATTTTGACCACCTGCATAACCCAGGGTCTTTTGCTGATAATCCGTTTCCGGGATGCCGGTAATGCCCTGATTAATATAACCGAGACCACTAAACAAATTGGTAAAGCCCAGGCGGTTTTAACCCCCAAGAATTTATCTCAATCCATGGTGGCTACCACGCCCCACGGCCTGGGTCGGTTTGATTTTTCCTTAAGATTGGAAAATCCCAATGATTATTGGCTGGCTACGGCCACAGTCCAATTCGAAGGCGGAAAAAATAAATTGACACCGGTCCAGGTAATCGTGCCGCCCAAAAGCGTTCGGTTCGCCATGGCTCTGGATGTGGAACCAATTACTGAAAACCAGGTGCCCAAAGTTACTTATTCAATTATCGAGGTTAAATGGGAAAAGCTTTCTTTGGTCCAGATTGCCGAATACAACTTGGATGTTAAAACCGAAAAGCTGACGCAAACCCAGGCTGTCTTAATGTCCAGGGATAATACCCAAAGATTGGTTACCCAGGTAAAAGGCGATTTAACCAATAAAAGCTTTTTTAATTTAGAGGGTTTGCGGATTGCCATAGTTTTAACCAACGGCCAGGAAACCATTGGCGTAAGAAGCGCGATTATTTCCAAAGTTGCTTCGGAAAGTACTGTGCCATTTTCCGTTGAATGGGATACGGTTTTGCTAATGGCGCAAAAAATAGAAGCCTACCCAGAACTGCATTCCGGTTTAATCGTAAAATAAAATTGAATGGCAAGATTATCTTTCCGGGCATTTCGGCAAATTGACTGGCTTTTACTCTCGGCAACAATTTTGTTGTTGCTTTTTGGGCTGGTAACTTTGGCTAGCGTTACTGTCGCCAAGTCTCCGCCAGAATGGTCGGTTTTTTTCCGCCAGCTTATTTTTTTTGGCATCGGAGCTTTTATCTCCTTTTTCGTGATTTTTTTTGACTACCGGGTTTTAAGAGGCTACAGTTCCTATATTTATCTGCTAGCTTTGGTTTTATTAATCGGAGTTTTATTTTTTGGCAAAACTATTAATAACACGACTGGTTGGTTTGTATTTGCCGGCATCAGCTTTCAACCTGTTGAACTGATTAAGCTTTTATGGATAATCGCCTTTGGATCTTATTTATCCAGATATGCCAGGGCCTTTAATCAGTGGCGCCACCTGGCTATTTCTGGGGTATTCATGCTGGTTTTGTTGGTATTAATTATGCGCCAGCCAGATTTGGGTTCAGCGGTGATTATTCTGGCTATTTATATTGGTTTGCTGTTGATGGCCAACATTAAACTAAAACAGCTGGCAATTCTTTTTTTGATCTTGTTGACCGCGGGAGTAATGTCTTATTTTTTTCTGCTTCAAACCTACCAAAAAGATCGAATCCAGGTTTTATTCCATCCCGGTAGTGACCCGCTGAATAGAGGTTATAATGTAACCCAGTCCATGATTGCCATTGGCTCTGGCCAGTTTTTTGGCCGGGGGTTTGGTCAGGGCACCCAAAGTCAGCTTAACTTTTTGCCAGAACAGCAAACAGATTTTATCTTTTCGGTTTTTGCCGAAGAGTTTGGCTTTTTTGGCGCTGGATTGATGTTGATCGCCTTTGGCGGGCTTCTGGTCAGGTCGATTATTATCGCCGGTAAATCCAAGGAAGACTTTGGCTCATTTTTGTCGGCCGGAATAGGTATTTGGTTCGCTGTCCAGATGTTTATTAATGTGGGCATGAATATGGGCTTGTTGCCGGTTACCGGGGTGCCTTTGCCATTAGTCAGCGCCGGAGGTAGCTCTTTGATCGCGGGCTTAATTAGCATTGGGTTGATGCAAAGCGTTTTCTTGAGGGCCAGGACCACAACATAATTTCTTGACGATACTAAAAAAGAGTGTCATAATCTTTTTACATTTCCGAACATTACGATGAAATTTATTCCAACAATGCGTCCTGGTTTTGATATCCGATCGAGCTCGGATTGCTTTGGCACATGCAGTGTCTGTAAATCGCCGTATGACCCCTGGTCTGTCCATGAAATTGGTGCGCAGGAGGAGCGCTATTTGCTGCATATTGTTTGTCAAAAATGCCAGACAGCAATCCTGGCCTTAATTTCAGTTCAAAACAGCGAGGTTAAAACTTTGGAATTAATCACGGATTTGAACCAAAAGGATGTCATTAAATTCGGCCGCAAAGAGCCAATTAGTGTAAATGATGTTTTAGAGCTGCATAACCAGCTTTAAGCCGTAGGCATTGCGCGAACAATAAATTTCGTTTAGATTAAGGAAGGCCTTGAAAAAGGCTGAAGGATTAACTATTTTATTTTTATAGAAATTCGAAAGTTATGAATTTTTTTCTTCAAGCAAAGCTCCGGGAGACCAGTAAAAAAGCCAGAAAAGCTCTTCGCCAAGACGGGATGATTCCGGCGGTATTGTACGGTCACGGCATCAAAAGCCAAAATCTGTCATTGGCTAAGAAGATTTTTGAGAAAATCTACCATCAAATTGGTGAATCCACCATCATAGATGTCGAAGTTGAAGGCGGGAGAACGTTCAAGGCATTGATTCAAGCGATAGACCGTCATCCAACAACCAGCGATATTTTGCATGTGGATTTGTATCAAATCCGTATGGACGAGAAAATCAGCCACGATGTGCCGTTGAATTATATCGGCGAATCCAAAGCGATTAAGGAAATGGGCGGCATTTTAGTAAAAAATCTTTCAAATCTGCCGATTCGCTGTCTGCCGGGGGATTTGCCTTCGGACATTCAGGTTGATATTTCATCGTTGGTGGATTTTGACGCGCACATTACCATTGCCGACATTAAGGTGCCAAAAGGCGTGGAAATTTTGGCTAAGCCAGAAGAGGTTTTGGTACTGGTTGAACCGCCTAGAAGCGAAGAAGAATTAAAGGCATTGGATGAGAAAGTCGAGGAGAATGTTGAAGCCGTAACTAAAGTTGAAAAAGAAAAGAAAGAAGAGGAAGTTGAAGTTGAGGCAGCAGCTCCAGAAGCGAAGAAAGCCGAGTCCAAACCAGACAGGAAATAAATCAAAATTTATGGGGGAAAAATTAATCGATAGCCCGAAAGATTATACTTTTGGGAAAAGAAAAAATCGCTGGCCATGGATAATTATTGGTGGCGTTGCGGCTGTAATTTTGATTCTGGTCGGTGGATATTTAATGTATGGGAAATCGGACGGTTTACTTGGCGCGGGTAAGCCAAAAAGAATAACCGAGTCATTGCCAAGAGTGCTTGATGGAGTAGTTGTTGAGAGTGAAAAAGCCAATTTATTTCCGCTTTGCGTAATGATAGAGAACCATTCCAGTGTTCGTCCGCAAAGCGGTTTAAGCCAAGCTGGTGTGGTTTACGAAGCCTTAGCCGAAGGCGGGATCACCCGGTTTTTGGTGATTTTCTCGGTTAACGGTGAAATGGAATTCGGCCCAGTCAGGTCAGCTAGGCCTTATTTTGTTGATTTAGCCAGGGAATACAATTGTCTTTATGTTCATGCCGGCGGTTCCCCCCAAGGTTTAGAGGAAATAAAAAACACGGCAATTTTGGATTTTGACCAGTTTTTTAAACCTTACAATTTTTTTCGGATTCCAGGGCTGGCATACGAGCATTCTTTATTTTCCAATTTGCAAAAAATGCAATTTGGCCGGGAAGCCATGAAAATCAAAGACCGTGGGACTTACGAAAGCTGGCAGTTTAAGGAAGATTCGCCAGTTGTAGCACCGTCGCAAAAAAGTATTAAAATTGATTTTTCCACCTCCTCTTATCGCGTGGAATATAGTTATGATAAAGCGCAAAATTCTTATACTCGCAGTCAGGGCGGAGTAGTGTCAATTGATAAAAACAATAATGCCAAAATTGCTCCGAAAAATGTGGCTGTGATGTTTACCAGTTCGACTCTTTTTGATGAGCTTCGACGGAATATAACCGTAGTTGGCGAAGGCAAATTGATTATTTTTGAAGATGGTCAAGCAATTACCGGCACTTGGAAAAAAATTTCACCCGAAAGCCGATTGCAATTTTTAAACAGCGAGGGCGCGGTCATAAAACTTAACCGCGGCCATACCTGGGTAGAAGTTGTGGATGTGCCTGAAAAAAACATTTCTTATTAATTTTAAGTCTTAGCATTAACCAAGATACCCCATGCCACCAAAATCAACACCTGAAAAAAATAGTTCCAAAAAGCCTTCTGCCAATGAAGCAGAGTCTGAAAAGATTGAAAAGCCGGTTTTAGTGGAATCAGAAGCTGAAAATAAGGGCAAAAAAGCCGATGTCAAGAAAAAATCTACTGATAAAACAGAGGTAAAAAATAATTGGACTCGCTGGCTATACCTGGCCTTAGGCGGCGTTGCCATTGCCTTGATTATTACGGGCATAGGTTACTATGTTTTGTCACCCAAGACCGATGACGCCAACACTAATGTTTCGCTGGATAACAGCCAGCCGGTTAAGGTGAATCCAGACCTTCCTGATTTAGTCGGCGGCGATAGATTTGATATGGGCCATTATTATCCGGTCGCCGTGATGATTGACAATGCTTCACCGGCCAGGCCGCAATCAGGCTTGCAATCAGCCTCGGTGGTTTATGAAGCTTTGGTCGAAGGCGGTATTACCCGCTTTATGGCGATTTTTGATCATGGCGAGATTTCCCAAATCGGGCCAGTCAGATCAGCGCGGCCTTACTTTTTAGATTGGCTGGCCGAATATGACGCGGCCTATGCACATGCCGGGGGATCACCAGAGGCTCTGGGAGAAATTGTCAAAAACCGCATTCACGATATTAACGGCATAGGCAATTCGGCCAAAGCATTTTACCGAGACAAGACCAGGCCGGCACCTCATAATTTGTACACTTCCTCGAATGCTATGTATGTTACGACCGTGGCGAATAAGCTAAAAATTTCCGATGTGGATATTATTTCTTGGCAATTTGCTCTGCCAACGGATGTTCTGCCTGCCACGGCGACAGCTGCAAATAAAGTCAAAATAAATTTTAGCGGCAGTGCCAAAAGTTCGGAAGTTTCTTATGCCTATGATTCAGCCAGCCAAACCTACCTCCGCAGCCAAGCCGGGGTCAGCCAAGAGGATCGTTTGACCAAAGCGCAGATAAAAGTAAAAAATTTAATTATTCAAACCATCTCCAACAATATTATGGTGGGGGAAAAAGGCCGGTTGACCATGAAAGTAACCGACACTGGCAAGGCCAAAATTTTTCAAAACGGGAAAGTTTTTGAGGCGACCTGGACCAAGACAGACGCAAGCTCAAGAACAATTTTCAGCCTGGCCGATGGTACAGAAGTGAAGTTCCAGCCAGGCAATACCTGGATTGAAGTTTTGCCAGAAGGACGCAAAGTGGTTATTGAATGACCAAAAGAGCCAAAATTAAATTATTACTCATAGATCTGGACGATACTCTCATCGGCCCGGATCTTAAAGTTTCTCAGAAAAATCAGCTGGCCATTCGCCAGGCCATAAGAGCCGGAATTAAGGTGACATTAGCAACTGGCAGGACTTTTACCACCACCCTTCCGTTTGCCTTAAAATTAGGCTTAAAGCACACATTGGCATGTTTTCAAGGCGCTCTGTTGCGTGGCAAAAGCAAAAGACTGGCTGCCCAGACCATGCCACCGCAATATTATCTGGATATTATCAAGTTTGGTTTAAAGCATAAGATTCAAATATGCGTTTATGTTTTGGATCATGACACGGTTTTTTTTCAAAGGCCTTTGGACAAATATGGCAAAGAATATCTGGATAAAATCGAACAGGTCAGACAGATAAGCCTGGTAAATCTGTTGACTTTCCCCTTTAGCCATCCACCCATTAAAATTATGTTCGTGGCGCATCCGGAAAAAATAGTAAGCCTGGCAAAGATCGCGCGCAAAAAATTCGGCCGAAGACTGTATATTACCCGGACCCGCAATAACTTGCTGGAATTTTTGCATCCGCATGTTAACAAAGGCCTTGCTTTGAAAAAATTGGCCGAACATTATGGACTGGATATGGGACAGACCGCGGCCATCGGCGACGGCTACAACGACATTCCAATGCTGAAAGCCGCTGGGGTTTCTTTCGCGGTAAAAAACGCGCCGGCCGAAGTCGAGAGGGCGGCTGATTATGTAGTTTCAGCCTGGGACCAGGATGGGGTGGCCGAGGCCATTGCCAGAATTATCAGGAATAAATATTAACCTTAATTTGTGTTAAAATAAGCCCATATGTTTAAGGCTTTTTCTTTAGTTAATGGCGTTAAAGTTTTGGTTTCATCCCTGAAAGAAACTCAGGCAGTTACTGTCATGGTTTTTGTTAAGGTCGGTTCCCGCTGTGAAACCCAGGAATTGAACGGCGCTTCGCATTTTTTGGAGCACATGATGTTCAAAGGCACAAAGCGAAGGCCGGATACTTTGACGATTTCCAAAGAGCTTGATGGAATCGGGGCGGAATACAACGCATTTACTTCCAAAGATCAGACCGGTTATTACATCAAGGTTAATTACCAGCATCTTGATCTGGCTTTGGACATGCTTTCGGACCTTTTGGTAAATTCCAAATTCGACGCCAAAGAATTGGATCGGGAACGAGGTGTGATAATCGAGGAGATAAATATGTACGAAGACAACCCTATGGCTCACATTGAGGATGTTTTTGAGAGTGGGCTGTACGGCGACACGCCCTTGGGCTGGAACATTGCCGGCAAAAAAGAGGGGATTGCCAAGATGGATCGCCAGAAAATTCTGAATTATAAAGATCGTTTTTATGCTGGTTCGAATACTTGGGTGGTTATCGCCGGAAATGTGCCAAAGAATTTAAATCAACTGGTTAAAAAATATTTTTCCATAATCCCAAAAAAACCAGGAATCCCAAAATTCAGACCGCAAAAAAAGTTCAATCCAAACAGAGTTCATCTTGGATACAAGCAGACTGAACAATCTCACCTGATAATCGGCGGGCCGGGCTTGAAGTACTCGGCCAAAGAAATGAACGCCCTCTCATTGTTAACCATCATGCTCGGCGGAAACATGAGTTCCAGGCTGTTCATTGAGATCAGGGAAAAGCTGGGTTTGTGTTATTTTATCCGGGCGGGATTAAGCCCTTATGAAGACATTGGCCATTTTCAAATCCAGGCGGGCTTGGATAAAAACCGGATTAACCAAGCTATTCCAGCAATTTTAAATGAGGTCGGCAAAATGCGGAAAGGGGAATTCCAGCCCGAAGAACTTCGGCGTGCTAAGGAATATATTAAGGGCAAATTCATTCTGGATCTGGAAGATTCGGAAAACATCGCCGGCTGGCTGGGCAAACAAGCCTTATTTATGCCAAAAATCAAAACCGCCATTGAGCGGATAAAAGAGATTGAGGCGGTGAAATTATCAGAGGTCAAAGCCGTGGCCAAAAGGCTTTTAGATCAATCAAAATTTCATTTGGCGATTATCGGGCCTTACAAAGATGAAAAAGTTTTCAGCAAATTTTTGCCCTAAAAAGCAAATATAGTTATACTTAAAACATGCAAGAAAACCCAGGAAGTTTTTCAGTGAACATTTCCACCTCAACCATGTTGAGGGTGGTAATAATCATCGTTTTATTGGCTTTTGCTTATGCAATAAGAGAGGTTTTTGTTCTTTTTATTGTCGCTCTGGTTTTGGCCACTGCCCTGGACCCGATGGTTGATAAGATGGCCACCCGAAAAATTCCCAGGACTTTGAGCGTCATCCTGCTGTATATTTTATTGTTCGGCACCATTGCTGTGATTTTGGGTTTGATAATTCCGTCGCTGATAAGCCAAGTGAATGAACTGTCCTCAAATTTCCCCAGCCTTTACCAAAAATTCGTCGATGAGTTTCAGGCTTTGCGGGATTTAACGGCCAATACCGGTTTTCAAAGCAGCGTAAACAATTTTCTACAGTCCTTGCAATTAAATATCGGCAAAGCCGGCACCAGCGTCTTTGGCGCCATCACCAGTTTTTTCGGAGGCCTGATTGCCTTTATCGCCATCTTGATCATGACTTATTACATGCTAAGCGAGGAAAACGGCATGAAAAAGTTTTTTACCAACATCGCTCCGGTCAAGTATCAGCCTTTTATCAACCAATTATTGCTTGAAATTCAGGAAAAACTTGGCGGCTGGTTAAGAGGTCAACTGTTGGTCATGTTGATTGTCGCGGTTGCGGATTTTATCGGCATGTCCATAATTGGCGTAAAGTATGCCTTGTTCCTGGCGCTCTTTGCTGGTTTGTTGGAAATAGTGCCTTTGGTTGGTTCGACTATTGCCGCCATTCCGGCCATTTTTGTGGCTTTTACCATGAGCCCGTTAAAAGGCATTTTGACCCTGGCGCTTTTCTTCGTGGTTCAGCAGATTCAAAATAATTTTATTTCGCCCAAAGTCATGAAAAGCAATACTGGCCTGCATTCGGTTGTAACCATAATCGTCCTGCTGATCGGCGGCAAAGTCGCGGGTATGCTGGGAATTTTATTGGCCATTCCCATAACTTTAATTCTCACCACTATATATTCGGAAATTTGGGGCAAGCGCCGGGCCGAAGAAATGACCCTGGAGCAATAGTATTGTATGAAAAAAAACCTGGTACCTTTACTGATTACCACGCCTATTTATTATGCCAATGCGGCACCGCATCTGGGTTCGGCCTACACCACCATTGCCGCTGATGTGCTGGCCAGATATTGGCGCAGTAAAGGCAGGAAGGTTTTTTTGCTGACCGGTACGGATGAGCACGGTTCAAAAGTGGCCGAATCTGCGAGTAAAGCAGGAGTTTTGCCGCAAGCTTTTGTGGATCAGCAAGCCCGGGTATTTAAAGCGGCTTTTGAGCAATTGAATATAAGCTTCAACCGTTTTATCCGCACTACTGAAGCGGACCATGTTCTTGGCGCCAAACTTTTTTTGGAAAAATTAAAAAAGGTCAAAACTCCGAAAAACAACCCAGCCGTCTATAAAGGCGAGTATCGAGGATTGTATTGCCAAGGCTGTGAAAGGTTTTTGACTGAAAAAGAGCTGGTTGATGGCAAATGTCCTTTACATTTTACCGAGCCCCAGAAGCTGGTTGAACATAATTATTTTTTTCGCCTAAGTGATTATCTGCCTGGTTTAAAAAAGGCTCTGGCCAAAGGGAGCTTAAAAATATTTCCAAAAACTTCCCAGCAAGAAGTCCTGGGTTATTTCAAACAGGGTGTTCAGGATTTTTCCATTTCCCGCCAAAATGTAAAATGGGGCATTCCTTTGCCATTTGATAAGACCCAGACCGCTTATGTCTGGGTGGATGCTTTGCCGAATTACCTGACCGGCATTGGCTTTGGTAAAAATACCTCTTACCGCAATTGGTGGCGTGGCGAGGTAGTTCATTTTATGGCCAGAGATATTTTAAAGTTTCACGCCATTTATTGGCCAGCCTTGTTAACGGCCATTGGCGAACCTCCACCAAATACTATTGTCGCCCATGGTTTTTCCACTGTCGATGGCAAAAAAATGAGCAAGTCTCTGGGCAATGTTATTGCTCCTTCGGAAATGATTTCCAAATACGGCGTGGACGGCACGCGTTATCTTCTTTTATCCGCTTTTCCTTTTGGCCAGGATGGCGATTTGCCGGTTGACAGGTTTACTGAAAAATTTAATACTGATCTGGCCAATGGCCTGGGCAATCTGGTCAGCCGGACTACTAACATGGTGGAAAGATATTTGAACGGCAAAGTCAAGATAAGCAAATCGCCGAAATCTTTGATTAAAGCGGAAAAATTAATTCAGAAATTCGCTTTTAGCGAAGCACTAACTGAAATCTGGCGGGCCATTACCTGGGCTAATCAGGCTATTGATAAAGCTAAACCTTGGGAGCTTGCCAAGTCTAATTCAAAGGCTGATACAAAAAAAATAGAGACCTTGTTGTGTGGCTTGATAGCAGAGTTAAAAGAAATTGGCCAGGTTTTACGGCCATTTTTGCCTGAAACCGCCAAGACCCTTGAAAATCTGTTAAAGCAGAAACGGATAATCAAATCCGCCCCGCTTTTCATGCGAGTTTTATGAATACCACGGATATAATTTTATTGGCGCTTTTATTCGGCTTTGTCTGGGCCGGTTTTTGGTATGGCTTAATTCAGACCTTGGGCGGCATTGTCGGCGTGGTTGCCGGCGCAGTAATTGCCAGCCGGACTTATTCCGTGGCCGCGGGCTGGTTAGCTGGAGCCGGCACCAGGGCGGGTTTGGGCGAATGGCTTTCGTTTAGCGTAATTTTTGTAGTTGTTAATCGAGCAGTAGCAATGGCCACGGGGTCAGTCGGCAAGATTTTGAATGTGGTAAAAGTCGTGCCGTTTGTGGGTTCAATCAACCGTTTGGCCGGAGCCTTGGTTGGTCTGGTCGAAGGCGCCTTGGTTTTGGGTTTAATTATTGCCATGGCCCAAAGATTTGATTTAAGCCCCCAGCTGGTTACTCTTTTTGATAATTCCAAAGTGGCCGGTATTTTGGCTGCGATCGGTTCAAGTCTGATGCCCTTGATGCCCAGCGCCATCCGCGGGGTCAGATCAATATTGAATGTCTGATGCCAGGCATACTTTACATTGTTGCCACGCCAATCGGAAATTTAGCCGACTTGTCAGACAGGGCTAAAGAAATTTTAATTCATGTTAACGCGGTTTTGTCCGAAGACACGCGGGAAGCCGCCAAGCTTCTGGCGCATATTGGCGCGTCAAAGACCGTCATCCGGTATGACGAACATACCAAGGGCCAAAGAGAGGATGCGATATTACAGAGGTTAATGGCTGGTGACAATTTAGCTCTGGTCGCTGACCGCGGCACGCCAAACATCGCCGACCCGGGCGGTCGCTTAGTTGAAAGGGTTTTTAAAGAATGTCCAGGGATAAAAGTCGTGCCAATTCCCGGGCCATCAGCCATGTCCGCGGCCTTATCAGTTTGCGGTTTTCCATTGCAGCAATTTTGCGGTTATGGCTTTTTGCCTTTGAAAAATAAAAGGCAAGCCATTTTAAAAAAGATGGCAGAAGATCCTCGGCCAGCCGTGTTTTTTGAATCGCCGCACAGAATTGAGAAAGTTTTAAGTTTTTTTATCGAAGCTTGTCCGGATAGGGAAATTTTTATCGGCCGCGAATTAACCAAGGCTTTTGAACATCTTTATCGCGGTAAACCCGCTGATGTGCTAGCGGCCTTGCGGGCTGATGCAGTGAAAGGGGAGTTTGTGGTGGTTTTGGGGCCTGGTTAAGACGCAACCGTTGCCTTGACATTTTCACCAATCCGCGCTATGCTATGATGTTTTCAAGCTCCTTTAAAATTCTACTTGTAACATAAGGTAGTCATAGCCAAAAGCCACTACATCTTGGTGTTTTCTGGCTATGACTATCAAAGCGGTAGTCCGCTGGCAAGAAACCAAAATTGGCGAAACCCTATTAGGAAAGGAAAAAACGCCATGGATAAGCAGACAGGAAAACTGATTGCGCGAATTTCTGAGAATCTGCCGGACATGAATTCTGGTCAGATGCAACGCCTGATTGATGACCCAGTCGGTCTTCAGGACGCTCTGCGGAAAGCGCTTTGTCCCGTCAGAATGATTGATGTCACGACCAACGGCCGTTCCGGCGAGCAATGCATAGCAGATTTAGAAAGCAAGCATTACCGTGTCGGCGACTATGCCAAGCAGTTACTTCGCAATGCGAAGTTCGTTGCAACAAACGGCGTCACCTATACGCTCGCTATCATCATGGGTGACGAGTTCGAGGATGCCAATCGCACCAACCAGAACATCAGAGAAGTCGCTCATGCTCGTGGGTATCCTGATCCGACCGTCGAACTTGGTCCCTACTTAAGAGAGATGTTCTCTGATGAAGATCTCAAAAAGATGGGTTTGTGGGCGCTCATTGTTATGCACGAGCCCATATCCGATTCGGATGGTGACCTGTTCGTGCTCGGTGTCTACCGCGACGGCCGTGGTCGTTGGCTGAGCGCCTACCACGGCGGTCCTGGCATCAGGTGGCTTCGTGGGGTCGGTTTCATGTTCTTGGTCCCCGCAAGTAGCTAAAAGTCCTTAGACTTTAGTACCTTTGGTCTTTTTGACCCTTGGGCTTTAGTCCTTTGATCAGTCACCAACCCTCGCATTTTGTCATACGACAGGTGCGGGGGTATTTTATTTTTCTAAAAATAATAACAAATGATACTAGTAGGTTTAGTTGGAAAAACAAAAAGCGAACTCTGGGAGTTCGCTTTTAAAAAGAAACTTTAGCTATTTAATTAGAGACAGAGTTTTTTTAGGGGAGCGGTTGGGTTAGACATGCCGCGTTCCACAAATTCATTAGCGCCAGCCTCCAGAAATTTTTGGGCAACGCTCTGATCGCCGGAGCAGCCAATAATCGGCGCTTTTATTCCAGACATCTTCAACTGTCGGACTATTTCCCAGCCATTTTTTATCTCACCTTCTGGAAAATAACCTCCCACAATAATTGCTGCTAGAGTGCCATGGTTCTGCAAGGCCAAAGCTATATCTATAATTTTACCCCTTCTTAATTCCGCCGTGGTCAGGCATTTAATGCCCACATCAGGCAGGTTTAGCCTCTGATGGTCCCTAATTATTGTATCGTCGTCCTCAATCAGTAATATTATTTTTACCATATTTCCCCGCTTCCTTTGTTTTTTCAAGGTTTTTAAGCATATTAAGGGTATTTTGAGGTTTTGTAAAGGATTTTGGGGTAGGTCGAATTCGGGCCAGGCTTGACTTTTTCAAGTGAATTCCTACAATAATTGTGTTTTGTGCTTTTGCAAAAACTGCGGTATTTTCCGCAGAATAGTGTGTTTCAGTCTGAATAAATGGAAAAACAAGAAAAATCAAATTTCTGGCAAGCTCTGGGGCTAGCTTGGGAGCTCGGGTATGTAATTGCCATACCAATTGTGGTTTTCGGACTTTTAGGCAGGTTTTTGGACAAAAAGTTCCACAGCTCGCCCTGGCTTTTATTAGCCGGCATAATCGTTTCAATTGCAATTTCGTCATTTGGCCTGGTTTCCAAATTCAAAAAAATGCTGAAAAAAATCGAAGATACTTCCAAAACTCCTCCTCAAAACCCTAATCAAGAATCAAAATAATGGCTGCCGAAGTTTCTTTAGCCGCAGAAAAAGTTTTTCATTTCGGACCCTTGCCCATTACCAACAGCCTTTTGGCAACCTGGGTAGTGATGGCGATTTTAATTATCGGCGCTATAATTTTGAATCGTAAAATTAAAAAAGATAAACCAGGCGGTTTTCAAAATTTAGTGGAAATGATTTTTGAAGGGGGACTTGGCTTGATGGATTCAGTAACGCAGGACAGGAAACAGTCTGCAAAGTTTTTCCCTTTTGTTTTTACATTTTTCATTCTTATAATAGCCGGTAATTGGTTTGGGCTTTTGCCCGGAGTCGGCACCATCGGATTTCACGAAATTTTAGATGGTAAAGAAACTTTTGTGCCTTTGTTGCGCGGTTCTGCCGCAGATTTGAATTTTACTCTGGCCTTAGCCGCTATTTCAGTTGTCGCCACTCAAGTCATCGCCATCGCAACTTTGGGCTTTATCAAACATTCCAAAAAATATGTTAACTTTAAAAATCCGATCATGGGTTTTGTCGGGGCACTGGAAGGCATTTCGGAATTCGCCAAGATATTGTCTTTCTCCTTCCGGTTATTCGGCAACATATTTGCGGGTGAAGTGCTGTTGATTGTGATTGGTTTGATCATCCCATATCTGGTGCCAATTCCGTTTTTGTTCTTGGAATTGTTCGTGGGTTTTATCCAGGCTTTTATTTTTTCAGTTCTGACTTTGGTTTTTTTGAAAATCGCCACAACGGCAACCGAGCATTAGCAATAAGACATTTGGGTTTTAGATGTAAAATTCAAATGTTTAATTATTAATTAACAGCATTTCAGCTTCGACTTTAAAAATCCAACAACAGTCGGAAGATGAAATGTGAAAGGAAATTTTTATGGACGCAGCCGCAGCAAAACTTTTCGCCGCCGCCTTGGTCATTGCCATTGGTGGTTTCGGCCCGGCATTCGCCATTGGTAAATTGGCCGCTAAGGCCATGGAAGCTATTGGCCGTAATCCCGAAGCCGCGGGCAAAATTCAAGTGCCTATGTTAATAGCTATGGCTTTTGCCGAAGCTATCGCGGTTTACGCTCTTGTCGTAGCATTAATTATCAAATTCGTTTAGTAAATCCCGCGTACCGCAAGGCCGGATTTAGATAAGACTCTAAAATCCCCCCGGCCTTGGGTACGGGGTTTCGTTCCTGCGTTTCGCGGGGATGAACCCCCGTATCATTAATCGCGTGAGACCCAAACGCTCACGCATGAACTCAAATGGAAGAATTAATTAAAAAATTCGGCATTGAGCCAGCCCTATTAATTGCGCAAGTAATTAACTTCGGCATTGTTTTGTTCGTGCTGTGGAAATTCGCCTATAAGCCAGTGTTAAAGGTCCTGCGGGAAAGGCAGGCCAAGGTTAAAAAAAGCCTGGAAGACGCCAAGGCCGTTGAATTAAAATTGCAGGAGGCGGAAAAACTGAAACAGGAAAAAATTATGGAAGCCCGGGGCGAAGCTGAAAAAATTATTGAAGACGCGGCCAAAGAAAGTGACCGTTTAAAGCAGCAAAGATTGGAGGAAGTGCAAACGGAAATTGACGGCATGAAAGTCCATGCCCAAGCTGAAATAATCGCCCAAAAGGCGCAAGCCCTGAATCAGGCAAAAAGTGAAATAGTCAATCTGGTTATTGGCGCAACCGGCAAGGTTGTAGGCAAAATCGGTTTGGAAAAAATTGATAAAGCCTTGGTAGAAGAGGCAGTGGAGGAAACCAAGCATGTCTAAATTCACAGTCAGCCAATACGCGGCCGCTTATCAAGCAGCGGTCAAGGATAAAACCGGCAAAGATCGCGAAGAAATTGCCTATCAATTAATCAAGCTTTTGGCGCGTCAAAGGCGGATTAAAATGATCACCCGGATTATTTCAGCGCTGGAAAGGCTGATTGCTGAAGCTGGCGGGCCAATGGTGGTTGAAGTCAAATCAGTTAAAACAATGGATGAACAAACCAGCCTAAAATTAAAACAGCAGTTGGAAAAGTTTTTGAACCGGCCGGTTAAAATTCGCAGCCAAGCCTCGCCTAGGATTTTGGCCGGCGTAAAAATTCAAGTCGGCGATCAGCTGGTTGATAATTCTCTGGCTTCCAGGCTTAATGACTTAAAACAACAACTTTTAACTAATTTTTAAACTATGCCCCATACCATCGTTGAAGTTCTAAAACAGCAACTCCAAAATTTCCAAGCCCGAGCGGTTAAAACCACTGTCGGCCATGTGCTGGAAGTGGGCGACGGCATTGCCCGAGTGGAAGGTCTTTCGGATATCCAGGCAAGCGAAAAAGTAATTTTTGCTTCTGGCGCCACTGGCGTGGTTTTGAATTTGGAAGAGGATACGGTTGGTATCATGATCATGAAAGGCGCGACAGAGGTAAAAGAGGGCGAAGAAGTTAAAGGAACCGGAGAAATTCTTTCCGTGCCAGTGGGACAGGAAATGGTCGGTCGGGTAGTCAATCCTTTGGGCGAAGCCTTGGACGGCAAAGGAGCGATTAAGACCAAACAAACTTATCCAGTGGAAAGAATCGCGCCAGGCGTTATTACCCGTGAATCAGTCAAACAGCCTTTGCAGACCGGCATCAAGGCCATTGACGCGCTTATTCCTATCGGTCGCGGTCAGCGCGAATTAATCATTGGCGACCGTCAGACTGGCAAAACCGCCATTGCTATTGATGCCATCATTAACCAAAAAGGCACGGGTGTTACCTGTATTTATGTGGCCATTGGCCAAAAAGCCTCCAAGGTCGTCCGCATTGTGGCCGAGCTGGAAAAGCACGGAGCTATGGATCATACTATTGTGGTTTTGGCCGGGGCTTCAGATCCAGCGGCTCTGTCATTTTTAGCGCCTTATGCTGGCTGCGCCATGGGCGAATATTTTATGGATCAGGGTAGGGATGTTTTGGTAATTTACGATGATTTATCCAAGCACGCCTGGGCTTACCGTCAGATTTCCTTATTATTGCGAAGACCCCCGGGACGGGAAGCTTACCCAGGCGATATTTTTTACTTACATTCCAGGTTATTGGAACGGGCCGCCAAATTAAGCAAAGATTTTAAAGGCGGCAGTTTAACTGCTTTGCCAATTATTGAAACCCAGGCCGGTGATGTTTCGGCTTATATTCCAACCAATGTCATTTCCATAACCGACGGTCAAATTTATCTGGAATCAGATTTGTTTTATCAAGGCCAAAGGCCGGCTTTGAATATTGGTTTGTCAGTTTCCCGCGTGGGCTCTGCCGCGCAGAATAAAGCCATGAAAAAGGTCGCCGGTAAACTAAGATTGGACATGGCCCAGTACCGGGAGTTAGCCGCTTTTGCTCAATTCGGTTCGGATTTAGACGCGGCCACCAAAGCGCAATTGGAACGCGGCAAAAGAACCTCGGAAATTCTCAAGCAAGGTTTATTGGCCCCAATACCAGTGACCCAGCAGATCGCGGTTTTGTATGCTGTTACCCAAGGCATGTTGGACGAAATTGAAGTGGAAAATGTTCAGGCTTGGGAAAAAGCTTTTTTGCACGCGCTTTCCACCCAGCACAGCAAATTTTTGGAAAAACTGGCGAAAATTTCCGAATTAACTTCGGAAATTGAAAAAGAATTAAAAGAGATTGTCATTAATTTTAATCAGCTAAGAAAGTCTAAATGATGTCAAGTTCCAGAGATATTCGAAGACGAATAAAATCCATTGGTAATACCAGCAAGATTACCAAAGCTATGGAATTGGTGGCCGCGGCCAAAATGCGTAAAGCTGTGAAAGCGGTTTTGGAAACCCGAGCTTACGCCCGAACGGCCTGGCAAATCATCAAAGAGCTGGCCGCCACAACGGATCCGGCTTTGCATCCGCTTTTGCAAACGCGAAAAAAAATCAAAAAGCTCGGCATTATTTTAATTACTTCCAACCGCGGCCTTTGCGGCGGTTTTAACCGGGAAATTATCGATCAAGTGGCTTTGTATATTCAAAATCACAAAAAGCAAGATGTTGAAGTGAAGGCCGAAGTTCTGCTCATGGGCAAGAAAGGCCGGGATATTATGTTCAGGCACGGCCATGAAATCGCGGCGGAATTTGCCAAACTGGATGTTACGACCCACGTTTCTGAAGTTACGCCCATGGCAAAAATGGCAATGACTGATTATATAGCCGGGAAATATGATAAAGTCGCTATTGCTTATACTGATTATATCTCCGCCATTAACCAAAAACCTCGGATTATGCAGCTGCTGCCTTTGGACTATGAAGATGAAATGCTTGGTCAGGTTGGGGGAGCCAGGCCAGAAGCTAAACAAAAAGAAAGCTGGGAATATCTATTTGAGCCTTCACCAGATGTAGTTCTGGAGCAGATGATTGAAAAATTGATAGAACTGCAGGTTTACCAGGCTTTGTTGGAATCCAATGCTTCAGAGCATTCTGCGCGGATGCTGGCCATGCGCAATGCCAATGATTCAGCTCAAGAATTAATTGAAGACCTGACCCTTTCTTATAATCAAACTCGTCAAGCCAGCATTACTCAAGAAATTGCGGAAATTTCCGCCGGACGGGCGGCATTGGAATAATTGGAATACTTGGAGTAGAGACTTTAGTCTCTTGTTTAAAACAAATTACAATTAAAGAGGCTGAAGCCTCTACTCCACCAAAACCATGAATCCTTACCATAACCCACCACATTTGTACCTTGATCAAACTATATATTTTATCAGCGCGCGAACCGTTGAGGCGAATCCAATTTTAGTGAGCGAAGAAAGCAAAAAATTATTTCTGAAATGTTTCAAGGAAAAGGTCGAAAAACATAAGTATATACTTTACGCCTGGGTAATTCTCAACAATCACTATCACATCATTGTTCAAACGAACAGCGGTAATAGCCTTCCGAAATTCATGCAAGCACTTCACGGTGTGACATCGCGGACGCTGAATCTGCAGGATGAGAAGAAAGGTCGTCAAGTGTGGTTTAATTATTGGGACAGGTGCTTGAGTAATGACGAGGATTTCAACGCCCACTGTGATTACATTCATTACAACCCCGTGAAGCATAGACTTGTACAGCATCCGGAGGATTATCCCTATTCTAGCTATGAGATTTTCCTTAAGCGCGGCTATTACGAAATAGGATGGGGGTATGCGGAACCAAAGAATATTGAAAAATTGAAGGAGTAGAATTTATAGGAGGAGTAGAAGCTTTAGCTTCTTTGTTACATACAGAGGCTGAAGCCTCTACTCCTAGAAAAAAGTACATTACAAGGAGGAATAGAAACTTCAGTTTCTGTGTCGAAGATATTAGAGACTAAAGTCTCTACTCCGTATAGTAAAAAAAGTTCCTTACAAAACGAAAAAGCGCTTTGATGTAATCTCAGCGCTTTGCAAAAAATCTAGGAGTTTATTCAGCTAGGAGTGTAGCATTGAAGAGCTGCACAAGCATGAGTAAGCCCTTAAAGAAGAGCGGAATTCCCAAAAGACACAAAAAAGGTGCAACCGGAGAACAGGCGGAGAGTAACGCGCCGCCGGTTGTAATGGCGAGACCAAGGATAGATGTAAATACTCCACCAACCTCACCATTCAAAAAGCTTCTTAAACGAATCATTTATACCTCCTTACTACAGTTTTAATTTTGAATGTTACATATTAGCAAAAAACAACTTGCTTGTCAATCCTTTAAAGGTGTAAGCTAGGCGCGAAAGAAATTTCGATCCTGACCCATCTCTTCATTTAATTATTTAACCAAGTGCAGGCCGCTGCGCCTGCGCTGGAATAATCGCGGGCAGCCTGCCCGCCGTACTTCGTCCGGCGAAGGCAGGCGGGAGCCGCCTGCGCTAAAATAATCAATTTAAAAAATTTCTAAATTAATATACTTATGAATCAAGGAAAAATTACTCAAATTATCGGCCCGGTTGTTGACGCCCATTTTGAAGGCGAACTTCCCTCTATTTACACGGCCCTGACTATTGAAAGAAAAGGGGGCAAGCCTTTAGTCTTAGAAGTTCAGCAACACACCGGCGCCAATACCGTGCGCTGCGTGGCCATGGGTTCAACCGATGGTTTGCAAAGAGGCTTGGCTGTTAAAAATACTAATGGCCCGATTACCGTACCGGTCGGGCCGGAAACTTTAGGCAGGATTTTTAATGTCGTGGGCGATGTGGTTGACGGCGGCGAAGAAGTTAAATCCAAAAAACGCTATCCCATACATCGCGAATCTCCGAAATTTGTCGAACAAACCGCCAAAGCCGAGGTGTTTGAAACAGGCATTAAAGTCATTGACCTGGTTTGCCCAATTGTTAAAGGCGGTAAAGTCGGTTTGTTTGGTGGAGCTGGTGTGGGCAAGACCGTGGTTATCCAGGAGCTTATTCGTAACATCGCGGCCGAGCATGGCGGCTATTCAGTTTTTGCCGGCGTGGGGGAAAGAACCCGCGAAGGCAACGATCTTTATCGTGATATGACTGCCTCGGGAGTCATTAAAAAAACTGCCATGGTTTTTGGCCAGATGAACGAATCGCCTGGCGTTCGCTCCCGCGTGGCTTTGTCCGGACTGGCTGTAGCCGAATATTTCCGCGATGAAGAGCAAAAAGATGTTCTGCTTTTCATTGATAACATTTTCCGATTTACCCAGGCCGGTTCTGAAGTTTCCGCGCTTTTGGGCCGCATTCCTTCAGCCGTGGGCTACCAGCCGACTTTGGCTGAAGAAATGGGCGAATTGCAGGAACGAATCACTTCAACCAAAAAAGGCTCTATTACTTCAGTACAGGCCGTATATGTGCCTGCTGATGATCTGACTGACCCGGCACCAGCCACGACTTTCGCGCACCTGGATTCCACTGTGGTGCTTTCTAGAAGTTTGTCAGAGCTTGGTATTTATCCGGCAGTGGACCCGCTGGATTCTTCTTCCACAATTTTGGATCCGGCTATTGTGGGCGATGAACATTATCAAGTGGCGCGGCAAGTTCAGAAAGTTTTGCAGCGGTATAAAGACCTGCAGGACATTATTGCGATTTTAGGCATGGAAGAATTAAGCCCCGAAGACAAACAAACTGTTTCTCGCGCCAGAAAAATCCAGAGATTTTTATCCCAGCCTTTCTTTGTGGCTGAACAATTCACAGGCACAGTCGGTAAATATGTGCCGCGGGCCGAAACCGTCAGAGGATTTAAAGAAATTCTGGAAGGCAAATATGATGATGTCACCGAACAGGCTTTTTACATGAAAGGTTCAATTGAGGAAGTCAGGAAACCGGTCTAAAGGTTTGGGTGTGGATATCAGTATCGTTAAATGGTGTGGGCATACGGCTTCTAATCATTAACCACGCCGATACGGCTACTCACCAGTGCCTTGGCACGGCAGGCGGGGAAGTCTACACCTAAAACAACTAACTATAATCATTTATCAAACATGCCAAAAATAATTAATCTTACAATTACTACCCCAGAACGAATCGTTTTTCAAGATCAAGTGAACGAAGTGGTTTTGCCGACTATGCAGGGCGAGATTGGCATTTTG
>Ga0066637_10000171_pt1 | contig 39077 bp, 29 predicted proteins | sample CryGeyCG2014_020_FD_62737 | JGI IMG/M metagenome (GOLD analysis project Ga0066637, IMG submission 62737) | Groundwater microbial communities from aquifer - Crystal Geyser CG08_land_8/20/14_0.20 | ecosystem: Environmental > Aquatic > Deep subsurface > Groundwater | place: USA: Utah: Grand County...
AGGCGCCGCGCGAAAGTAGCGAACCCCGCCGTGGCGGGGCGAGCTAATACATTAACAATTTTCTTTGAAATGCGTTTGAATTTTTCCAAAAACGAGCACCAAGAAGGGGTGCGGGCTCAATGAACACCCACGAGTACGAAGTACGAGTGAAAGTGTAAATTAGTCCATAGCTGATGAGAATAGGAAATAGAATATCGAAGGAACGGTGGATGTAGTTTATGGATATTTGTTGGGAGGGGTGCGGGAGCGGTTGAACCGGCTGGTTTCGAAAACCATGCGGGGCGAAAGTCTCACGAGAGTTCGAATCTCTCCCCCTCCGCCAGGTTTTACTGAAAGTATGTACTTTTCCATAGCATCTCCACAATTTAAAAGGGGGAGAAAAGCCGATAGATTATTAGTTGCCAAGAATGCAAAAGGGGGTTCTGCGTAATTATGGTGATTATTTAGATCTACTCTAAAGAAAGCTTTTGGGAGGCGCGGTTTTGAATTTTTTCTAACAATCCTATACTTGGCGTTTCTTCTTCCGAAATATATTTTGCCACAAGCTTTTGAAGCTTTTCCCCATCATCCTTTTTATATATCAAAAACAGACGGCCGGGAAATTTGGCCTTGGTGTTTATATTTAAAACCTCGCTATCGTATTTTTTGGCAAAGAAAAACGAAAGAAGACTTTCCCAAGGGTACATTGTCCCAGCGTACGATAGTCCACGGGTGGTTATTTTATGCTCCACCTCTTCGGGAGGCACTGTAGACAAAACATAGTAGACAAAAGTTAAAGAGATAATAACTCCGATAAGCAAAAATTCTCGGATAAAAACCAGAATTAAAGAAAGCACAAAGATAATAATAAAGATGGTGGTAAAGTATTGGCGGTCCCGCTCTTTGTAAGCTCTAGATGGCGCTTTCCATTCAAATAAAGTTTTGAGTGGCTCTTGAGGAACTTGTGGTCGCTCCACGGGTTCCGACTTTTCCTGAGTTTTCTGTTTTCCGAAAGGCATATCCCTATTCTAGAACTTAGTTATGTTCCACGCAATATCTTCGTCGGTTTTGAATTCGCGTTCCACCCTTAAGGAGGGAACCCGTATTAATTTAAATTCCTAAATTTCCCTTAATATCATCGATTTCCTTCTTTAATTTTAGATCAATAGGAATTAATCTTTTGATCTTCTCCGTTCCGTGGATTATCGTAGAGTGATCGCGTCCGCCTATAAGTCCGCCAACAGCCATAAGGGAAATCCCCGTTTCAAATCTTATTAGATACATAGCAACATGCCGCGCCAACACTATATTTTGCAAACGGCTTTTGCCAAGGATATCTTTTTGCCGCAAATTATAATAAGTCGCCACAGCGTTTATTATCTCGGAAACGGAGAGCATTTTTGATTTCTTTTCCTCTTTGGCGATTTTTAGCGCCTCCCTAACAATATTCACGGTCAAAGGTTCCTCCGTAGTTTTTTGTTTTAAAACTACCTGCATAAAAGCTCCCTCCAGCTCTCTGATATTGGAAGTTACTTTGTCGGCCACAAAATCCAATATTTCATCGGTTATTGCTACACCGCTCGCGTCTCTTTTTTGCCGTAAAATAGCCCTCCGTGTTTCCACATCGGGAAATTGCATATCTACTATAATTCCGGAAGCTAGTCGAGAAGAGATTCTAGGCGCTAATTTTTCTATTTCGTGCGGAGGACGATCGCATGTGACGATGATTTGTTTTTTGTCCAAATACAACGCGTTAAAAGTATGAAAAAATTCCTCTTGCGTGGCCTCGCGCCCCGCAATAAATTGCACATCGTCCACGATCAAAACATCCACCTGACGGTATTTTTTTCTAAAAGCCGTGGTAGTTTGCTCCCGCGATCCTCTTTTTATCGCCTCTACGAGTTCATTGGTAAAATTTTCTCCTGTTGTGTATACCACTTTTTTATTTGGATATTTTTTTAAAACCTCGTTTCCTATAGCCTGCGCCAAGTGAGTTTTGCCAAGGCCGACATTAGAATATAAAAAAAACGGGTTATAGGCGTTTCCCGGATTTGCCACAATGGAAGTGGCTACAGCGTGAGCCAATTTGTTATTTGTCCCCACAATAAATTTATCAAAAGTATAATCAGGGTATAAATTTGCCAAATGAGAATCCCGTTCTTCTTTTTTGACTGCGGAAAACAAAGGCCCAATCTCTTTTTCCTCCAACGGTTTTTGCCCTATAACAAAAGCGAGTTCTACAGAGTATCCCAAAAAGTTTTGCGAAATTTTTTGGATTTGCGAATAGTACCTTCCCTCCAACCGCTCGCGGGTTAAAGGCGATGAACAGGAGATTGTAATAATATTGTTTTCTATTTTTGAAATATAGGAAGGGAGAAAAAAAGTCTTAAAAGTGGCGGAGGCGGTGGATATTTCCAGCTCTCCAAGTACGGTTTTCCAGAGCTTTTCGCAATCATTCATGTAGGTGGCAGGAAACTTTGGGGGAATCTAGTATCTGGATAAGTTTTACCAACTTATCCACAAAGGTGTCAATGGGATTTTAAGACTAAAACCGATTCTGGATGCACTTCGTTTGCCAGAATAACAAAAATGTGCCGCTTCGTCATTCTGGTAAGTGAGTTCTCGAACGCATCCAGAATCTGCATAATACCGATTCTGGAGTCGCTACGCTCCCCAGAATGACAACATTACCCCATATGAGATTATCGTACTTTTTAGTAGAATAAATGTTAATGACAAAAAAGCTTCTTGCGAGGTCAATTTTTCTTTTGCTTCCTCTTCTTATCTTTGTGATAAATCAAAAGGGCAAGGCTTATTCGGCCGAAACCCCGGAAGATCCGGGGGGAAGTTGCATTAGCCCAACATTTTCGGGAATTTTTACGCACCCAGATTGTGCTGGAAACGGTGGGGTGGCCGGAGCAAGAGTTAGAGTAGAAAACGGTAACGACCCCTCATTGAAAGCCTCGACCACTACCAACCAAAATGGAGAGTTTTCTCTTACTGTTACCTGTAATCAAGGAGAGATCGCAAGTCCGTTAGATCCCTCTTACAGAAGATTTTTGATAATCGTAGATTACACAGATACAGCGGGTTTGGTTTGTGGCGGGGCTTTTAACGACACAGTAATTTTTGACACAACAGATATACGGCGGCAGAAAAGTTACGATAACAATATTTCAAAATGCAATCCGGGTGATGTTTTAAGCTGTTCTGCCACATCTTCCAATCAATGCGCCCCTATTAGATTTGTCGGGTTGGTTAAAAGTAGATATTTTCCGGCAGGCGTTCCTTATACCAAGGCTGTGTTTATAAACGCAGACGACGCAACTGTTGGGGGCTATTATGTTACAGGAACTGACGGCACCTACAATTTGCCAGTATCCCCGCATCCCAAAGAATTTGATAGCGAGAATTCCATTTATCGGACCTTTAATTTTTTTGCTGAGTATACTTACAATAATGGAACAAAATGCACCAGTCCTCAAAGGACTGTTACTGTAGTACGACCATATCAACAATGTATTTATGAAGCGATACAGGATGTGGGTGATATTGATCTTGGGGAATGCGGGCCCAAAACTAGCGCCGATTTTCCCACAACATTGCCGCCCACTGGCCCCGGCACAGGCCCCTTGCCAACTCCTTCCCCTCTCCTGCTTCCGATAACCGGTTCTTTGGTATGTCGGGAAGGTATTACAGGACTTTCGGGAGGAAATTGGGATTCAGGTTTTTTTTCACAACGAACGATAGGATATTTTAAAGATCTTGGTGTTACTTATACTCGTATTACCGCGCGTTGGGATAACGCTGAATCTTGGCCAAACTACCCAAATGGTAGTCCAGTTTTTAATTTTACTGATGGTGATAGGGAGATTACTGCAATGAGGCAGTCAGGGGTTAAGGACGCTATTACACTTTTTGTGGGCCCGCAGTGGTGGTACGCAGATGGTAATCCCGACACGTGTTCGGGGATGTCAGGGTCGGACTTTTCTGATGTATCCAGTTTTTGCATATGTTATCGTGCTCAAGAATGCAAACCAGGTGGTAGAGGCATTGGAAAATGGTGTGGTACTTCTGCTCAAAGGGAAGAAAATGCCAGGAACCCAGCTTTGTATTGCGGGATTTCAAAAAGCAAAGAGGGTTTATACAGGGAGTCCATAAAGAAAATAGTCGGTCATTACTACAATAAATTCGGACTTACACTATGGGAGTTTTGGAACGAACCAGAAATGTACAGGAATGGTATGGAAGACCCAGAAAATTACGCGTGGGCTTTAAAGGTTTTTTACGAGGAAGCAAAGAAATTCTCGGGCGTTAAAGTCGCCTTTAATGCTAATTGGGGCAAATACGGAGGTTCACTCGATCCTAATTCTTACGATGCCGCCGTTATTCACCCGTACCCATCGCAACCAGCAACAGAGGCAATTGATAAGGGGAAAATTGAAGAGTTACGAAATGGTTTGGCCTCTGCTGGAAGATCTGACGCTAAAATTTGGATTACAGAATGGGGTTACGAAATGCTAAGGAGTGAGTGCGACCTTCCCTCCACATCGGAATCTGATCAGCTACGGTTGTATAAAGAGGCAAGAGATTGGTTAAATATGCAGTCAGATATAGAATACGCAATATTTTTTATTCTTGACGATAAACCCAAAGTTAGCTCATCTCACCCTTATGGTCCGGGTGATAATGTATGCTGGGGAATGATCAAGGAAGATTTTTGGAACCCCAACGCTACTCCGACAAAAAGACCTATCTACGATGTATTTAAAGATAAAAAGTCGTGCACTTATACAGTTTCCGCGGGAACTTGCGAAGAGCCGTTAAAATATACTTCCGCTCCAAGTTGTGAAAATCTAACAATAACCGCGCCAGAAACAGGAAAGCAAGAGTTAAGTGGCGGATGTACAGATGTTAGTGCCACAATTATTCCCGATTGGAGATGTGAGTGGAAAATGAAATACACCAGAAATTGGAGCGATGTTAATGGGTTGGGACAAAAAAGTAGATACAAGCTAACGGCGCCGGATTTTTCTGAATACTTTTTTTGGTCCAGGGCTCAAGAAACAGAACGGAAACCTGTTTTGGTAGAACTAACTGGCGAACCGGCAATGGGAAACGAGAAATTTGTAACAGCAATCCAAAGCGGAAATCCTAAACAAAACAAATACGGACTCTTTAGCTATTTTTCATCCCCTGAAAGGACGACAACTTACTACAGCGACAAGTTTCAAGATTTACAAAATCAGGCCACCGGATACAAAGATCGGGCGGCGGCGGTACTTTTGTCCAAAGATAGTATTGCTCTCCTTGGTGGTAGTGCTGGAGGTGTTTCCCTTATTCCGGTAACACAAACAACTTTGGGTGGGGCCCGCTTGGAAAAAAAAGAAGTAGCTTTGGGGGGTTACGCGGCAATGGCGTCTTTGTGCGCTATTGCCGGAAGGGTTGGAGACACAGATTGCGGACCAAGAAGCGGGATCACCAATTTTAATCTTTTTGCCGCGGCGGTTCAAAACGATTTTGGAAATTATACCGGAGATCAGCTTGCTGTTTATCCAGAATCTCTAGTTAATAACACAATGGCTTGCGCGGGACCCACACCAAATATCAAAAGTAATGGGCAATTGCTGGCGTCAGCTATACCTGTTTCCACCGCTTCCTCAATTGATACTTTAGACACCCCTTCCTACTCGGCCGAATCCTTGCCGGGCCAAGTATTAGGCGCAATTCCGTGTTATTCAACCAGTTCCACCTCCAAGAATTTGGAATGCCCCTCGTCAGGAAGTAAAGCAACAACCGTGGAAAAGGATATTATTGATATAAAAGGGATAAGTACAAAGGAAGAAACATGCACAAAGAATGGATCTGGTTTGTATGCCCCATCATCGGGTTCTTGTAGCACAACATTTACAATTAACGCTCAACAAAAAACAATTTATTCTTTTGAATATCTAATCCAGAATTTAATAATGAAAACGGCAAGCTCTATTGCCACAAGTCCGTCAGTCCAAGTAGCTAAAGTATTAGACTATACCGACCGTAAACATAATGAAATACCCGCCGGAGGAGGTATTAATGTGGATTCCACAAAAGTGGGGTTTGTGGTTGATGGAGTAAAAACAAAATGCTTATGGGAAATTCTTACAGCTTCAATAAATAACTCCCCAGCTCATAAATACGATCAACCGGATCCAAATTGTTTTGAAACCACAAACCCCCCAGATTCAGTAGCTACATCTTGTAATATGTTTGGTCTATGGACAAACGCAAATACGGTAAGTTGGGACGATCAGAGTAAACCAGAGGACCCCAGCTTTGGACTTCCGGAATCTTCACTTATAAAGCTAACATTTATGTTAATTGCCCGGGATGCGGAAACATTTACCGCGACAGGAAACGCTTGTACGGGATGTCCTTATAATTCGGAGGGGCCAAGAAGTGGAATATCTGTAAAGTATCAAGGAAACACAAAAACCATGGTGTGGAAAACTATCGGCAAGGCACACACCCTGATAGGTAACCTAAGGATTCCTATAGGGGCAAAGTACGAAATTTTTTCTGGTGTTGGTGGCAATACTGGCGAAAGTTCTCCTTGCTACAATCGTGTAACTTTGGTGAAAAGAGATGCTACAGCGGACATCTGCTTGCAATCCTATGTGTACCCCATCGTTCATGGTTCCACGACTGGAGAGGAGTATCAAAAGACGAATAATTCTTGTGGCAATACAAATACATGTTTTGTTGGGAGACCATGCAGTGCAACGACACCGGATGGAAACACTCCTTCGGGTTGCGATGACGGGAACTCCGAGGCGGGGCTCCAAGATTCTGGTCATTACTGGGCTTCTATATTTGGCCGACCCATTGGAGCTCTTCCATGCAATTTTGGTTTTGACGACATCTCCAAACAGATAAATCTGGCCGAGGTAATATTTGAGGATGTGGCGTGCAAAAGCGGGGGGTGTATTGCAGTAGGAAGAAACAATGGGGCGATGTGGACAGATGGCTTCGTAGCAAGATCCTCAAATGATGGAAATGCGTGGAATGTTTCGTTTAGAAAAGACAAAGCGGGGATTTATGAAGGAATGTTTCATGTAAGCTTGTTATCTGGAATGGAGGCTTTTATCGGAGGTCAAAGTGGTCAGATATTATATGGGCAAGATTGGAAAAACCCCTCGGTTAAGTTTTTAAGCCAGCCTACCGGAAAACAATCGTATATTCTTGGTCTTGGTATAAAGCAGGTTGGCACCGATGTTTTGGGATTTGCCGGACTTTCCGGTTTGGAAGTCTTGAAAAAGAGTACAGGGGCAAATCCAACATGGGAAGGTTTTACTGTCCCGGTTTCGGCATTTAGGACTGTTGATGATTTTGCATTTTCCTCAACCGGTAGTCGCGTTATTGCCACACAGGCCGGTGGTGGGCAGGATTATTGGATTGGTTCCACGACAGATACATCGGGGTGGGAACTAAAAGGCGGTTTTCCGGGGACATGCTCCGCGCAAGGAGTAGGAAAGCTTCGAGTTAGGGCGTTGGATGATAACTTAACCAACTTTGTAGTGGCAACGGGAAAAGAGAAAGAATTGGGCGGCAAATTTGGATGTTTGGTTAAATGTACTGGCGCTGTGGCACCAATCTGTACAAACAAAGCGGTATCGGACTCTGCTATGTTTGGACTAGACTTTGGACCAGATAAAAAGACCGGTGTTGCTGTGGGGCTTGGTGGGATGATTCAAATAACCCGTGATGGCGGGGAAACTTGGGAGCTTTCCAATTCCGGAACAACAGAAGACCTCCGTGGAGTAAGCATGATAAATGATTTCGCGGCAGTCGCCGTTGGAGATAAAGGAACTATTTTAAGAAGTGAAAATATTCAAAGCGCCACTCCAACTTGGGAGAAAAAGAATCTAATACAGAATGATTATTTTGGGGAGGATTGGTAATCCGCGGAGAATTTATTTCTTGATTCTTTTAAAAAACCTTTTCTTGTGGGAATTTGGAGTTGGGGGTGGGGTTGGTAAAGATTGTGAAATAGTATTTACCGCTCTTGCAACCTTATCTTTGATGGTATCCGTTATATTCTCCTCAATTTTTTCTTTAATTCCATCTTTTATTTTCTTTGGAATTAAAAGAGAACCAAAAGCAACACCGGCTAAAGCCCCAAGAGCCGCGCCAACGACAAATCCGCCAGTTTTAGAACTACTTTTTGTGGTGGTGTTTTTTTGTTCCATACTTTCATATGGGGTACTACCCCTACGGGGTAGTACCCCCTTTTCAATCCAAATACCTCGGGTTTCAGCTTTTATTTTCTGGTGAAGTATCTTTAGTAAACCTTTCTTTTAGCACTTCCACAATCTTATAACCTTCCGCAAAACCGGCTGCCAAAGATGACAGTGACGAAAACGGCGTTTTGATGCTTTCCGCTGTTTCTTTAACAGCATCAATTAGCTCATTAATCCTAATAATGGTCTTTCGGGCTTCTTTTAAAACCAAAATAACATAGGCGATGAGAAGGACAAAGTTAATTGTGAGGAGGACTATTATAATTATAAGAATCGTTTGTACATCCATAGGGCAGCTTAAACTAATATACTACTTTGGACTTTTGGTGTAAATGTTTTCTATTACCTCCCCTTCCTTCCCCATTACCCCAAGAAATTCCCCGTTTTTGGTAATCCTCGCCACTCCGGCATTTCCGGCTTTAATTTTAATCTCCCTTTTGGCGTTAAATGTTACTTTTGCTCCCGCAAGCACAATGCCGTCAAAAGTTTTTTGGGAATCGGCAAAAACCGTAAGATACGAAGCGTCTTTAATTATTTCAATATTTATCTCCAAATCCTCCTTTATGGCTTCTTCCCCGGTTTTTTCCGTTACGGCTCCCAAAACCGATAAATCCTCGTACTCGGCTAAAATTTTTCTTGTAATGGATGAGCTTTTACCAAGTTTATTTACGGCAGTAAAATTTAGCGCGTTTACTCCTTTAGAAAGCGATACGGTAAAAGCAAAAGAGCCGTCTGTTTGAGGCAAAAGTTTTTGTCCGTTAAGACCTACTTCGGCCTCCGGATCGGCCTTTAAAAAAATGTCAAGGCTGGGGCTTTGTACCGCAATATCGGACGAGGGGCTTTCCACCGCTAAAAATGGCGGTTTGGCGAAGGAACGGTATTGATAAAAGATGTATGAAAAAAAAGCGATAAGAGATATGGTTATAAAAACCCAAGCCACCGCTTTCGGGGAAAGGTGAAAAAAATTTAGGTTTTGCGTGCGATAGGTAAGACTCCGCGTTTTGCGAACGCTTTCCTCGTCATATTCCCTTCTAAAAAATGCCAAAACCTCGTCCTTGTTAAGCCCAAGGTATTCGCAGTAATTCTTTAAGAAACCTTTAAGTTGAATGGGATTAGAAAATTTACTGTAATCGGATTCTTCCAGAGCTTTTAAAAATTTAGGGTGAATACGGAGAGCCATTGCCGCTTCCTCAAGGAGGATATTCTTCTCCACTCTCCGCTCTTTTAATATAGATCCTACTGATTTCATGAAGACTTATTAAGTTGGGACAGGTACTTATCGGCATCGCTTATTAATACATCGCGGGGCTTGCTTCCGTCCCCACCGGACACAACTCCCATTGTTTCCAGTTCATCTAAGATTCTTGCCGCCCGGGCATATCCGATACTTAACTTCCGCTGTAATAGAGAAGAAGAAGCTTTTTTATAAAGTACGACAAGTCTTACGGACTCGGAAAAAAATTCATCCTGCGACCCGCCTCGGTCAAAGGATTTACCATCTCCGCTATCGGAAAGGGAAACCGTAGCAATATCGGTGTATTCGGCTTGGACTGGAGCTTGCCGCAAAAAGCCGGTTAAAGCTTCCCGCTCTTTGTCCGAAACGAAAACTCCCTGAATTCTTACGGGCTTTGAAACATCTGGCGGGACAAAAAGCATGTCCCCACGACCCAAAAGTTTTTCGGCTCCGGGTTGATCAATAATAACGCGGGAATCTATTTGTGAAGTAACATTAAAAGCGATACGGCAGGGGATGTTGGCTTTAATAAGACCGGTTAAAACATCCACAGATGGTCTTTGCGTGGCCAGTACCAAGTGAATTCCCACAGCGCGGGCCAGTTGCGCGATACGACAAATGGCTTTTTCCACATCGTTAGCCGATGTCATCATTAAATCGGCCAACTCGTCCACGATAATAATGATATAAGGAAGTGCTTGAAATCCCGACATCTCGTTATAAAGATCAATATCGCGAACTTTGGCATTTTCCAAAAGCCTGTATCTTCTTTCCATTTCGGAAATTGCCCATTTAAAAGCCGGGAGAGCTTTGTGCGAATCAACAATAACAGGCGTCAAAAGATGAGGGATATCGCGGTACCCCACAAGCTCAACCCTCTTAGGATCTACCAAAATAAACTTGCATTCTTGTGGGGAACATCTAAAAAGAAGTGTGGAAATAATTGAGTGGATCATGACCGATTTTCCGCTTCCCGTGGATCCGGCAACCAACACATGGGGCATTCTTGCAATATCGTAGGATATCGAGGTTCCGGAAACATCTTTTCCAAGCGCCATCATAAGTTTTGATTTGGATTTGGCTACCTTTTCGGAAAGCATAATTTCCTTAAGCGTGACAAGCTCAAAGGAGTTATTGGGAACTTCCACTCCAATTAGAGATCTTCCCGGAATCGGGGCTTCTATTCGGACAGAGCCTGTTGGGGAGGCTAAAGCCAACGCAATATCATTTTGCAAGGATGTAATTTTAGCGATTTTTGTCCCCTGCGCTGTTTCCAAAGCGTACTGCGTTACCGCGGGCCCTTTATTTACTTCTGTCACTTTAGATCTAATACCAAAAGAATCTAAGGTCTTCTCTATAATTAACGCCCTCTGTTTTACATCGCCGCGGTCGGCCCGAATTTGTGGAGGGTCGGACAAAATGCTTAAAGGCGGATATTCCCAAACAGTGTCATTATAAGGAATGTTGGTTAGAGTTTTTGCCGTGGGGGTTTCCTTGGCAAGCGTTTCTTTAACCCGGGTTTTCTCTTCTTTTTCCACAGGTTCTGATGGGCCTTGCACCAACTCAAAATCAAGCTCCCTAATAGGTTTTGCAGAAGAATTTAAACCCACCAGTTCTTCCCCAACTTTTTCCGTTTTAAAGTTTGGTATTTTAAGGGATTTTACGGCCCTCGCCAGATTTTTTACTAGACCAAAGACCCCCCCCAGATTGGCAAAAATACTTTCCAGACGGAACTCAAAAATAATGATAAGAGAGACGGCTAACCCCAAAGAAAAAAGCACCTTGGCACCGACTTCCGAAAAATATAAGGACAGCTTTTGACTGGCAAGTTGCCCCACAAATCCTCCATAATTGCCAAAAATCCCCACCACGCTTCCAAATAACACTATTAACCCAAGAAACACCCTTGTTTCCAATATTCTCCATTTAAGACCGCGGAAAAGAAAAAGACCAAAATAAAAAAGCACCGGCGGAATAAAAAACGCCGCCATACCAAAAGTCTCCCCAAGAGTAGCAGATAGTATAGTAAGCGCTACGCCACGGGACGAATAGATTAAGGACAGCGCAGAGATCACGGATGCCGTAATAAACAGTAAAGAGACCACAGAAAGAAGCGCTCCAGTATTAAGCGAAAAACTTAGCGATCTGCGTTTGGGCTTTCTTCCTCTTTTAGCCATGGTATTATTGTAGCAGGATCCAAAGGGAAAAAGCTATGTGGCAAACTAATAACATCCTCTATCATTTAATAAGGGCCATGCGTCCCAGACAATGGACAAAAAACGCCAGCCTTTTTGCTGCCGCGATATTTTCCGGAGCGCTTTTTGATGGGGTCGATATTTACCGCCTTGCCATAGCCGCGGTTCTTTTTTCCCTTTTATCGTCGGCAACATATCTTATTAATGATGTTAAGGATGCGGAAAGAGACGCCTTACACCCTATCAAAAAAAACCGACCCATTCCATCAGGCCGATTATCCAAGGGTTTTGCGCTGTCCGTTGCCCTAGCGCTTGTAGTTTTCGTTTTATTGATGTCTGTGGTCTTTGTTAATATTCCTTTTTTTGCTATTTGCATTATCTATCTGCTTTTGCAAATCTCCTACTCCATCTATCTTAGAAATATTATTATTGTTGACGCGTTAACTGTGGCTGTGGGATTTATCGTACGGGTTTTTGCCGGAGGGTTTGCCGCCGATGTCTCTATTTCTTCTTGGATTATCCTTTCTACAATTGGGCTTTCTCTGCTTTTGGCTTTTGGAAAAAGAAGATCGGAAAGAACAATTTTGGGATCACAGGATATCGCCTTTAAAACCAGAGCTACATTAAAAAGCTATCCCGATTCCCTTTTGGATTCTATGATTTCCATGTCGGCAAGTTATACTATGATCGCCTATTCCATTTTTTGTTTTCAAACCGGAGTTAGAAGCGACATTTTTTTAAACCGCTATCTTCCCACAACCCTTTCTTCACCAAAATGGCTAATGATAACAATACCTTTGGTCATCTACGGGGTAGCGCGGTATCTATATGTGATTTATGAAAAAAGGGACGCGGAATCTCCCGAAAGAGTCCTAATGTCGGATATTCCTCTTTTGGTTTCGGTTTTGATGTGGGGAATACTTGCTTTCGCGATCATTTACTAGAAAGATACGAAGAGCTTACCCAACCTTCTTTTGTTCCATCAAATTTTACTTTTGTCCACCCGCTATTCTCTTCCAAAATATCTACTATGGTACCTACCTTTAACTCCCCTATCTTTTCAAAGGCCACACCCGCTCCCGATCTTACATTAAGCCCAAAATCTGTTCCTGTTTCTAGCACTGTTGCCTTTTTGGACGAAGTTACGGTACCTTTTGCCCCTAGTATTTTCTGAATACTGGAAACAGCTTTTTCTGATAATGGGCCGGCTGAAGTTTGCAAGGCGCCGATAATAAGAGGACTTGGCGCACTTTCCGGAGGCGAGAAATTTGCTAAATCTTCAACCTCCCCGGTTCCAATCTTATAAACGACTCCATCCAAATCCACAAAGTAACTAAATTCTACCAAAGCCCCGCCGCGGGTTTTCTTATAATAACTTATCGCTCTAACCCATACGGAATGAGGAATTTTTAACGAAACTTCGGGATTAACAATGCCAAATATTTTAGCGCTGTCGGTGCTTTCAGCCAGCTCTTTGGGATTTTCCCTAAGCGGAAGAAGAAACAAATCCACTATTGCATTGGCCCTGTACCACTTCTTTGGGATAACGGAAATGGATTGTCCCTCGTAACCCGCTAGCGACAACTTCACCTTATGTTCTTTGTCTGGGGTTATTATCTTGGGATCAGAAATAGCAACAGGGGTTTTCCCCACGGCAATACCATCCACGGTAACTTCGACTCCAACAGGGGTAGAGACTATCGAAATGGATGGCAACGCAGTATTAGATTTTTCTATAAAAACCGTCCTTCCCGATGAAAACTCCCCGGAAACTCCAAGATCCCTGCTAATTGACACTTCGGTCCCCGGACTGGGCCTAATTGTTGTCTCAAAACTATTAGGTTCTCCTTTTATCACAAAGCTTAAAGGGGCAGAGATGTTTTTTTGACCTTTGTACGGGGTGTTTCCAACAAGATTTCCATCAATAAATACCGGCGCGTTAGTATAAAGTGAATTTACAGAGATTGTTACCGGACCAGACAAATTTCTTTTGCTCCATCCAATATAAAAAAGAGCGCCAGCCAAAGCTATAAGAAGCGGAACGGCAATAAAAATTAATTTTCGAATATCAAAATTTGGCACATTTAAAATATAACCCAAATTAGAAGATCGTTCAAGTCCTTGACACTCGTGCCTTATGTTTGCTAGTCTCTAAGAACTATGATTAACATAAAACCTCTTTTGGACAATATTGTAATAGAACCTTCCGAAAAAGAAAAGAAGACCGCGTCGGGAATTTTGATCCCCGATAGCGCCAAAGAAAAACCTCAGGAAGGAAAGGTGGTAGCAGTTGGTCCCGGAAAATTTACCGAGTCTGGGCAGATGATTAAACCCGCAGTAAAAGTGGGAGATACGGTTATCTATAAGAAATGGGGAGGGAACGAGGTAAAAATTGAAGGAAAGGATTACTTGATAGTAAAAGAAGAAGATATTCTAGCAACTTTATAGAAATAAAGTCGCAATTTCTAATTATTAATTTCTAATTTCTAAATAAAAAATGGCAAAACAAATTCTTTATGGCGAAGAGGCCAGAAAAAAACTTAAGATCGGCGTAGACAAGCTAGCTAATGCAGTTTCCACAACCCTTGGCCCTAAAGGACGAAATGTGGCTTTGGATAAAAAGTGGGGAGCTCCCAGCGTGGTTCACGATGGCGTTACTGTAGCTAAAGAAATAGAACTTCCCGATCCTTTTGAAAACATGGGGGCACAAACTGTAAAGCAAGCCTCCGAAAAAACCAACGATGTGGCAGGAGACGGAACAACCACATCCACATTGCTTGCGCAATATCTGGTGGATCGCGGTCTTAAAAATGTTACCGCTGGCGCCAACCCAATGATCATAAGACGCGGTTTGGAAAAAGCGGTAAAACAAATAGAGGAGGATATTAAAAAAATGGCGAAACCCATAACTACTAAAGAAGAAAGGGCACAAGTAGCCACGGTTTCGGCTCAGGACGCTGGAATTGGTAATATGATAGCAGACGCCCTAGAAAAGGTTGGTGTTGCCGGGGTGGTTACGGTGGAAGAGGGAAAAGGGCTTAAAATGGAAGTGGAATACAAAGAGGGTATGGTTTTTGACAAAGGGTACATCTCCCCATATTTTGTAACAAATGCCGAACGGATGGAAGCCGAAGTGGAATCGGCTAATATCCTAATCACCGATCAAAAGATCACATCTTTGCAGGAAATACTCCCGATGCTTGAAAATCTTATTAAGATTTCCAAAAATCTGGTTATAGTGGCGGATGAGATAGAAGGCGAAGCACTGGCCACACTGGTTGTTAATAAAATCCGCGGCACATTTAACGCCCTTGCCGTTAAAGCCCCGGGCTTTGGCGACAGGAGAAAAGAAATGCTCGCCGATATTGCCACACTAACTGGGGGACAGGTGATATCCGAGGATACCGGAAGAAAACTTGACAGTGTTACGGTAGACGATTTAGGAAAAGCGGACAGAGTTATTTCTGGAAAAGAGGAAACTGTCATTGTGGGAGGAAAAGGCGATCTAAAGGCGATAGAGGCAAGGATTTCTCAAATTAAAACGCAAATTAAGGAATCCGACAGCGATTTTGACAAAGAAAAATTGCAGGAGCGCTTGGCAAAGCTTTCAGGCGGTGTTGCCGTAATAAATGTCGGGGCCGCGACAGAAACCGAACTTAAAGAGAAAAAATACCGCGTGGAAGATGCGGTTAACGCCACAAAGGCCGCCATGGAGGAAGGGATTGTCGTAGGTGGTGGGGTGGCCTATCTTAAACTGCGGAAGGGGTTGGATGCTATGAAAGTTGAGGGTGATGAAGCACTTGGAGTTAAGATTCTTTCCGAATCCTTGGAAAATCCCGTAAGAAGAATTGTAGAAAATGCCGGGGTTGACGCTGGTTGGGTAGTAAGAGAGGTGGAGAAAAAAGGTGGGAATTACGGTTATGATGTAATGAAAATGGATTTTGCCGATCTTGTGGAAACTGGAATTATAGATCCAGCCAAGGTTGTTAGAGCCGCCATTCAAAACGCTGTTTCTGTTGCGGTAAGTATTCTAACAACGGAAGCGCTGGTTACAGATATTCCAGAAGAGAAAAAGGAAGCCCCAGCAATGGGTGGGGGTATGGGGGATATGGGAATGTAAGAACCGCTCGCGGACTTGCGAACCTTGCTACGCTTTCGCTGACGCGAAATAATTATTAGGGTGTTTTCTTTTATCTTGTAGTAAGTTTTTTTGGGTGGAAATCCTCGCTTTTTGTTTTTATAATCGGTTCGGGTTTTGTTTGACGAGGGATAAAATTTCTAACATAACAGATAAACAAAATCGCAGTATTCAAGGGCAGAAAAATCAGAAAAGCTCTTTCCACCCCCCACCAAAATATTTTCCCATTCAAAAATATTTAACCTTGTGATAGCATACGGATATGCCTAAAAGGACTTGGCAACCAAAAAAGAAAAAAAGGGCCCGCAAGCATGGGTTTTTAAGAAGATCCCTAACACCGGGCGGGAAAAATGTTTTAAAAAGAAGAAGAGCAAAAGGCCGCGCAAAACTAACAGTCAAAGTCCGTAAACTCTCCTCCTAGTTTGATATGCTAAAAGCGCAAAATCGTCTTTTAGACGATTACGATTTTAGAAGGGTTAAAAGACTGGGGAAGACTTTTGTCACCCCACTTTTTGTTTTAAGCTTTGCTCCTGCAAAAAATCCTGCCGGTCCTCCCCGATTCGGTTTTGTCTTTGCCACAACATTTGATAAAAGGGCGGTCGTTAGAAACCGCCACAAAAGAATTTTAAGGGAAGCTGTGCGGGTAAATTTGAATAAATTCCACGCGGGATTTGATATTGTTATAATTCCAAGGCGTAAGCTAATTGGAAAAACCTATGAAGAAATTTGTCGTATTTTTGATTGGACTCTACCAAAAACTCCTCTCGTTTGAAACCGGTATCCCATCTTTGTTCTTTCGTGTTAAAATATGCCGGTTTACGCCCACTTGTTCGGAGTATGCAAAAGGAGCGGTTAAAAAGTATGGGGTAACGAAGGGAATTGAAATGTCGTTGCGAAGGATTAGTAAGTGTCATCCGTGGAACCGTGGGGGATACGATCCAGTCGGACCAGTTTAGAGTTTAGAATTCAGAACTTTCTGAAACCCTGAAATCTAAATTAAATTCTTAATTCTAAACTCTGAATTCTTAACTTATCTTATGATAAACATTTTTCAATTACTCCTTACCGACCCATTACTAAATCTTCTGATCTTTTTCTACAAACTTCTTTTTGACAACTTTGGTTTGGCGATTGTTGGGCTAACACTTCTTTTAAAGATTGTTACACTTCCCTTAACTATCCCGTCACTTAAAATGATGGCAAAACAAAAAGACATCGCGGGCGAACTTGCCGCTTTAAAAAACACTTATGGGAAGGACAAAACGCTTTTCGCCAAAAAACAGATGGAACTTTACAAAGCGCATGGTATTAATCCGGCTTCCGGATGCCTCCCCCAGATTTTACAATTTGTTATTTTGATTGCGCTTTATCAGGTCTTTCTGGCCTTTCTACGCCATGCCGAATCGAGCGCAAGCGGAATGAATAGCAACCTGTATTTTGATTTTCTTAAATTTTCTCCGGAGGAGAAAATCAATACCACATTTCTTTATCTTAATCTGGCAAAGCCGGACCCCTATTATATTATGCCGGTTATCGCGGGAGCCGCTCAATTTGTTATGTCGAAACTCATGATGCCAAAACAAGTTGCCAAACTTGAAGGGGCGGTGGTTAAAGAAACCGAAGAAAAAAAAGATGACATTATGTATAATATGCAAAAGCAGATGATGTACATGGGACCTGCGATGACAGTTTTTTTGGGGGCTAAATTCCCTTCCGGTCTTGTTTTTTATTGGTTTTTACAGACTCTGTTCTCTGTTGCGCCGCAATGGATACTCACGAAAAAGAAATAGAGAAAATCTTAAAAGAGCTTTTGGATATTTTGGAAATAAAAGCCAAAATCAGTTTTTCCGATAAGACGGACGAAAGATTAAATGTTACACTAGAGGGTGAAAATTTGGGACTTTTAATTGGGTTTCGCGGAGAGACCTTAAACGCAGTGCAACTGTTTTTAGAAATCGCGCTATATAGAAAAGTAAATGAGTGGGTTCCCGTTACTTTAGACATTGCGGGATACCGCAAAGAAAGAGAAGAACAGGTAAAAAAGCTTGCGGAAAAGTTTTGCGACAGAGCGAAGTTTTTTGCCAAAAGCGTAGAACTTGCCCCAATGTCCTCATACGATAGAATGATTGTCCACACCGTAGTTTCCACATTCCCGGGGTTAAAATCGGAAAGCACCGGAGAAGGAAAGTTCCGCCGAGTTATTATAAGTCCTGTTTTAAAGCCATGAAATTTGAAGTGCTCTTGGATAATTTTGTAAAGGGCCTATCGTACGCCGGTAAGGCTATTTCGGTTAAGGCAACGCTTCCGGTTTTGGCAAATGTCCTTTTGGAAACCGATAAGGGTCGGATAAAAATCTCGGCGACGGATTTGGAAAAATCGGTAAGTGTGTGGGTTGGAGCCAAAGTATTGGAAGAAGGATCTATTACCATTCCCGCCCGCGTTCTGTACGAATTTGTCGCAAGTATCAAGGCACCTCAAATAACGGCGCGCGTAGAGGGGGGATTTTTAGTTTTGGAGAGCGAGGGAGTTTATTCCAAGATTTCCGGCATGGCCCCTGAGGAATTTCCAAAATTATTGGCGGAGGAAAAGGGAAACGAGATTTGCGGAATAGATCCAAAGGTATTGGCCGACGCCGTTTCCAAGGTTTCCTTTGCCGCGGCCAGCGACGATTCTAGGCCAATTTTGACCGGCATTATGATTAATTTTTCAAAAGATTCACTAACTTTCGCGGCGGTGGACGGATTTAGACTAGCGGAAAAAGTAATTACTTTAAAGAAATCTGCCGTTAAAGAATTTTCTTGTGTTGTTCCCGCCAAATCTTTGGCCGAAATTGCGCGCATTTTTGGAGGCGGAGAAAAAGAAGTAGAGGTCGGGTTCTTTGAAAACGACAACGCTTTTTATATTTCCAGTCCTGACATTTTCGCTACTATCCGGGTACTGGAAGGAGATTTCCCCGACTATAAAAAGATAATTCCTCAGGACTCTACTTCCAAGGCGGAATTTGCCACCAGCGATTTTTCCCAAAGCATAAGACTCGCCGGGGTTTTTGCCAAGGACGAATCAAAAATCATTAAATTAACTTTGATTAAGGAAAAAGAGGAAATAGAAGTAAGATCAGAAACTCAAGAAGTTGGGGAAGTATTGGCCAAGATAAAAGCAAAATGCGAAGGAGACGATATAACTATTGCTTTTAATTCAAAATTTCTGGCGGATTTTTTGGCAAATCTTCCAAACCCACAGGGAGTACTGGAAATGGTGTCGATGGGCCCCCTGTCCCCAGCACTTTTTGTGGTTGAGAAGAATCAAAATTATCGGTATGTGGTAATGCCGGTACGGGTGTCGGGCTAGTTCCAGAAAATTTCTTTTTAAGTTTATCGACTTTTGTTTCTTCTTCCCCCTCCTTCATTTTTATAAGCTCCGCAGGATTTGTAGTAATAAGCTTGTGTTCATATTCCGATGCCACAACTTGCATAGCTACATGATTGGATCCGGCAAAAAATATACCCTCTCCAACACCGGCCGATAGAAGTAGCCTTTTTTCTCCTTCGGACAAGTAAAAAACATCTGCTACCTGATCAATGGCCGCCGGATGCTGGCGCAAAAGTATTTGCATAGAGGAGTTTGTAATAATAGTTTTTCCGTATGGCGAATCTAAAAAGTCGGAAACATCTTGGGTAATCGTAGTTAAACCCAAATAATACTTTCGGGCTCTTTTAGCGACGGAATATAAAAACCCTGCAGAATCGGGGTTTTGCATTAAATACCAAGCTTCATCAACAACCATTATTCTTCTTTTTAACTCCCCCTTTATCTTTGTCCACACAAAATCCAATATGATATAAATTGCAATTGGCCGTAAAATATCTTCTAAATTTTGCACCGAAAAAACGGTAACGCGGTTTTTAATTTTTACGTTAGATCTTTGATCAAATACGCCCAACAACGATCCTTTAATATATCTTTCCAGTCTTTCGGAGAGTCCTTTGGCTTCCGGTTCCTCCATCGCAAGAAGAACCTTATACAGATCCTGCATTATCGGAGGTTCCTTTGACTGTGTCGCCGGATCCTGCGTTATACCCTTAAGTTTATAGGTTGTTACCAAAGAATTGTCTAAGACCGCTTCTTCGGTAGAATTAAGGCTCCCAAGCATAATTTTAAAAAGGGTATGCAACGTTAATATCTTTAATCCCAAAACATCTTTTTCCTCGTCGCTTCCTACGATAGGTTCTGGAAGATCAAAGGGGTTAATACGGGAATTGCTGTTTATGGAAAAGTCGATGTAATCGCCACCTAACGCCTCGCACATTTTTTTATATTCGTTTTCAGGGTCTATTACCATTATCTCGCACCCAAATAAAAGCGATCGCATAATTTCTATTTTCACAAGATAGCTTTTTCCGGCACCAGACTTGGCAAAGATAACCGAATTAGCGTTTTCCAAAGAGAAGCGATCAAAGATTATCAAGGATCCGTTGTGTTTATTTATTCCATACAGGATTCCTTCGTTTGCCGAAAGTTCGCTTGAAGTAAAAGGAAAGGTTGTAGCAACACTCGTGGTATCCATATTCCGAGTTATAAGAAGCTTATCAATACAGCAGGGTAAGGTAGACTGAAAAGCTTCCTCCATTTGCAAGGTCGCGTGCTTGGATATAAGCATCAAGGACCCAAGGGCAGATTCCACCCTTGTTGATACACGAACCAGTCCCTCATAGGAATCGGCTGTAACTGTTATATAAAAGGAAAATTGGAAAAACCTTTCCATGCCTTTAACAAGCTGTTCTTGAAGCGACCCGGCATCATCCAAAGCGGCTTGCACCGCAGGATCCACTACCCGCCCCCGCTCACGGTCTGTAGAAATGGTTGCCTCCATTTCGGCAATTTTTCTTCTTAAATCATCCAAAACTCCGCGAGCTTCTATTGGGTAATAGAACATGGAAATAATAAGTGAGTGGTCAAAATTGATAATAGGTTCTAGCCAATTGGCTCCAACAAACCGGGGGTATCCCGAAACAAAAAGGGTTCTAAAATATTTCGCGCCAATTTTAATATGATCAAAATCCACCTCGATTGCCGAAGGAGCGATTATATCTTTAACCTCCATAAGCCCCGCGGCCAAGGAGCCTTGTGGATCTATTTCACCGGTTTTCTCTTTTGGTTTTGTATTTTGCTTTTTAAAAAACATAATCTGGGGCGTTACCTAATAATAACTTTTGGTTCAACGATTGGGGCTGTGTATTCATCTGGAGATCCCCGCATCTTTTGCATTCTTGCGCTTTCGGGATTATAAATATCGTAGAAAAGCTCAATAATTTCCTCGGATTTTAGCTGGCGAGCCTTTATATTAATCCGAGAGAATTCTTTTATCAGGTGATCCTTTTTAGGGTCGAGCACGATCCGAGCCTTCTTTTCTATATAATCTATATCTACCCTTTGCTTTTTTTGAGTGCCTATGCCAAGCAGAGACTTTAACCAAAATAAAGGGTCGGTAGAAGGCTTTAAGGACGCTAAGTTGTAAGGAATAACTACATAAAACTTTTTGTCCAAAATTTCGTTTTTAGTCACCAACTCTTCAATAAACTTACGATATCTTCCAAGTTCCTGTTTTAATTTAGGGTCCTTTTGGATATCCTCTTCTTTTTTTACATTGGACACATAAGTAGTAATATCCATCCTTTTACTTCGGATTATTATTTGCAAATAAAAAGACAACGAATTTAAAAGAGCGCTATAAGCGGCAATAGTCGCGTCCTGCTCCCTTTCTGAAAGCAGGTCAAAATTTACCGACGAGGTTTCCAAAATACAACAGGCCCCGCCATTTTTTAAAATAACTAGGTCGTTTTTTACGGCTTCTACATCCAGATGATCTTGGGTTGAGGCGATTATTCTTTGGTTCATGGCAGTTTAGCTTTTATTGTTAAAAAACCGATGGGCTTTCCTTCAGCCTTAAAGTTTATCACATCAAAAACCAAATTTTCGGACTTAGTTTCAATGGTATATAAACCGTTATCCAGGGCGGTAGCGGTAAAAAATTCACCCAAAGAGTTTGTCTTTAAAGCTCTTTCCGGATCGCCTTTAGCGTCTTTGACCAGTATCAAAGCCCCCTCTACTAAATGACCACCGCTATCCATAACACCCCCCTTTAATATATTGTTTTCTATCACAATGTTTGCGGAATTTGGAATTTCAGGATCTTTTGTTTCCCGCGGCGGCTGAATATCAAGATTTTGTATTTTTGGTTGTTCCACAGGCGCCACCTGTTTTGGAGGTTCCTTCTTTGGAGCTTCGGAAACCGGTTTTTCTACTGGTTCGCGTACCTTTTTCTCCATAGTAATAACCCCAGATTCTAGGATCTCACTCCCATTGGCAATCGCTTTCGGCACCTCTTCAGGTTTTTTTAGGACTTCCTTAAGTTTTCCTAAATTTACAACCCCTTTTGGTTTTACGCTTTTTTTGGCCGTTTCTTTTTCGATGTTTATTCTTATTTCATTAACAGTCTTGCTAAGGCTTTCCGCTTTCTTTTTTAATTCTTCCGCCTCCGCCGCAAAATTTATGTCTCGAGATTCTTTTACTAAAATTTTCTCTTGTTTTGGTTCTTTTGTATCTGGTCTTGGAAGAATTATTTCTTTCTCAAAAGAAATATTTTTTAACGGCCTGTCGTGGCGAATGTTTTGGATTTTTACAATAGAAGATATTTCACCAATATATGGAAACTTGTCCGGACCCCGTGGGAAAGCTACTTCCTCGTCTAAAACTCCGATAATTTTAGTGACAGCACCCTCGCTTACTGTTAGTCCTCGCGGCATTGTAATTTCAAAATTTAGTTTTTCCAGAAAATTCCTTCGTTTAACCTCATAAGGATCGTTAATATCAAACTGTTTGATCCCTTTTATATATTCGTACAAACGGGCGCGGCTTTTTGCCGGAGCCACAGCAAGAGCATCCGCCGTTATTGATCTTGCATAGTCGGATAAAAAATAAACCGGAGGGTTGGGATCCTTGTGCCACACCATTTGCGTGGACTTCCCAAGGACTTTTAAGAAACTCATCATCCACACATCAAGACCCCGTTCTTCCAAAGGAACAAATGCCATGGCGGCCCCCATTAAGCCAAAAAGTATTGTTAAAGACCAGCGCGCCAAAAATGGGAGACCGGATTTAAAAAAGACGAGGGCCAAAATTCCTCCGGCAGCTACATAAAAAAACTGCCGCACAGTCATATCCCCCACCAACTTAAATTCCACACTCATGATGTTTTGCGGGACGGGATGTTGCTTTTTAACCTGTTGAACTTCCTTTTGGGGCATAGCTAAATTGTATCCTAATTGGAGACTGGGCGCGATATCTTTCTAACCACAAGGTCCATTCTCTTGGAGATTTTCTCCATTTTTACATAAATTCTGTAAAGAAGGTAAATAATCAAGATTATAGAAACATAGATAACCAAATCGGATCCCCGCCCTATTCCAAAAATATGGGCAAGAAAAAAGGATACTTGTGGGAATAAAACCAAAACCGCACCGGTTGTCCAAAGCAGAATCCACATAGTAACCACCCACACACGAAATACCTTTTTTGTCACGAGACGCCAAAGGGTGGTAACAAAAAAAACAAGGTAAACTGTTTGAAAAACTATCATGATATTGCCAAAAGTTTTCTTGCAACTTTTAATAGATTACTTATCTTCTGACCCTTTTTAAGACTATAGTCGGAATAACAGGCAGTTACGGGGACCTCAAAAACCAAAAGCTTAAGATTTTTTGCAATCATTATTATCTCTGATGATACCTCATATCCACTTGTTTGAGGATAAATACTTTTTAAGGCTCTGGGACCAAATCCCCGTAGTCCCGATTGGGAATCGGAGATCAAAGCGCCAGAAAGCAGAAAGGTAAAAATGTTGGAAAGACAGTTTACCAAGTACCTTATGTAATATCTTTTTTTTAGTTCTAAAATTCTTGATCCTATTATAAGATCGCCATAATTTTCTTTTAGCGCGCGGTAAATTTTAACCGCATCCAAAGCCTTATGTTGACCATCGGCGTCAAATGTTATCACATGCTCGTAACCCCGCTCCCTTGCAAAATCTAGGCCTGTGGCAATAGCTCCTCCAAGACCGATGTTTACTATGTGAGAAATCACTTCTACCTGTAAATTTCGGGCTATATATGCTGTTTGATCCGAGCTTCCATCATCAACAACAAGAATATCTTTAAAGCCGCATTTTTTAAGATCGTTTATCACATTGCTAATGGTTGTTTCTTCATTAAAGGCAGGAATAATTATTAATAGTTTGTCGGACATCGCTTTAAGTTTAGAATTAAGAATTAAAAGTTTAGAATTGAATTTAGAGTTTAGAATTTCTGAAAGTTCTTAACTCTAAAGTAAGTTCTAAAATCTGAACTCTAAACTCTGAGTTTTGTTTTCTTCTATTTTGTAGTATTTTAACATGTATGAGCCTTACAGAATTTACCTTTGGATTTAAAAGGTTTGTTTCATACTGTGTCATTGCAACAATTCTTTATATGGTAGGAAAAGTTTCCGTAAATGCCGGAATTGACTACTACAAAGCAAAGCATCCTATCCCCCCACCCCCTCCCGAGGCCAGATTCTCAAAACTAGAGCTTCCTAATATCACAGCGCTAAAGCTAGCCGATGGTTCCTCCCCTTACTATATATTGGATACAAAAACTGGAAAATTTCCGAGTTTCCCCGAGAGGCTTCCCATTTTTCCTCTTAAGACACAACGAACAACTATTCTTTCCGAAAAAAGAGCCCGAGATGTGGCGATCTTTATTGGTTTTAAAATGGAACCTAACAAACTGTCCACTACGGAATTTGTTTGGGACACGGGACAAAAGAAGGTATCGGCAAATACGGCTTTGGGGCTTTTTTCCCTGTCGTTTGACCTTTTTAACCCACCTTCGGATATGACATTGGCAAAGGCCTTAAGTTTTGATGAGGCTAAAAGATCGGCTTTGGCGTTTTTAAATGCCAACGGCCTTTCCCATCCCGATATTGCCGGAGCGGATGTGGAAACTACTCCTCTTGTAATAAAAGACGGCTTGTTCCGAGTAGAACACGATGTTACAAAAGCCAGCCTTACCCGAGTTAACTTTACAAGAAACACTGCTATTAGCGCCGAAAAATATCCTGTAGTTACGGTAAGAAGAAAATTCCCACTTATAAGCTTAATCGTAGGAAGAGATCCTCTTGATAAGACCTTTGTACCAGCGCTTACCTATACCTATTGGGAAATAGACACAGAAGGTGGGTCCGAATACGCTTTAAGTCCGATAAATAGTGTTTGGGAAAAGGTTAAGTCCGGTGGCGGTCTTTTAACCACACTTTACCGAAAAAATTCGGATGAGTATGAGATCTATCAAAAAGCCGCAATAAAAAGATTTGCGGTAAAAGATGTGTCTTTGGTATATCTGGAAACGGCAAATTACAGTCCTTATCTTCTTCCTTACTATATTTTTAGCGGCGAGGCGGAATATGACAACGGAGAAATTGGTTTTTTCGATATCTACCACACTGCATTGACCGATAGTGACATAATCTACAAGGTAAACGAGTAGGAAGACAGTATCCAATCCAAGATCTTCTTTGTGTCGCCAAACCGATCTTCGCTCCTCATAACAACAATAAGAATATTTTTTCCAAGATTTTCGTACGAAAATACCAAACACCCTTTGGCTTTTTCGGTATTTCCGGTTTTTACTCCTGTAGTCCCCGGAAGATTAAATAATAGTTCGTTGGTGTTAACCACAAAGTAGGGATTTTTGGGATTTATTTGAGAAGGAATGGTAACTTGTTTTGTCATGACTATCCCTCTAAACACTCCGTTTTTCATGGCTTCGCGGGCTAAGGTCGCAAGATCGGAAGCTGTTGAAAGGTGGTTATCCTCTTTGCTATCAAAACCAATCTCGTTTGTAAAATGAGTATCTTTAAGCCCAAGGTCGATAGCTTTTTTATTCATTTTTTCTATAAAGGCTATATGGTCACTGTCTATATTGGCAAGGGCGCAAGAGGCGTCAGAAGCGCTTTTTACAAGCATCCCATACAATAGATTCTCTACGGAAACCTTCTCTCCCTCCAAAAACCCCACATTGGGAGTTTCTTTAAGGCCAAGACACTCTTTGGAAATAGAAACAAGAGTGGAAAGATCATAATTTTCCATAACCACAAGAGCGGTAACAATTTTTGTTGTTGATGCTGGAGGAAGGGGAAGGGAGGGATTTTTTTCAAAAAGAGTTTTTCCGGACACCCAATCTATTGCCAGAGCGGACATGGCGGAGACACCAGATGGTTCGAAGGTTTCCCCCCCTATAAACTTTGGCTCCCGACCTACCCCCACTATTTTGCCAAAAGGAGATCTGGCATCTTTTATTCCCGCTACTCGTGGGGGATTTAAAATATCATTTTCCGAAAAAGGATCCGCTGTCTTATTTGGAATAGAGGACGATCCCACTCCAAAGGCGACACTGGCAAAAAGCAAGGCGAGGCCCAAAGCCTTAAAAAGATTCTTGGGAATTCTCTTAAGGAGTTTTTTTAAGCGGGATTTTTTTGGCATTTTTTTGGGTTTTTAAACTGGAAAGTTTTATATCTACCCGTTCCATGTCGCGGGGAAAAAGGGTCGCTTCTCGGATATTTTCCAGACCCAAAATTTGCATGGTAATTCTTTCGGCGCCAAGAGCAAAACCGCCTTCCGGAGGCATGCCGTATTTAAAAGCCTGAAGATAAAGCTCAAAATCCTTTACATTATTACCGCGCAATTCTACCGCTTTGACAAGCTCTTTGTGATTATTGATTCTTTGGCTTCCGGAAACCCATTCAAGACCTCTTCCCAAAAGGTCAAAACTTAAAGAAAATTCGGGGTCTGCGGGATCCGGCATAGTGTAAAAAGCTCTTTTTGCGGTGGGGTAGTGCGTAACAAAAACTAGCTCCGATCCCTTGGTTTCGGCCGCCCACCGACAAATTTCCCGTTCGTCTTCCGGTTCCAAATCTTTTTCCGCGCGGTGATCTACTCCTGTTCTCTCAAAGATAATTTGTTGCGCCTCTCTCATTTTTATCCTTGGAATTAAGTTTTCCACGCGAGGCACAGTTTGATCAAAAAGAGCAAGTTCGTCTTTGCAATTTAGGTCAATATCGGCAAATACCTTTTTAAAGAGATTTTCCAAAACATCCATTACTTCGGTCCAGCTATCTATAAATCCCATTTCGGCATCAAGACTCACATATTCACAAATGTGCCTTGTGGTAACAGATGGTTCGGCGCGATAAGCGCGAGCGACCGAAAAAACCCTTTCAAAAACCCCGACCATAATTTGTTTGTAAAGCTGGGGGCTTTGGGCAAGATAACAGTCGTGCTCAAAATATTTTATAGGAAAAACATTGGCGCCGCCTTCCGTTGCCACAGGAACAATGGTTGGAGCATTAAATTCCACAAATCCCTGCGATGAAAGGTAGTCTCTAAAGGTTTTTACAACTTGGTTTTGCACTTTAAAAATTGCTTGAGATTTTGGGTGGCGGAGCGTTAAGGAGCGGTAGTCCAAAAGAACCGGCAAAGAGACATTTAGATCATTACCGCCAAGATCAAAAGGAAGCTCGTCCGCCTTTTCTATTACTGTCAATTTCACGATCGCAAGCTCAACTTTTCCTGTTGGGAGTTTTTCATTTACCATTTTTTCCGGACGGGATTTAACGGCTCCTTCTATTTCTACAACATCTTCTCCTCTAAGCTGGATCTTTAGATCAGTTCCGACACATTGGAGAACACCGGTTTTGTCCCTAAGATCGATAAAGGTAATTTTCCCGTGATCGCGAACGGTATTTATGTAGCCTTTTAGACGAACCAGCTGTCCTATTTTATCGACGGTTTGGGAAATGTAGGTGCGTTCCATGAGAATCTATATACTATGTTTTGGATTGTATAGCAAGAAATATCCCATCAGATATTTACTCGAATTTTTAATTTTTAATTAGAAATTTTAAATCAATAACTTCCCACGGCCTCGGCTTCGGTTAGGAAGATCAAGAACTGTATTCAGACCAGTCAGGTCCAAGGTTTCGGCAATCTTGGGATGGATATCAGCTAGGCGCAGGTCGCCTCGGTTCCAGCGCCGGCAGGTCTTCCATGCGCCTATAAGCTCCGCCAAGCCTCTTGAGGATATAGAAAGGGTCTCCGACATCACAACTACGATACGATAATGTTTTTCGTAGTCAGCGATTTGTCGAAGGCGCGAACCGAGCTGGGGGGCTACTTCCCCATTCACCACACCAGACAGGCGGATGACCGTACCTCCTATCCGGTGTCGTATTACCTTCAAAGATCAGCGCTACACTGGAACAAATATTTAAGGAGGACCTTATGTGATCCTCAACCAAGCGTAACACATATGTATCCTCAGCAGAAATCGTCCCGAACATTTTGAAAACAACGGTTGTTCCCGAGTTTCCTGTAGTATATTGGCGAGCCATCTCTACTCCTTTTATTGGGTGATTTTATGGCGACGATTTGACAATTTTACCCTATAGCACAACGGGAAAAGGCAAATGTATTACGGGTTTCACTCCTGCCTGCGCAGGCAGGCTAAAGGGTAAAACCCGATTTTAAAGAGTCAAATCCTAGCACCGGTTGCGGGAGAATGTGAGTAGGGTATTATTAAGAGATGAAGGTTGGAGATGGAAGGTTGAAGGTAGATTGAGAAGATCGAAGATAGAAGATGGATCGGGTTAAAATCCACTTTCTACCTTCTATCTTCTCTCATCCATCTTCCATCTTCTACTATCTACCCTCTTTTTACTATCACTTATGCCAACGGATATCCTAGATCAATTAAATCCCGTGCAACGCGAAGCAGTTCTTTACTCTAAAGGACCCGAGCTTGTTGTTGCAGGACCCGGATCGGGGAAAACCCGTGTTCTAACGCATAAAATCGCTTATCTTGTTAAAGAGTTGGGGTACAACCCCTCTCAAATTCTTGCGGTAACCTTTACCAATAAGGCGGCTTTGGAAATTAAAATCCGGGTATCGCATCTTTTAAACAGCAGTAATCTAACAGGAATCTGGATGGGAACATTTCACGGCATTTGCGCGAGGATTTTAAGAACCCATGGAAAACTTATTGGGGTTTCCTCACACTACACGATTTTTGATGACAACGATTCCAAATCCCTTATAAAATCAATCATGAAAGAGCTAAAAATGGATCCGCAAAAAACAAGCCCCGCGTCAGTTTCGACAAATATCGCAAGCGCCAAAAGCGAACTTGTGGATCCTGCGTCATTTTCCAAATACGCTTACGGCCCGTTTTTGGAAAAAGTGGCAGAGATTTATCCCCTATATCAAAAATCCTTAAAGGAACAAAACGCCTTGGACTTTGACGACTTGATCTGCAAAGTGGTACGACTTTTTAGGGAAAACGCGGATGCTAGAGCATACTATCAAAATAAGTTTTCTTTTGTTCTTATTGACGAGTATCAGGATACTAATCACGCGCAATATGTTTTTTGCAAACTAATCACAAATCCCATGGGAAATATTTGCGTGGTTGGGGATGTTTCCCAAAGCATTTACTCCTTCCGCGGGGCCAATTTTAGAAATGTGCTATCTTTTGAGAAAGATTTTCCGACGGCCAAGATATTCCATCTTGGAAAAAATTACCGCTCCACAAAAACCATCGTTAAAGCCTCCAAAAAATTAATCGAGAATAATCAGAGCCATATAAAAATAGATCTGGATACCGATAACAATGACGGCGATAAAATTTATCTTTTTGAGGCGGGTAACGAGGAAGACGAAGCCCGTTTTATTTCGGATACCGTAAAAGAAAAGTTGGTAAAGGGTGCCGGATACTCCGACTTTGCTGTTTTATACCGAACCAACGCGCAATCCCGCAGTATCGAGGAGGAATTGATTAAAGAGGGGATTCCGTACAGGCTTGTAGGCGGGGTGCGATTTTACGACCGCAAAGAAATAAAAGATGCCGTTTCGTATTTAAGAATTCTCCACAATCCAAAAGATATGGTGTCGTGGGAACGGATAATAAATGTTCCTCCAAGAAAAATTGGCGAAAAAGCTTTGGAGACTCTTAAAGAAAAAAAGTTTGATGTTAGCTACATCGCTAAAAACACTACATTTCCCGTAACGGAAATGATGGACGAAGCCAAAAAACTAAAGCCCGTAGATCTACTTGATTTTGTTTTGGAAAAATCCGGCTATTTAAAGTATTTGGATGACGGAACGGAGGAAGGGGAATACAGAATCGAAAACCTGAAAGAATTACGATCCGTTGCTCTAAAGTTTGAATCGTTGCAGGATTTTTTGGAGAATGTATCTTTAGTTAATCCTCAGGACACAGCAACCAACGGCCAAAAAAAACTAGCCGAAAACAATGTTGACGCAGTAAACTTGATGACACTGCATCAGGCCAAGGGCCTAGAATTTAAATCGGTGTTTTTGGTGGGATTGGAGGAGGGACTTTTCCCCCATGCAAGATCTTTGGAATCGGAAGGGGATATCGAAGAGGAGCGCCGTCTTTGTTATGTGGGAATGACCCGGGCCAAAGAATTTTTATATCTAACTTACGCAAAGCGCAGGTTATATTTTGGCACAACAAGTTATGGAGTAAAGTCACGGTTTGTAGAAGAAATCCCCGAGGATTTAATTTTTTCCGACATTTCAACTTCTCTCCCAAATCCAGCTCTACCTCGCCACTTTAAAAGAAGTGTGGATGAATTCTTAAATTTTCTGGAAGAAGAACGGTCAAAATTTTAAACTCCCAGTCCTGTGGTATGGACTACGGGACAAATTTAGGTACGCTATAATGGCAACTACAACATGACTTTCCCGGAATTTATCTCATCTGTTTTTTTTACAATAAACTCGTTTGTCTTCTTTCAAAAAGCTCCGGAGGTACTTGGGGCAAAGACTTTGTTTGTTACCGCGGAAAATCCAAAAACCTCCTCCTCCTTTACCCAAAAAGAAGAAGCGGAAGAAGAACCAATACCTTACCCCGTAAAAGAAAAAGAAGATCCCGATTTAGAAACTGGAAAAACGGAGATGCTAAGGAAGGGTGTTGATGGGAAAATTATTAAAAAATATCTAGTTACCTTTTGGCAGGGAGGAGAAGCCGGCAAAACGCTTATTAAAGCTACAAGAGAAGAACCAATTCCGGAAGTTGTTTCTGTTGGCACAAAAGTGGTGTGGAAGGAAATTGATACCCCCGAGGGCACGCGGAAATATTGGAAGAGCATTCCCCATGTGTGGGCCACAAGTTATGATAAAAGTTGTGAAGGGTGCGACGAGTGGACAGCGCTTGGAACAAGGCTTGATATGGGAACCTGTGCAGTAGATCCTAAAGTTATCAAAATATGGACTGAAATATTTGTGCCCGGATACGGCCTATGCCACGCTTTGGATGTTGGCGGCGCTATAAAAGGCGGTAAGATTGATGTAGGGTTTTACGATCTTCACGCCCAATCGGCAGAAGTAGGGTGGAAAGGATCACACTTTACGGATATTTACCTTTTAGACCAACCGCCGAAGTAAAAATATGGTAGAATTAGTTAAAATTATGAACTTCTACCTAACCACCCCCATTTACTATTCAAACGATGCCCCTCATCTGGGTCATCTTTCGACAACAATTTTTGCGGATATTATCGTCCGTTATCATAGATTAATTGGCGATAACACCCTATTTTTAACCGGGGTTGACGAACACGGAGAAAAAATTGCGCTGACAGCAGAAAAAGCGGGTAAGGATCCACAAACATTTGTAGATGAAATGGCAATCCGTTGGCAAAAATATTGGAAATCTCTAAATGTCCAAAATGATATTTTTATGCGGACTTCCGATCCCCGTCACAAAAAAATTGCCCAAGAACTTTTGGTAAAAATAAAAGAAAAAGGAGACATCTATCAAGGTGTTTATAAAGGAATGTATTGTACAGGTTGCGAAGAATTTAAATCCGAAAGAGAACTTGTAAATGGAACTTGCCCCGAGCATCGTCCCGATCAAATTTCATACCGTGAAGAAACCAACTACTTTTTTAAACTTTCCAAATACACGCCCCTTGTAAAAAAAATGTTGGAAGATGGTCAAATTGATTTAATTCCTGCAGGAAAAAAGAAGGAAATTCTCTCTCGCCTTAACGATGACATTACAGATCTTTCCGTTTCTCGCGAGAAAGTCTCGTGGGGAATAACACTGCCTTGGGACAAATCGCAAACAATTTATGTGTGGGTGGAGGCGTTAATGAATTACTATTCCGCAACAAAAATTTATGATAAAGAAAGCTTTTGGCCAGCAAGTGTCCACTTTCTTGGCAAAGGAAACAACTGGTTTCATTCCGTTATCTGGCCCGCGCTTTTATTGTCCTGCGAGCTACCTTTGCCCAAACGGATCTTTGTTCACGGCTACTACAATGTGGAAGGCGTTAAGATGAGTAAATCCTTGGGTAATGTTATATCCCCGGACGATCTTGTAGGAAAGTTTGGGGTTGATGGCACGCGTTATCTTATGTGTGCCAGCGAACCCTATTTTGAGGACTTTAGCGTTAGCAAAAAATGGTTTGACGAGGTTTATAATAACGATCTTGCCAATGGTCTTGGAAACCTAGTTTCCCGCGTTTCTAAAATGGCATCAGAACTGAATATCTCTCATAAAAGCGATAATGACTTTAACGCTGTTTTAGAAAAGTATCTGGATATAAAAAAGGGTTTCGAAGAATATAACTTACTAAGCGTTGTTGAAAAAGTTAGAGAACTGATAACCGCGACAAATGAAAAATTAAATAAAGATGAGCCATGGAAATTAAAGGGGAAAGAAAAAGAAAAATCGTTAAAACAAGCTATAGATAAAATATTAGAAATATCTTTAATTCTGACGCCCGTAATGCCAGCCACTGCTAAAAATATTATGGATGCTTTTTGCAGGGAAAAAATAACAGCTACAAAGCCCCTTTTTGTGCGACTTGTTAGTTAATTGGTCGCGGGTCCCCGGGCTCGCACCGAGGTTAAGCGGGATTATGAGCCCCGCGAGATACTGCACCTCCCACCCGCAATATTTCGCTAGTATACCATAAATCCCCGCATAAAGCGAGGACAAGAATTTGCTCAGATAAGTCTAAAAGGTGCTAAAATACGGGCATGAAGCATGCTTTTACTGGAAAAGGCGACAGAGGAAAAAGTACTGTTTCTGGATGTGAAATTGACAAAAACAGTCCTATTACTTCTTGTCTTGGCAATCTTGACGAGCTTGTCAGCCTTCTTGGATTTTTTCGCGCCTCCCTGAAAGATAAAAGCATTAAGGAAACTATCCTTACAATTCAAAATGATATTTTTACTATTCAGGCAAATGTTGCTTTTTTAATATACAAGGGAAAGAAACCTCCTAAATTCGGTCCGGGGAGAATAAGGGGTCTTGAAAATCTAATTGCATTAATGTCTAAAAATATTCCCGAGGTGAAATCGTTTGTCATCCCCGGAGCCACCGTGGAATCGGCACTTGGAGATCTGTGCCGAGCTGTAGCCAGAAACACTGAAAGAAATTTGGTCGCGCTGGCAAAAGAGGGGTGGTTAAGAAAAGATATTCTACCCTATGCCAACAGACTTTCCAGTTTTCTCTTTATCCTATCGCGATATCTTGCGGCAAAATCCAAGATTACGGAAGAGCACCCAAGGTATTAACACCTCGAATACTGACAGGAAAAACACTTTATGCACCCTTCTGTTTCAACAAGGGTCATATTTCCACATGAAGGACAAACCGAGGCGTTTTTAAAAACCCCCACAGGCCGCTCCGCATCAACCAAATCTTCCTTGTGAGCCTCTATAAGATTCTCCGCGTGCTCTTCCATTTTTGATGTTAGCTCCATCTCCCTTGCTAAAACCTTGGCTATGGCGTCTGGAACACTGGTTACTCGATGAATCCCAAAACCGATGCTTTGCGATCCGCCTATCCCTTGCAACTGATCGGATATTTCCTCTAAAGCTTTATCTGGATTCTTAGTACTTCGTAACCAACCACTAATCAACCTTCCTAAAGCCTCCGCTAGTGCCGCCGTGTCGCTTCCCGCCTTCCCAACATTAATAAATACTTCAAATGGTTTCTTTGATGTCTCGCTATTACGGTTTACCGTGATAAACGCTTTACCAAAAGGGGTAAGGATTTCGTGGGTTCTACCAACAACAACCGCGGGACGCGGCCTTTTAATATCTTCTTCGACACTTATGGGAAGTTCTTCCTGTTTATTCTTTTTGTCTGTAGTTTCTTTAGTTTCCAGCACCACCTCGTTGCGGGATCCTGTTACATAAACTGTTAATCCCTTGCAACCTAGGCGCCATGCGGTTATATAAGCTTTCTTAACATCTTCTTCCGTCGCCCCCTCCGGAAAGTTACAGGTTTTAGAAATTGAATTATCAACAAATTTTTGGATTGTAGCCTGCAACAAAACATGCTCTTCTGCCGAGATGTCTTGGGAAACTACAAAAATATCCTTAAGTCTTTCTGGAATATTAGTAACATGTTGTATTGTCCCTTTATTTAAAGCCTCTTGAATGATCGCTTCTTTTTGCTCTTCGGGTATCCCAGAATCATCCAAGGCTCTTTTAAATGAAGGACTTACATAGGCAAGACGAAGATTTTCCTGACCTCCCGCCGACTGATAAACATTCCTAAAATAGGCTAAAGCAAAAACCGGTTCGCACCCATACCCTTCAACATCAAAAACTGTGGAGGTAATTCCTGTAGGCGCTACGGTTAATTGCGTGGAATTGCGGATTCCACAGGACTTAAGATCCAAACTAATTTGTTCCCAATCAAGATTCGGTCTTTCAAAATCCAATTGATGTTCTTTTAAAGAGGTTGGGATTTTCCATTTTAGATTCTTTGGGTCATAAATACTCCCTTTTATTCCGGGAAATGCCCCCTTCTCTACGGCGAGAGAAATACTAGTTTTCATGGAATAGAACCTAATAAATTCTGTTATTTGCGAGGTAAAATCCAAGCTTTTCTCGCTTCCGTAACGGATTCCCATTTTATACATGGCATCGGCAAGTCCCATAAATCCAAGCCCAATTCTTCTATTTTTGTGGGCGGCTTCTTTTAATTCGGGAACCTCGCTTATATACGCATTTTTTGAGACCACATCGTCCAAAAACCTTGTCCCAAGAACAACGGATTCTCTAAGGGCTTCCCAATCTATACGTCCGTCATCCGAAACAGCGACACTTAGATTAATATGCCCTAAACAACAATTTTCGTAAGGTCCAAGCCACTGCTCACCACAAGGATTTGTGGCTTCCAAAACATACTGATGGGGGACAGGGTTGTCACGGTTAGCCCTATCCAAAAATAGCATTCCCGGCTCACCGTTATGGTGGGAATATTTAATAATCTCGTCAAAAAGTTCTCGGGCGTTAATTGTTTTTGCTACCGCCCCACTATGAGGGTTAATTAAATTAAGGGGTCTATCTTCCTCAACCGCCTTCATAAAATCATCTGATATGCCTACTGAAATATTAAAGTTTGAGATACGCCCCTCTTTGGCTTTGCAAGAGATAAATTCAAAAATATCCGGATGGTCTACTCTTAAAACTGCCATATTGGCGCCCCTCCGCGTTCCTCCCTGCGCAATCCTTCCAAAGGCAGCGTCGTATATCTCCATAAAACTAACAGGACCGCTGGCTACCCCATTTGAAGATTTGACGATGTCCCCTTTTGGTCTTAGTCTGGAAAATGAGAATCCAACACCACCTCCCGACTGCTGAATTAGGGCGGCATCCCGCAATGTATTAAAGATCCCCGCATTATCCCTCCCCATATCATCTTCTATAGGGAGAACAAAACACGCGGCCAATTGTCCAAGTTTTGTTTTGGACCCAGACCAAGTCGGGGTATTGGGAATAAACCTTTTTGAGGCCATCAGATTATAGAAAAGCTTGGCGTAATGATTCTTTAGGCTTGGGGACTTCTCCGCATCTGCGACATAACTCGCTACTCTCCAAAAAGCCTCTTCTAAAGTTTCTTTTGGCTTCCCATCCTCGCCTTTTAGGGCGTAACGCCGCATAAAAATATCTAGGGCGTTTCCTTTTATATCTATCTCCTTAACTTCTTTAACCATTAAAAATTTGGGTAAAGACTTTCTCATATAGTAGAAGATTTCGATCCTTCCAGCTTTTGGATTTCCCGTTTAAAGCTGTCAAGATCGTCAAAACCAATAAAAACACTGGCAAATCTTAAATATCCAACGCTATCCAAATCTTTTAGCTTTTTTAAGACCATCCGCCCTATTTCTCCGGTTGAAATCTCTTGAGACTCTCCATTTAATATCTTAAGTTCAATTTCTTCAACAACATCTTCTATCTGTCCATCGGTCAGTCTTTTTTGGACCGAAATTGCTATACCTCTGCGCAATTTCTCGCGGTCGTAAGGCTGTATGGACCCATCCTTCTTTCTGACTTTAATATCAATCGCCTCTACTCTTTCGTAAGTGGTAAACCGCTTTTGGCATTTTAAACATTCCCTACGCCTTCGGCTTGACGGACCTTCTTCGATATCTCTTTTATCAACAACTTTTGTTTCGTGATATTTGCAATAAGGACAACGCATTATGAAATTTTTAATTAAAATTCCACCGGTATGGTGGTGGGATCTATTTACCCACAACAGGTTGTAGCGTGTCAAGAGGAATTTAGAGAAGGGCTTCAAATTCTTCGCGCTCAAGGGTTTCTTTTTTAAGAAGTTCTTCCACAACCTTGTCTAGCGTAGAGCGCTTTTTTACAATAATTTCTTTAGCTTTTTTTAAAGATTGGGTGATGATTTTGGAAACCTCTTCGTCAATTTTCTCTGCCACAGCATCGCTATAACCTGTGGGCTTTCCAAGTTGCCTAGCAAGCCAAATTCTATCGTCGGACGACTCAAAATTTATCGGTCCTAGTGGACTCATACCGAATTCCGTTACCATTCTTTTGGCTATTTCCGTAGCCCTTTCGATATCATTTGCCGCTCCGATAGTTTCTTCCTTAAAAACAATTTCTTCGGCTGCGCGACCGCCAAGGGCCATAGTAATAAAATCCAAAAGACGCGTTTTCGTTTCGTTTCCTCTTTCTATTTTTTGCGAAATTTCCGTATGCCCCAAGGTCATGGTGCGGGCGACAATAGAAACCCGCTCCACAGGATCCATTCCAGAAAGTTGTGAGGCAACCATAGCATGACCTGCCTCATGATAGGCGGTCATCTTTTTTTCCTCATCGTTTTGCAACCTTCTTCGCTCGGGTCCCAATTTGACCTTTGTGGAAGCGTCGCGCAGATCTGTTTTTTCGATCTTTTCTTTATTATAACGCGCCGCCAGTATTGCCGCCTCGTTAAGCATGTTTTCGATATCTGCTCCAGAAAATCCAACTGTTTGTTTTGCGATATCTTCCGCTACAACATCTTTCGCGAAAGGTTTCCCCCGCATGTGAATTTTAAAAATCTCCGCGCGCTCCGCAACATCGGGCAAAGTCAGATATATCTTACGGTCAAACCTTCCGGGCCGAACAAGCGCTGGATCCAACATATCCGGGCGATTAGTCGCCGCCAATACTACAACAGTAGTGCGAGGATCAAAACCGTCCATCTCGACAAGAATTTGATTTAAGGTTTGTTCGCGCTCGTCATGACCACCACCAAGACCCATACCGCGCTGACGACCGATTGCGTCGATTTCATCAATAAAAATTACCGACGGTTGCGTAGTTTTTGCCATACCAAATAAGTCACGGACGCGCGCCGAACCAACACCTACCAACATTTCCATAAACTCGCTTCCGGCAACAGAATAAAAAGAAGTTTCGGCTTCTCCGGCCAAAGCTCTTGCCATAAGTGTCTTTCCAACACCGGCGGGCCCGATCAAAAGAACTCCTTTTGGAATCCGCGCCCCCAGCTTGCGGTATTTTTCGGGATTTTTAAGGAAATCTACAATCTCCGTTAGCTCTTTTTTGACCTCATCTCCTCCGGCCACATCTTTAAATGTAATTCCGTTTGTGGCTTTGGGATCTTTGCTAAAAAGCTTGGCACGCGTTTTACCAAGGTTAAAAATATCGCCTGCCGCCACTCTGGATTGCCTAAATATCATATAAAAAAAGAGGATGGAGATAGCAATCGGCGCCACATTGGCAATAAAATTAGTCCAATCAAATCTCACTTTAAACTCCACGCCGTTTGCGATTTTTGTTGGATCAATTCCGTTATCGTTTAAGGTTTTTATAAAATCGCTCCCAGCTTCTTTTTTGGATTCAATTATTTTGCCGTCTTTTAGTGTGGCTTGAACTTTATCTCCTTCAACAACCACTTTTACCGCTTCGCCGTTTTTAATTTGATTTAAAGAGTCGGAGATAGGCCTTTGCTCCACATTATTTTGCGATGGCGGTTTGATTAAGGGGTAAAGCGAAAGCCACAAGATAAAAAGAATAAATAAAATCTTAAAGACATTGATCCCGTTCTGGGGTTTCTTAACTGTCATTAGGGGAGATTTAATTGTTTTTTTCTTAAATAATGCAAACTTCACGGATCAAATCGGGTTCCACCCTAAAAAGGGTGGAACCCGTAACAAATTACATTTTTGGACCAAGTTTCTAGCTTCGTTATTCTACCACCTGCTTCTTGACAAACAAAGGGGGGGGCATCTGTCTTTATAACTGCTCGGAGTGCTTAGGTCAGTTTGGATCCTACCCGTGTGTGGACCCCGAATTGCTCGGTTGCGCTCCAGAGACATTGGCAACGGCAGATACGGACCTCTTTGAACTCTCGGGTGACGGAGATTTTCGGCGAAGTAGGATAATTCCCCTCAAGGCAGAGATATCTGATTTTGCCCTTAGAGCTACAAGAGATCCCCAGCTACACTATGCTTAAATCGAGAAATGTCCGAAAGAACGGGGTTGGGAGAAAACATACAACAGGGCGCGCCTGCATGTTTTTTCCTGACCCCAGTATTTTTCCCTTTGATCATGAATCGGGTTCCACCCGAATCGGGTGGAACCCGAATCCATCCTCTCACCACATCAATTTCCCCTCTTGCAATTTTCCCCCTTTTCCTATATACTATAGAACAGGCGGTTTTCCGTTTACCCAGTTTAGTTTTTCGACCACACAAAAAACCTTCCTTTTTGTCGAAAGGAGACAAAAATGACCCCCCTATCAGATTTCTACGGTAGCTCGGCCCCCTGCCGAAGTTTAAAAAAACCTCGCCGAGCGAACCCCCCG
>Ga0066637_10000172_pt1 | contig 38993 bp, 1 predicted proteins | sample CryGeyCG2014_020_FD_62737 | JGI IMG/M metagenome (GOLD analysis project Ga0066637, IMG submission 62737) | Groundwater microbial communities from aquifer - Crystal Geyser CG08_land_8/20/14_0.20 | ecosystem: Environmental > Aquatic > Deep subsurface > Groundwater | place: USA: Utah: Grand County...
TAAGCGAAAGAGTTGGTCCGCTGCCGCTGCCGCTGGCGTTAACACTTCCGCTTACGCCAAATCCGTCCCCCTGATATCCAAGAACAGCTCCCGGCCTTCCGCCTCTTACGCTAAGACCACCTGTAAAGTCTCCGGAACGGCCTTCTAATGCGGCACCGCTCGGGCTTGTAGGATACCAACGAAGCCCTAGATAACCGCTGCGGGCAGCATCCGTATACCACCGTGCCCAGGGGCTTAACTGTGTGGTGCCATATACATCCCCATAGCCGGTACCCGAAGAATCTGTAGTGTCTAAACCATATCTTCCTACTCCTAAATCCATCCCAAGATCCAGCCTGGGGCTTGGCGAATATCTGCCTCTGACACCGCCCAAGGTTAGGTCATACCTACTATATAAATCTCCTACGCCAGGTGAAGGCTCTACTACCTCGCCGCCAAATTGGTGTAATATGGTAGCGTCGACTCCCCACCTGCTCCAATCGTCTGCATTCTGCGGAATACCATGAAGACTTAACGAGCCCCCGATTCTTGGGAAGTAACCGCCGCCGGATACGTCTCTCCCATATTCAAAAGGCGGCATAACGACATCCCCAAATAAACTATAGCCCCCTCCTACATCAGAACCTGATATTCTGCCGGATAAATCCAAACCTAGTCTAGGCCTAAGAGGCAACCTCATAGTATCGGCTTGCAAAGAACCTAATGTGCTCCAGGGTTCTATTACGCCACCCGGGGTATAAAGATAAGGCGCGACACTAAACCCTGTGCGGCCAATCTCTTCACTTCTCCATCTCATGAAAACCGCTGAATAGGTATCTGAGGTTCTCATAAAATATTCGCGCGTTGTTCTGCCTAATTTCTCTATCTCAGGTGCGGTGAAACCTGCCGCTTGGCCTATCTGGACTGACGCGCTGTGTATAAGCTCGTCCACTGATGTCAAGTTGCTTCCGGTACCACTGCCTAAATCATTTTCTACGGAATCATAAAGATAATTTATCTCTTGTGCTATAGAATCTAAGCTCTCTCTAGCGTTGGCGGAAGAACTTCTTGCCCTGTCGGCTTCACGCCTATCGGGAATTGACTGTATAAGTTGATCAATGCCCCCTGAAAGATCTCTTATCATTTCATCGGAGCTTCTTACGGCATAATATTGATTATCCGGGTTATCCCTGCTTTTAACATATTCGCCTAATGCGGCAAGATACGCCCTTCTGTCAGTAAACGAAAGTTGATGCAGTATATCATCGAGCGCCAATGTATCTAACCCCCTTTTTTGCGAATCATTAAGCTGCGCCTGCATATTTCTTCCTAATGAGGGCAGATAATTATTTCTATACACCCTGTTCCATTCTTTGATTTTGAGGACTAGCTGCACCAGTTTGTCTCTCACAGATTGTACAGAAGTTTCTGAATTACCCTCCAGTCTCCTTAACTCTTCAGTGAAATGCTCGCCTCCGTCAGGAAGCTGGCTTAACGCCTGCTGCAGATCCCTCGATGCTGGGCCGCCGCCAAACCACAAACTTACGTCTCTTGCCATAGCGAGTGAGCGGTCTCTTTCTCTTGTTGTAGCCAACTGGGCTTCTGCCGCTGTCCTCCGGGCTTCAATTTCATCGCGCTGTCTTGCAGCTTCATCTCTCTGTCTTATTAAATCCTGCTGTCTAGTTTCCAGCTCTGCCCTTCTTCGTTCTAACGCGGTCCGATCCGGTAAAGAGCGCTCTTGTAAAGCGCGGTCCAGTTCAGCTAATCTATCAGTTGCGGCGCGAACGGCATCTTCTCTTTTAGGAGTTTGTCCTGCAGGAGCCCCGCCCCAAAAATCTCCCACATCAGATTGCGCGATAACATACCAGCCTACAGAAGTGGCTGACTCCCAAGGATTGAACGGATCGCCCGTAGAGGCGGTTGCCTTCGACGTCACATAGTATATACCGCCGCTTTCTGCTCTCATTTTTTCGATTTCAGCAATTATTTGATTAAATTTAGCGGTGTTGCCTAATTTCAAATACGCAAGCGCAACGCCTAAGCTTCCTTCAGACCAAACAAAATTATCCTGCGCCCCTCCTGCATAAGCCACATAACCGCTGACTTCTTTACCAACACCTGACATCACCTGTGTTCTTTTGAATTCCCTCTCAACATATGTCATCACCCTGGCAGCCTTGTCTCTTTGTCCTATCGCAATCAAAAACATCGCTCCCCAGGAATTAGCGTCCAGCGCCTTGGTTGGATCTCCTATTCCTTGATTAAATCTTCCCTCAGCTTCATTCCAGTGATTTTTAAGGAGGGATTCTTTTATTCTATTTGCCGCGTCAAGATATTTATTATTGCCTGTTATGTTCCCAAGATCTCTTAAGAAGAAATACACATCTATATTATGTTCCGTAGAATACCACTGGACATCCGGTCCCCCTCTGAGAGAACCTGTATTTTGGTCTTGCAAGCCGAGCAGGTAATTTGCTATTGCATCTGCCTTGGCCTGAAATTGTCTATCGCCGGTTTTTTGCTGATACATAGTAAACGCATACCCTACCCAGGCAAGAGTGCCTGTGCGATATCTAGAGTCGGCTTCATCCCCTTTAGTCTCATAGGAAAATCCGATTGTGCCGTCTTGGCTAACTAAATTCCCCAAACCCGCCAAAGCCCTTCTCGCCTCATCTGTTTCGCCGCGCATAATAAATGCGATCGCTCCGACCGCGTTGCCGTATGAATAAGCCCTTGTGTATGGTCCCTCATCTCGAGGCCTCCTATATTCAACAAGCAGCGGCCTTCTGCCTTCAGCCCTCTGAGAAGTTAGCCATGTAATTTCGTCCGCGCCTTGATCAAGTCTCTGTACAGCTTCCCTCGCCGCGGCCATTTCGGCTGTTATTTCTTCCGGAGTCTTCGGTATCTCTGCTCCCGGTGCTTGCACGCCGGCGAGTTGTGTTGGAGCTGTCGGCGCAGGAGCTCCTGGAGCTGGCACTTCCGGCGGAGGCGTTGCCGGTGTTGGAGCTGTCGGCGCTGGTATTGCTGGAGCTACTGCCGCTGGCGCTACTGGTGCTGTCGGTGCAGGCGCTGCCGGTGCAGGAGCTGCTGGTGCTGTAGGTGCTGGTGCCGGAGCTGCTGCCATAGATCTCGCTGCAGGCGCTGCTGGTGCCTCTGCGGCTGCTGGTGCTGCTAGTGCAGGAGGTTCCGGCGGTTTTCCGCCACCTGCGGGCGGAGGAGCAGTAACTTGAGTCGGCGCTGCTGCCGTCACTACAGGGCTCGGAGCTGGTTTCTCTAAACGAGCTATTTTTGTGTCAAACTTGGCATCTATATCGGCACCTCTTTCGTCAGTTGTTATCTTGACGGTTACACTAACATTGAACCTATTTGCATCTCTCAACTCTCCGGTCGCTGAGAATTCTTTAACAGTTACGATTGCATTATTAATATCTATTATGCGGGAGCGTTTTCCATAGCCATCCAGCCCCATGCCTACCTTTATGGGAACATTTACCCAGAATATCCTCTCGCCCTCAGGGGCACCCATGCTGAATTTAATATTGAATGCGTTAGTAGCGGCGTCAAAATTACTTTCCACATATTGAGCCCTGTCGCCGTCTTTACCTAATAACTCTTTTAAAGACTCAAATGCGGCTTTAAGAGGTTTTGATGTCTCTATGGGGTGCACAGCCCCTTCTTTTTGTGCAAAAGTCTGGTAGACTGGATCGGTTTCTATACCGGCTTTAAGATGGTCCGAAACCCATTTATATTTGGCCCACTCTATAGGATTATAATTGCGAGCTTTCATATACTGCCAGGTTACCGTATAAGCAGATCCCTCATTTTCGGCAGTAGTCATTTTACCATTGAGCAGATGCCTGAATTCGTGCAACCCATTAACCAGGATTCTATTTTCACTCGTATCGGCTGCTACGTCTTTATCAAACGGATAAACCTTTCCTCTAACAAACCCCATATCTATACCCCATACCGCTATATTCTTGCCGTCCTTATTGAATGTATACGCAAACCCTCCTGATTGGCCGCAATCGGTAAGCATAATATGGAATTCATCAAATTTTTTGCCATCCGCAACTTCTTCAAATAGATGCCTGAATTGCTCAAGATTGGGATCCTTATAAAGGGCCTTTATCGCATCTTTTACCATCTGTTGTGATGCAGTATCATGTACCAACCTGCCTTGAAATTCTTCTTGGGTCTTTACGCCCAAGAAATTAAAAAGTCCGTTGAAATGACCCCAAACTCCCCCTACAACTTCATCCGAGATATCGAATGCAGAGTCAGGCAAATTATACAATGTCTCGGCAGAAGGCTTCTCTTCCGGTACTGGAGTAGGCGCAGGAGCTGAAGCAACTTGTGTGGGTTGTTTTGGTCTTGCTTCTGTAGCTGCAGAAGCCAATGCAGTCGCTGGTAATCCCAGGCTTTTCGCGGCAGCACCGCCTCCGGCATAAGCTACTGTAAATTCAAACGCATCATCCCTGGGTCTCGCGGCTTGGCGTTTGGCAGGTCTACTGGTGGGTTCGGCCGCGGTTTCTTGGGCCGCAGGCGGAATAAAGAACGCGACTGCGTTTTTTATACCTCCCATATCTTCGTAACAATGATTACCCGGAGACCAGAATATATTCCCGTGCTGAGGAAGTCTGACAGGTATATAAGGTAGTCCGCAGTTTGTATCGCCTGCGATAATATAAGCTACCTCTATCCCCTTAGCATCTTCTTTCTCGGCATCACCTTTTATAACATTTAAGTAATTCTCTAAAATACCTTTGTTATGCAGATCGCTCATCCCGTATGCCACACCACGAACTTCGCCAAAATCTGCAGCGGATGATACCGGCTTGCCTTCTGCATTAAGATAAGTCGTGCCGGCTGTTGTTCCCTGTCCTGTCTTGCCGTCAACCTTTATCGCTTCCATGCGTCTGGCTCCGTTTTCATATGTAGTTATCTTTGTAAATTCCCCATTTATTTCGCCGGCAAGAATAATAGAATCTACCGTGCCATCGCTGTCCAGATCAACGTCTTTGTCGCTTGCGCTCATTCTTGTAGTTCCTGGATGAACGTGACCGTATACAAATAAAACTCCGGGATGGAATTTTTTAAGCTGGCTTATCCATGGTCTGATTTCACCATTCTGCCTATCGCCAGAGTGCCTGCCTTGGAGATTCGGCGGCCTGTGGGCAAATACTGTAACAGGCATATTATTTTCTTTAGCCCACGAAATAGCTGCCTCAATAAATTTCTTTTCATTGGGGGATATGTTACTTTTGCCATTATCAAATGATACGAAAAGAGTCCCGCCATTTACTACGGCATATATCGTGCTGATACCTTGCGGCTTCTCGAACGGAGCATAATATACTCCGCTAGAACTTAAGGCATTTTTAACTGCTTGTGTTAATTCATTATCTGGTATACTTAATTCGGCAATTTTTTCCTCAGGAAGCTTTTCCTGGCCCGGAAGCGCAGCTGTTGCCGCTGATGGTGTAACTTCGGACAGATTTTCTTCCGGAGCTTCTACATTGGTTGATGCAGCTACTGCGATGGGCCTTCTCTCGGTACCACTGCCCGTAGGCGTTTCTTTTTCGGGAGGCGGTGCAGGAGACGGCGCAGGTTTCGGAGCTTCAGCTCCTGCGCTAGGCGCTGTTGGTACTGCAGATGCTGTTGGCGTTGGAGCTGGTGATGCTGTTGGTGCTGGTAGTGCTGTTGGTGCTGCAGATACGGTTGGCGTTGGAGATGGTGATGCTGTTGGTGCTGGTAGTGCTGTTGGTGCTGCAGATACGGTTGGCGCTAAAGGCGCTGCCCTCTGCACATTGACAACTCTCGCAGGATTCGCCAGGGATGGCGCTGCAATACTGACCCCGATTATTAAAGCGAATATCTGTAGTAACGTTTTTGCTTGTGCAATTTGGAACGCTGCATTTTCTACAGGCGTTCTCGTGAGGCCTAATCGCTGGGTTAATCCTATAAGCGCTTTAGTAAGTAATTTTCTATCATTATCATTTTCGCTGAGGGCTAAAATAGTGGGCAGATTTTGTATTGCTGCTTCCATCTGATGGGGACTTGATAAACCTTTTTCTGTAGGAGGCGCGCGTTCCGGGTTCTGCAGCACACCTGCGAGTTCCTTTAGTATTTCATTGTCCGAATTTATCAAAGCCTGTATCGCTAAATCCCGAGGATTATCAGTTCCAGGCAAACCAGTATTATAGTCACTAACGGCTTTACTCATACCATTAAGTAATATATTCCCCTGTTCTCTTATGCCTCCATTCTCTATCCCTCTGAGCATCTTTTCTATATCCGGGAGACTAGTTGCCCCTGGCGTTTTAGCGGTTTTTCTGCCGGCCCCGGGCAACGTAATTCCTCTGACAAATATAGAGTCCGGAGGCAGGCGCCTGGCGATCCTTTGCCATGCGGGTCTCATCAAAAGTAAAAAGATCGCCAAAACAGGCCCGATAAACATCCCCATGCTTACACCGATAAGATTGAACGCGTTGGCTTCAATAAGGGTATCTGTGCTAAACCTCTGGCCTAATTTGTACTGCGCATACGCCGTAATAAGGCCGTGTATAATTAGGGGTATTACTAAAATGCTTTTAACTATTGGCGGTAAGGCGAAAAGGGACACGTGTACTATTAGGAGAAGAAGCACAAACGGCAACAAAATAACAGCGGCTCCGACCGCAACTCCCCATATTGCGAGCTTAGTATTGACAACCTCTAATAATCCGAATTTAGCTAATATCGCATCGGTTGGCCTTGTATGTATAATTCCGCTTAACACTAATACAAATAAAGTTACACCTGCTATTCCTACTATCATTAAACCTATCGAAGAACCTAATGACGCAACTAATAGCGCAATGCCTATAGCTCCAATAGCGCCATACTTGAATGAATTTATAGATCTTTGTAAATTATTAACCGGCGGCCTCAGGCCTTTTTTAAACTTATCCACGTTGCCTATAACATTCATACTTATAATAATGCCTTCGGCGATCAGGGCAATAATACCTATAAACGCCGCAACGCTTATCGCTGTGGCGACTCCGCCCACAACAGCCGGGAGGAGAATAGCCGCGAGCAAGCCTACGACTGTCGCGATCATTCCGCCTGTTACTATAATATTTAGTATTATCTGAGCGTTCGCTTTAAATACATACCAGGCTAAAGCCCTCTTGCCTATTTCACTGGCACCTCTTCTGTATAATGCGAGCTCCTCCCTTTCTTCTTTTTGTATCTTAGTGATTTTGTCCTGATATAAGTTTTTCAAAATAAATACGGCAAATAAAGAACCTACGCCGATAATAACAATAAGAGCCAAAGTAAGCGGGCTAAGGGCTGCTATAAAAGCCGCTACAGTCGTTCCGAAAAGCCCCTTCACTGCAAAAGCAAGAATGGCATTAGCTATCATAGGAACCGATGCTCCGGCATGGAAGAAAATACCTAATACTGCTTGCACAGCTAAATATAGGACCCCGACGATCGAAACAGCTGAGGTAAACCAGGTTCGTGTCCACCAAGTTGAACCCGGCCTCTTTGCTCCTTCCCTTTCCGGCAGGCCATTTTCTTTCTTGAACTTGTCGTACATCCTGATCGCTCGCATCGCAAATTCCGCATAAGCGCTGACAGGGGCGTATTGCTCTAATAATCCGAATTCTCGCATTTTTCTCTCTATACCCTGCCTTTCATCTTCTAGTCTCGTAAGAAACTCAGCCCATTTTTTATCAAGGGCATCTATTGCGCTCTGCTCTATCCCTGCCCCGATACTTTCTTGCCGGGTCCTAAAATAATCCATGCTGATATTGTGTATGCGCGCATAATACTTTCTTTGGGTCTTTCTGCCTTCTCTGCTGCTTTCGGCAACGCGCGCGCGCAATTCATTAAAAATTCCCATGGCCACGTCTGCTTCTCGGCCCTCCAAGGCAGCTCTCAAATTCCTGCCCCTAAACAATCCATCCATAACTGTTGTCTTCTCAGCCAACATATCCTTTGCGTATTTTTTATAAACAGGATCTTGTATAGACCAGAAGGCTTCCCATTTTCCTGGGGCTCTTTCACCGGCACCTAGCGCGCGGCCAACCCTTCCTCTGAATTGATGGTCTGTAACTGCCAGTTCATCAAAGTATGTTGAAATTGCATAAAGTCCGACTTCCCGCAACCTATCGCTGTCGAGAATGGCCTGGGCTAACCTTATATCAATACCTCTACCTCCGAGGTTTGTAACTATGGTAATCCTGCCTGGAGAACCTGCCCTTTCAACAATCTTATCCGCATCGGCGTAGGTTTCTGCAGTCATTTTTTGTACAATAGGCTCACCGTCTGCTGCAGCGCCTGTAATTCCTCTCGTCCGCAATTCCTCCTCTAACCACGCTGCCTTAGCATCTGAATCCACCTTAACAATTATAGGGGCACCCGTTCCGTCAGCGTGCATCTCTAAAGTCCTTCCTATATATGCTTCTTCTTTTGCCGCTGCAGAATAATAAAGATGCGGCTTGAGTTCGATCCCTTTTCTCACTTCTTCTATACCTTCTTCCTTAATATCAACTACTTCTTTACCATGATCCGCTTTTATGTCATCCTTATCAATGGTACCGCTGACGCCTCCATAATCGATTATGATATCTGATGCCTTTAAAAACGAAAGGAGGTCAATAGATGCCTCTACATTGGTTTCGGGTTTTATTTCCACGCCCCTGTCGGCGTGTTTTAACCTTATCGCGTTCATGAGACCGCCGCTTAATTCTCTTCCTGGCATTGGCGCGCCTGTTTCCTGGGATATTAGAACGACTTCATTATCTGCATTTATTAAATAATCGCCTCCTGCAACAGCACCTGCGGCACCTTCCATATAGCATACGCGGGCCGCAATAGCTATTTCGACATACTGCTTGTATTCTTCTATAAGTTTGCCGCGCTCTACAGGATCAAGGCCTGCGAGTTCCTGTTCTAAGGCTGACTCAAGCGCCCGTCTCCATCCGCCTTTAAGATCTACGCGTTTTCCAGCTTCGTTCACATCATAAAAATCCCTGCGGTTTTGCCACGCCTTTGCTATTTCATCAGCGCGTACCCTGCGCCTGCTAACCACATCCCAGTCGTATCTGGGTTCTGCTGAAGACAGAATAAACGGGTTTGTGAGTTCATATGTCAATGCCAGGTCGCATTCATCGAAAAACATATAATATTTCTTTTTTATCATTGAGCGATCGGCTTCGGATGCCAATTGCTCGCGTTCAAATCTGTGTACGAACGTATCCGTAGTACCGTATACGACCATAGCCCGCCTGTAAAGCTCTTGTTCACCGCTATCATTCATTGCTTTATCTGCCAGCGAAACAAGTTCACCTCTGGCAGCATCATATATCAAAGCTTCGGGTTGACCATCGGCATCCTTTCTGACAACACCGACGGTTATGCCAAATACGCTTAACATCGCACCGGCTTCTTTTGCATTATCTATTGCCAGTATGTCTTTTTCTGTGCTTACTAAAATACCTTGCTCGCCTTCTTTGCCTGCCGCAAATATCTTTAACGCCTTAAGCAATGCACCTGCAATTATACCTAAACTTTTACCGCCACCGCATGCCATATGCCCTATTTTGCACTCGTCCAAAACTCGCGTGGCCGCTACTTGAGTATCAAATAAGGTTTTGTTTTCAACTGTTCGCAGCACTTGATTAAAACGCGCAATAGCTTCATCTCCGGAAATAATCGTCCCATCCGCATTTTTTGCTCTATCGGTTGCCGAAGGAAGCGGAAGCGCTCCGGTTGCTGCTCTTGGCGCAGGCGGTACTTCCGGCCCGGGTCTTTTACCTTCTGCTCCAGCCGGAGCCTCTCCCCTGGGTGCGCCTTCAGGTGCAGGCGCCTTTACTACTATGGGTGCTCCTTCAGTTGCGGGTGCTTCAGTCGGAGGCTCAGCAACTTCTTCCACTATCGCTACCCTGGCCGCTCCTTCCACCCCTTGTTCTAATAAGAACTGTGCCGCATGACCTGAAACAGAATTCTCGGGCAATCCGTTTATTGCCTCATTAACTAAACCGGCCTGCTTAGCTTTCAATGTCAGCAATTCGCCTTCTACCTGCATACGTCTTTCATCGCTTATCTTGGTCTGAAGCAGCTTTATATTAATGAGGGTTCTTTCTTTTACAAGGCCGTTTCCTCTTTGCTGTAAATCCTCGGGTTTCATCCTTAGATATGTTGCTATAAGCGGAAGTCCGAAACTTACCAAAAGGGTCAAATTCTGGGATAACTTATGCGTGCTCATATTTAAAAGCGCATCGGTTACGGGCACGCCCTTTGCCTCTAATAATTCTCTATTCCGCTTGCGCCTCCATTCTTTTGCATATTTTCTTATAGCCGCATCAGCCCCATCGCCTCTCTCCACTCCAAGAATTTGGCGCAATTTCTTTTGCGCCGCCATAGCTTTGGCGTGTGAATCCGTCTCTATCTCAACCAGGTCATGTATTATTATTTCGGCTATCTGGCTAGGCGTAAGGTTCGATGATAACAATTCTCTTTGCAGATACATCCGTTTTTTTGTTCTAAAAGCAGGGACGGCTGTAAACGTCCAGTCTGTTATCTCGACCCCATCCGTGATCCTATCGGTTATCCATTCAGGGTTATCGATTATCCTGAGCCTCCACTGCTCCACTTCTGCTTCTCCAAAGCCGTTGTCTTTAAGTAAGGCTAGAGCCTCATTAAGTTTTTCACTTTCCTCGGTTGTTAATTGAACTCTATTTACTTCATTTATATTTCCTGCTATTCTTTCGGCGATAAGCCTTCCTGTCGCTGCCCTTCCTATAAATTTTGTCCCTGTGCCTTCCTTAATATCTACTGTAACGCCTGCCGGTATCATGCTTGCCAGTTCAATGACGTCTGTATTACTCATCCTTATGCAGCCGTGTGATGCAGTCTGGCCCAAAAGCCCTTCCTCATTTGTTCCGTGAATAAGAATGCCTCGGCCTTCAGAATTATAATTACCGGCTTCTTCGCCTGCAAGAACTAAAACGCGGCTCGTGATAAGGTCTGTATCTCTGTCTGTCTGATCGGTGTAAATATCGGCAACAGCGCCTGTATTCTCTAGATGGCTAAAAACGCTGCCTACCGGCGCGCCATCTCCCGCCTTACTGGTAATTTTGTGAACCCCCAAAGGAGTCTTATTGCTCCCTGCCTCACTCCCTATTCCGTATTTCGAAGTTGATATTGTATAACTTTTTACTAATTCATCCTTATAATATAGATTAAGTTTCTGCTCGGAAATAATAACTTCTATTCTGTAATCAGACGCGATAGCCTCTCCGCCAGCGGCGGCGGGCGCTTTTGCCGCATCGGATACCACGATTTTACCCGATGGCACAGCCTCTAACTGGGCATGTACCAACCTGCTTACCATAGCAATATAATCGTCGGGCGTTTCGATCTTCGGCGTCTTGCTATTAACACCTGCCCGGTTTTCCTGGTAGGCAGCCAATTTGGGAAGAAGTTCTCTCGGGTCCTTATTAGTGCCGTCCTCATCGTTAGTTTCAAAATGCAGGTGCGCGCCGGTACTGTATGCATCTTGCGGGCCTACATGCGCAACGATATCTCCTGCGCTTACATTATCGCCTATATTTACAGCCGGTATTGAATGCAGATATTTTGTCAGCATCCCATTGTAGTGCCTAACAGTAACATGCCTAAGGCCTGTGGTTGCAGCTTCTATTACAACCCCGTCTGTAACAACTCGCACTTCTGCGCCTTGGCCAAAACCGTAATCACCTGCTAAGTCTATGCCCCAGTGCATTCTCCAATCATGATGTATGGGATGGATCCTCATGCCCCACGCAGACCCTGCGGTAGGCCAATTCTCTCCTGTAAGGTTTAAAAATTCCATAGGCTGCACTAATCTTGCCGGTTCAAAAGTATGAATGGCGTTTGCAAGTGAATCGCTGAGATCGCTATTAAGCAAAAATATTCCATGAGATTTGGCAACATCACTATAAGCTTTTTCTATAAAGTCAGTGATGTCTGCTCTAGCTGCTTTTGCAGGTTCGCTATCTCCCTTATATTTACTTACATCAAATTTTACCCCTGTACCTGTTATGGGATTGATCAGGGTAATTACCTTGGCGGCCGGATCATATTCTACTTTTAAAAAATTAACGCCGTCAGGGCTTACATATTTGTATTGCGTATAAACTCCGCCTTGAATATTATCGCTATAGACCTCAAAACTGGATGGATATATCTTCACCAAGTCATCTATTATTGTCCCGGCAAGCGCTTTGGCTTCGCCATTCAGGGTATCATTGTTATAAGCGGAATGTATCAGATCCACCGTATCCTTGGTTATATGCTTTCTTAGCGCATCCAAGGCCGCAAATTGCACCCCTTCGTTATTATTTACGTCACTTAAAATATCGCTCAATGCCGGGATTGCTTTTGCCTCTGACGATGTTCCGATTGCTGAAGAAAGAGCCTTTACCATCACCAGCCTGACTTCAGGGGCAGGTTCTGCATTTAATCTCTGCGCAATAAAGTCTGTAAAATTATCACGATCGGCATCGCTTAAATCCGGATTAGATAATTTATAAGTATCTAGATACACAATTAAAGCAGTTCTTACATCAGGGTTAGCGTCGCTAAATGCAGAAATAGCATCTGAAATACTAAATCTCATATTCAAGCTTGTATATTTACCAAAAAGGTCTATGGCTTTTAATTTAACCTCGGCGTCTCTTTGGCTTTCCAGCGCTAATATGGCGCGCAAAGAGGCCAAAGCCTTATTTTCTCTTGTGCCAAGTTGAACATCTGAATTTATTTCTTCGGTTGCGGCTAATCTCTCAAGAACTATAGCATCAGCCTCTGAAAAACCTGCCCTGTCTGCTCTATTAATTTCTTTCACTACGGCATCGGGGTTAGACTTGGCTAAAGTTGTGGCAATGTCGCTTATTATAACTTTAGAATGCTCGGCATCCTGCATAACATGGGAAGAGCCTGATAAGCCCGGTATAGTTCCCGCAAGGACCATATCATGATGCAAACCATCTTCTGCGATATTAAGCGCATGACAAAGTATCATGGTCCCTCCAGGCATGCTCTTGGCCTGGTCCGGAGACATATCTCCGTGTAAAACCGCGGCTGAGGCTGAATCGATATATTTTGCAGCGCCTGCAATAACGAATAGCGGGATTAATAAAAGTACAAGTGCCGAAGCAGGTCTTAGCCTCAAAGGAGCAAATACCCTCATAGACGGTTCGCCGCCCCTTCTAAAAAGCCAATTGTTTAATTTAGCGAACAAAAACGCTATTGCTGTAAAAAGTATGAGTGCCTTGCTAAAATCTATCCTGATAAAACCGCCATAGTGTATTCCTATTTTATAAGCTTCTCTTCCGAATTTGTCTTTGCCGTCCGATTCGATAACGCCTTCTTCTGCAAAACTTGCCAGGTCCTCTGCCGCTTCCTCGTAAGTCATAGGAGCTAGGCCTCGAGGGCCGCCATATTCATTCGAAAGCTCCGCCAAATAACTAGCTACTGTAATTCTATTAGCTTCCTCAATACCTAAAACATATCTTATAGCGCGAACTCTCTCTTCGGGGCTTAACGGAACGATGCTATAAATATTCTGCCGGCCGGCTTTTTCTATTCTGACATTACCAAACTCGCTTACAAGTTCTGCTAAATCCTTGCGGGCTGTTGCCGCGCTTATTACATCGTCTCTCCTGGGGGCAAATTCGCCTCTGCGCTCCCTTAAGATCCTCTGATAGTCTTTTACGGTCAGCGTTCCGCCGTCCATCATATGCTGATATGCAATCGAAATGCGTTCTGGCATGGTGGGAAAAAACGAATAGATATTACCTGCCGGCCTTTCTATAACTTCGCCGTGAAAACACGCTTCTGGTTCGCCTTTTTTATATGAAGCCTTCTCACCGACGGTCCTTACATTTTCCACAAGATGTCTTAAGTCGCCTCTTAGCGTATCATTATTAACATCTATTTTTCCGAAAGCCCCTTCCAGGTACCCCCTATACCCATCTACGGTCAAACTTATTCCTTTAGAAAGCAGGTCATAGGCAAAAAGTATCCTGTCGTCGCGGCCCACTTGCACGCTCGGATCTCTGCTGCGTAAATAACCAAGCCTTGCTATCCGGGCCCTATCGTCATACCTTGTTCCCTTTCCGATAATAGATTCGCCGGAATATAACCCCTCTAATTGTTCCGCCACCACACTGGTTGATCTTATATATTCCCTTGTATACTCGTCGGACGAACGCTTAAGCTGTAAAAGGAGATACTGGTATATCTGGCGCCGTAAAAATCCGTCATCCATGGATGAAGTATAAATAACACCTTCATCCATGTCAAAATAGCTGTCAAAATAAACGGAATTTTCTCCCGTAGCCTTTTTTTCGTCGGGTGTTGCGTCTCTTCTGAAAAGCCACGGCATTCCGCCATTGGGTGAAATATGAACTACGCGTAAAGATGCTAAAGCCCTTTCTGCCGAAACCCTGTCTATATCCCTATCGCCGTACAGAACATCTCTTACATAGTCTATGGCCCCAGCCACCTGCATTTTACCTTCGCCTAATTCTGCATAATCTCTTTCCCTGTCGCCCCTTTCCCAAACATTTGCGCGCTCTTCGTCTCCGAAACCGTCTATGACCTTCTTAACCTCTGCCATAGGCGCGCCCTCAAGGCTTGCGGCCTCTATCCTGCCCCTTAACTCGGCAAGTTTACCCTGGACATACCTGTGGACCTTCCCATCAAGGTCTCTGTCGTGCGTGGGGGTGAATGATTCAAGGTAAGCTATATCTCCACTATCAGCTGCAGCGTCAATACAGAACTGTATTCTTTCACTGAGATTAAAGTTATTGATAAGTGCGGCTGAGGCAAACTTCTTTTCAAAATCGCAGGCATCGCTGTGCGGCATCTTGAACACGTCTTCTGCTATTTCATGAGCGGCTATCTGGGTAAGTATCGGATTAGCTTGCCCCTGGAGTTCGCTTTGGTAGTGGGCTTCCTTTACGTGGATTGTGAGAGTGGTACCGTCATACTCTGACCATGCCTCAACATCTCTTTTTCCGGTTTCCTGCGAGAGGAACAGCTTCTCATTATTACTTGAGGCATGCCGAACAAGCACAACATTTTTGGGCGGAGCCCTGTCGCTCTTTAATTTTGCAAACTCGTCCAAAACAGCCTGTGAAACAGGTATTTCAATAGTCCCTACGACTGGACCTTTATCATCTTCAACGACCTCTCTCGTGCCGACACCCGGGGCCTTTGCTGTAACAGGCGGTTGTTCGCCAGGCGGGGCGACTTCTGCAACCTCTGCCTCTTCACTAATTGGTGCCTCTGCCAACATGCTGTCAAAAAGAGTACCCGGATTAAACTGCTGCCTGATAGCTGCCGGCACATCTAAAGAATTAAAAAGCCTACTTACAACCTCAACACACGCCTTTCGCGCCAAATCTCTTTCTGCCGCTTTTTGCTCTGCTGTTAGGCTTTCTCCCTCGGAATGCTGCGCATCATAATCAAAAATACTTTTAGGATTATAATTATGCCCCAGGGCAATATCGAAAGATGACAATGTCTTTCCGTTTACATACAGAGAAACATAATTGCATCTGTAAGTCATTATATAGTGCATAAGGGCGAATCTAGCGGCTATCTCGTGTACTATCTTTCCTATTACATAGTCGGCATCCTCCCATGCCCCGTCTTTTATATTATAAAAATTTTTTCTAAGGACATCATATTCGTAGCCGAATAGCCTGAAAACCTCTTTCCAGTTTTGCGCTGAACCCAACTGCTGGTTCCTTAACATTGTTGGCGTCTCATATAAAAGTACCCTTTGCGTTTCAAGATCATCCACGGATACTCCCAAAACCCTGCTCAGGAAACTTGTATTATTATTACTACCGGGCGTTCTATTTATGCCTATAACCATAACGTCGTCGCCTTGGTCATTAGCAAGCCTCATACCTAGGTTATTCTGCTCTAACGTGGTCTTTACATCCTGAGGCACTACGTTCCAATCCCTGCTTGCAACAGCTATCCCGGCAGGTATAAATAAGCATCCTGGTGCCAAAAATATATCTTCACTGGCGCCTGCCTCTGCGGCCTGTGTAACAACTGCATCGCCTTCTCCTAATAGTTCCTCGAGTTTAGCTCTCCATTCATTTGCATACTCAACATTACTTACAGCTGCTTTTTCTCTCATTCCGCCATAGAAAGTAAGCGGGCTCTCTATAGCCCCGGCCTCTTCTCCCGGAACCCATATATTTGAATATAAGTTAGTCTGTCTATTCGCAGGAGATTGAAGCGCGCCAATGCCTTTCCACACTAAAGTAGATTCTCTTGCCTCACCTGCCGCAGTAGTCTCCTTAACCTGTTGCCATAAACTTCTGGCATGCACGGCTTGTTGCAGTATCGGCGGGCCTTCCTTTGGTATTCTTATAGGCATGAGAACAAGGTTAACCGCTTTCTGAACTCCCAGTTTTTCCCTTAAGCTCTCTGTCAATTCAGGGTTTTCATTGCTCCATAGCAATCCCCCTTCATTATCCCTTCCTTCACCAAGAAGTATAATAGAACCGTTTGCTACGCCCTTTTTGACAATATCCATGTTAACGCCATTTCGGGCATCGAGCAAATAAGGCATCCACATCGCCCCGGGCATTGAAAGAGGGGGTAGAATCACATTGCCTATTTTTTGTCTGTTCGAGCGTCTCTGTTCTGCAACGCTTAAGGCAGCCTGCCCTTCAGCGCCCAATTTCACTGAATCTAAAACACCTGCTATCCTCTGATACGCCCCATCGCTTAAACCTTCGAGAGACATATCCTTCAACTTACTTATTGCATAAGTCCTAATATTTCCGCTAACCGTATCTATAATATCTGCTAATCTTCCTATGGCAGCCTCTGGAGGCAATTGCGCAACCCTATCTATAGCTGCGTTTTGATTTCCCGGGGCCGAAGCGGTGCTTGCCATATCAACAAGGGCGTCTGCTGCCCTAGGCGTACCTATTCTAAGCAGGCTATCAAAGGCTGCGTCAAGCGCCGGGCCTAGACTTTGAGCTTTTGCAAAATCAGCAGTTGCCTCTACCGCCGCTTCGTAACGTGCATTACCTAACACCCTAACCGCGCCAATCTTAACCGTAACCGGACGGTTAGAATTAATGGTATCTATAAGCTGAGTTGCTAATGTTTCCCCGTCAAAAAGAATTTCATCCAGACCGCCGCGTTTCTGGGCAAGCCTACTTAAAGCCCGTTCTGCAACAATCCCTACGTGAGTATCCCCTAAAAGATCAAATAATTCTTTAGCTGCCTCGGTTGTAGCAATTTCGGCCAAAACGGTTACAGCCATTTTTCTAACTGTTGGGTGATTAGTAGTTGTTTTGTTTGCGGCAACATTTCCAAAATACCCGACCAATTCTCTCGAAAGACCATCATTCTGTGAAACGTCAAATTCTCTCAACCTGTCTCTGGCAGTTCTCAAATTATCCAAGTTAAGGGCCATATGCGTAAGCCCTGCTATCTCAGAGGGAACAATCTGTGCAATCGGAGCTGCAGGTGCTGCAGGCGTTGCTTCTGTAACCGGCGGTTGAGTTGAAAGAGCTACTTGTTCTCTCATTTTCACCAATTCAGCCACTATCCTGTCTTTGTGATTCCCTGTAGCTTCTACTATCTTGTCAAATCTTTCCTGATCAATAATTTCATAAGTTTCGTCGTTAATAATACCACCCATATCTATTAAGCTCTGTATAAAACTTGTCGTAACTTCGCCGGGCCTTCTGACAACTCTTGCCTTAGCTGCCTCTACTATTTCTCCGGCATCCCTTCTTGCGGCAGACTCTCTTCTCCCGCCCTCTTTAGCCGCCAGTTGTTGAGTAAGAAACCCTCTGGCCCAGTCTGCGTCGAGTCCCATGCTGCTTACTAAAGCCTTAGCGTCATCTCCAAGGCTCGCTTCCAATTCTTCCTGTTTTGCGTCAAATGCGTTTACCCATATATTCACCACATCCTCGCCAAGGTCAGTATTAGCTGCTAGGTAATCGGCTATCTCTCTTAGAAAAGCCTCTACCTCGGCCTTGGAGTAGACCCTGCTCTCGCTAAAGAAGCTCCCGACAGCGATGTGATAGTCACCTGTTTTGATCATCTCCTGGTACGGTTGGGCTCTATTGGTAAGAATGGCAATATACGGTCTCTCTTTTCCCTCGCCCTCGAATTTAGGCATGACAATTAGATAAGAGAGTTTCTTGCTCTTCAAAATGTCGGCTAGGCCTTCGGTGTGAAATCCGCCTGTGATCAATGCCGCGACGTGTTTATTCTCCTGTTTCATTCTCTGGAGGGTATTCTGTATCATCGCATTGTTTCTTTCGGTAGCTAATACGTAGAATTTAACAGCCTGGTCTAACTTGTCGAAAACTGCCGCAGCGTCAAAGCTCTCTTTGTAAGAAAGATTATATTTCCCGTACATATCTTTTAAAAACTGGGAATAAAGTTTTGGATCAAATTCGTTTTTATGGAGGGTATAATAAGCGTATTCTCGAGGCGTAAGTTGAATATTAAATATCTTGTCGATCAACTTTAGATTCTTGCTTAATTTGTATAGGGTCTTCTGGTTGCCGTTTGTAAAAAGCTTCTCTCTTATCGCGCCTTCAAATTCCTCGACCTCTCCGAATATGCCCAGCATATCAATGCTCTCATATTTGGTGATATATTCTATGTAACCTGCTAGATTTTTATATTGGCTTGTATCAATCCGGCCCTTTTGGGCTAATTCTTTTAAATAAGCGTGATATTCGCCCTTTGAGATCTTATTTAATTTAAACGATAAACTCTTTAAAACAAGTTGTTCAAGATCTGACTTAGCCAGGCGTTTATTTAACTCATTTATAAACTCATCTCTTTCTTTATTAGCCTTATCAAAATTTATCTCTTTTTCCAGGCCAATAGTACTTAATAATAAACTAATATTAGGATAATTATCATATAAAAGGCCGACCTTTTTCGCCATATCGGAAATATAGACCCAGCGTTCGGTAAAACCCAGCTTCCCGTCTTTTTCCAGGACCGAATTGTTGTTCAGGTCTTTTATCTCTTTGGTGTAAATATTATCTTCAAGGGTTTTTAATGCGTTTTTCAAGCCCGCCAGATTTTTAATTACACTGTCCCTGTCCGCCCATATTTCTTTAAAGGCGCCCAAGTTCTCGTTGTAAAGTTTCTCTTCTTCAATGCCATAGAGGGCTATGGGCTGCTTAGAGCATACAGCGAAAAATTCTCCGGCGCTCATTTTCCCCATTTCCATGAAATGCTGCGCCGCTTTTCGCTTTACGCTTTCTATGGGGAATGTCCCGAGAAATGATGTGTCAATATAACCGGCGGTGCCTTCGACTCCGACAACTCCTAGGTCATAATTCGTAAGCAAATTATCTAATATATTAACTATGGATTCCTGCGCGGAAAGGTTTGCGTGCGCGTCTTGAATGTGAATAATGACATCATCGCTGCCTGCGTTGTTTACTTCTTTAGTGACAGCTATATCCCGAGGAATTTTAAGATTTTCAAGCTTGATATTTTTAGAGGTAGGGTATTCTTTAGTCCTGCCGTTTGATAGCGGAAGAGGTTCTCCGTAAGCCCAGACGACCTGTTGATATAAAAATACAATCGTCAATACCAGAGAAATTATTTTTATCCATTGTTTGTATTTACTTCTCCAGTATTGATATTCGTCCGCCGTATTAGCAGTAATTTCTTCTTGCGAAGGTGCATTTTCTACGCATTCCGCAGGGGTCAATTCTCCGCTAAAAGTAGATAATAAGCGGATAAGCCAAGCGTTAACCTTTTGCCAAGACTCCATTTAATAGGTTACCTCCACTAACTACTTAGTAAAAGCTTTTATAATACTTTTACTGATACTTCAATTATATCATATATATAGGTATAGTCAAGCTTAAATTCATACTTTTTTAACTCCTAACGTCAATTGCCATTGAGAGATTTGACAAATACATCTACTATTTTTGGGTCGAATTGTGACCCGGCCATTTCTCTTAATTCATTAATGGCATAATCTTTTGAATATGCTCTCCTATATGGCCGTTCCGATGTCATGGCATCATACGAATCACATACTGATAGTATGCGCGCCCCTACCGGTATATCCTCTTCTCTCTTCTTCGGATCGGGATACCCTCCGCCGTCGAATCTCTCATGATGATGATAAACTATAGGCACCGCGTTGTATAAAAATCCTAACTGTGATATGATCCTTGCGCCTTCAACCGGATGCTCTTGCATTATTCTCCACTCAAAACTTGTAAGTTTCCCATTTTTTGTAAGTATTTTTTTATCTATAAAAACTTTCCCTATATCATGAAGCAGGGCTGCGTTTTTTATCGCCATTTTTTCTCTTCCGTCAATACCTAGCTCAGTGCAAATAATCATGGAATATTTCATAACCTTTCCTGAATGGCCGTGTGTATACGGATCTGATACGTCGATGATATTTGCCAATGTTTTTATCGTGTTGTAGTAATCCTTTTTCACCCTCTCTAGCAGCTCCCTGTTTTTCATAATAAGGTAGGATATTTTTTTAAGGTTACCTTTTTTATGTCGCCGTGGAGTATCGCCAGTCTTATGATCTCGAACCACTCCCTGTATTCATCCGCGTTAATATCTATCATAAATATCCTTTCTGTTATGCTGATGATTCGGCTTGTGTTACCATATTCATAATATCGTCTACTTCATTACTTATCTGCTGCGGCGTAATAATAGCTATTGAAATATTTTTAAACAACTCTTTAAGCGAATTTTTATCTTTGTATCCTATCGCGAGCAGATCTAATTTCCCACTGCCGCTTATTATTATGCCGGCCATTATGTGGCTAAGGTTATAAGCTATGGAATTAAACTGTAATTCCTCAGGAGAAATAACGACATATTTCACAGCTTCGTTCTTTTTACTCGCTATATCGTTATTTATAATATTTTCCACGCCTTTCGTATTTTTTGTATCCATTGCGAATGCGACTGAAATCCTATCATTGGATATGCCGGCGACACCCCTTCTTTCATCGTTAAGGGTCTCTACTAAGAAATCAGTAAGCGTAACACCTTCCCCTAAAACCTCGGGCAACACAATTACCAATCTGTCAGTAACATCTAAACCTAAAACGCCTAACTTCTTCATGTCTTCTTGGTTGCCTTCTCTTACAAGCACGAATTGCCTAAATATACCTTTTTCCCCATTTGCCCTTATCATAGCCTCTATGCCGGATTCTCTTATAACCTTATATTCTCCGTTCACATCGGTAACGAGCGTGTTAATATCTGCTACGCCAGCTATGGCAGCCACAGGCTTACCAGCTTCTCTTAACTTTAATGTCATAGCGGCATTAAGTTTATCTAATTGAGAATTTGCTTTTTCTGTTACTGCATTTTCGCTCATTGCTCCGGTTGAGAGAGGTGAACCGATTAACAACCTCAGAGCTTCGCCTATTCCTCCTGCAACAACTTTCCCTGCAGTGGGCAATATTCCGATAATCGCGTTCGGGCTGACGGAGGACCTGGAAGCGGTCTTCTCTGTTTGCACGACATGATATAAGGCGAGTAAATTTATGGCTGCGCTGAGGCGTTCGGATGTCGGGCGCGGTTGTAACTTCTTTGCGCCGAGTCGATGGTCGATGTCAAGCTGCGTAAACTGATGCGCCTCGATGGAAGCCGTATCCAAAGGCCTCTCGTCAACCCAGCTGAAACCTGAGTCCTTAAATGGCGAGCCCCCCGCGACTTTGATACGCACTGCCACATTCTTATGTGGCCATCTATATTCAACCCCGCACTTCAAGAGCAAGGGCTGTACGCCGAACGTGCCAATATCATATATGAGCATATTCTTTTCGTCACTCCCGACGGAACCCATGAAATCGTCAATAAGCCCCTCGACGATAGACCTAAAATCCCATCGTATTACTATATCTTTGCTAATCCGTACGTCACGCTCGCCCTTTTTCATTTCATCCGCGAACTTGCTCCTGAGAATACTCCAGAAGCTCTTCTCGTCCGACTTGCCGTCAACTTGAGACTCCTTAAGCGCCGTATTGATCATGTCGCCCATAACGATGTACATATGAGAGATATAGCTAAGACTGTCCGGCGAGGTATTATCAAACGCTGCCACCTTACGCCATGCCTCGAGTTCCTCTTGGGAGAAAAGTGATAGCTTGCTAATATAATGATGCCGCGTCTTCGCTCCCAATTCACCTGGGCGGAGGAGCCGGTCCAGGATATACCAGTATGTTCCGTCGCCACCGAGGAAGACGTGCGTTGAGTCATCATGCGACACAAATTCGTATGCCTTCATTATCTCCTGCGCCGCGGAGAGCGCCCTTTCAGCTGTCTTAGCAGTAAAATATGGGTCTGCGTCTTTCTTGCGCTTCAGAATATACAGCCATTCCTCATCAGAGTCTGGGACCTGGTCTCCAAGGGCGAGACAATCCAAAATTGCGCGTTCTACCGCAGTATAATAATCAACCTTTGAAAGCAGTACTTCGTTATCTGCAATCAAAGCCACAAATTTATCTAAGTTCGCACGGAATTCTTCAGGCGTTTGTGAATATCCGATGCTTTCGAAAGAATCTGTTAAAGCATCGAAAAATTGGACACGTTCCGCTACCCCCGCCGCTGAGACGCGGCCCGAGTTCACGACCAGATCCAGTGCAGCCTCGGTATAATCCGGTCTCTGCTGACCCTCTCTTGCGATTACCATGCTTCTCTCTGCTATGCCTTTTAAATCAACATTAGTTCCTAATTCTGCGATAACGCTTCTTGCCCCTTCCTCGCCGCTAACTTCTTTTGCCTTCATCCATCGACGGAAAGCGCCTTCCAAGGTTGTATTTGTTTTGTGGTCTAGGAAGAAGCATGCGCCTAATTCGTGAAGGGCTATTGCCTGGATATTTATGTTTGAAAGCGGTTGGTTCGCTGTCTGTATCACGTGAACACCTCGCCAAGAGGCGTGTCCTCGTAAACCGCTGGGTAAATCTCTTCTATTCTGCTTGGAAGTGGCAAGATAAATTCCTCTCTCGCTATCCTGTGTGGTCACAAGATCCTCAAGCGCGGCTGACATATTACCGGCACCTATAGTATTCAAGAATTCAAATAAATCGCCGAGCTCGCCGCCGGCTATTCTTCTGGGCGGTGATTCTGCGTTAGACCTGGCTTCTACAATGATCGGGTCCACGGTTTTTTGGTCATGCTCGGCATAAATATCCTTAGCGGCGAGGCATTCTGCGGATTCAACTCTTGTTTCCATCGCGAATACGCCTTTCGTCCCCTTTACCTTATTTAATTCACCGACAATAGAGTAATCTGCGCCTTCAACCGTGAACGCCGTAAAATCGGCAGCCTCGGCAACAACAGGCGTTCCCATTGCAATCGCTTCAGTTGCGCTCATTTTATCAGCTTCGTATCTCGCCAGTTCATATCTCTCTCCCTCGACATGTCTTAATACGCTATATCCCATCTCGCCTTTTTCATTTACGCCCAGTATAAGTTCCGGCACATACCTCCCTTTCCAAATATCCGCTCTCATCCTTATGGCAAGGGCGTCTCTTTCGACTTCCGCCGCTTCGCTGAACGCGTGAGGATACGGATGCGTGTGGCCTCTTAACAAAACTCTATTGTAGTCTACGCTTCTTATGGTATCGGTACAGCTCATGCTATATGGCGTTCCGTCGATACCGAACATTATACCTGCTTTATTATTGAATACGATGTTACCGTTCTTCATAACGGTGTAGCTCAATTCGTATGATAAGCCAAGCTCTCTGTAGAAGCTTGCGACAGAAGCTGGCAGATATTTACTTATTACATCTATCAATGTGGTTTCGCCGGCTTTGCCTGGCACCATTTCTCCGTTCACTGATATTCTGCCGTCGTCGGCGACATTAACTGTTATTTCCTGACCGGTAGCGCCAAGCATCAATGTTATGGTCTGGCCTTGCACCAAGATACCTTTATTAGCCTGCTCTATTCTTGCGCCTATAGCAGGCTCGACGGTTTCTCTTATCTTGGCTATCATATTCCTTGTATTTTCATCAAACTCAGCGCTTAAAGTATTAATAGCTCTATTTATAACGTCTATAGTCGCTGCCACATCAGGCCCTGCTACAGCGGCCGTACCGCTTACTTTTGCTGTCGTAGGAATAGCTTCGGGTCGTTCTGGAGCGGGTTGCGGCGCAGGCGCTTCAAGCTGTAATACTGGCGGATGCATCATAGCATCGCGCTCACTTAATATATCTCTCCTTTTATCTCTAGCACCGGCTAATTCTACCGCTAACCTGTCGCTTGTTGCTTTTGTTGTAACAAAAGCAACATCTAACGCCTGCAAAGCTACGTCCAGGACCTCTGTGCCTGCACCTTTCAAAACTTCAAAGGCTTTTACTCTTCCTTTATAAGGTCCCTTCTCGCTTGTCAGGAAGCCTATTAACTCTTTGACTCTGTTAGCGCCGGTTAATTTCTTTGTATTTATCCTGCCAAATAATGTGCCGAGGGCTTTGTAATATGGCGCCTTTTTCAGGCCTTTTGCGGCATTAATTCCTTCTGCGTCTAAAATAGTACCTGCGACGTGCAGCGCATATAGCTCTCTTAATCCTGTCTCTAAAGTCTTGATATAGAAAACATCTTTTGGATCCACGCTGGCGGCATCCATTCCTAATAATTGCCTTGCCTCATCTTTCAAGTCTTCCCTATCAAATCTGATCTTGGCATAGTTATAGGCTATCTCTGCCATCGTAAGGCTTGGGTCTCCCAAGATATTTGCCGGCAATAAAATCACAGGCTTATCCCAGCCTTCGAATATCCTGTATTCTGACCTTGCAAGACCTTCTATACCTATGATGTCAACATTTTCTATGCCTTTATATCCTGGGAACGCCGCAAGTTTTGCCCTGACTCCCTCAATGGTCATATTAGCTTTAGCCTCCGGGGTAATAGCCGGCAGAGTTACATCATTAAACACTTCTCCGACAAGCTTTCTTGCAAGACCTTCATTACCCAATAGTGCTATCAAGTCAGGCAATACTTTCTCTATTACAAATGCGTCGCGACTCTGCAGCGCAGTCTTCCTGATCGCTTCTTCGCTGTCAAAACCTTTATATAATAGATTCGGCAGGTCAAGTTGGACGGCAACATTATCTTTTATGCCTGTGTTCGTAAAGAGATTCCCGCTTTCGCCTGTGGTTCTTGTAAAATAAGCGCCTTGGCTGGCTAACGATTCATGCAGGTTGCCTAGTTTCGTTAGGACATCTTTAATAGTTTCGTCTCTAACTGTTTGATCGGCTTTCTTTATTGTATCTGCGGCAGTTTCCTCAAATTCCTGATATATAACCACTTCGCCCGGTTTTACCTGCCCCATAACTCCGCTGGCAATAAGCGCCGCTTTTGCAGAGCCTATTTTACCGCCTTTCTCCGTCGGGATAATTTCCAATTTAGCCGAATCTAATAGCAACGCGTATACATCAATTAAATCCATCTTGCCGGCATGTTTAACGATAGCTTTTATCGTCTCAGGGCCTATTCCTCTAATACCACTGAGCTTTCCTTCTATGAAACTAGCCGCTTCTGTAGCAGTAGTAACTGCACCCATGTGCGCGGGCGCTACTGGTTTTTCGCCTTTAAACATGCCTGCATATCTACTATATACGAGTATATCCCTCGCTATAACCGCCTGCCTGTCTTTTTCTGCAGCGCCTGCCGCATCGATTGTTTTAACAGCCCATTTCTTTCCTAAATTATCTGTGACCACCCAAACAGAGGCGTCAAATCCGACATATTGCGCTACGAGTATCCATTCTACTTCTTCTTGTCCGAGAGCTGGCGGAATTGTAGAAATCATGCCACGCAACGAGTCTTTGCATTTGGCCGGAACCTTAGTAAAGAGGTCTCCTAAGATCGTCATATCCTCAGGCTTAAGGCTTCCGGCCCTCACTCTTACATCCGCGACAGTTGCCTGTCTTGCTTCTAGTTCTGCTATTTCATTATCGACATCTATCAATTTGCCGAGCTGAACCTCTATCTTCGCGACATCTTCTTCCGGAATGCCGACTATGATAGCTGTGCTGGCAGGATGTTCCTTGATCAATGCATCCCAATTCTCATAACCAAGCCATCTCGCAAGGGCATCTCTTGTCTTCTTGTCTTTGTTGATAAACGGAGTTATTATTCGTCTTATAAAAGCATCCATGCCGGTCTGCGGCTCAGCGGCTGCTACCTCGACTCCGGATGCCGCGAGCTGCTGCCTGACTCCTATAACAATACGCCCCGCTGTTAACAACCCAACGCCTTCTACATTTTGTAGCGCGGTTTCGTTCTGGAGGAATGCATCTAAATTGGCCGTATCTACTTTATTATTCATAATATAGTTAGCGATCTTTCCTATAGCATCAACCCTTACGCCTTCTATACCATCTATTTTCTCTCTCACAAGATTTTCAATTTGTCCGATAGTCGTTTGCTGACTAGCAGCTACCTGAACTGTTGCCGGTGCAGGTTTCACAGGTGCGGCTACTGGCGTTTTGCTTACTTGAGGAGCGCTTGGAACTTTTATAAATGACGCTGCAACTGCTTTAGCTAAATCGAATGCTTTATTCTTTACGCTCTCATTCGTTATACCGTTCATTAATGTCAATAACCTTTCGATCGTCCTGTCCAAATGGCCCGTTACCGATGCCCTGTCATCTTTATTCAGCCCGTTTATACGCCCTAATACTGTGGTTATTATCTTAGCAACCTGGTCTATATTTCTCCCATTTTCTGTGCTGCCGGCAATAAACTCCTCTGTAGCGAAATCAAGCATCATATTAAGATGTTCTAACGCAGAAACATATTGCGAAACACCGGTGTAGCTTATCCTTCCGTCTGCCATAGCTGCAGCAAGCCCGAGCTGCGCTTCAAGATTTCCGGAATCGCATCTCACCGCCTTATAATATAGATCTCCCTGCTGCCTGCCGTTAGCAGCTTTAGCCCTTGTTACCAGCTGCTTCGCCACTTCTTTTCTTTGTTCTGTTTTAAGTGCTAGTATTACTGGACTTAGAACATCGGTATCGGCATTTGTCTGAACACTGATGATTGACTTTAAGGCTTCATCTATATTAGGCTGTTTAAGCTGTTCCATTTGTTCCTTGAATGACTTTAGCTGATTCTGCAGTCCGGTTTTTACGTCTGCTGCTATTCCGGAAACACCATTAAGTCTCTCTTCGAAGATATTTAATACTAACAAGATATCGCCAACCTCATGATCCATGCTATAAGCCTTGCGCAGATCAGAAAGGGCTCTGTTAAACACTTCTGCAGTAAGTCTTCTCGCGGCCAATGCCTTTCTAGCCCTGTCCGCATGGGCCTTTGCTAACGCGGCAGTAATACTCGGTTTGCTATCTTCGCTCACTAAGCCAAGCCTTAATGCCTCTGTTAATTTGTCTATCTTCCTGTCTAAATTGGAATCGGTTGCGTATGTTACATCTGCGTAATGTTTAAGGTCTTTAATTCTCTTCGCGGCTTCTAGCGCAGCCTTGGCTATGCCAATAAATTCTTCTACCCTTCCCTTAAATGCATCAATATTCTTTAGCGGATTATTCTTTTTCTGTGCTAGTTTTCCTAAGAAGGCCTCTGCCTGAGGATCGTCTTTGACTTGCTCGATAATCTTAGAGAGTATTTCCGGAGTAAGGTCGCCTCTCCCTAGCACCATGCCCAATAGTTCACTTTCTCTATCTTTACTGATCGCTATTATGGCTAAGAGGACATCGGCATTGGTTGTCATACCAAATATCTTATTCAATGTTTCGACATTCATAGTTGTATTCTTAGGCAGCGACTGTAATATATTTATTATGGCATTCTCCACCATCAACCTTATTCCTTTAGTTTTACTCTTTTCGAGCATCGATTCTAACGCCTTGAGAATAGCGTTGCTTTCATAACCTTCTCTCGATAATCTTATTAATCCTTCATATGCCCTTTGATTCTCTGGGTCGGATTCTAATATATCTAGATATGCAGCCAGGGCTTCTTTGTATTTATTACTTCGCTCTAAATTCTCGGCTACCACAACAGGGGTTCCTAACTCTTCTACTGCTCCAAGCTCTCTGGCCAGACTTACTAAAGCTTCTCTTAAATGTGCGTTTGTCTCTGTTCTTGCCTTAGCCAATAATGCTGATCCGACAGCTGTTCTAGTAAATTCATCTTGGGCTTTAACCATATTTACAAATTGACTATGGGCGCTTTCTGTTGGAATCCTGCCTGTAACTATTGCAGTTAATTGCCATTCGTCTAAAGTTCTTAAAACATCTTTCATTCCTTTCAACTCAGTTTCGCTGACCTCGGCGCCCCTCCTTCTCTCTAATTCTAATCTTGCAAGCCCTGCTGCATCTGCTTGTTCTGATAAAGCTGCTACTGCTCTCAATTGATCAATTCTGGATTGTATCCCTCTTGCCTCAGCCACAAGTTTAGGAATTTCTACTTCTAACCCTTGCTGGTCCTTCTTTAATCCCTTAATTCTATTATTAATATCCTGCAGGCGGCCTTCTAATACATCAATCTGCTTCTGCACAGTAATTGTAAAACCGCTGATAGCCTCTGCCTCGGCCAGACTAGCCCCGCCTATCAATATTACTTCTAATTCCTCTATAGTCGCCCCTGTAATACCGGCTTCTCTATAATGTTCATCCTTAATAAACTGCCCGTATTCTTGTGCAATGTTGCCTGCCTTTTCTATTTCACCGAGAGCAAGCAATGCCTTAATTAATTTTGCCGCTAAGCTGCCTTTTAGGCTGTCATCTGTTGCGAGTTGCAATGCCTGTTCATAATCTAAAGCTATCTTTTCTCTTGTTTGTCTTTCCATCCTTGCTACCCTAGCCTCTGCCTTTTCAATAAGCGCTGCTTTTTCTTCTTTTGTCATTCGTTTTGCTGGATAACCTTTTCCGCCTTCTTCCAACGCTAGCGCAGGTTTATTTCTGGCAAGCTCTAAATCTAACCTTGCCTCTCTTAACTCTCCCGATTCCGCATAAGCCTCAGCCCTTGCTATATAAAGATCAACATTTTCAGAGTCGTATTCCTCTATTGCTGTTGTGAGTGTCTTTATCGCTTCAGCAGGGCTTTGCTCCTTAGCCACCATAAGGCTATGCGCGGCCTTAACCTTGCCAAGAAGTTTATTCAATGTGCTCAGCTGCTCACGCGTCGCGCCAAGCTTTTCTGCTCTCTTTATGCAATTTTCTATAAAATCAATGCTTCCTAGAAGCTCCTCTGCATTGCCAGCGACTGATGCCCTATCAACAACCATCTCTGTTACTGCAATCAATGAATCCACTTTCTTTATCTTGCCGAGTTCAGCATCCGTCACTGTTTCAACAGCGGCGCTGAGCATATCAGGATTTAATTCAACAATTCGTTTGTAAAGCTCTATGGCCCTGCCGTATTTTCCTCTTGCCATCGCTTTCTTCGCCTGCTGTTCTATCTTTGTAATGAGCTTTGTTGTTAGTTCATCTAGTTCGTCTCTCTTAGCCTTTATACTAGCTTGTATCTTATCTCTCGATACTTCTAATGCTCTTATTTGCGCATCAATTTGTCTAATCTGCCTTGCCGCATCGGATCTAGTTTTATTATCTTGTAAACTTCTATATTGCTCAACCAGTTGTGCCCTTTGTTTTCCTAATTGCTCGATCTCTGAAGTTATATTTTTAACTACCTCTTCTAATTCATGCAATCTCCCCTTAAGGGCTTCATGCACACCTTCAAGCTCTTTTTGTTTGCCAGATTGCTCTGCTTTTGCCCGCATGTACTTTAATCTGGCCTCTTTTGCTGCTTGCGAATCAGGGTTTATAGCTAAGGCTTCATCTACGAATTTTAATGCCTTATCATATACTCCAACCGTCCCTGGGATTTTTGCTCTGGCCAATAATGCCACGGTTAATCTTGTCTTTACTTCCTGAGAAACTTCGATACCAGCAGCCGTAGCCTTTCTATATTCGCGCAATGCCCTTTCTATTTCAAAATTGCTTATAAGTGCAAGTATTAAACCGCTAACTGCCTCTTTTGCTTTAGCTAAGTCAATGGCTTTCCTGAATGCAGGTATTCTGCTTATTAGTTCTTTTCTGGCATTTTCGAGTGCGATGAAGCTTTCTAGGGCAGCAAGTATTTTCCCTACCTTAGCTGCATCCTTTGGACTTGCAGCATAAACTTCTTCTCTCGCATCAGTTATCGCTGCCTCGTCACCAGTTCTCAAGGCTTTAGCAAATTTAATAACTGCATCTCTTACATCCTGACTTTCTCCGCTGAGGCAGCTCTCTACAAATTGTTTTATACTAACATCGTCGTACATCCTCTTGCCTTCTAAGACAAAGCTTTCAAGATTAGCAAGAACTTCATTTACACGAGCTACATCCTTTGGCCTTGCCGCATAAACTTCTGCCCTTGCCTTAGTTATCGCTGCCTCGTCGCCTGTTCTCAAGGCCTCGACAAACTTGCTGACAATAGCATCCCTTGCTGCCTCTTCCTCGCCCTCTAAGTTAGTTTCTACAAACTCTTTTATTGCATTATTCTGGGCTTCTGTGTAATTGCCAAGATATATCTCTGCCCTTAATGCGTGTGCGGCAGCAAAGTTTCTGTCAATCGCCAATATCTCGTCGATAATATCCTCTGCGGTTTTTCTGTCTCCGAATTCATAGCGCGCCTTTGCGACCTCTATTTTAGCTGCGAGCGCTTCTGGCTTCCTGTCTTCTGGCAGATCGGATATATTCCGTATATCTTTCTTTGTTTTTGCATCTTCTTTTGCTATCATAATATCTACTTTGGCCTCGCGAGCTCTTATTATAAGCTGCGTGGCTTCTGCCTTTGTTGCATCATCAGCAGCGATCTCATGTACAAGTCTTGCTATCTTCTCCCCTGCTTCAAGCTGTGTCTTCTCTATATTATATTGCGCTAATAACTTTAAGGCGTTCGTAAGTGCAGTTCTCTGTGCTTCCGCTAAACCATCTATATATTCTCTTGCCTTTGCAGCATCCAAGCTATGCATTTTCTCAAAATGCTCTGCTGCAGTAAGCCAGTCGGAGAGAACAATAGCTGCCTTAATCAAAGCAATATGGGCATCTGCGTGTTGCGGATTAAGCCTAAGTGCTTCTTTCAAATCGTCTTGTGCCCTTCTGGGTTGATTTCTCTCAACGAAGAACTCGCCTCTCGCATAATATGCCTCAGCTAACGCCGCTTCTATTCTTTTTATATCGTTATCATCTCTGGCCCATCTAAGGGCTTCGCGGAGGTTAGCAATCGCAGTATCAAGGTTTGCTCTTATCTTTACTTGGTCTATGTGACCATCTCGTTTTCTCCTCTCTAGTTTTAAATTATTTATGCCTGAAACGATTCTCGGGTCAGTTTCGTTTCTCATCATAGCTATAATTCTATCTAATGCCCTGTTACTAATCGTCCCGACATTTGCAACAATTATTTGCAGTTTTGTAGATATAAACGTTGCCCTTTCTGTTGTATCAGTAATAGCTGGCGTCGCCATCGCAATTTGTATCGCTATTTCAACTTCACCATCATTAATCAAGTAGTCAACTGCTCGCTCTAATATATCTTTACGAATCGTTGACTCAGCTAATTCAACCAGCTTATCTTTGAATGGCTGTCTTTGGTCAATATATTTACCGGCGGCAAACTCTGTTTTTGCCAAACTCAACAGATTCTCAAATGCTTGCCTTAACTCTACGCTCTTGGGATGAGTTTCCAGGGCATCTCTTAAAGTTGTAAGCGCATCGACTAAATTGCCTTGCTGAACTTGGATTTGAGCCTTACGTTCTATCAATTTAATAACATTGTCGCCTTCTATGGGGTTGGCAATTCTTGCGTCTAATCTTGCTATTGCCTCGGCAGGCCTGCCATTCTCAACCAATAGATTAATAAAATGCATAAATCTTCCTGCAGGTAACGGTATGTCTTTGTGCATATCAAGCACCTTAATTACGTGTTCTGCAAGTCTATCGTTTACTGTCGGCGCAGGTTTTTCTCCCAATTCCTCGGGTGGAAGCTCGAGTCTCTCAAATTCTTCTTCAGCAGGAGTGGCAGGTGTGGATGATTCCATTTTGGCTATCAATCCCTTTATTTTGCCTTCTGTCTTATTTATATCCATATACCAGGCGTGTGCCAACCCCACACACGCATCAAATTTTCTTTTTGCTGCCTGGACTGCTTTGGCAGCGGCTTTGAGAATCGTAATATCATTGGTTTTCATTGCTAATTCGTATCTTAGCTTTGCTATTCCGAGAAGTAATATACCTTCGAGTCTAGGCTTTCCTCTAACCACGCCTAATTGAGCTTCAAGCGCGCCTATCCGAGCCCTTATATCGTCGGGATTCATCTTCGCGGCTGCTTTTGCCATTTCATTTACCACCAACATGAGAACTCTTCCCGCGCCTATAATGCCTTGCTGCGGCTTTGGCGCTAATATAGTTTCGACCATGCCGGCAGGGATAGTAGGCGAAACCTGGAGACCGCTTCCTACTGTTGCTCCGGCTATTGTGCGAGCTGCTCTAATAACTACATTACGCGCCATTGTCTCTATTCTTTCGCTGAACGCGTCTATTTCACCTCTCAACAAGGCGCTCCTATATTGCGTGCCAGCTGTCGTAGTTCTCAATATCGCACCCGGTAAGCCTTGCTGCAACTCTGCAGACCTAGCTAATTGCTGTTCGTATCTTTGTATTACACCTATGAGCTTTGTTAAATTAGTTTTACTTTCTGTTAACGATTCTGCGCCTTGAGCCCCATTCAATTCGCGTATCCTTCTATCCAATTCCCTTATTTCAGAACGAATAAGAGCCGTTATAGAATCTCCGTTGTACATTAGCGAACTGCCATTAAATATTGCAAATCTTATTTTATGTAATAGCACTTGCTGCCTATCGGGGTTAAACAAGTTAATAATACTATCAGCGTATGTCAAAATATCGCCAAAGAGACCTTGAGCTTTTATTGTTTCAGGTTTTACATGTGTAGCTTGTAATAATCCGCTAAAGAAGCCGGCCGCGGATCGATCCTTTTCGATGGTTTGCGCATAATCTCCCATTGATTCTGTAAATTCAACTGTTTCCCCGAGTATTCTCCTGACAGCTAATCCCCTATCGCTGGCCTTTAATGTATTAAACGCTGTTATTACTTCCATTAAGCCAAGCGCGTCATCTTCCGGCAGGCCTTCTATCATCCGGATTAATTCATTTCGGGTAAGATCATCTAAATCAGTTATATTTTGAACGCTGCTCTTCAGAGTGTCTATAAGGTCTCTGTGGAATTGTGCCGTGTCCTGGCCTGTAGGCAATCTCAACTCGCCGTTAACATACAGGCTTGAGGCGATCGCCGTCACCAGGTCCCCGTCGCTTGTCTTGCGGGCAAGACGCAATAAGGCATCGTATGTCCTTCTTGTTTGAGCCTCACCTTGTGCTTCCTGCAGTAACTTTGTCATCTGAGGCAGTACCGTTTTCTTGAATTCTTCTGTAAGCTGTTGCCTGTAATCTTTATCTAAGGACTCGTCCGATAATAGCGCTGCGAAAACAGCTATTGCCTCTTCTGTTTTTCCTTGTGCAATGTGAATATTTGCAAGTTTTTCTAACAATGAGACGTCAAATACTTTGAATTGCGTTACTACTGCATATAAAAGATGTTCGGCCGTTGCGCCAGGAATTATATCAAACTTAAAGTCTGGCTTTACTCTTCTGATTGCTGCAACTGAATCTTCAAGGGAACCGCCAATTACGATTGCGCCTGATGGCACAGATTCTGATGGCGGTACAAGCACTGGTATGAGGCTAGGCACGAGTGATATTGCTTGTGCCATCTGAATTGCTTGAGTTGCCCTATTAAATTGTCCTTCCTCTTTATATAGGTCGGCTAGTTGTTTTAATAAATCTACTTTTTGCTTGCCTGTTAAATTAGGTATAGAAAGCGCTCTCTCTAATACTGAAATAGCGGCTTGCTTTTTCCCTTTTGCGCTGTAAACGGCTGCCAGCTCTATATGATAGTCTAAATTGCCGACTGCTTGCGTATCTTCTATTGTTATAGGTCTCTCGCTTAATTTCTTGGCCGCTTCTTGTAAGACAGCCTTGGCCTTCTGAGTATTGCCCATTAAACTATAACATTCTACGTTTGCAGCTTCTTCATATAATCCGAATCTTTCTAAGACTTCAATTACTATGCCATCAAAACGGCCTGCCTCTGCGCAGGCTTCGATTGCTTTGGCTGCCAGATATGGATTTGTTGGATTGTCTCTTAAAGCAAAGAAATAGTGACCAGCGGCCCAACGAGGCTGTTTGTCCCTCTGTGAATAACCTGCTACCCTAATTGTCCTTAAAATATCTTCTCTCTGATCCGATGGCAGGGCAGCTATAACGAGAATTTCCTCTGCCTTGCTAAGGTTGCCGGCCTTTTCTAAGGTGCGCGCTACTGTAGTCAGCGCTTCAATTTTTGCGGGTTCATCGCCTTCGAGATGTAATATGTCTGCAACCAATCCGTCTATCGTTTCTTCTTTATCCTTATTGAACCAGGCGAGCGCAGCATATATATGCGCCTTTTGTTTATTGCTTAATTCTCCGGACCTAAGCGCCTCTTTGAGCACGCGCACTGCATCTTTTCGTAACGCAGCTCCTTTGATTCCGTTTCCTACGCCGACGATAATCCATTCAACCAGCCTTATCGGCAGATTGACGATAAGCTGCACAAACGCACCGACATACTTTCTTAACATAAGTATCGGTACCGCACCTGCCATGAATGAAGATGCGGTAGAAAGTTTTGCCAAAATAGCGCCGATGATACCAAACGAACCCAAAGCCCCTGCAATAAATCCGCCGCCATGCATCGCGGCTAAAATGCCTAAACCGATACCCAACGCCACAACCACAGAGATTGTCGCGACTTTTGACACCTTTTTCGCCGCTTCTGTTTTGAGCTGCATTGCTTCTTTTGTTGACTGCCAACGAGATTTTTTCGCTTCAGGCGCTGCCGGTGCTCTCCCTTCTTCGGCTGGCCTTGCCTTACTCAACTCACCGATTCTCTCCTCTACCCTGCGCAGGAGCTCTAATGCCTCCCGTCCTTTTGCTTCGGGTGTATTCGTGTCTTTTATTATACCGGCAAGGGCTGCCCTTACCTCCTTTAGAGCCATCAGATCTGCGTCTTCTTTGGCAATGGTTGATTCCGCTATAAATGTCGTAAGCGCTGCCGCATCTTCTTTAGACAACGCCCTTTTCTTAATGGTTTGCGCAAGTTTAAGCGCTTGTTGTTCTAGTTGACGAGTTTCTTGTTCTCCCTTTTCTCCGCGGGCAAGTGCGCGAAGTATCTGAACCTTAATCCACTTTGCCTGGTTATTCTTCGGGTCTAAGGCAAGAGCTACATCAACATATCTTAAGGCCTCTTCATACGCCTTCCGTGCGTAGTCGCTGGTTCTTGTTTCTTCTACTTCATATCCTTTAAATTGGGCCATAATCGCACGCAGAAGGTCTTCACCTGTTGTGTCATCATTTATGATAAAGTCAAAATCTCCATTTACCGCCCTGACCGCTGCCAAAGCATCTTCTAATTCACTGCCTCTTAGCCCTAAGAATCCATCTGGTAAACCTGGTACTATCGACATTGCTCTTGTTATTTCGTCAGCCCTGGTAAGCAACTTGTCAGCTTCTCTTTCATATGCCCCGGTTTCTCTTCTAAGCTCGCTTCCCTCGGGTATCATCAGGTCTATATCTAACTGCCTTCTAAATTCTCTCTCCGCCCTTCTTGCACGCCAACCTTCGAGAGGCCGAGTCCATATTTCTTGGGCTTTCTTCTTATCAGCTTGATAGTTCTTCATCAATGCTTCGTCTTGTGCCGCTTTCTTCGCTTCTGGAAGATTTATCAAGTCATATACACGGCTGAAGAGCTCTGTCATAAGAAGCTGTCTCAGCTTTCCTAAGAATCCTAATCCGCCACCAACTATAACACCTTCAGCTACAGGAACTCGTGTTTTTCTGTAACCTTGATTTGGTTCATATCCTCTATATAGTTCTGACTCGCCAACGCTGATGCTCGTAACTTCTCTCTTGCCCCTTGCTATTTCTATCAAGCTTCTTTTTTCCCTGCGGCTATCTATATTTTCGGCAATGCCGTCTCGGCCAACTGTGATATCCATATAGACTCCCCGAATGTTCCTGGCCATAGCGTTCTCGCCGACTATAACGCGATATGCAACGACATTTTCGACATCTGCGCCTTGAGACGTTTCTATCTGTCGAACTATTACGTTCCTTACCCAGGAACCGGCAGCTATGGTTCCTGTTTCTCGTATAACGACCTGCCCTCTGGTTGACCCGACAACTCCACCAGCAACCGTGACCCCTTCAGCCAATTCAACATTTCCGATAATAACACTTCCTCTCTCAACGGTGCCCTTTATCTTTGTTCTATCTTCAACACCGATATAGAGAACCCCGTCTATCAGCTCAACTTTACTTCCGCTCATCGTGGCTAAGCTAATCTCTCCTGCCGCATCAGGGTGTATATCAGCCGGCAATAATCGTGAATGCATAACATCACCCTGTTTAAATGTAAATATATACCTGTCTCCTATAATTGTTACGCCTGGCTGTAGTCCTAAGCTAATGTCTAAAGGAGTGCCTTCTTCCAGGCCTGCCCTATCCCTTACGAATTCTGCATATATTCTTATAGGATCCAAATCTTCGTCGCTTGTGGCGTGGAATATAAATACTACCTTATTGTCATCAATCCCAATAAACACCTCTTCGCCCTCTGGCACTTCAACGTCTTCCAAGAGTTCCCTGGCCGCGCTTTCCAACATCCTTCGTTTATCATCGTCTAAAGCCGTCGGTGCCACAACAATATTGACCGTCGTACCATCCATATCAAATCGATGTATCTGACCGGGGCTTGCTTGTGCAGCTGTGGTTAAATTTAAAACGGGCACGGGCTTGGCAGCTGCAGGCCTCTCAGCAGAAGGCTCTTTTACCTCTGCTGCCCTCTCATGGTAAGGCGAAGGCTCGGTTTCCGACATACCTGAAAGGTCAACCTCAGGTCTTTCGGTTTTTTCTGCTGCCTCTGCAGAAGTCTTTGCGGCAGGTGCTGCAACTGTTCCCCAACGTTCTCCCATATGCGCATAGGGAGATTTTGGAGTGTGGGCTACGGGAATGACCGTCCTTCTGCCGAAGAGCGCACTGACAATATTCTCAACTTGTCTCAGTAGTCCGCCGAGTTTCTCGACAACTGTTCTTTTCGGCATTGCCGGTATTCTATTTAGAGCGTCTACGAATTTTGTCTTATCGACCTCCTCCACAACCTTTTCCATCTCCCTTTTCAATACCTTCTCTTCAACCCTCTCCTTTATCCACTCTCTAAAGACTTCTCCCATAGAAACGGGAGAACCTGTCAATCTCTCAAAATATCTTTTCAGTTCTTTATTAAATTTGCCGAGGCCTATGCGCTTACCCCTTAATTCCATAGCCATGGCGAGGAATCTCGTGCGAATACCGCTAAACAATTCTTCGACACCCCGCTCCAAGACACCCGTTTCCGCAAGACTGGAGACTATAAACTCTGCCTTTTCTCTGACATCTCCTCTCTTGAGCGCCTCTTCAGTGAGATTTGTCAATTTCACACCGAAGGTTTCTTCAATCACTTCTACTATGTCTTTGAAATTCTCATCTGTCGGGTTGCGCCTGAACTCCCTTATTAATTCTTCTACAACTAAACACGCTACCTCGTGTTGGCCAAGGCCCTCTATCTTGCCCTTCAGAATACCTTCGCAAAGGTCAGCGATTGCCCTTGTATAAACAGCTTCGATACTTTGATACGGCGCAGACTGTTTTCTATGTCTATACGCCATTTCATCAATGCGCGGCAGTGCCTTGTCTATTAATTTATTTAACTCGGCTTTTAGTTCGATAACGCGATCTTCACTAATGGTTTTCTTTCCGCTTTCATGGTCTTGTAATTCTCTCACGATATCAACGGCCCTTGCGCCGTCTGGGCCTTTAAGACCTTTTAAAAGCCGCTGCATATCTTCGCTCTTCGCGCCTTTTTCCCCAACCCAGAATTCAAAGAATTGCGCGACGCTTCCGTGTTCTGTTGACCTTGCCGCCCTTCTTGCCTGTTGCTCAAATGAGCGCTCCGAATCCATGAAGCCTGAGACGGTAATCTGCAAGCCAAATGTAGCCATAGCTACAATCTGTCTATAGAAAGCAGCCCTTTGTTCAGGGGTCACACGTTTATCCGAATGGTCTGATAACATATCAGATAATAACCTATCAAATTCTCCCTTTAAAATTTCCTGTTTTGCCGCTCTTATCTTTTCTATCTCTGGGTTTCTGCCGGAATAATCGTTCTTATCCATTTCATATAATCTATCTACAGCACCAAATAAGTTTCTAAATGCTCCTTGATATGTATAGAAAAGTTCAAGCCATCCGGGTTCAAATAATTCATCTATTACCGCTTTTTTAGATTCTGAGCTATTAAGTTGTTTCATGACTTCTTCTACAGTCTTTCCGTCGGCAAAAAGACCGAGGGCTTCTTTCATAATGTCAAAACCTTCTCCCATTACCTCGACGGATAACCCTAAGAATTTCAAAACACTCCCCATGCCTTTTATCGCTTCTTCTCCGAATATATCTACTGCCTTACTGCCGCCTATTTCAATATCACCTATAACCGTTACCATTACTTCTATATCTGTTGCCCTGTTTGCAATAGTCGCTATTGTAACGCTTCCTGGCTTACCGGCTTCGCGTATAATTTCCGCCTCTAAATTGCCTTCTCCCCTTGCTGATGTCACATCACTTCCTGTAAGTATCCTTGAAGGTATTTCATCTCCCAATAATTTCTGAATTTCCCTTGCTTCGTCTTCGTTTCTGACGGCAACAAGAATTGGAAAACCTTGGCTATGCAATTCTCTAATGCGTTTTATCAACTGGTCGCGTCTGCCGCCTTCTCTAAATGAGAAACTTCTTTCCCTTACTTCA